>OJFS01000080.1_pt1 | contig 52609 bp, 47 predicted proteins | sample 1594231 | NCBI WGS metagenome assembly OJFS01 (sample SAMN05416847, study PRJEB24817) | seawater metagenome | isolation source: Sea water | place: Canada:Atlantic | collected 2013-07
TCTACACCTCTCTATTCGTCGGCAGCGTCAGATGTGTATAAGAGACAGCTGCATTGTCGCTGCAATTTTTTTGGCGAGGCCACGCCGCTGGCTTCTAACAGAACATGTTCTATTGGAAACTCGCCTAACTGCGCTCTTAATGTTTCCAGCGCCTCGCTCAAGTCTTCACCAATAGTGCAGCACACGCAGCCATTGGTGAGGCCGATGACTTTGCCGTCTGGCGATTTTTCTTTGATCCATTTAGCGTCTAGGTTGATGTCACCAAAGTCGTTAACCAATACCGCTAAGTTGGATGGCGGGGAGTCGCTGGTCAAAATGCTATTGATTAGGGTTGTCTTACCGGCGCCCAGATATCCGCCAATTATGGAGATGGGGATATTGTTCATAAGGTTGTCGTTGGGAACACTTTGCCCTCGAAAACCGTGGCGTAAATGTTGATGTCCCGCAGATTCATTGGGTCGCAGGTAAGTGGATCTTCATCCAGTACGGTGAAGTCGGCCCGCTTGCCTGAGCGAATGCTGCCGGTGATGTCTGCCATACCCATAACATGTGCCGCGTTGATGGTAATGGCTTGTAGGGCTTGTTGTTGGGTAAGACATTCTTCAGGGCACATAACGTCGCCCTCTGAGTTGATTCTATTCACTGCCACCCATGCGCTGTTTAAGGGTTCTGCTGGTGCCATGGTAAAATCAGAGTGCAGGGTGGTGTTAATGCCCTCGCGGAAACAGGTGCCAAGCCGGGCCATTTGCGATGCTCTCTCATAGCCTACTGCGTCTTTCGCGTACATGTCTGAAAGTTCATGTAGGTAGTAGGCGTTGGCGGAAACCTGCCCGCCTAGGGCCTTAATCCGCTTGATCTGTTCAGGGGTACTTATACCAAAATGTTCGAAGGTATAACCATGATTGAATCGTGGTCGTTCGAACTGCATTTTTTCTAGCACATCTATTGCCAGCTCTAGTCCTAGGTCACCAGTTACATGCACATGGATTTGGAATCCAGCATGCCAGTAAGCGCGAATGTTTTTTTCCAAAATTTCTGGCGGCATTAACCACTCGCCATGGTGTTCATCGATATAGCCCGGAGCCTGAAGTTGTGCCAAAGCGCTGAAAAATGCGCCATCGCTGAACATTTTAATGTGTTTACCAAAGTGCAGGCGGTGGCTGTTGCGCTCGACGAGCCCTTCGGCTTTTTCCACCGCCTGCTCTAACGTTCTGCCACCGCCACTCATTCGTGCAGAATGGGCGACAAGTCGAGTACGAAAGGGCACTTCGTCGCCTTCAAGCAATTGCGCTAATGTTGTGGCTTCGGTTTCAAAGTCAAACAGTCCGGTAGCAAGATCGCCAATGGTGGTGTGGCCGCCATGGTGAACAACCTTCTTAAGTCGTTCTAGCCCGGCTGCATAAACGTCTGGCGCAAGTATCCAAGGGTTAAGGTGTTTGATGGCGTAGCCTAAGCCGTTTTCAAAGAAGTGCCCGTTGTTGATATCAATCTGGTCGCCTTGTTTGATGTCATCAATGTTTACCCCAGCCATTTGCATTGCTGCATCGTTCATATACAGCTCGTGAAAGGAGCGGTGCCAGACAACTATGGGTCGAGTGGTACTTATGGCATTGATGCGCGCTTTGCTCATAGGCCCATGCCACAACTGATGGAACCCCCAAATGAACAGCGGTTCAGGCTCATCTGCGCCGCCGTCATTTTTGCCGGCATGCAGGGTTTGCATTCGTTCATCAAATCCATCTTTTGTTGTAGTGGGCTCCACTGTGCCCCATGGGAGTTTCCAGCGCATGGCGGTAATAAATTCCATGGGCAGTAAAACAGCCGCCATGCTGGGGTGTAGGTGGGGGTCGATAAAGCCGGGGCAGATCACTTTATCGGCAAACTGTTCATCCACCTGATACTCCTGACCCTCAAGCCACGGCTGCATATTTTCCCGCTCGCCCACCTCAAGAATAATGCCATCGCGCACCAGTACTGCGCTGGCTCTGGGCATGGAGTCGTTCATGGTAATGATTGAGCGCGCTGGGTAGAGGGTTAACATGAATACTTCTCCGCTGTCAGTTTTGGCGTAGGGCTTGCTACGGATTCTTAAATAAGGCCTTTCAGTCTAAATCTTTTTGTTCAAGGCCTTTAGTTCAAGGCCTTTAGTTCAAGGCCTTTAGTTCAAGGCCTTTAGTTCAAGGCCCTCAAGCTGAGGCCCTTGGTTTAAGATTCTTAGTTCACGATAGTTGCACTAAGAGCATTAACGTTAATCGCAGCTTTTTATCAGCCTGCAAGAATGCCCTTAATATTGTGAAAAGAAAACGGCGGTTTGAGCAGGAATTTGTCACGTAAATTTACCCGTTACCAAGATGGCTGTAGAGTTAGCCGTCTACCGGTGATTACACCGATTTTCCAGATTTTCTGAGGTATATATGGACCCCATTAGTCAGGGTGTGCTGGGCGCATCCTTTGCTCAGGCTGCTGCCAAAAACAAAGAAAAAATTATTGCCGCTGCTTGGTTTGGGGCGTTGGCAGGTATGGCGCCAGACTTAGATGTGGTAATCCAATCGCCGTCAGATCCGTTGTTGTTCTTAGAGTTTCACCGGCAGTTTACCCACGCATTGATCTTTATTCCGCTGGGGGCGCTGTTGGTGGCGTGGCCACTGTTTAAGTTGCAGGTGCGTTTTTTTCAGCCGTATTTGTCACTGCGGGAAAGCTACTTGTTTTGTTTGTTGGGCTATGCCACCCATGGCCTGCTGGATGGGTGTACTTCCTACGGCACACAGTTACTCTGGCCGTTTAGCGATGAGCGTTTTGCGTGGAATAACATCTCTATCATTGACCCCCTGTTTACTTTGCCGTTGCTGGTTTTAGTGGCGTTAGCGGGTTACAAACGTAGGCGCGGTTTTGCTATTGCCGCGTGTCTTTGGGCTTTGAGCTACCTGAGTTTAGGTTGGCTGCAAGTAGATCGCGCAGTTGCCGCTGGAGAGTTAGTAGCAGCCCAGCGCGGTCATACTCCTGAACGATTAACTGTGAAGCCGAGTTTTGCCAATTTGTTTTTGTGGAAGGTCATTTACGAATTTGACGGTGATTATTATGTGGATGCGGTGCGGGTACTAAATGAGCCGCAGTGGTGTGAGGGTGAAAGCATTGCAAAATTTGATGTCGACAAGCAATTTCCCACCTTGGCACCAGAGAGCCAGCAGCGTATTGATATAGAGCGATTTCGCTGGTTTTCTGATGACTATTTGGCCGTTAATGGGCTGGGTCAGGTGATAGATATGCGTTACAGCTTTTTGCCAAATGAGGTGGCGGCCATGTGGGGTATTGAAATAACGCCCTTAAAGCCAGACACCCATGTTGCTTGGTGGGCCAACCGCGATTTAGACGAGTCCCAGCGGGAGGATTTCTATAACCTACTCTCGGGGCAAAGCTGCCTGTCGCTATAGAGCGCAATGGCAGTGGTGAATAGCAGCGGCTGTTTATTGAATACTCCTACAGACACTTCTAAGGCGCTTTTATAAAATAGGCACTTTGAACAATCGTTTTCGAAAGGCGTGCACAAAATTTAACAAAGGGTATGTATGAAATCACTGACAGAAATGAGCATGGTTGTAGCGGAGTTGCTTAAGGAGCATGGAGAAACGGTGGCCGTTGCGGAAACCTCAACCGGTGGTCTAATTTCTTCGGCGCTTCTGGCGGTACCGGGTGCATCTGCTTATTACAAAGGGGGCTCGGTGATTTATACACTAGAGTCGCGCAAAGAATTGCTGGGTATTAATCGTTCTCACGTTAAGGGGTTAAAGCCTATGACGGAAGCCATGGCACTGCGTTTTGCAGAAGTTGCACGTGCGCAATTGAATGCAACGTGGGCGATTGCTGAGTTGGGCATAGCCGGCCCAACAGGTGCACCTTATGGCGTGGATGCTGGAACGAGTGTGATCGCTGTAGACGGGCCGCAGCCAATGACCATAACTGTTGCAACTGGAACCTGCGACCGCGAAGAAAACATGTGGGCCTTCACTGCTGCGGCCTTTCAATTGTTTGGTCGCGCATTGGCAGTTAGATAAGCTCTCTTAGCCTTTGCAAAAGCGGTATTGCTACCGGCCGCTTTGTCGCTGCCCAGTAAACGGTCTGTCGCCCCTCGGCGTTGCGATTGAACCGTTCATGGTGTCTTGGTCTATTTGTCCGGTGTATGTCAGTTCAAAAGTGCCAAAGGCAGTTTTCATCTGAAAAGGGAAGCTGAACGAATTGCCGACCACTTCTATTGCATCAATCGCAATAGTGGCTTTGGGTCCAGCCAAGGCACCCGAAAATTCCCCTGGTGCCTTCTCCAAAATAGTCAAAGTTGGCGTAGATTTGCCCCTAGGCCCATCTACCGCCAATAGCCATTCGCCGCTGATAGGGACGGCGGCATGTAGGCTTATGCTAAAAGTGAAAAAAAGCAGGGTGGCGAATACGAAAGACTTCAAATACTGCACAGTGTTGTTCCTAAATTGATTATTATTATTTGCTCAGCGTGAATAATACAGCGGAGAAAGATAGCAAAAACAGTTTTTGAATTTACTGCCGCTGATCAAGTTTTGGTTAAACGTTTGCTGAAAGGTGTGGCGCAAGGTGTGGCAAAAGAGGTCGTGGCTTGGCCTCGTTATGGCCTTTTATCCAACGTATGCCAAACCCTCCTAAGCTACCGCTTATACCAACAGCTGATAAGCGGTTGGGCGCGTTTTACGCCCTACCTCTTGCCAATTGTTGTGGTTACCTTCTTTTGGGGGTGGCGGGGCAGTTCAACTTAATGATCAAATTCCAAAATAGCTCGGCCCGTAATTTGGCCACTTTGTAGCGCTTGTGCGGCTTCATTAATTTGGTCGATTTTGTATCTAGCCGTGACCATCCCTTGAAGATTCAGGTGGCCGCTGTTTTGCCATTCAAGAAAGCGTGGAAAGTCTCGGTCTGGCGCACAGGATCCGCCAATACTGCCAACGAAGCGCTTTTCATTAATCAGTACATCTACTGCATTAAGCTCCACAGTGGTTGTGGGCACGCCAACCAATATGGCTGTGCCACCTCCTTTAGCGCCGAAGTAGGCTGTTCTGCACGCGGGCACAATCTGTTCCATAGTTTGCTTTATACCGATGCAGTCAAATGCGTAGTCAACACCTGAAACCGGCTGCCGCGAAATATTGAATTGTCCTGGTCGAGGGGTCAGGGCATGGATGGCGGCCACTGGGTCTTCCTTGCTGGCATTAATGCAGTGAGTTGCGCCAAAGGTTTTAGCAAATTCTAGCTTACCGTCATCTAGATCCACCGCGATGATTGGATGGGCTCCGGCCATCTTTGCGCCAACTACCGCAGATAAGCCAACACCGCCTACGCCAAATATGGCAACGCTTTCGCCTTTCTGTACATCTGCGGTATTAATTACCGCTCCGGCGCCGGTCATTACCGCGCAGCCAATGATTGCGCTGACATCTTTCTCGATATTTGGATCTACCTTCACCACATATTGCTCATCTGCAATGGTGTGATCTGCCCAAGTAAAAACGTTTTGTGAGGTGGCTATGCCGTCGCTGACCTGTAGGTTTGCAGCTTCCGGTGGGTTAGCTGCGGTCTCGATATCTCTAGGCACCCAAGTGACCATAACAATGTCACCTTCTTTTACGTGGCTAACGTTGCTACCTGCCTTTAGTACGATGCCCGTGGACTCATGGCCAAGAATGATTGGATTTTTTCGGGGGGCATGCATTTGATGTAGTTGGGAATGACAGATACCAGATGCAAATTGGCGTACCACCACCTGGTTTGGTTGTGGGTCGGGTAATTCAATGGATTCTATTCTAAGTGTATTGCTGTCTTGTGGCAGTACTACCACGCGTGCTTGTGTTCCCATCCTGCTTCTCCTATTTAGCTGCTCCAATTTACCTTGACTAGGAAATTTGTATATAAAAATGTCTGTGGAAAATTTGGCCTGTAGTCCAAGCAAAGAAATGTGCTTATGCAATGATTTAAAGCGGCGTTGTTTATGCCACTATTGGTCGACAATTTGGGTGACAGTTGTTGGATGATTTTTTATCAGTGGGTCGCGCTTTAGCGACAGTTTGTGAATAAAAATATAACTCTTATTAAGCAGTCCAATGCCGAGTGTGAGCGCTGGGCTGTGGGACAAACCACACCGAAATAATTCGGCACTAACTCATAAGTAACTTTTAAATAAAAAGGAAATTTGATGAAGCTACATGAAGCCCCTTCTCCTAACGCCCGCAGAGTCCACATCTTTATGTCTGAACTGGGTATTGAATGTGAGCGCGTTGCGGTAGATATTCGCGCAGCGGAAAATTTATCAGCTGAGTTTTTGGCGAAGAATCCGGGTGGGCGAGTGCCAGTTTTAGAGTTAGATGACGGTACCTTTATTGGTGAGTCCGTAGCTATTTGCCGCTACTTAGATTCCATTGCTGCGAACTCGGCGGCCCCCAGTATGTTTGGCCATGATGGTGTAAGCGCGGCGCAAATCGAAATGTGGCAGCGTCGTGTTGAGTTTAATTTTCTGCTCGAAGTGGCGGGAGCGTTTCGCAACATTACGGCATTTTTTAAGGACCGCGAAACTTGTGTGAAAGAGTGGGGCGAGGTTTGTGCGGAGCGAGCGCCTAAGGCGTTGGCTGTGTTTGACGCGCAGTTGGCGCAGCACGAATATTTGGCGGGCGAACACTTTTCTATTGCCGACATAACCTTAGGTATCAGTATTGATTTTGCCAAGATGGTTAAGGTAGTGGAATTGCCAGAACTGCCAAACCTTACTCGCTGGAAAACGCAGATAGATGCTAGAGCCAGTTTTAGCGCCCAGTAATTTCCACTGTGTTTGAGTCGCAAAGCCCGGCTATTCCTAATCCAGCGCAGGCGCTCAAAGCTAGTCGAATAAAACTTTCGCTAGCTTGCCTGCTCTCGCTGCAAACGCTGTTTCAATATCATCGAGATTCACGCGCCCTTTAGACAGGGGCGGCAGTTCATCTAGCGCAAAAAATTGAGCAGCGGAGACTTCCATGCCCGGCGTCGCTATTATGCTTTTATCTACTTGCTCACATAAGAAAAATAGTTTGTAGAAATCTCTAATGTCGGGGCCATAGTCATGTTGGGCTTTGTGTTTTATGGCATATAAGCTTGTAACGGCGACATCAATTTGCGCTTCTTCGCTGATTTCTTTCTTGATGTTTTGTGATGCGGAAAGCCCGCTGTCAGCATAGCCGCCTGGTAGCGCCCATAAACCATCAGTTTTTTCTTTCACTAATAAGATTTTATTGTTTTTGAAGACTGCGCCACGTACGTCTACTTTGGGTGTTGCATAGCCGTTACCCAAGTCGCCCAGCAAATTTTCAATTCGCTCAATGGGTACATTGCCCAAATCTGCGAGCATCTTATTGCCAATATCAGCAAGCTCTTGATACCGCTCTTTGTCAAAGTCGTCGGTGGCAAAGGTCATACCTGTATCGGCGATACTTTGAATTCTCTTGGCATAGGTAAGCCAGCTAGATTCCATCCTCAACCTCCATTTCATTAATCATGTCGCGCCCTGATGACGGGCGTGGAAAAATTACATCACTGTATCAGTTGCCAAACTTCAAAAATGTACGTGAGTCTGACAGCACCTACCTCTTATCGGAAATTTGTACACCAAAAGTTTATTTCCCGGTAGAACGTGGCACGAATAAAACAGTGTCGTAACTTCAGCACCGATGAGTTGAGCGCAAATTACTTAAAGAGAGATAACATGAAAGCTTCTGATTTGATGGTGAAGTGCTTAGAGGCAGAAGGCGTTGAGCTTATTTTTGGTGTGCCTGGTGAAGAAAATGCTGATTTTATGATGAGTTTAGAAAAATCTGCGAGCATTCGATTTGTGCTCACCCGGCATGAACAGGGTGCTGCATTTATGGCAGAAATATACGGTCGTCTTACCGGCGCGCCGGCTGCGTGCCTAGGCACTCTTGGTCCTGGGGCCACCAATCTGATTACCGGCGTTGCTGATGCCAATATGGATCGAGCGCCAATGTTAGTTCTCACCGGCCAAGGCAGTACCAAGCGCCTGCATAAAGAATCTCATCAGATCATGGACGTGGTAAAGATGTTCGAGCCGGTAACGAAATGGGCGACAACTATTATTCATGCTGACAACATTCCCGAAATTGTGCGCAAAGCTGTGCGTATTGCGCGTAGCGAAAAGCCCGGCGCAGTACTCATTGAGTTGCCAGAAAACATTGCCGAAGACGATACCCTGGCTTTGCCAATGCTGCCCATCCGATTTCGGCGTTCCCAAGCCCATAGCGAGACCATTGTGGATGCGGCAGCAAAAATTTGCGCTGCAAACCGCCCAGTTATTTTGGCCGGTAATGGCTGCGTAAGAAAAAGAAGCGCAGGAATATTGCGCGAACTGGCAGCAGTTACGGGTATTGGTGTACTCAATACTTTTATGGCGAAAGGTGCACTCCCAACTGACTCTGAGCAATCTTTGTACACCATCGGCCTCGGTTCAAAAGACATTGGTACTTATGCCATTGATGCGGCGGATTTAGTCATTTGTATTGGTTTTGATATGGTGGAGTACCACCCTAGCCTTTGGAATGCGGCGGGGGAGAAAAAAATCATTCATATCGATTTTACTCCTGCGGAAATAGACAGTGACTACCACCCGGAGCTGGAGTTGGTTGGTGATGTTGCTGACACCTTAGAAGCCTTGGTATTTGAGTTAAAAAAATCTCCGGGTTTTGATTTTGATCTCAGCCAGCAAGCGTTAACGCGTAAAGAAATGGCCACTGAATTGGACCTTTATCGTAATGACGTAACTCAAGGCCTTATCAAACCGCAGAAAGCATTGGCCGACGTGCAACAGATCTACGCTAAAGATGGTTTGTTATTGTCTGACGTGGGCGCCCACAAAATGTGGATAGCCCGCCATTATCACTGTGACATTCCCAATGGCTGTCTTATTCCTAACGGATTCTGTTCAATGGGTTTTGCTTTGCCAGGGGCCATTGCGGCAAGCCTAGTGGAGCCTGAGCGTAAAATTATCGGCATTGCTGGCGACGCTGGATTTTTGATGAACGTGCAGGAAATGGAAACGGCCAAGCGTCTGAACAGTAATATTACGATGATGATTTGGGAAGACAATGCCTATGGGCTAATAGCCTGGAAACAATGGGCGCAATTTGGTCGGCATACAGATTTGTCCTTCAATAATCCTGATTGGTCATTGCTGGCGGCCTCTTTTAGCTGGGACTATAAATATGTCGATGACAGTCGACTGCTGCTTGATGCGCTGGTTGAGGCATCTCAGCACAATGGTCCTAGCCTTATTGTGATACCAATAGACTACAACGAGAATCAACTTCTAACCCACCGATTAGGTGAAATGAACCGACAGCTATAGAGTCTAGCTGCTACAGAACGAATGAACGAATGAATCAGTAGGAGAATAATAACAATGGATCATTTACAACAACTAGCCCAGACAGTAATACAATGGGGCGCACTGCTGCTACTGTTTTTTGTCGGCGTTGGGGCGCTCTGGATATTCGTCATATACCTTGTTGATAAGACGCAAAAGATCCACACAATTCGCCGTAACTATCCAGTCATTGGGCGTCTGCGTTACGTGTTTGAGCATTTTGGCGAGTTTTTTCGCCAGTACTTTTTTGCCATGGATCGTGAAGAGTTGCCGTTTAATAGAGCGGAGCGATCTTGGGTATACCGGGCGGCAAAAAACGTAGATACAACCATCGCCTTTGGTTCCACCCGTCCTTTAGATCAGCCGGGAGATGTGATCTTTCTTAACAGCGCCTTTCCTGTGCTTTCTCAAGACAGTGCCGATGCTGGTGCCATAACTCTAGGGCAGGGCAGTTGCAAGCAGCCTTATACCACTAAGTCAGTGATCAATATTTCTGGCATGAGTTTTGGCGCTATTTCAAAGCCTGCTGTACGCGCTTTATCGAGAGGCGCGGCGGCGGCGGGTATCTGGATGAATACCGGTGAAGGTGGCCTTTCGTCTTACCATTTAGAAGGTGGTTGTGATTTGGTCTTTCAAATTGGCACAGCCAAATACGGCGTTCGCGCTGCTGAGGGTGGCTTAGACCCAGTTAAGTTGGCGGCGGTTGCCGCTTACCCCCAAGTAAAGATGTTTGAAATAAAAATGAGTCAGGGTGCGAAGCCCGGCAAGGGTGGTATTTTGCCCGGCGGCAAGGTGACAGAAAAAATTGCAGAAATTCGTGGCATAACTGTGGGTCAAGATTCTATAAGTCCAAATGGGCATGAAGACATTAGGTCGGTAAACGACCTGCTCGATATGATTGAGAACGTCCGTGAGATTACGGGTAAGCCGGTTGGATTCAAAATAGTGGTTGGTCAAATAGAATTCTTTCATGATCTGTTTGATGAAATTAATCGGCGTGGCGTACTCAGTGCACCGGACTTTATTACCCTTGATAGCGCTGATGGCGGTACTGGCGCTGCACCGCAGCCGCTGATGGATTATGTCGGTTTGGCGCTGCGTGAAAGCCTGCCGATGATTGTTGATAAGTTAGTCGAGTATGGGTTGCGTGATCGAATTAAAGTTATTGCCTCCGGCAAATTAATTACTCCGGGAAAAGTCGCTTGGGCATTGGCCTGTGGTGCCGACATTGTTACTTCTGCGCGGGGTTTTATGTTTGCGCTAGGGTGCATTCAAGCGCTTCAATGCAACAAGAATACTTGCCCCACTGGTATTACCACGCACCAAAAGGAATTGCAGCGTGGCTTAGTGCCAGCGGAAAAATCTTTGCGAGTGGCTAGTTTTGCTCAACAAATTGTGCATGACGTAGGCGTTATTGCGCATTCGTGTGGGGTTTCGCAACCACGCGAGTTAGAGCGCCACCACGTGCGTGTTATAGAGTCTGGTGGCCTTTCTGTATCTTTGGCGGAGCAGTACCCAACACCTGTGGTTAGCCAAAAAATAAACTTGCCACCGTCAGTTTAGGTCGAATGGTAACTATAGGAATTTAGTAGCCTGGGTTTTGTTAGCCAGTTTTTTACAAGTGAGTTTTTACCAGTGAGTTTTTACAAGTAGGGTTTTGCAGGCAGGTTTTACAAGTTAAAGAGAGACTGAGCAATGATAAGCACAATTATGGGTCAGGTTTTAGCGATCAGCGGGTTGGCCGTGGTGGGTTTGTTGATGCAACGGTTGCTGCGTATTGAGCTTACCTTGGCATGTTTATTGGTCGGTTTCCTTGCTGGATTGGGTTTGGAATTTACTGGTTTTGATACCGGGATAAGAGCCAGCAACTTACACGATCTAGTGTTTTTTGTGATTTTGCCAGTACTCATCTTTGAAGCAGCTTGGGAGCTTAACCCAGGCCTACTTAAAAAGTGGTTGCTGCCCATTTTATTGATGGCTACGTTGGGGGTGTTGCTGTGTACTTTTATCACCGCTGGATTGATCTACTTAGGTATTGGTCAGGCAGAAGGGTTCCCTTGGGTGGCTGCACTTTTGACTGGCACCATTCTGGCAGCGACAGACCCTGTGGCGGTTATTGCACAATTACGCAGCGCTAAGGTATCCGCGGATCTCACCACAATATTCGAGGGCGAAAGTCTGTTTAACGACGCGACTGCGGTAGTGCTATTCAGTATTGTCATTGGCTTGGCTACTAATAGCGTAGAGGCTGGCGACAGTAATCTGGCGTTCTTCTCATTGGTCGCCGTTGGCGGTTTAGTGTTTGGCGCCATTGCTGGATTGGTGGTCAGCGCCGTTGTATTGCTTGTGGGTTCGTCCATAGCCAGCCGTTTTATATTGGTCTTTTCGGCCTTTGCGAGTTTTTTTGTGGCGGAGCATGTGCTGCACATCTCGGGTATCTTGGCAGTGATGATGACAGCCATTGTTTCTCGTTTTACTTTGCGAGAAGTAGAGACCACCGTTGCTGAAGGTATCGCCGGCACATGGGAGTGGTTGGGCATATACTTTAATTGTATTTTGTTCGCCATTATGGGGCTTGTGGTTACGTTAGCCATGTTCCGTGATCAATGGGTGGCTATGCTAGTTGCCATTGCCGCAGCGATTATTGCTCGAGTCGTTGCCGTTGGCGTTAGTTGTTTGTGCGCCCGTCCTCTCAGTACGCCTATTTCATTAGCGTGGCAGGGGTTACTGGTTTGGGGTGGTTTGCGCGGCGCAATAGCTATTGCATTGGTGCTGTCCCTACCAACAAGCTTACCTTACTGGTGGACAATACAGTCGATGGTATTTGGCGTGGTGCTGTTCAGCCTGCTTGTACAGGGCACGACTAACCCTTACCTGATCGCACGGGTTGTTGGCTCGCCGCTAACAACCTCTACTAATACCTCAGAGGGCGGCTAAAACCCTCTAATCTATTTAGTTCAATGTTATGGCTAAGGTCCGATAACCAGCCGATTCTATTGCCGCTTTAACCGGCCCAGTGCTGTCCGGGCATAGGGCGATCATGGATCCACCACCACCACCACCGGTGAGCTTTGCACCCACTGCGCCATTTTGCCGCGCAACGTGAATCATTTCTTCTAGCTCAGGCGTGGAAAGCTGCAATGCATTGAGATAGCCGTGACACAAATTCATCAGTTCGCCTAACTCATTCAGTTGCCCGCTTTTGACTGCGTCGCTTGCGGACATAGTGAGATGCCCGATCTGATCAAAAATGGTTTCGTAACGCCCCGGATATTGTTGCCACGAGGCTCTTACCCTGGCTACTGTGTCCGCGGTTAGGCTCTCTTTACCGGTCATGCCAATAACTAATTCTAGCGGTTGGCCAAGTTTTAAAGTGCTGAATAACGGTTGCTCGTCGCGGCGCTGGTAATATAGTGGCGAGCCATAAGTGGCCACAGTGTTGTCCACACCGGAAGGTGTGCCGTGAGCGGCTTTTTCGCACTCAAAGGCCAATTCATTAATGCGCCCATCTTTGAGATCTAGTTTATAAGCGTGGTCGATGGCACGGATAATCGCCACAGCCAATGCCGAAGATCCACCTAGTCCCATTGCTCTGGGGATATGTGGAAAAACCTCGATGGTCATATTTTCTTTATTGAGGCCAAGCTGCTCTAGCAGCTGTGCGATAATGCCGGTAAAGCCGGGGTTAGTGACGCGCACTTTTTGCTCAACACCCCAGCGCGGAATGACTACATTGATACCGTCGCCACCTTTGCGAATGGCGGCTTCCACAGCCAAGGGAATTGGTAGGGCGATAGCCGGTCTGCCATAAACTACGGCGTGTTCGCCAAGCAAAATGATTTTGCCGCAAGCGGCTTGGCGCTCGGCAACGTCAGGTTGGACGATTTTGCGCGCTAGATTTTTGGCTATCTCTTGGGCTTTCCAGACTTTAATTTCGCCCGATTCAATAAGGCTTTCTACCACGGTTTCAAAGTGTTCGTCTGAAACGCCTGCAGAACTAGCCACGCTGCGGGCATGCAAATTCATATGGTTTTGCTGTATGCCGTCGGTGGAAAGTGAGCGTAGGGCGGCAAAGTTTTGTGCCAAGCCAATTGCCGCCATAATACCTGCCAGTTCCGAGGCGTTGGGTGAGCCCAGCAGTCTATGGTTGATTCTAACGCTAGGGTTGGTCTCTAACGACCCGCCTACAGTGCCTACTTTCATTGGGATAGCTATTTCGCCAACCAAATAGCCGGGCTCGTCTTTGTGCCAAACCGTTAACGCTTTATAACGCCCGCTTGCTGCTGCATAAGCATGGGCAGCAGCTTCAATGGCGCGCCAGTCGTTACCCGTGGCAATAGCCACAGCGTCTACGCCGTTCATAATGCCTTTGTTATGGGTTGCTGCACGGTAGGGGTCGGCCAGTGCTAAGTCGTTAGCGAGGACTATGCCGTCTCTGACTTCTTCGCCCGTGTAGCCTTTACCTTCCAAATTTTGGATAGGTATGCGCACCTTCGCTCGAGCCACTGCGCGATCTGTAAGGTTAGATAAAATGCGTAAGAAAACTTTACCGCCTGTAAGGGTTTCAGCTAGTGAGGCAACGCCCTCGCACATGGTGTTAACCAGGTTTGCGCCCATGGCGTCTCGGGTATCTACTAGCAGGTGCATGACCACCATTAGGCGACCGTCGTGTTCTGCCTTGTAGTCAAATACTTCTATGTCTAGTGCGCCGCCGCCTCGCGCCACCATTTTTGGGTGCAAGCTATTGGCTAGCGCCAGTATTTCTTCTTTGTTTTCTAGTAATACAGATTTAGCCGCTTCTGGATCGCCATCTATGACTACCTGTACTTGGCCAATGAGTATGGGAGTTACTTCCTCGGCAATAAACCCACCGCCCAGGCGTGCTAGGCGTGCGGCGCCGGATAGGCCTGCAACGATAGAAGGCTCTTCTACTACTAGCGGAATAACGTAGTCGCGGTTGTTAATGAGGAAGTTTAGGGCTACGCCCATGGGCAAACCAAAAACACCGATGACATTTTCTATCATCTTATCGGCCACGTTAAGCTGCACCTGGTGGCTGCCGGTCGTAAGTTGCTGCACATCCTCTTGGGAAAGCAGGCCGCGCTGATGTAGCGCTGCAATGCGTTGATTGATGTTTAAGCGGAAAAAATTTGGGATCCGAGAAGATCCCTGTTGGTCTTGTTCAGTCTTTGACTGTGATGCCATGTTTGGCCATCTCCAAATCTAATAACAAAAAATTTTGATCCGATACCCTACTGCGAAATTTTTCTAGTGCATCTTTATCTTGGCTCAGCGCTATGCCGATATCGCCGCCACCTGCGCCACAAGGTTTATAGGTGAGGCCGTGTGATGCCGCCAGTTTAACCAAGCTGAGGTGCTCTGTGGTAAAAATATTCAGCTTTGCGCTTTGATCTAGAGCAAAAAGTGCTTTTTGATACTGCTTGAGCAAATCATTGCTGGTGGGTTGCTCGCACAACAAGCTACTCAGCGCAGATAGATCATCAAGCAGGCCAGAATCATCTGTTTGCCGCCAAGTATCAAAACTTGCTATGTGGTCTGTGGTTTTGGCACTTTTACCGGTCCAGACCAGCTGCCAATGCAGATCTTCTGGCCATTGGAAGGGTTGGGCGACGCCGTTTTGATACGTTATCACGCCACCGAACCAAGATGCTGCAACGTCTAAGCCGCTACCTTTGCCGCTTTGCCAGTTGCGATGAATTTGCTGTGCTTCGGCCAAAGACGGTTCTTTGTCCAATAAATGACAGAGCCCCGCATAGGTGGCATTACATACCGCGGCTGAGGAACCTAAACCCAATTTTTGGCCAGCAGAAAAAAAATCAGAGCTGTCGGTATGCAGGTGCATGCCAGCGCATAGCTCGTTGAGGTGTTGTATACCCCAATGCTGCAATACAGCAGCGGTAAATCCGGTGGTAGGGGCAGTGGGTAATGTTTCGCCTTCTTCATTGACGCTGACGCTGGGGCTGTCAAATCCTGCGCTGCTGAAGTGCCATGTTTGGTCGCTGCGCGTTTCTATGCTCACTTGAGCCGTGGCGTTCACTGCCATGATAGCGGCGGGCGCGCCAGTCAACACGGCATACTCACCCCAAAGAACCGCTTTGCCCGGTGCGGTAAACTTCACTGGTCGATAATCTGTGCGCCTTCGCCCAGTCCACAGTCGATAATTTCTAACACGCCTGGTACTTGCGCCAATGCTGCGCTGACGGCTGGACGACTTTCCGCTGTGCACACGGCCTTAATTTGTGGCCCTGCATCTACAGTAAAAAAAACTTGATGGCCTTGGTCACGCAGGGCTCTTACGCAATCCATGCAAGCAATACTTGCGGGTGTCCAGTAGCTCAAGGTTGGGTTACTGGTCAGCATCAAGCTGTGCATTTTTAGACAGCTCAGTTCTGCAACTTGGGCCAGTTGAGTGAAATCGCGCAAACTAATTGCCTGGGCGGCCGAGCTATAATCTTCGGCTGCACCTCGCAACCAAGCATTGTAAAAAGGTGAGGTTTGCTTGGATCGCTGCATACCTTGAGTAGAGTTCACAGCTTTTGCTGCTCTGCTGGTCACAGCAACGACGACTTCTAAGGGCCAGTGACTGCTGGGCGCCAGGCGCATGGCTTCCCATTGAGGCGGTACTAACGCCACAAATCCTCCGTGAATTGAACGAGCTGCGCTTGCAGACCCTTGGCGCGCCCAATTTGAACGCATCTCCTCATTTAGACCCAGGTCGCAATGTGCGTTAACGGCTGTGATGAGGGCCGCAAAGCCAGATGCAGAAGAGGCAAGACCCGCACTGGTTGGAAAGTTGTTGTCGCTATTGATGATCAGGCTTGGTACTTCGAATTCACTGCGAAGCGTCTGCAACCAGCGTTCTATCTTCGCGTCCTCAATCTGCTCACCGTTAAGGTGAAACGCGTCCTTTTTGCCTTCCTTTATCTTCGTGGTGGTGGTCAGATTTGACAGGGTAATAGACAGGTTGGGCGTAGCGGGCAGGTTGCCGGGCTTGCTTTGTTTACCCCAGTATTTCACTAGGGCAATGTTTGGGTGCGCTTGGGCTGTAGTTGTATTTTGCATAGCGGCGCAATGTTACCTCATATCTCCCATTGGGAGCAGTTAGCTTAGGTTTGAGGCAAAAATTTCAGGGAAGCGTGCGTTGAATGGCTAGCGCCTAGGACACAAGTGCGCGTCATTATGGAAATGCCAAAATGCCAAAATGCCAAAATGCCAAAATGCCAAAAGGCAAAAAAAAGACTATAAATCAGTGACTTATAGCCTATGGTTCAGAAAATTGAAGCCCGCGTTGCGGCGCGCCTGAACGCGCTGGTTGAGGGTTAGTTGGGTACTAAATAAGTGCTACATATAAGCGGGCGGCGGTGTGAAACCAAACCCTGCTAATTCCAGCTTTTGCGCCACGCCAATGGTGATTAAATCACCCAGCTCAGGCCCAACGATCTGCACGCCAATGGGCAATCCATCTTTATTCAGCCCTGTGGGAATAACCGTAGACGGCAGGAAGGAGACGCCAGTAAGCCCGGCCCAGAACACTTGCTCAAAGTAAGGGCGTTCTTGGTTGTCTACTTGCAACGTGCGCTCGGCAAAGGGTCGCTGGTCGTGCTTAAAGGCGGGAGTTGCCATCATAGGTGTGAGCAAAATATCGTATTTGCCGAAGAACTCATGCCAGACCCAGCGCAGTTTGTGTCGGGCTTCATTGGCCTCGCCCCATTGCTTAAAGCTCGAAACTTGAGCGCGCAATACCTTTGAACTTTCGCGGTCGTCATTTGGGTCTAAGTCTTTCACGTACTTGAGCAAATTCTCATAGTCCGCGTCAGACATGCGCATGGCCATAGTTGAGTGCAGTAGCTTGCGGTAAACGTCTTCTACATGTGCAGCAGAAAAATCAGGGCGCGCATCTTCATCAATCGTAGCACCTTCATCTCTTAATGCTTGAGCCACTAAATCCACTCTCGCTTCAACTTCTCGGCTGACAGGTGCCGATGCTTCGTTTTTCCAAACGCCGACTTTAAGGTCACTCAGAGGCCGGTTGCCTAACACTGGCAGGTCTAGCTTAAAGCCGCGAGACGTTATCTCATCAGGACCAGCCATCACTCTTACTGCGGTTTCCAGATCAAATGCAGATCTAGCTAGCGGACCGATTACTGAAATGTCAGATCCTGCGCGGCTGTCTCCTGGGGGTGCATGCCCACGCATCCAGAGTAAATTGTGGGTAGGCTTATGGCCGAATACCCCGCAGAAGTGCGCTGGATTACGAATGGAGCCTCCGATATCCGAGCCCGTTTCCAGCCCTGTTAAGCCAGCAGCTAGCGCTGCAGCGGACCCGCCAGAAGAACCGCCGGGAATACGCTCGTGGTCATAGGGGTTATTAGTTGTGCCGTAAATTTCGTTGTAGCTTTGAAAATCAGCCAAAGACAGCGGTACATTGGTTTTACCAAAGAGTGTAACGCCGGCTTGTTTGAGTTTCTTTACAGACTCGGCATCCTCATTTGGCACGTTGTCTGCCCATGCCGGATTGCCCCATGTGGTGGGCGTACCCGCAACGTTATAGGATTCCTTCACTGTCATAGGTACGCCGTGAAGAGGGCCGCAAGATTCACCTCGCGCCATCTTGGCATCTGCTTCCTCGGCATCTTTCAATGCCTCTTCGCGGATATCCACAATGATCGCATTGAGGTCACCGTTGTATTGGTCCACGCGACCTAAATAGTGATTAAGCAGCTCGACTGCGGAAATTTCTTTGTTTTGTATTTTTGCGGCCAACTGTGTTGCCGAAAGAAATGCTAGTTCGCTCATGGTTCTTCCCTCCCGAAAAAGTGCCAATAAGTTTTAGAAGTCAGCTTGGACTGTGCAGGGTTAGCTGGAAATTTTCAAGGTATGGGGTATTTGGGTATGTTGGAAAAGGTTTGGGGACTGCCGGGCTGACGGTTGTACTCCAGGCTAAGAGTTTGCTGTGGGTTAGAGCACTTTGCCGGCGTTGTTTTTATTTTGTGCTTTGAATGCGCAGTTTCTCCATCCAAACCTCAATGTGTTTTCTGGCGGGGGGTATATCTAGCCCGATAAGTGCCACGCCTAATGGCAGCATCCAAAACCCCAGTATAGGCAAGAAACCAAACACGCCGCCTACCATACAAAGTAGCCCGACAATGCTGCGAATGCCTGGCGGCAATTTATCTTGACCAAATTTTAAGACCCGGTAACAAATACCCGCAATGCGTGTCTTCAATGCGGGTGTTTGTTCAGACATTTTATTTATTCAGCTAAACGATTGGTTAATCGGTTGACTAAACGTACGTCGGTGCTTCATTGGGCGCATCGTGATCGTTCGGATGCGCACGCCTTGCTAACGTTGGATCGATGGAACGGTATTTGTAAACGCCTTCATCATTCAGTTCGCGTTCGATCCGATTGCGGTGAATTAGCAAGTGCACATGGGCTATTGCCTCGCCCAACGCCATCATCATTTGTGGAGGTCCTAGCTCTCTAGAGAACAAGACCGGGAGCAATTCTTTTGCGTCTTTTGGTTCAATACAGGCTTCTTCGATGGCCAACATTCTGTCGTCGTGGTGGCTGATCAAATCGCGTAGCCGCGCTTTTACTCCATAAAATGGTAAGTTATGTGCAGGTAATACAAAGGTATCGTCAGGGATTACTTTTAGGAAGTGATCGTGTGAGGTCATCCAATTATGCATGGGGTTAGCATTGGGCTCCGACGGATGAACGCTGACGTTTGAGGTGATGATGGGTAAAATTTGATCACCGGAAATCAGTACTTTAAGTGCGGGGCAGTATAAGCACGCGTGCTCTGGTGAATGCCCAGAACCCACCACAATGCGCCAATCGTTGTTGCCTATGGTGAGCACTTGACCATCTTCTAAGCGCTCAAAACCGCCACTCATAGTGGGCATGTTCATGCCTTCGGCTGCGCGTGTGGACCACATCTTTTCAATCTGTTCCATGTAGTCGTCAGGCATACCCGCTTGTTTGTAAAATTTCTTGCCAATCCAATTGTTGTGGCTAAAGCCGCCGCTGCTGGAAAATGCTCGAGCTTGGTAATATTCGCCGCATGTCATATAAAGCGGGCACTGAAATTTGTTGGTGATCATTAACGACTGACCAATATGGTCAGGGTGCATGTGGGTGCAGATGACGCCGATGACGGGCTTACCTTGCAGCTCGTCAGCAAAGATTTTTTCCCACAAGGTTTTGGTTTGATCGTTACTTAGTCCGGTGTCCACAACCCACCAGCCCTCGATGTCTTCAAGCAAGTAAAGGTTGATGAAGCCTAAGGAGCCGGGCATTGGCATGGCCAACCAACGTACGCCGGGGGCGACTTCCATGGTTGTACCAGCGTCGGGTCTCTCGGTAAGCGGATAAGTTATCTCTGTATGTTCTTTTTGGTTTTCTATATTCATAACCGCAAAGTATAGCCTGTAGTGGTCTAGGCTGCCTTATCTGCGTAAGCGGAATCTGTAAAATCCTAATAAAATTTATCACAGTATTATTTTTACGCTCGCTTCTTTGAATCCTAAACAAATCTGAATAACGTTCATCCATGCTGGTGAAAACCAGCGAATATGCTAGTTTCTTTAAACATGGGGGCGCCGACTTTTAGCATAAAGGGCGGTGTTACAGTCCAAGAGGCGGTGAGTCGGGGGGCTTAAGTGAAGCAAATATTAAACGGCATTACCGTTGTAGAAGTGGGTAACGGACCCTTATCAGGCATGGTGGGTATGGTTCTGGCAGATTTCGGTGCGCAAGTAGTTTGGTTTGAATACGGACAAGCAGAAAGTGAATACCGGGTTTGGCATCGGGGTAAGCTGCGTGTAAGCGTTAATTTGGCCGTGGCAGCGGGCAGTGCCTGTGAGGATGCTGCCAAGATACGCCAGCATATTTTGGCTTCTGCCGATGTATTTCTGACGGATTTATCTGCTGCCGCTCTGGCGCAACTGGGCCTAAGCTGGCCTGATTTTGAACCTTCACGGCCCGATTTGATTCAAGGCCAGATCAGCGGCTTTGGTGAAGACAATAAATACAGTCATCTGGCAGCCAACGGTGAAAGTTTAGCGGCGGATGAATCTATAGTAGCAGCTGCCATTGGTCGCATGATGGTTTTTGAGGGTGTGGCCCAGCGTCCGGGTCCAGTGTACCCGGCTCTTAAAGTGGGTACTCATGGCGCGAGCCAAGCCATGCTTGCGGGCATTTTGGCCCAGCTGTTTAACAGAACTGAGACCGGTCACGGGCAGTTACTGCGCAGCAATATGCTCCGCGCCCTTACCGCTTACGACCTTGTGGGCCTGGGTGCCAGCCAAGTAGACCCCTCGCCGGTGCCTGATACAAACCCCCATGCGGTGCTGCCCATGCTCAATTATCAGCCTGTGCAATGTGCCGACGGGCGCTGGTTACAGTTGGGGAATTTGTTGCCTCACCTACAAGCTAATTTTCTCAAAGCTGCGGGCCTTGAGGATGTGCTTGAGGAAGTTGAGTTACTCGAAGAGCCTTTTAGCGAAGCAGTGATTGAAGACTTTAGGCGACGTATTTGTCTACAAATGCAGACCCGCACTCAGCAGCAATGGATGGATATTTTCTTAGCCGATGGCGGTGTTGCCGGTCATCCTTATCAAAGCACCCAAGAAGCATTATTAGATGCAGACATAGTGGCTAACGGCCACAGCGACACAGCAGGTGGCGTAACTCAGCTCGGTCTTTTGGGTGATTTCACCGCAACGCCTGGGCAGGTCGCTGGCGCGCCTGAAGCCATTTCTATGGTCGCTCTTGCGCTTAAGAATTTGCCTAACGCGGCGCCTATTGATGCATCTAAGACAGAGGCAACATTGCCTTTGGCTGGCGTGACCATAGTGGAAGCCGCGGCCATTATCGCCTCGCCTTTTGGCGCCAGCATGTTGGCGGACCTTGGCGCTCGGGTGATCAAGATAGAACCCATAGAGGGTGACCCCTTTCGTGTCATGGCCTTTGGCTTGGGTGCAGCTCGGTGTAATACGGACAAAGAGAGTATTGCCCTGAACCTGAAATCGGTTGAGGGACAAAAAATAGCCCAATCTCTGATTGCTAAGGCGGACTTGTTTATGCACAACTACCGGCCGGGAGTGCCAGAGCGTTTGGGGCTAGATTACGCAAGTCTGTCCGAACTCAATCCCAAGCTCGTGTACATGTCCGTGAATGGCTACGGCCCTAATGGACCTGGCGTACTGCGTCCGTCTACGCACCCCATACCGGGCGCGGCGCTGGGGGGCGTACTTTATCAATTTGGACAGTTGCCTAGCCAGCTGCAAGCCTACCCCGAGTTACTTGAGACCAGCCGGCGTTTATTTCGCGCCAATGAGGTCAACCCAGATCCAAATACGTCTTTTGTGGTGGCTAGCGCTGCCACTATGGGTCTGCTTGCCGCGCGTAGGTTGGGCAAAGGGCAGATTGTTTATCTAGATATGTTTGGCGCCAATGCTTACGCGAATTTTGACGACTTTTTGTTGCAGGCGGAGGCCAGTAGCAGGGTGGCATTGGATGTAGATTATTTGGGTAAAGGGCCTTATCACCAGCTTTATCCCTGTAAAGAGGGTTGGCTTTTTGTGGGCCTCAGCAGCAAAGCAGAACAACAGCAATTCCACGAGGTGGTAGGCGATTTTGCCGACCTAATGAATTTGTCTTCGCAACAGTGGGAGCAAAAGCTTCTGCCGTTGGGGCTAGGGTGTATTCAAGCAGACGGCCCAACGCCGGGAGAGCGCATTCAAGCCGAGCATTTTGTCGGCAGTGAGTTGGCTGTGCAGTTCACCCACCTTTTGCATGGGGCAGGGTTACGGCATGGTGCGATGTCTGAATGGCCGCAGTTGCAGCGCACCCTGCAAGGGCCGTGTGAAGCAGGGGACAGCACCGACGCGCTAATGGGTGAGTTGGGTTTTACCGCGCCTGAAATTGCTCAATTGAAAACAAGCGGCGCTATTCATTAGCGCGGTTTAGGCTCGTTTATGCCCGTATATGCAATGGAACTGATGCTTTAGGGGGAGTAAGATCTAAGCCCCAGTATTTTGAATATGGATCTCGAGAGGTCTAAATGAGTGATTTACAACGTCCCGGCGATTTCTTCTCGCCGACTGAAATAGCCTACCTGCGTACAGTATCTAGCTGGCGTAGCACCTTGGCTATTGTGCATTGCTGGGGTGTCATTTTGGGCGCCTGGGTTGTGGCCAGCATTTGGACCAACCCGCTGACCGTTATTTTAGCCATTATGATCATTGGTGCTCGGCAGTTGGGTTTATTTGTTCTTACTCATGACGGTGCGCACGGTGCGTTGTACGCCAACCGCAAGGTTAATGATTGGGTCTGTGAGTGGATTCTTAATCGACCTTTTACTGATGAAAAAATTGATACCTACCGCAAGTACCATGTAAAACACCATGTGAATACTCAGCAAGAAGACGATCCAGATCTTGCGCTGTCAAAACCTTTTCCAATTTCTAAATCTTCATTTCGTCGCAAAGTCATACGCGACCTCACTGGGCAAACCGGTTGGGATCAATATGGGCGTATTTTCCGTGCCGCATTTAAGGGCGACACGCTAAGTCAACGCCTAGCAAACGCTTGGCGCAGAATTGGCCCCAACGTGGTGATCAATTTGTTGTTCTTGGCGGGCTTCGCAGTGGCGGGGGTTTGGTATATGTACTTCCTGTTGTGGTGGGTACCAGCGTTAACTTGGAACCGCTTTGTTGTGCGCCTTAGAAATATTGGTGAACATGCGGTAGTGCCAGACAATGATGACCGCCTGCGTAATACTCGAACGACTATTGCCAGTTGGTGGGAGCGTGCGCTGATAGCACCCTACAACGTGCAGTATCATTTGGAGCACCACTTGGTGGTTAACTGCCCTCATTACAAGCTCAGAGATGCGCATAAAATGCTCATTGAAAAAGGCTTTGAGGATCAGATGGAAATTCAGAAAGGCTATAAGGCGATCTTGGCGTTAGCGGTGCCTTCTTAGTAAAGAGTTAGTAAAGAGCTAATAAAGAGTTAATAGAGAGCTAATAAAGAATTAACGGAAAGTCGCTTCAAAACAAGATGATCAGCTAACGGATTTTAAACAGCAGTATCTACTCAGTGCATATAAAGAACAGTCACCGCAGATAAAGAAAAGGCAGTGTGGATTTTACCCAGACTGCCCATTCCCCCGCTTTAACAGCCAGCTACACCCCTAAGTCTTTTTTGCTCTCTGAGCATTAATAAACTCAATCAAAGTCAGCGTTTCTGCTGCGTCCATACGCCCTACGGGTGAGTTACTGTAAGTGGATGCCATGACCTTGCCGCTCTTGGTGAGGATGAATTCGCTTGGCTGAATAAAGTCTCTACCCTCATCCCACCACGCGCCTAGGCTGTCGCCTTGTGCTCGTGTGACCCCATGGGCTACTGGAAAGCCCAGTGGTTGTGCTACCTCACTGGTTTTCTCTAACGAGTCTACGGCGGCGGCAATCATCGTTACCCCTTGTGCTGCAAGCGCTTCACGGCGCTCTTCATAGCCGGCTAACAGTCGGCGGCAGTAAGGTCACCAATGGCCGCGATAAAACAGCACTACGGTAAATGGACTGGTGAGATCAGCAGGGAGGTTTATTTCACTGCCGTCTACGCTTGAGAGGGTAATGTCTGGAAACATATCCCCCGGTTGAAGTTTTTCGACCATCATTTTTCCTTTTTATTTTTTGCGAATCTTTCCTAAACAAAGCTCATTAAACTCATGACGCTAAGTCAAAAAAACCTTTTTCTTGGACTCTAAAATAGACTGTCAAAGTCTCTGCGCTCGTTGCTGCCGCGGCAGCTTTGAATACATTTGGCCAGTATCGGAATGCCGGCGCTGATTTGTTCGAATGTCAGGTGGCCAAAAGCCAATCGTAAATAGGCCACATCTTTGCGTTGGTAGTGAAATGACTGGCCCGGTAGGAAGTTAAGGCCTTCGCCCAATGCCATGTCGCGCAGTGCTTTTCTATCTACGTCTTCGGGTATGCGCACCCAAATAAACAGTCCGCCAACGGGTTCGGACCAAACACAGATATCGCTTAACTCGCTTTCTAGACCCGCAATAGTCAGATCTCGTTTCTCTTTGAGTATGGGGTTGGTGGCTTTAGCGTGGGCTTGAATACCTTCTTTATAGAACTCTGCAGCGATGGCGGCAGCCAAATAGTTACTGCCGGCATCGTGCCGGCGCGCCATGATTTTTTCTAACATGGGAGGGCGTGCGTAGATGTAACCCAGCCTCAGTCCTGGGGCGAGAATTTTTGACAGCGAGCAGAGGTAAATCTGATTCGGGTCGTCGTCCAGCGCGTAAAACGCGGGTTCTAGCGGGCCATCGTAGTGCACGTCTGCGTAGCAATTGTCTTCAACAATGGGCACATTGTAGTGCTTGGCCAGTTCTATAATTTGTAGTCGACGGGCCTTGGGCATAACAAAGCCCGTAGGGTTTTGGTAAGTGCTGATAGTGTAAATAAACTTCGGTAGGCGCTTTTCTTTGTCTAGCCTAGATAAAGCTGCTTCTACAGCGTCAGGACACATGCCGCCCTCATCTAAGGGAATGCCCACCATGTCGTACTTCAGACTGCGGTACGCACTGAGCGTGCCGGGGTAGCAGTATTCTTCTACCAACACCGTGTCGCCAGGATTATCTTGTAGAGCCTCTGCAGTGAGCGTGACGCCTTGCATAGAGCCATTGGTCAGAAGTAAGTGATTTGGATCAATTTTTAGACCTTCACGATCTGCTTCGCGTTCAGCCATGGCGATCCGCATGCCCTCATGCCCTAAATTCCCCGGATATTGGGTCAACGCCTCTGCTTGTTCTTCAATGACCTTAGTTGCAGCGGCTTGCAGTGCGGCCACCGGAAATGTTGCAGGGTCTGATCGACCACTACCGAAATCGTATTTTATTTTAGACATTGCCTTCAGCCAATTGGTTTTCTGTTAAGTATTTGTAGCTGCGCGCTATAGCTGTAAGCATATCTGTGGCGCAGGCGTCGAGTTCTACCACTGCCCATTCAAAAACCTCCTGATCCGCTGCTGCGAACACTTTGGCAATATCCATTGCGCCAGAGCCCACAGCCACATGGGGCATATCGGGTTTCAGCGGGCCATCTTTGATATGCATCAACGGCGTGCGCTGTTTAATGCGGGCTAATTCTGCCGCGGGGTCATTGTTGCCAAAGTTAGCCGCCCAGTAGGTGTCTAGCTCAAAGGTCAGTTCGGGAATGGCGTCTTGTAAATAGTGATAGCCGGGGCGACCCTGAATTTCGTTGAATTCCCAATAGTGGTTATGTAGGAATAACGTCAGATCATAGGGTTTGAGCTGGTCAACAAAAGCTTGGGTGGTCTCAATTGTGCGATTGACTGCGTCCATGTCTTTGAAGTCGTCGGGAGCATAGCCACCGGGCACACGATTTAGCCCCAGTTCTTTAACGATGTCAGCCACGCGGCCAATGTCCGGGTTGCGATTGACCCAGGGGAAGTGAGTGGAAGAAACTTCCATGCCCAGGTCTTCGACCTGCTTTTTAAACTCCGCCGGGGTTTTGCCAAAGAGGTGAAAGGGCTCTACGCCCTTAAAACCAAGCCGCGCAATAATATCTAGTACTTGATCAAAGTTCTCAGCGGAGGCCTCTCTGACGCTGTAAAGCTGTACCGAAATAGGTACTATTTTTGTACTCATAAGTCTCTCCCAATACCGTATCCTAACCTGTACTTTATAATCTGACACCCTGAAAGAAAAAGAGGCCAACACAATTAAATCGAGAAAATTAAAGTTTGGTTTAGTGGGCGGCGGCATTGGTTCCTTTATTGGTCCAGTGCACCGTATGGCTGCGGAAATGGATGGGTTGGCCACGTTAGTGTGTGGCGCTTTTTCATCTAGCGCACAGCGTTCCATAGCGTCTGGTGAAACAATCTATCGAATACCCGCTGACAGATCATACGGGTCATACGAGCAGATGTTTCTAGCGGAGCAACAGCTGCCGCAAGACCAGCGCATGGACTTTGTGGTTATTGCCACGCCCAATCATCTGCATTATCCCGTTGCGATGGCAGCACTGGAGTCAGGGTTTCATGTGGTCTGTGATAAACCAGTGGCCTTTGACGTTGAACAAGCATTGGCCCTGCAAAGTAAAGTGAGCGAGTGTGGGTTGAATTTTGCGCTGACACATAATTACACCGGTTACCCAATGATTCGGCAAGCTCGAGCGCTTATTCAAGAAGGTAAGTTAGGAGCCATTCGACGGGTAAACTGCGAATACCTGCAAGGTTGGTTGGCCCAGCCAATGCCGGACAATAAGCAAGCGGATTGGCGCACTGACCCAACCCGCGCCGGTGCTGCTGGATGTTTTGGCGACATAGGTAGCCATGCTGAAAACCTGATGAGTTACGTTACCGGTCTTGAGATTGAAGCTCTCTGCGCTGACACTACAACCTTTGTCCCCGGTAGACAGTTAGAGGACGACGGCAATGTATTGTTGCGCTTTGCTGGTGGGGCTAAGGGCGTACTTAGCGTCAGTCAAATTGCGTTAGGCAAAGAGAATGATTTAACGCTTCAAGTGTTTGGTGACCAAGCCAGCATTGAGTGGCGTCAGGATGATGCCAATTCATTGATCGTTAGATATGCAGACGCCCCCATGCAAGTTTTGCGTTCGGGTTGGGCGGGCACAGGCGCTCACTCCACCGCTGCCACGCGACTGCCGCCTGGACATCCAGAAGGCTATTTGGAAGCTTTTGCCGAAGTGTATAGAAATTTTTGCAAACACTTATTGGGTGTTGTGGATGTTGCCGACTACCCCGGTATTGCTGAGGGGGTACGCGGTATGCGGTTTATTCAAAGCGTAGTTGCTAGCGCTGAGCAGGGCGCGCAGTGGGTAAGTTTGGACTAGGTTTAGTTGAGCGCCTATTTGCTAAAAAATTTGCTAACAAATTAGATAGATGCGGTTGGTCAGTACGGGCCGTACAGGTCACCAGTACAGGTTACCAGTACAGGTCACTAGTACAGGTTACCAATGCAGATGACAAATATAGGGATTGGATAAATGAAAACTCTTAAAGGTCCGGGCATTTTCTTAGCCCAGTTTATGGCGGACGAGGCGCCCTTTAACTCAATTGATGCAATGGCTGAATGGGCAGCAAAGCTGGGCTTTGTCGGTGTACAGGTCCCCATTGGTAACACTAACTTTATTGATGTGGCGTTAGCCGCGCAAAGCCAGACTTATTGTGATGAGTTGATGGGACGAGTCGCGGCCCATGGCATACAAATTACGGAACTTTCGACCCACCTAGAGGGGCAGTTGGTTGCAGTACATCCGGCGTACGATGAAATGTTCGATGGGTTTGCCGCGCCTGCGGTGAGGGGTAACCCAGAGAAGCGTCGACACTGGGCGGTAGAACAGGTGAAGTTGGCGGCCCGTGCCAGTCGCCGGTTGGGGCTGACCGAACACGCGACGTTTTCTGGCTCATTGCTTTGGCCATATATGTACCCGTGGGCGCCACGACCAGCGGGCTTAGTTGAAGAGGGTTTCACTGAACTGGCTAAACGTTGGCTACCAATTTTGGATGTCTTTGCCGACGAGGGCGTTAACGTCTGCTATGAAATTCATCCTGGCGAAGATTTGCACGATGGCGTTACTTTTGAACGCTTTTTAGATGCGGTAGATCAACATGGGAGCGCGAATATTCTTTATGACCCAAGCCACTTAGCCTTGCAGCAAATGGACTACCTAAGTTTTATTGATCATTATCATGAGCGCATCAAAATGTTTCATGTAAAAGATGCTGAGCTTAAGCCCAATGGTAAGAGCGGCGTTTATGGTGGTTTCCAGGATTGGTTGCAAAGACCCGGACGTTTTCGTTCATTAGGCGATGGGCAAATCGACTTTAAGGCGATATTTTCCAAGTTTGCAGGTTATGATTTTGATGGCTGGGCGGTGTTGGAGTGGGAATGCTGTCTTAAGCATCAGGAAGTCGGTGCGCGTGAAGGCGCTGAGTTTATTCGTCAACACATTATACCTGTGACAGATAAAGCCTTTGACGACTTCGCCGCAGGTGCATTGGACGGGCAAACCAACCGAAGGATATTAGGCTTAGACAGTTGATTATTTAGTAGCAGTGCCTTGGGTAGAAAAGGCCCAAGGTTTTTAGCGAGGAGGGCGCTATGCAAGATATTTTAAACCGGTCAGCAAAAACACTGAGCCAAACCCAGCGGCAAGGTTATTTCCGCGATGGATTTATTGGTGTTGAACGGCTAGTGAGCCAGCAATGGTTAGACCGGCTAAATGCGGTGACTAATGAGTTTGTCGAGATCAGCCGCAATTTGCAGGGTAAGGACAGGCGTTTCGATTTAGAACCCGATCATACACCCGTCACACCACGTATCCGCCGTCTAAACTCGCCAGTTGATTACCATGAAACTTTTTGGGAATTTGCTAGCCGAGGTCCGTTTGTAGATGTTGCCGAAGATTTGTTAGGGCCGGACGTTAAGTTTCACCATTCGAAGTTAAACTTTAAATGGGGAGGTGGTGGTGAAGAGGTTAAGTGGCATCAAGATATTCAGTTTTGGCCGCACACCAATTATCAAGTATTGACCATTGGCGTTTACCTCGATGATGTAACAGACGACATGGCACCTATGGGAGTAATTCCCGGAAGTCATGATGGCCCCCTCTATGATTTGTACGACGAGTCTACGCAATGGACAGGCAATATTGCCGACAAGGACATTGCCCAACTCAACGCGGCAAGTGCCGAGTATCTGGGCGGCCCCGCCGGTTCCATAACAGTACATAACTGTCGCAGTGTCCATGGCTCGCCGCCAAACCTGAGTCCAACGCCTAGACCCCTATTTTTGTGTGCTTACTCAGCTGCTCATGCCATTCCAATTACTAACCTAACTGCTGGCGCTAAATACTCCGAGGTGATTGTGCGTGGTCAAGCTGCACGTTGGGCACAGTTCGACCCAAGGCCCGCGCTTTTGCCACCAGATTGGTCAAAGGTAGGTCATAAATCGATCTTCGAGCATCAGCAAGGCAAGTAGACTTAAGAGTGTTGTAGCTGGCCTTTGTGCAGTTCACCCGCCAGACCCCATCTTCCGCTTAGATTTACTGTCTGTTCTACAAGACGTCAGAAAAATTCTACCGCTTATCAAAACCCAGATGTGTTGCTGCGATAAATCTATACGGTGCTGGCTTGAAAGAAGTCAGCACTGTTCTAATTTTTTAGCTGGCCTCTCTACACAAGTAATCGTAAAACCAATTTTGCAATTTTTCGAAAAAGACATCGAAAAGAAACATCGAAAAGAAACATCGAACAAGAGATATCGAAAAGACAATGAACGTTTCCACACCTAAACATCAACTTCAGCATCAGCGCGCCTTATGCAGCGGCAGCGTGCTGTGCGTGATGACGGTGGTTAGTTATTCGTGGAAAACCGTGGCGACCACCATTATCGCCGCACAAGCAAGAGTAGAAAGAATAGTCCATGACGCTTTCTACGACCGGGGTAAATCGGTTGGTTAATTTGATTCATTTACTGAATTTTAAAAACCCCGAAGCGCCCCAAGCCTTCGGGGTTTTTTTTTACCTGTTTAAAAGGCTGAGAACCAAAGGCAGAAAACCATAGGCTTGCACAGGCTTGCACAGGCTTGCACAGGTTTGTATGGGTTACGAGATCGGTAGTACTTCTGTTGGCTAAAGAACGGCCAGCAAAGGACGAGGGCTTTGGAAAGGCAGATGACGGGCTCGATACAGCGAGCGTCTTTTTTAAAATCAGCAAGCAAAAAATCAGCAAGCAAAAAGAGATTAACGAGCAGTAATAATGGAAACAAAAATAAAAATACACGCGCCCACTGCGCCGAATAGCCAGGAGCGGCGATTATTGCGACGCAATATCCCTAGCTCAATGTGGCTCAGGTTTTTCTATGTCTTTGGCATAGTCATGCCGTTGATTGTGCCTTTGTTTCAAAGCAAGGGTTTAGACATGCAGGAAATTTTTGCGCTGCAGACAATATTCGCTCTGGCTATGTTGGTCAGTGAAGTGCCTTCTGGTTACCTCGCGGATGTATTTGGGCGGCGCAATATTATTCTTGTGGGTTCAATCGCTGCTGGGCTTGGTCACAGTCAACTTCTGTTTGCCGACAGTTTTGCAGCCCTAGCTGTTTACGAGTTTACCTTGGGTATTGGAGCGTCCTTGCTTTCCGGTGCCGACCTCGCGCTGCTCTATGACACTGAACTTGCGCTAGGCAAAGACGCTAATCGACAGCGCCGTGTGGTGGGCAAACTGTATAGCGTTGGTACATTTTCCGCAGCTATATCTGCGGCCATGTGCTCCATGGTGCTTTTGGCTGGAGGCATCAATGAAGTTGTTTGGGTCCAAGCGATTATCGGCTGGGGGCCATTGTGTGTGGTGTACTTTTTGGTTGAGGCGCCGCGCCCGCACAAGCCCTCTGAGCCTGTTGTTGCCAACACTTCTCATTGGCAGGCTTTTGGGCAAATTGTTCAGGTGCTATTAGTGCAATCGGCAATTTTGCGGCAAATATTTTTGGCGCTGTGCATTTGGCCTCTTACAACTTTTTACGCGACATGGCTGTTGCAGCGCATATGGCAAGACCAAGGGGTAGACCTAATTCACTTTGGCTGGTTGTGGGCGGCATTGACCTTATTGACCGCGTTATTTTCGCGCTTTAGTCACCGCATAGAAGCATTGCTGGGGCCGCGGATTTTGTTGGGCTTTATTGGCCTTGCGCCGATTGTTGGTTTTATTGCGTTGGCGGAGTTTGGGTTTTTGCTTGGTCTGCTAGGCGCAGCTATATTTTTTATCATTAGAGGTCTGGGCACGGTGTTGTTGACCGATGCGCTGAACCGCCGGATTTCAAGCGACTACAGGGCTACGGCTAATTCCTTAACGAGTTTCGGCTTTCGTAGCAGCTTTGCCTTAACCGGCCCAATGGTGGGTTTTGGTTTTGATGTTTGGGGCTTGGAAGTGCTGTTGTTGGCTCTGGGGCTAATCAGCGGAGTGCTGTTTCTTGTGATTCTTTGCCCGCTCATGCGCTCGCTGCCCGAAGGCAGGGTATTTAGAAAACAACAAAAAGATATGAATTCATTGACGATAAAGGAGGCTTGATATGCAACGTAAGGCAACATTGGTTGATGCCAACCACATCGACTCCACATTAGAGGGGGTTCCTAAGGATAACCCTAGCGAAGTGATTGAAGAGGCGACTGAAGAAATTCATCAAGACCCGCTTGAAGGCACGCTAGGCGACTTTCCGCCAAATCAATACTCAGCGGGCGCAACAACTATGCTGCGCAAGCCAGGGGTGGAGTACGAATTGAAACTTATAGAGGGCAGTGGTGGCCAGCTTGCGCTTGTGGAAGTGCGGCCAGAGCCGAGTTTTTTCATTCGCTGGTTTTTGGCCTATGGCAATGCCCTGCAACACCATGACCTCTTTATGTAGGTCTCTAGTTAGATCTGTAGTTAGACCTGTAGTTAGACCTGCCCTGAGGTTCATATTTGGGCTTAGGTATAAGTGAGAGGTTTAACCCTGTTTGTGCTTAGGCATTGTCTGGTTTGGGATACATTGCTGTTTATAGCAGTTTTTCTTACCGTTAATTTTTCCGGTTGACGCGTGTCGGGATGGATATCAGCGTAAGTTCTCGCTATGGTCCTGACAGCTTTTTACCGGAGAGGGCAATGTCTAAGCCAAACATCATTTTTATTTTCGCGGATCAACATCGCCATGACGCACTGGGGTGCGCGGGCAATGAAGTTATTCAAACACCCAATTTAGATCGTCTAGCAGGAGAGGGCGTGCGCTTTGCTAACACTTGGTGCCAGTCGCCTATTTGTCAGCCGTCTCGTGCGTCTATGATCAGCAGCGCATATCCAAACGAATTGGGTGTTATGCGCAATTTTGGCCGCGACCTTGATAGCAACACCCCCACTTTTATGCAGCACTTACAAAGCGCCGGCTATCGCACGGCCAATGTGGGTAAAACCCATTACTACTCTGAAGGTTTGGTAGAGCCAGATAAGGACGATGGCGATATGCGTCAATTTGATGCTCAAGTTAAGGCCTTTGGCTTTGATCATAACGTGGAAGAATTCGACCGTTACGTGCACGCTATGGATGGAGTCACTACACCCTATACAGAATACTTAAAGCGCGAAGGGGTGTTTGAGCCTTACAGTGATCTGATTAAATCCATATGGCGTCTAACGCCTCAGCATTGGGATGGCGTGACCAGTCCAATAAGTAAGGAGCAGGATTTAACCAGCTTTTTGACTAGGGAAGCCCAGCAATGGATTGCCACGCAAAAAGAGGATCAGCCTTTCTTTCTGCAACTCTCTTATGTTCAACCCCACGTGCCGTTAATGGGTGACCCGCAATGGGCGGAATATTATGCCCAAGCACCGATCACTCGCGGGGCAGCCCTTGTACAGCAGTCACACCCGGAGGTTTGGCAGAACTATTTAACTTGGTGCGATCACCATGCTAACGGTAAGTTGCTCACCGATGAATATGTGTTAGCTGGCGCGCGTCAGTACTATGCAATGATTTCTCTTGTTGATGAGAGTATTGGCAAGATTTTGGCGCAACTTGAAGACCAGAATATGTTGGACAACACAATGATCGTGTACAGCTCGGATCATGGCGAAATGCTCGGTGATCATGGATTAATGGCCAAATTCAGCTTTTACCGTAGCTCGGTGCAGATTCCACTCATTGTTAGACCCGCTGGGGGTTGTGCGGGCAAGGTGTCCGAGGCGCTGGTTGAGTTGGTAGATGTCGGCCCTACACTGTTAGACGCTGCTGGCGTTGCAGGTCTGGAAGACACTCAAGGGCGCTCGGTGCTGCCGCTGATGCGTGAGGGCGATGATGTTAAAGGCGCTGATGTTAAAGGTGCTGCTCAGAACGGTGGGCGAGAATATTTGTTCAGCGAAATTATGCAGCAAACCAGAAGTAAAGATGGCCCCACATTTCGCGCCATTCGTAATGGTCGTTATCGTATGACGATAGAAACTAAAACACGAACCCCCTGTGAATTCTTTGACTTGCAGGAAGACCCTAACGAGCTAAATAATTTGGTTGCAGGAGCGGGCGCTGATCTAGCAAAGCATGCTGACACAATGGCGGCGATGGTGGATGCTATAGATAGCCGAATCAGTAATTCTATGGACTAGTCTTTGCTCGCTTAGCCTTGTAGAGACTGCTCTAGTCTAGAAACGCTAAGGCCAATGCGAGCGAGGACACTAACGCAAATGTTCCGGCTTAACTGTGAAGGTTTAGCGTAACGAAAGCCGGTCTATTTGCATTTGCAGTAGTAGTTAAAGGCGTTAGCTAGATCTGTTGTTAGCCACAGCCTTGGCTGGCGCAGGATTTCTAATAAGCTGCGCTGACGGCGTTTTACGCTCGTATTTCTCGGCCGGAGTATTGATGATCTCCAACAATTCCCCTTGCCTGTCACCCGCCTTAATGCGCTCCCCGCTTACAGTGCCGTAAACTGTGGAGCGCTGTTGCGGGTCTCTATTGAGATTACGCACTATGGTCTGCATTTGCCGGGGCGAGGTTTCTTGACCATGCTGAGTACCAGCGGCGCGGCTGATAGATTCGTTCATCAAGGTGCCGCCTAGGTCGTTACAACCAGCATTAAGGCAAGCCTCTATGCCTTTATGGCCCATCTTCACCCAGCTCGCCTGAATGTTATCAATTTGGCCGTGCAGCGTTAGACGTGCAACCGAGTGCAGTAAAACAGCTTCGCGGAAGGTTGGGCCTTTGCGCGCTTTGCCCTTCAAGTACATTGGCGCTTCCATATGAATGAAGGGCAGTGGTACGAACTCTGTGAAACCACCGGTTTTTACTTGTTGAGCGCGTATCCGCAATAGGTGCCTGGCGAGGTGCTCGTGCTTCTCAACATGGCCGTACATTACGGTTGCGGTAGTTTTGAAGCCGACTTCATGAGCCGCTTCCATAACATCTAACCATTGTTGGGTATTGATCTTATCTGCACAAATTACCGCACGAACTTCGTCATCGAGAATTTCTGCAGCTGTGCCGGGTAGTGTACTGAGCCCTGCATCTTTGAGTTGGGTTAGATAGGTCTTAAGATCCATCTCAAGTGTTGCCGCACCCTGCCACACTTCTAGCGGTGAGAACGCATGTATATGCATTTCTGGCGCCGCCGCTTTGACAGTTTTAATAATGTGGGTGTAGGTGTCGCCAGTGTACTCAGGGTGTATGCCGCCCTGCATACACACCTCGGTTGCGCCTCTGTCCCAAGCCTCGACTGTGCGACGGGTAATTTCTTCGTCGGAAAGGTCATAAGGTCGACCTCTTAGGTTCTCTGACAACTTACCCTTTGAGAACGCACAGAATTGGCATTTGAAATAACAAATATTGGTGTAATTGATATTTCGGTTAACGACAAAGCTGACGCTGTTACCGTTGGTGTTGCGGCGTAGTTCATCGGCAGCCTGCACTACCGCGCTGAAGTCATCGCCGCGTGCTTGAAACAAACGAACTACCTCTGCTTCAGTCAGTTCTCTGCCTGTTTTAGCGTCTTCGATAATAGAAGCTAAGTCGGCGGATATGCGCTTAACCGGATTAATGATGGCGCTCATGATTTCTTCAGGGGGTTGAGTGTCTACGTCTCCCGGAGACCACTCATCAATGCGCGGCATGCCTTCGGTGTCGATCATTTCCAACACACGTTCATGCAAGTCTGGGTGAACCCAGCGCTGAATATCTTGGGCATAAGCTGGGTAAATTGTTAACCGTTCGGTGAGATACTTGCCAGCTGACGCAGTTTCGCGGGCGAGCTCTTCAACCTGTGGCCAAGGGGCTTCAGGATTAACAAAGTCAGGAGTCACTGGCGACACGCCGCCCCAGTCGTTGATGCCAGCGTGAACAATTTGCGGTAGCACGCCAGGGCTTAAGTTGGGTGGCGCTTGGATACTCATAGTGGCACCGAACAAAATGCGCGCAACGGCAATAGTCCACAACAGTTCGCCAAGATCTGGCTCTGGCGCGTTGACCATTTTGGTATCTTCCTTGGCACGGAAGTTCTGAATAATGATTTCTTGTACGTGGCCGTGGCGCAAGTGAATGTCACGTATCGCCAGCAAACTTTCAACGCGCTCAAGGCGGGTTTCACCGATGCCAATTAATATGCCCGTGGTGAAAGGCACGCCTGCAATGCCAGCGTTTTCTAGAGTTTGTAGGCGAACGGCGGGAATTTTGTCTGGCGAGCCATAGTGGGGCATGCCTTTTTCGCACAGCCGTTCACTGACAGATTCCAGCATGATACCCATAGACGGCGAAACCGAATGGAGTTTGGCCAATTCTTCAGGCTCTAAATTGCCGGGGTTTAGGTGGGGTAGTAGCCCTGTTTCTTTAAACACGGCCTCTGCCGCAGCAAACAAGTATTCAGTGGTCGATGCGTAGCCCATTTCGGCCAGCGCATCTCTAGCTGCTCGATAGCGCAGCTCAGGTTTTTCTCCAAGGGTGAAAAGCGCTTCCTTGCAGCCCATGGCTTGACCATGTCGTGCCACCTCCAAAACCTCTTCAATGCTCATGTAGGGGGCTTTAACCTTGCGCGGCACTTGAGCGAAGGTGCAGTAGTGACAGACGTCTCTGCACAGGTGGGTGAGCGGTATGAAGACTTTACGTGAATAGGTCACAACATTTCTGAAGCCCTGGTCGCGCATAAGTGATGCCGCATCAGCCAGCGCACGGGTGTCTGTGTTGTCGGCAAGTGTTAAGGCTTCTTCGTTGCTTGGGCTGATTCCAGCTACTGCATTTTCGAGTAGGGACTTCATAAATTATCCTGGGCCAAATGGGTGTTGGTACTAAGCCGGTGGGCGATACCAGATCTATTTAAGTAAATGGCAGTTTGGCTGCGCGGTTGTTGTTGGTAGAGCGCCATCAAATCTTTTGGCGTATCAACATCAAGGGCAAAGCAACTGGCAGGCACAATTTTGGGTGTGATGCCTGCAGCAAAGGCAGCATCTACGTGGGGTTTGAAACTTTTGCCGTCGAAAATGTACGGCACGCTGAGCGGCGGTGAACAAATTAGTCCATTAGTGCCGACATTTTCAGAGTCTGGCAGCACGGTAACTTGATTGTGCGAGCGCACCAATTGATCCACTTCATCAGTGGTTATGGCTGGCACATCGGCAGGCACAACAAAAATGCCTTTAGCGGAGAAGTGAGAAACTAGGTATTGGGCTGCCTGGGTTAAAGCGCCAGCTAAATCCACATTGGGACTCTCTGCGAAGCGTTCTGTGGCAAATGTCTCTGCAAGGGCGTCGGCTTCTCTAGCGCGAGAAACAATGAGCACGCCGGTTAGGGTCTCGCTGTGAGACAGACACGTCAGCACGTCACGTGCCATAGCCAACATGAGTGATCTTCGTTCGTCTTCGTTTAAGACATTAGCCAGACGTTGTTTCGCCCGAGCGAAAGTCTTGATGGGAACGATAGCCCACATCAGCATCTCCTGTTTTGTTAATAACACGGTATCGACCCCTATTCGCACCCCTTTATTGTGCAACTGAGTTGTCGTAACCGTTCTGGACTATTGCAGTGGCTCGTAGTGCTACGAGTATCAGCAAAGCTGATCATTACCGGGTTAGCCGAATGCAGCCGTTACTTCATATGCCTATGAGGTAAGCGACTCAGCAAAAAAGACCGGTATTATTTAGACTGCAGTGTGTCCAAAAACCTTATGCATTCGCGGGCTAAATCCACGCGATCTTCTAAAGTTACCATGACCGACTTAGTGGCGATAGCTGGTATTGCTAATTCCCCTATGCTCTGGGCATCGGTTTCATCCAAGACGAAACCGTCTATCAGTCCTTCATACTGGTCAGCAATTGCCTTAGCCGTGGTTGGTATTTGTAGTTCTTGCATCATTTTTGCGGCGGGCCCTTTCAGTGCCAGCCCGGCAACAATTGGCGATACCGCGATAATGGGTAGGTGCGCTATGGCCTGCCGCATGCCCGGTACTTGAAGAATGGGCGCAACCGAGACGAACGGATTAGACGGGCAAATGATGACGCCGTCGCAGTCTTGTAACCAAGCTTCTATAGCGGGGTTGATCTTCGCCTGCTCAATGCCTTCAAATCTGAATCCGGTGACAGCAGGTTTGCATTGTTCGCGCACAAAATAGTGTTGGAAGGCTAACTCGCCGTCAGTGGTATTCACCATGGTGCGAATAGGGTCATCGCTTATGGGCGTCATGGAGTGCTTGATGCCCATGCGCGCGGCAATTTCCGCGGTAGCTTGGGTCAGAGTTTTATTCTCTTTGAGCAATTGGGCGCGGCGCATATGTAGGGCAAGGTCTTTATCGCCGAGGCGAAACCATGCTTCTCCGCCCAAACCACCGAGTGTTTCAATAAACTGCCAAGTCTCGCCTGAGCGTCCCCAACCTAATTCTTGATTGTTTTCGCCAGACAAAGCGTAGGTCAGGCTGTCTATGTCTGGAGAAATATGTAGGCCAAGGTGTTCAAAGTCGTCACCCACATTGACGGCGAACATGACTTCTTCGGGGCTGAGAATCTTCGACAAGCCCAAAGCTAATTTGGCGCCGCCTACGCCGCCGGTCAGCGCAAGAATTTTCGCCATTAGCGGAACATGTCTTCAGCAAGGGGACGATTAATGTCCTGAGCTGTTTGAACGGGGTCACCGTCGTTGGTAAGAGTAGTGGCCTTGGGTAAACCGCGCAAAATCACCACAGGCAATTTTTCTGTAGTTTCACCCATCATAAGAGTGGCGCTGCTTGCCAGGGCGTCGGCTCTATTGACCAAGGTGGCTTGCAGTGAGCGACCGTAAATGTCTTCGCCACCACGATAGTCATCAAGCACGTTGATGCCGGCACAGCCAATAGCGCTGCCAATGGTGCCCATACGCCATGCGCGATTATGCGAATCGGTAATAACTACGCCAATTTGCACGCCAAATCGTTGTTGTAGCTGCTCGCGTATAAGTGCTGCGGATTGGTCCGGATTTTTCGGCAGTAATAACGCCTGTTCGCCGTTGCTGTGATCAACATTAGACTGATCAATGCCGGCGTGTGCGCCCACAATTCCCAGCTTATGTCTTACCACGAGGACGTTGGGCTTGTGCCGCATGACTTCGCTAGATTCATTCAGAATCAGCTGCACCATACGGGGATCTTTATTTGTAGCCGCCGCCAGTTCAATGGCCTCTGGCCCAGCTTCAATGCTGGCGAGAGCAACCGTTTGGCCTTCTGCTTTAGAAATAATTTTTTGTGCAAGGCAAAGGACATCGCCGTCTTCAAGCGTGAGAGCTTGAGCCTTTAGGGTACTAGAGATAATCTCGCTGAGATCATCTCCAGATTCCACCATAGGAATGCCCGGCACACCTATGACGGAGAAGCGCAGAGCCATGGATTAGTGCTCTTGACCGATGATCTTGATGCCAGAATGGGACAAAATGCCACCGCGGTTGATCTGGATCAGGATTGAAGTTAACGCTTCTGCTGCGGCTGCATTGGCAATCGGTCCTGCGTGCCAGCCGGTCATGCCCGCTTCGGTGATCATTTCAATGACCTTGGCGCGTGAATCTTTGCTGTTACCTGAGACTAAAACGTCGCACTCAATCACGACGTCTTGCTGTAGCAAGTGTGCTGCGATGTTTTGGAACGCGCTGACCACGTGTACTTCTTCACCAAGGAAATCTTGTGCACGCTTACCTGCGCTGCCCTCTTCAGGAAGCTGTACGGTGCCAACTTTGGGCGGTACCAATGGCACAGTCACGTCAATAAGGATTTTGCCCTTCAGGTGATCCTTCAGTGCGTCTAGTGTAGAAATTTGGTGTGCGGCAGGTACAGTTAAAACCACAATGTCGCCAGCTGCTGCTGCATCGCCATTTTCCATAGCTTGGGCAGGTGTGTCTGGGCTGATGGCTTGCAATGCCTCTACGGCTGCCTGAGCTTTATCTAAAGTTCTTGAGCCAATAACGATGTTGTAACCGGCTTTCGACCAACGAATTGCCAAGCCTGTACCGAGGTCACCTGTACCGCCAAGAATGGCGACTGTTTCTTTTGTAGACATTGAATTACCAGATCTATGAATTAGGGCGCAAGAGTATGCCGCTAATCACTAGGTAATGAAAAGTCCGTATTTGTAACCCTTGATTGTACAAAGGCGTGTTGCTGGTCATAAACGGCGTTTTGGCCTTTAGAATGTGTGGGCGTGACATTCCACTTGTATTAGCAGCAGGCTTGGGCCAGCCTTACTTTTTTCAATTTTGGAGAGGGTGATGCGGATAGGTGCAATGATTGGTGCGGATGGCACTAAAAGTTCAATAGATGAAGTTATTCAGTTGGGCAAGGACATGGAGCAAGCGGGTCTTGACCACGTTTGGTTGGCGAATATTTTTTCTTATGATGCCATATCTACCCTTGGACTGATTGCGCGAGAAACTTCAACTATTCGCGTTGGCACAGCCGTTACTCCCACCTACCCACGACATCCGGGCGCGCTGGCGCAACAAGCAATGACCACGGCTGCGGCGTCAAAGGGCCGCTTTACTTTGGGCATTGGTTTATCGCACAAGGTGGTGATCGAAAATATGTATGGCATGAGCTATGACAAGCCTGCCAAGCATATGAAGGAATATCTAAATGTACTGATGCCGCTCATTCGTGGTGAAACTGTCAATTACAATGGAGATGAGTTTCAGGTTAATGGTCTGACTTTAGATATTCCAGGCGGCAATGATTTACCCGTAGTTGTTGCAGCTCTAGGCCCGCTCATGATTAAGCTTGCAGCGCAAATGACTGATGGCACCAATACGTGGATGGTGGGCCCCAAGACCATGGAAGAACATATTATCCCCAGTTTTCGTGATGCAGGTAAGCCAGACCCAGCCATTGTTGCGGGCATGCCTATTGTGTTGACCACTAACGTAGACCAGGCCAAAGCTGTGATTGCGGAAAACTTAACCGTTTATGGTCAGCTGCCCAGCTATCGCGCCATGCTCGACCGCGAAGGTGCTGCCGGTCCCGCTGATATTGCAATTGTTGGTGATGAAAATCAGTTGCGTGGCCAGATTAAGCGCTTTGAAGATTTGGGTGTGACCGACTTCAACGCGGCCATTATGGATACTGAAGAGGGCGCTTATGCGCGTACGTTAGAATTCCTCGGCAGTTTGAAAGGTAATTAGCAGTCTAGTTTAGAATAGGGCACAAGGGTTCTAGGTATGTTTGAAGCAAAATTTTCGCCTGCGGCGGAGCGTAACAAAGATGTAATTTTGTCCGTGTTGCGCGACGTGCTGCCGCGCAGTGGAGATGTGCTAGAAATAGCCAGTGGTACTGGTCAGCATATTTTGCATTTTGCCAAAGCATTGCCTGATTTGCACTGGCTGCCTAGCGAGCCCGATGAATCCTATCGAGTGCCTCTGCATGACATTATCGAGCAAGCAGGGCTGATTAATGTAGCGGAACCCATTGATTTAGATGTGCTTGAGACTTGGCCAGACATCACTGTGAATGCGGTGATAGTTGCTAACATGTTGCATATATCGCCCTTTGCTACCGTGCAGGGGTTGGTGGCAGGGGCTGCAAGGGTGCTGGTGCCCGACGGCATTCTGCATGTTTATGGACCCTTTAAAGCAGGTGGTGAGTTCACCAGCCCAAGCAATGAAGACTTTGACGTAAGTCTTAGGGCGCGCAATGAACTGTGGGGCATTCGAGATTTGGAGGAAGTGACCTTGGTGGCTATTGAGCAGGGGCTGCAATGCATCAGCATTAAGCCGATGCCGGCGAATAATTTTTCTCTGGTGTACAAGAAAACCAACTAGCTTTCTTCTATTTAGCGCCTCAGTTAATTAACTACCGAGTTAACCAGTCATTCAAAACGAGCATCTGCATTAATAGTGAGGCGGGGGCGGTTCTATTTGTGGTTCCGCGCCTTCATCTTCTTGGCCCTGAGACTGCAACTTCTCAGTGAGCATTTGTAAACTCTTCTCTTGGCGATACAGCCTCTTCTGCAACAGCACCATTTCGTCGTTTAACTCGGTAATGGTCTCATCTTGAAACTCAAGGCGAGTTTCAAGCTCAGTAATACGTTGCTCTGTGTCATTCACGGTGGTTGTCATATTTTGTTTATCTTTGTGAGCAGGGTTTGATGCGCAATTAGATGTGTCCACGGAAGCCAATGCGCATGCGGGTTTTAAAAGCGAAAAAATTGTCTTTGCCCGAAACCTTTATGCGCTTAAGGCGAAAAGTATTCGGCCGAGTATCTATGCCCTCGTCTGTTGTCACCGCAGTGCGGAATTCAGCTGCTTGGCACAGCTTAACATCTTCGTCTCCATAGTGGCCGAAGGGGTAAGCGAAACTAGTAACTTGGGTGGCGAAGGTTGTACTCAATACTTTTTTGCATTCATTGATTTCAAATGTCTTGGTGTCCATGTCGACACTGGGAAGGTGGCAATGAGTCAGCGTATGGCCGCCAAGTTCAAATACATTGGACGCAAGCATTTCTACCACCTGTTCATCGCTGAGCTTTGGCTCGCGCATCAAGTCGCCAGAGTTGTGTTTGGCATTTTTGCTCACTGACCAATCTCTTTCATGGCGGTCAGTGACTAAGTAAAGGGTGGCGCAGGCATCATACTTTTTCAGTATGGGCAGTGCTTGGCTGTAGTTGTCTTCGTAGCCGTCGTCAAAAGTGATGGCCACGCGCTTGTCGCCGCGCGCCTTCACTGTGAGTAGTTCTGAGGCTTTTATAAAGGTCCAGTTATTTGCCTTTAGCCAAGCTATCTGGCGTTCAAACATTTCAGGGCTAACCCGTAGACCTCGGTGTTTTTGCTTTGGCTGGGATTCGCTGATCATGTGATACATAAGAATGCGCGGGTGCTCTAACCCAACGGTAGGCCGCCACCAACAGTATTTTAGTGAGAATAAAATAAACACAATTAGACCTGTGCTGATCATCCACAACATTACGCTTTAGCCCTCAGTGGGTTTGCATTAACCGTCACAGTGCACCAGTTCAGCATAAGCACTAAGAGTTTGTGCGCACATGTTCTCAAGCAAAAAGTCAGTGTTGTCTTTGATCTTAGTTTTTGTGGTCTGCGCCTCATCGCTGAGTACGCGCTCACATACGGCAAATAAATCATCAGTATCCTGTGGGCGCACTCGTCCTTCTGGATATAGTACGCTCAAAATTTCGCCCACTCCGCCGGTGTCGAAGCCTATGGTAGGGGTGCCGATGCTCAAAGGTTCAAGTACGGTTCTACCGAATGACTCGGCCTTGGTAGATACGGCTAAGACCACGGAGGAGACCGCGTAGATATTGCGGATGTCGGATCTATGCCCAATAAAGGCGATGTCGTCTTGTAGTGATTTGCTCGCAATATCTGCCTTTAGGGAGGCCAAATAGGTGTCGTGGTCGGAGTCCGCGCCGCCAACGATAATACCTTTGACGTCGCTCACGCCCTGTTCTTTAAGGCGTTGGATGAGGTTGACTAAATGGTTGTGACCTTTTAGTCGTGACAGCCTGCCCGGTAGACAAATCAATCTTTGACCCTCGAGGTTTGGCCATTCTCTCGCCCAGTTATCCAACCACTGCGCCGTGGGTTGATAGCCTCTTGGAAAATCTTCTGGGTCTGTGCCGCGATGAATGACTTTGATTTTGGCAGCGTCAATTCTAGGATAATTGTCGACGAGATATTTTTTCGCCACATTAGACACGGTGATGACGGTTTCGCCGCAGCCCATGATTTCGCTGTAGCGACTAACCGAATGCAGGCCGTGCAAGGTGGTGACCAGTTTAGGCCTTGTGGCGGGGTTCATCTTGCGCCAAGCCAACCAGACGATCCATGCCGGCATGCGTGAGCGCACATGAATAACATCTGCATTAACGTGCTGTAGCCATTTTCTTAGCGGACGAATATGCCGCAGGGTCAGTGGCGATTTTTTGTGTAGTGGCCAACTGTGGTGCTGACTACCCTGCATGATGAGTTGATCTACTAAACGGCCACCATTTGAGACCACGTGAGATTCGTGGCCGTTAGCTACCAACGCTTGTGCAATTTCAAGCGTACCGCGTTCGACGCCGCCGCTCTCCAGACTGGGTAAAAACTGAATGACTTTCATTGCAGCTTATTCGGCTTGTGCAGTTTATGCAGAAGCGGCCCTAAGCTTATGGGCAAGCATATGGGGTAGCAAATTTTCTTGCGCGGGCTTATCACTAAAGTCTGCCGTCTACCGCGTCGCCGGGTAAAGTGCCTTTGGTGTCGAACAGCACGTGGCTCGCCTTACCCCATTTTCTAATCTCACTCACGCCGAGAGTCTTGAATTCTTTGTGTGCGACGGTAAGTACAATGGCGTCGTAGGTATTGTTCTCAGGCTGGCTAATGGGTTCTATCTTGTAAGCACTTTTTGCTTGCTCAGGGTCGGCCCATGGGTCAAAGACATCCACGTCCATGCCGAGGTCGGTGAATTCGCTAACAACATCTATTACTCGGCTATTACGTAAGTCTGGACAGTCTTCTTTAAAGGTCAGGCCTAACACTAGAACTTTTGCGTTGTTCACTGCAACGTCATGTTGAATCATCAGTCGAATGACTCGGTCAGCCACATATGCGCCCATGGCATTATTGATTCTACGGCTGGCCCTAATCAGTTCGGGGTTATGACCAACAGACTGAGCTTTGCGGATAAGATAGTAAGGGTCTACGCCAATACAATGGCCGCCTACCAACCCCGGTCTAAAGGGCAAAAAATTCCACTTAGTTCCCGCCGCTTCGAGCACCTCCAAGGTATCTAAACCAAGTTCAGCAAACAGCGTGGCGAGTTCGTTAACTAACGCTATATTTACGTCCCTTTGAACGTTTTCTATGACTTTTGCCGCTTCTGCAACGGCTAAACTGGGCGCTAGGTGGGTACCGGCGGTGATGACCTTTGCATAAATGTCGTCAATAGTTTTGGCCGCCTCAGGTGTTGAACCAGAGGTTACTTTAACAATGTCGGTAAGCCCTCTGGTTTTATCGCCGGGGTTAATCCGCTCAGGGCTGTAACCGACATAAAAATCTGCGTTGAATTTAAGGCCAGACACCGACGCTAAAACAGGCACACAAATTTCTTCTGTTGCGCCGGGGTATACGGTGGATTCAAAAACCACTATGTCATCGATTTTTAGATATTTGCCGACCGTATTGCTGGCGCTGATCAGTGGTGAAAAATCAGGTTGGTTTGAGTCATCTACCGGCGTGGGTACAGTAACAATGTAAAAGTCGCACTGGGCTATGTCATTGGGGTTTGAAGATAACGTCAGTTGGGTCAGTGCGCCGAGCTCTTGTGTGCTGAGTTCTCCAGTGCGGTCGAAGCCGTCTATTAAGCCGCCCACACGCTCGTCGTCGACATCAAAGCCAACAACTGGAAAGTATTTTGCGAAGGCAGCGGCTATGGGCAAGCCCACGTAACCTAAGCCAATCACTGCAATATTTTTTTGCCGCTGCAAGGGCGTACCCCAATTAAGAAAAGCGCACTATAGAACGAAACTGCGTTGAGCCAAAGCTCACAGCCAACGCGGAGGTGTTTTTGTTGCATCTTTTGTTTTAGGTGGATTTTGTTTCTGCGTCCTTGGAAAATTTGCTCATTATCTGCATGTAGCCAAGAAAAGCGGTTATGAGGCCGGTAGGTCTGCTTGATATTTCCGCCCTTTGTATTGGGCATCAATCAATTTTTTTGGGTGCATGCCATCTACATAGCCTTTGAATCCGGGTTCGATAATATTGTAGCCCAGCATATTTTGAATTTTGGCACTGTACTGGCCCGCTATATTTGGCGGCACGGCCAAGACCATATTTTCAATTTGCCTCAGCCCAGGCGAGCAGTATTGGGGCGTAATGGCCAAGCGGTCGGCGCTAGAGTTGTTTGCGCCGCCTCGGTGAATTAGGGCGCCATCAAATACCAAAACCGAGCCGGCGGGCATAATGACTTTAATGGCCTCGCCCTCGTTACCTAGCCTTTCTTCAGGCCAACGGTGGCTGCCGGGAATAACCTCTGTCGCGCCGTTATTTTGAGTGAAGTCGTCAAATGCCCAAATAGTGCTGACACCAAAGCGGGGCCTGGGTTTGTTGATGCCTAATTGTTCGACTGCATCGTCGTAGTGAAAGGGCTGGGGCGTTTCTCCGGGGTGTACTAAGATGGACAGCGCCGCAGAGAGTAAATAATTGCTTGGCAAAAGTGCATCGACTAAGGACATAACACCTGAATGCTCTATGATTTTTGCCACCGACGGTGCTTTAGCCAGCAGCGCATAGACGCGCTCGGTGTGGTGGCCCTCGAAATCATTTCTACCCGGATGTTTGCCTTGGCAAAAGGGTGCGAGTTCGCTGCGAATTTCGTTCACCAATGCGTCATTAATGGCGTCTTCAATAATAGTAAAACCATCGTTTTCTATGGCTTGTAAGTGTCCTGCCAAATTGCTGTTTAGATTATTCATGTGCCCTTCCGCCTACCAATCTTATGCCATTCACTATGGACCTTCTAAGGTGCAGATTCTATGCTCGGGGGCGAGGCTACTTATCATTAGGTGAGTCCAAATTAGCTAAGGGAGAGAGATTATGTTGCAAGATTTATCAAATAAAGTGGCGTGGATTACCGGCGCCGGAACAGGCATTGGCGAAAGCGGCGCTATTGCTTTGGCTCAGGCAGGCATGCATGTCGTACTGTCAGGTCGTCGTAAGGAAAAGCTTGAAGGGGTTGCTGCTCAGTGTGAGGGTCGCGCAACAATTGAAGAGCTAGACGTGGCAGACCGAGATAGCGTGTCTGAAGTTGCACAAAGAATTATTCAAAAATTTGGGCGCATTGATGTTTTGGTAGCCAGTGCGGGCATTAACGTAAAAGAGCGTAATTGGCATAACGTCAGCTTGGATGACTGGGATTCCGTGATTCGGATTGACTTAGATGGCGCTTTTTATTGCTGTAAGGCGGTATTACCAACAATGAAAGAGCAAGGTAGCGGCCTGATCATTAACATCTCCTCTTGGGCGGGTAAATATGTCAGCGTGGTTACCGGCCCTGCCTATACGGCAGCCAAGCACGCTATGAACGCTATGAATGAAAGCATCAATATGGAAGCCGGTAGTTTTGGCGTTAGAGCCTGTGCCATGTGCCCTGGAGAAGTAGCGACGCCGATTTTAGACAACAGACCTATTCCTGTGTCCGCGGAGGATCGCGCGCAGATGGTGCAGCCGGAAGATTGTGGTGAAGTAATTCGCTTTTTGGCGCAGTTGCCCAACCATGTGTGTATCAATGATTTGACCATCAGCCCTACCTACAACCGTGGCTATGTGGCCCAAGCCAAGGGACATATACCCGGTCCTGCTTAGAGCTTTAGTTGCAACCTGAAGGCTCGTTGCGAGCCTTCATCTTCATTCAATAGAGCAAGGGCACTTTACGTGCCCTTATCTCTACGCTAGCGGATCCGCTTGGTGGGTAGTTTTTAGTTTAAAGCGTTTATTGCTGGCAGCAGTTGCTCTACTAGCATTTTGGTCTGCTCGATCATATCCGCAGTGCCAGAAGCTATGGGTCGCAGAATAAACTTATGCGCGCCACTTGCGTGAAAGTCTTCAACCATCGCCATCATTTCATCGACACCGCCAACGGCACTGTAAGCGGCTGGGTCCTTGCCTAAACGTTTTGCTAAGACTTCATTGTACTTTTGCACCATCGGGTCGCTTTGCTTGCCGAAGCGAAAGCCGAAGCCAGCGCCAAAGTGATCGTCGTCTATTTTTCGCCCCAGCTCCCCGGCACTTATTTTGATCGCCGCAATGACAGGCTTTATTTCCGCTGCGGATTCTATTCCAGCCTGCCAGCCGGTGCCCCAGCGCGCAGTTCTCGCAATGGCTTGCGGCGCAGAACCACCAACCCAAAGAGGCATGGGCGACTGTACCGGCTTTGGCGAGATGGTTGCGTCAATCAATTGGTAGTAATCACCTTGAAAGTTGACATTGTCCTCGCGCCATAGTGCGGACATAATTTGTAAGCTTTCTTCAGTGCGCTTGCCGCGTCCTTTGGTATCTCGGCCGGTGGCGATAAAGTCTCTAGATAGCGCACTCCCTACGCCGAATGCGGGCAGCAGACGTCCTCCAGACAATACATCAATGGTTGCGCAGGCTTTGGCCGTAAGCACAGGGTCTCTTAGTCCCATGCTGGCTACGTTCATGCCAAATTTGAGTTTTTTGCTGCCGCCGGCTAACGCTGCCATCACACTCATAACTTCTAGGTTGGGTGCTTTCTCAATAATGCGATCACTTTGCCAGATCGAATCAATGCCACCGTTGTCGCAAAGGTTCACCCACTCCCAAAAGCCCTTACCATCATCAAATGTGAAATTTGCTATTCCGATTCCTGCGCCGACGGTCATACATTTCCCCAAGTTCTTGCTGCGTAATTTTTTATTGCAGAGAGAATACTACCGGGATCTACCAGGCAAGCGAAACTTTCTTAGATTAAGGTAAGGTTGTGATGCTTGCCTACCATTAGCCTCGCTTGGCTTGGCTTGGCTTGGCTTGGCTTGGCTTGGCTTGGCTTGGCTTGGCGTTAGGCGGTTTCTTTTTACCTAACGTTATCTGACCGCATCTACTCAATTTTAGCGACGGTACCTTTTAGCGCTACTCCCACCACAAAAGTTCCCGCGCCGCATTGAAACAGACTACCGTTAGAAAATTCTTTGTGTTTGTAGTTGCTCTTGATGTTAATCACTGCATTGCCGCCTTCTTGTAACGCGCGCTCTTGTAAGGCGATAAGTGCCGAGAACGACGCCCATTCACAAGCAGTGGCATCTGATTTTCCAAATCCGTTAGTCTTTCTGCTGGTTGAAATGTTTTTCAACGTTTCTAGCATTGCAGGCTCATCTCCGCCAGCAAAAAATAGTTGTACGCTAGCATTAAAAATTCCCTGCTCAAGGCCTTTAATGATTGACTCTTGTAGTGGATAGTTTTGCACCGTACCACGCGCAAATGATGGGGCGGCACTGAATAAAAAAAGCAGGGCTAATAGTGTTGCAGCTGAGAAGACTTGTACCTTCATGGTTGTTCCTCTGTATCAATGAAATCGATTATTTAGAAAACAACTTCTACCTTTGAATGAGGAGTAGAGCAGAAGAGTGTATCTGGCTAATGTATTTCTGCAACAGGCGCAAACACGCATTTTTGCTGCTTAAAGGCGTATTTTTAGGTCCAAGCGGTTTTACTCGGCAAATCAACTAGGGCCTAACTTTTGCAGTTATAGCCCGCATTATTGTTAATTTGGTCTTTCTGTCAGAATTATAAATTGACAGGGTTGCGCTGAATCTCATCGCGGTGATCGCTCAGTCGGTCGCCTAAGGTGTTACAACACCAAAGTGTGGTGACCAAAAGTACCCCGGGGAAAATCAGCATCCAAGGTGACGACTCTATGGTTGCGGTGCCATCGGCAATGAGCACTCCCCAGCTGGTATTAGGCTCTTGTACACCAAGGCCAAGAAAACTGATAAAGCTCTCGGCGAGAATGACGCTGGGCAGGGTAATGGTTGCGTAGACGATAACCGGGCCAATGACATTGGGAATAATGTGTCGCCAAACGATTTGGCCGGTATGTGCGCCCAAGCTTCTAGATGCTTCAATAAACAGCGCTTGGCGAATGCTCAGAGTTTGCCCGCGCACAATACGCGCAAGATCAAGCCAAAATATTGCGCCGAGTGCTGCAAACAGCAGGTACGGGTTGCGGCCGAACAGCACAACTAACAATATGACTAAAAGTATAAAGGGCAAGCCGTACAATACATCAACAATGCGCATCATGAATTGGTCCACCCGACCGCCCAAATAACCAGCAAAAGCGCCCCAGGGCACGCCAATAATAAGGCTTACGAAAGTGGCAATGACGGCAATGGTTAGAGAGGTGCGTGCGCCGATCATAGTGCGCACAAATAAATCGCGGCCGACTAAGTCCGTGCCAAACGGGTGGGCTAGAGAAGGGCCTTGTTCCATGGCGTCCCAATCAATGTCTTCGGGTTGCCAGTTGCTCAGTTCGGGTCCAATGATTGCCGCTATGACAATGATGGATAGCAAAATTATTGACACTCGGGTACTGCGTCGCATCTTGCGCTTATTGTTGGGTCTCGCTGTATCTTTATTTAAATGCAGCATCATTGGCGCAATCTTATGCGCGGGTCTAACCACGCATAGGCCAAATCAACGAAAAAGTTGAAGGTAACGATTGCCGCTGAATAAACCACCACCACACCCATGACCAGGGTGTAGTCTCGATTCAGCGCGCCCTGAACAAAGTAGCGGCCGATGCCAGGAAGATCGAAGACTTGTTCTACCACCACTGAGCCGGTTAATAAGGTGGCTGCGGCGGGTCCAAGAAAGGAGATTACCGGTAGCAGCGCCATAGGCAAAATATGTCGATACACCAGGCGTGATTGACTCAGACCTTTGGCCATTGCAGTTTTTACATGGGGTTCAAGCTTTGTTTCTATTATGCCTGCGCGGGTTAAGCGGGCTATGGCAGCGCTATAGGGCAGGGCTAGGGCAATGGTGGGTAGCACAAAGTGCCAAATAGAGTCGCTGCCGCCAGCGGGAAACCAACGCAGCAATACTGAAAAAACAAGTACCATTAGCGGTGCAACGACAATGGTGGGCAGCGCAATATTTAAATTATTCACCGCCATTATCAGGCGATCAGCAAAGGTGCGTTGGTTAAACCCCGCCGCTATGCCTATGCCAATTCCTAAGATAAGGGCAGTGAAGAGCGCGGCAACACCTAAGCCAGCGGAGATCGGCAGGCCGGCGGCTATTAGTTCATTAACATCGAAATCTTTTTGCCTGAAGGAAGGTCCCAAATCGCCTTGCAACAGCCCGCTCATGTAACGCGCGTATTGCTGATAAATGGGTTCATCTAAGTGGTAGGCGGCGCGAAGATTGGCCTCTATATCCGGCGGCATTTGGCGTTCGCCATCAAATGGTCCGCCCGGCGCTAATCGGACTAACCCAAATACTAAGGTGATGACGGTGAGCAATGTGATGAGCATAAAGGCAAATCGCGCCAGTAGGTAACGTGATGAGATTCTAGGCTTCACAATGCTTTTGCACCCACTAAGTATGCTCGTATTGGTTTAGTTGAGCGCCGCTGTATTTTAGCGTGCATCTTCCCAACTTAGATAACGCACTTGGTGCATATCACGTAAGTTATCCTCCCAACCCTTTATCTGCGGGGTGACTAATCTTTTCACACTCAAATTGTATAGAGGCACTACTGGATAATCTTGTGCGGCAACGGCGGCGGCGGCGGATAACAGTTCATTGCGTTGGGTTGCGTCTGCTAGGGCTTGGGCCTTTGTCATTAGGGCGTCAAATTCCTTTGACTGATAGCGACCATAATTTACAGAGCCAATGTTGGATTGTAAAAGAGAAAGGTAATGTTCTGCATTGTTTTCGCCAATCCAGCCAGCCCACGCAACACTGAATTTTCCTTGGCGTAGATCAGTGAAATGCGCTTTAAGCTCCGCTTGATGTAGGGTGGTTTTTACGCCGATACCGCGCCACATGCCGGCGATGGCTAGGTTTATTTTTTTGCCCTCAAGGCCACTTACGTGACGAAGAGTGATCGTTAGAGGGTTGGCTTCATTAAAGCCTGCCTCATTGAGCAGTTCTTTTGCCATGGCTTGGCGTTGGCGCAATGGTAGCCTCACATGATTTGGCGTGGCGGGTTGATAATTACTAATGAGCATTGGTGCAAAAGTGTAGCTTGGCTTATCTCCAGAACGCATGACTTTGCTTGTTAATATTTCTTGATCAACAGCTATAGACAGCGCTTTACGCACGCGTAAATCTGCAAACGGTTGTTCTGCTACATTGAATACAAGGTACATTGACGACAGTAACGGTGATAGGCGCAAGGCCTTGCCGCCGCTTTTATTAGGTGAGTTTTTGAGGGTTTGCAGTTCACTTGTTGGCACGCTGGGGATGGCATCCAATTCGCCGCTCCGATAACGGTTATAGCCCGATTGTTCACTGGCCAAAGGGTGGTATCTAACTCGCTCTATTGCCACAGAGGTGTAGAAGTGGGGGTTAGCGGTCATCTCTACATAAGCTTGGGGCTGCCAAGCTTGCAGTTTATACGCGCCATTGGAGACCCAGTGTTCTGGTTTTATCCAGTTGTCGCCGACTCTTTCAATAACATGCTTGGGCACTGGAAAAGCAATAGGATAGAGGAGGCGTTCGAGGAAGTAGGGGTAAGGGGCGGCTAATTTTATCTGCAGTTGCCTGGGGTTAACCGCGCTGATGCCTAAAGATTCCTGCGGCATTGAGCCTTGGTTCACCTGCACTGCGTTTTCTATCATGTAAAGAAAGTAAGCAAGGCTGGCTGCGGTTTTAGGATTGAGTAGTCGGCGAAAGGAGTAGACAAAGTCGTCTGCGGTTAAAGGTGCGCCATCTGACCAGCGAAGATCTTCCCTTAGGTTAAATGTCCAAGTGAGGCCATCTGCACTTTGTATCCATGACTTCGCCGCGCCTGGCACAATTTCGCCCTTAGCATTAAAGGTGGTTAGTCCAAGAAACAGATCATTGAGTAACGTTTCTTCCAGCCTAAGGTTGTAGCGGTGGGGGTCTAGTGTTTGTGGCTCGCCAGTATTGCCAAGATTGAGTGTTTTTGGCTCTGCGGCAATGCTTGCAGGTGTAGATAAAAGAAGCTGGCAAAGTAGCAGACCGAGGACCGCAAATTTGTGCCACGCGCTTGCCCCGTAATCTTTATTATTACGATGTGGTGCAAGGAGGCTTAACCAATTACTTTTTGTGGCGATCATTTACAGGTCCTGTGTTCAAGCCGCGCACCATACTAAAAAGTCTCTGGCTCTGACAGCTTTTGCAGGTATGGTTTTCTGACGGTCCGCTGGCTTGAATCCACTTTTTGCAAAAGACCGTGGTCCTGTTCACTGATTGCTGTTGGGTTAGCCCGAAAATTGCTATAAGTTCTCCGCTGGCTTTATCCGTCGCTAGTAAGTTTTGGAGGAAAAATGACAGTAGGTTCATCCTTGGTCGCAGATATTGGCGCCACTAATGCGCGTTTTCAATGTTGTGCCATAAGCGACGACCCCGCTGTACCGCCGTTGCTGATGGGCGAGCCGTTGGTTTTGTCCACCAC
>OJFS01000087.1_pt1 | contig 50070 bp, 50 predicted proteins | sample 1594231 | NCBI WGS metagenome assembly OJFS01 (sample SAMN05416847, study PRJEB24817) | seawater metagenome | isolation source: Sea water | place: Canada:Atlantic | collected 2013-07
ACTTAGCTATACTAATGTATTATAAATTAAAATTTTATTACGAATAAGAGCTTATGTTTGGAAACCCTCAACTCTCTAATTTTTTTTGGTTCTCAATGAGCATAGCCTATGCATTTTGCTTTTCTGCATTGTATACATATTCAACAGTCCCAGAATATACACTTGAACTCTATAATAATGCTCAGATTAACATAACGATGAAACTCGCAACTGTTCGCTTGGTAATTGTGGCAACAGCTTTGTTGGCATATCCTATAATCCTATTTAGGTTTTTTAAATATGCAAAGTACTTTACAGTTGCATTAACTGCATGGGCAGTAACCATATATATTGATGATATTTTTGTATTATCAGAAATTATTAAATACCCAGAAAGTGGATTAATTTCTTCAATACAATCACTTCGTCCAATCTTGATTGCTAGTCTGCTCTGGATGAGTGTTGAACTCATATATCACCCTCTGAGAGTTAATTTATATCATGAAAAATAAAAAAATAAACGATCTTGGATTATCAACCATATTGGGGAATGCATCAGATGAGCACTCAAATGATAAAAAATATGTTGTTCAATCCTCTACTTTTAGACTGACATTTAGTTTTATAAATTTATACGCTCTGATACTTATGGCATTATTTTTTATTATAAAAGGTAATCTTGTCGAAGGTATCAATAATAATTTCCTTGAAACAGGATTTTCATCTGTTTTAAACGCTAGGGCGATATTACTGCTTCTACTTCTGATATCTTTAAATATTTCAGCTTATTTTAATTATGGATTTAAGTATGTCTGTCTAATTCTATTGGCTTATATGATCAACAGTGCAATTGATAATGCAGTACTTTTTTCTGGCTTCATGCACATAACTGACAGGCCATATTTCTCAGCATTTAGTGCTACTAGGCCCTTGTTTGTCATTGCACTATTTTGGGTTATGATAATTCATAAAGATAAAGATGTAAGCGATTAGACTTGTTGCTATTGTAACATAATCATACTCGCCATTATTACAATTAGCCCAGCATCAGACTTTTGCTCGACTTCACGTGAGTGTTTCGCTTGGTGAAAAAAAATAACATTATCTACTTCCCAAGATAGCATAATAGACCATAATTCTTTGAATTAAGTGTTTAGGTGTTGAGAAATATTTATGTTGGTTGATCATAATGCATAAGGCCACAATAAATTTATATTAGTAGCTTCACTAAATTTTTTATTTAGCAGATTGCTTTTCTTCGTAAGCAGCTTTTTTTTCCAAATACTGCTCTTCTGTCAAGTTGTGCCAACCAACGCAGTTACCACTTGGGCTACGTCCACATTTACATTCAGCCATGCTAAATTCCTAAATTGATTATGTATTATACATAGTGCACAGATTGATTTTGACAAATATCTACATCGTTTTTGTCAATTCAACGTTTACATTCAGAGCTTTAGCATATTGCTCTAATATTCTGATATGCACTCTCGAAGATCGAAGAGCAACATCAGTTGCACTATTGATTGTCCTGTAGAATAGTTCATAATAAGGTCTCTTCTGTGAATGGCAAAGATTGGCCAAATACTTGAAGGATAACTACATTTTTATCAGTAATTGGAAATATTCAAAGTGACTATTTATTTTATTCGACACGCACAATCAGCCTTTAATGCGGTTTACGATCCTAACAAGCCGGATCCCATGATATTTGATGCACCTATCACTGCTCTTGGAGAAACTCAGGCTCAGCAAGCTCGTAGCGAAGTCAAACAACTTGATCTTACAAACGTCATTGTTTCGCCGTTCACTAGGACATTGCAAACGGCCCAATTGATTTTTGGAAACAGGTTACCCTTTCAGGTTAATTCTGAAGTGCGAGAGCAGCTTTGCAATAGCTGTGATGTAGGAAGTCCGCCTCACGAACTTGCTAGAGATTACCCCCATCTTGACTTTGATCATCTAGATGATTGCTGGTGGCACGAAGGAGAAAAGGACCACCGTGGAATTTCAGTTGAACCTGAAGAGATTTTGCTGGAAAGGGCGAACAAATTCGCCAACTTTCTCAAGCGTGAAGCTATCCATTCCACGGCAATTGTCTCTCATGGCAACTTCATTCGTGCGATGACCGGAATTAAACCTAAAAACTGTGAAGTGATAGAGTTTGACCCACGCTACGATATTCTTAGACAAACTTGACGGTGTTGTAATTTGCTCTTAATTTTCATGAGTGATAACACAAAACCCTTTTAAATATTTCTAGCATTCGCCTTAAATTACCTGCTTTGGTTAAATAACTGATATTCTTGTTTTTTTAAGGCTAGCACTTGCCGCGCCATTTCAATGATTGTGTGTTTAAAACTACTAAATCAGTGTCACCTGAAATTATATCATTACATAAGTTGACCGCATTTGCAGCTAGATCATGGGTCAGGTTTTTATATGCGGGTCGAAGCAGGTGATCGTACCAGACACCACCGCAAACAGCGTCAAGAACAATGCGTTGAAAGCAGTGATCATTACGCACTGGCCAGTGCCTATGTGACGTTTGTGCAAGATGTGGCATGATCTCTTTTGTCAGTATCATATATTGGGAAACGAGATCTGTGGTGCGTGGTTGTTCCTTAGTCATCTCTCTTATTTTTTTATCCGCTAATAGGTGCATATAAATTATTAAGTAAAACTTAAATAATCCTAAAGGCTATAATTAGTTTGGTAATAATAGCATTATGATAAAAACTGATCTACTTCTTTGGAATGTCGCACAAAAATCTTCATCGCATCACCCTCTGATAACTGTTTTATAGCACCATCAGCCACTTCTTCCTGTGTCCACATCCAGTCTTTAACTGGATCATCCCTCATTGCCCAATTTGAAAATAATCGCCGCTTTGATCTGCCATCTTCCAAAAGTATTACGTCAGTATGTCGATTATCGAGTTTTATTTTTGAATAAATAAAATCAATTTTATGTGCTGGACCCTCTAAGTACTGCAAGTATAGGTCTGATCTACAAATTAAAGCACCAGTGATCTCATTTTTTTTATTGTTAACTTGAGACTGTAGAAGAATACTGTCTAGAATTTTATCATTGAAGCCAACTGGGGTAGACACATAGATCACTTGCTTGATTAATGAATGATTTCGATTTGTCATGACATATAACGTATAATAAATATGTAATATGTCAAATCAGCCAATTTTTTTATGCTAAAATGCTTGCTGAGAAAACAATTTTAAGAGCCTTGAAAAAATTGAATATATTCAAAATATCTATTTAATTGGGATATAAAATGTTAAATTCGCCCATATACTTTGCCAAACAGGATCACCTTCAACTTTAGGCTCAATTGGAATTAAAGCGACGTTATCTACCATATATTCATGTCCTACTGTAACTGGAAATGTAGCGATGCCATTGATATCTGTTGTATGTAAACTGATTTGAGCTTCGCCATCTGAATTAAATGGTCGCTCAAAAAGTTCTACTTGTACATCTGCGCGTGGCTGCCCCGCCATTAAGACTTGCACTTGCATACCATTGCTAACGTCATCTGTGTATGGATTGGTTAGGGCAATTATTTCAATTCTATGTCCAACCGAAACATCTTTGCCTTCACCATCTCCTATTGCGATAAGTGATTTTGCAAAGCGGCTATAGCTTTCAACAAAATCAGTCTTTGGTAAGCCACGTGAAATATGGGCTTGAGGAAGTCCTTCAAAGGCTTTGTGCTTTACAAAGCCTTTGAACTTTTCAAAATCTCTGTAGGTTAAAGTACTATTAGTGGTTTCATGCACTAATATTGCCAAGCCATTGGGCAAACCCTCAAGTTGGAATGCAGGCCGATCACCATTGCGTGCGGTAATTTTGGTTTTTTTGCCTGCCTGCATGACCTCATGTCGGTTAGCGTCTCTTTCCAAAAAGGAATAACTCCCACCAATAAAATTTTGGCCTACACGATTGTGAGCTTCAATGGGCTCATCAATACCTATTTCGTATTTTACTGGTGAAATCCAAAATTCATGGGCATAAACTGGGTTAGCAAATATTAGACTCAAAATAAGTATCAGGGATCGTTGGGACATGACTAAACCTTTTTTTAAGATGATGTGGCGTTTGGCACTGATGTCAAGTCTTGTTGTGAGTTTTTTGGCACTCACAGGCGTTCACGCTCATGAATTGCGGCCAGCAATTGCAGATGTGACTATGACAAAGACAAAAGTTAAAATTGAGCTGCTCCTAACAGTTGAAACATTACTTGCTGGAATCGATTTAACTGAAGTTATAAACACTGATGATGCTCCTGAGGCAATTATTTATGATCAATTGCGTAGTCTAACAGATACAGAATTAGAAAATTTGGTAAGTAAAGAGTGGCCTTCGCTTGCACAAGGTTTGTTAATCGAAGGTGGGGGGTCTTTTAAATTAAATAACATTGAAGTTATTCCTGAATCAAATTTAGATCTACCCCGTGATACGAAGTTAACAATTCAAGTAGACTTGCCAATGAATGATGATCCAGTTGCATTTGGTTGGGTTGCTCGAAATGGTGGCTTGGTTGTGCGCCATGGCACTGGTGATAATGCTTATGCAGCATTCCTTAATGGTGGAGAGCTGAGCGCTCCTATTCCTAGGGTTGGATTTGTTGATGAAACCAAAGCTCAGGTTTTCTGGAGATTTATGGTGGAGGGAATTAAACATATTATTCCCAAAGGGTTAGATCACATTCTATTTGTATTTGGACTATTTTTATTTTCTTTAGCTTGGCGCCCATTACTATCACAAATCACTACATTTACTTTAGCCCATACTGTAACATTGGGTCTATCAACACTAAATTTTATTACTATTCCTGCTTCGCAGATGTGGCTTGTTGAGGCGCTTATTGCTATTTCGATTGCTTATGTAGCAATAGAAAATATTTTACGCCCAAAGCTTGGGTGGTGGCGTATTTTAGTAGTCTTTGGATTTGGACTGTTACATGGATTGGGGTTTGCATCAGTCTTGGGAGATCTTGGACTTGCTCAGGGGCAATTTATCTTATCATTAGTTGCTTTTAACATTGGAGTAGAGTTTGGCCAGTTGGCTGTAATTGCGGCTGCATTTATGCTTTTAGCACTGCCATTTGGACGCTTTACTCAATATAGAAAATTTATAGTTTTTCCGTGCTCTTTGGCCATAGCAATTGTGGGAATTTATTGGGCTTTTGAAAGGGTTTTTTTGTAAGTACTTTTAATTAAAAGGTGGTTCAGGTTTTTTGAAGAATGCCATTTTAAAAGCAAAGCTTAGTACATTTGCAATAGTTTCATTTGAAATGCCTTCCTTTTGCATACGCATTGCTCCGATATGTTGGTTTTCTAGGAAGAGCGCTGCTACATCTGTTTCAATGTCTGCAAACCCACCCTCTAACTTGGCACGTTCTACCCATTCAAAATATGCGGTGAAGAGATCTGCCCTAATTCTGTTAAGTTCTTCAAGAGTAGTTTTGCCTAATTGGTCAGATTGTGTGGTCATCATGACTAACAAACAACCATTTGGAATGTTGATAGATCTGCGATCTTGCGTGATGAATCCGATAACGGCCTCAATAGTTTTTGAAACAGGTTGATCTAAATGAAGAATATCTATCAGTGGTTGAACTGCGAGTGTTTCATAAGCTTTTAAAACGCTTTTTTTCAACCCGTCGTCGCTTCTGAATTCCCGGTATACTCCAGGCTTCGATGCTCCAGTTAATTTGCAGATATCATTGATTGAAACATTTGATGGTCCCTTTGACCAATATTCCATCAAAGCAGATTGTAGTATTATATTACGATCAAGTTTTTTTGGGCGCCCACGAAGTGGCATTTGGTTATGGCTCATTTTCGTACCTATAGGTATTTATTCTTGACATCATACTTACGTACCTTAAGTTACGAAAAAATCAAAGTAGATACCAGCCCAGAAAGAAGAGCTATGCAAAAAGATCCTATAGGCCTGCTCGGTCGTTTGAATGCGGCCAGCTTAATGATGATTACACCCGAGTTTTATAAACTTTGGTCAAAACGTTCAAAGGGTGCGGGCAAGATCAATCATGCTTCTGCAAATTTAACAATGAAACCTAAGTATATGAGCCTAGATGGTTTGAAAATCCGATATGCAACTGGTGGCAACGCAGATGGACCTACAGTTTTGTTTCTTAGTCCTCTGCCTCAGAGTATTCTTTGTTATGACAAGACTTGGTCAGAACTCTCTGCCAATGCCAATATGGTTGCATTGGATTTGCCTGGCTTTGGTAAAAGTGAAGGTGGTATGAGCTATATGACATTCACAGCACAGAGTGCTTTTTTGCAAAAATTCATTAACAAGCTTGAGATATCTGATGTCCATATTGTAGCGCCAGATGTTGGGATGCCCGTAGCACTGCATTATGTTTTGCATCGAGATCATAAAGCCAAGAGTATTTTAATAGGGGCTGGTCCAAGTGTTCGCCCATCTGCTGATGGAAGCTTAGTCAGGAAGTTGATTTATTCACGATTTTGGCGATTTGTATTCACAATGACTGGCGCACCAGCATTTATTGCCGGCGCCAACCAGTTAGGATACTTGAATTATGCTCCTTCTGCAGAAGAAGTAAACGATTACGCAGCTTCTTACTCTGGCAGAATTGGGCAGGTCACGAAATGGTTTAAAGGATACCCGAATGGCTGTAAGGACATAGATCCGCATTTAAATAATATAGACATTCCTGTTCATATTTTGTGGGGTGACCAAGATGCGTTTCTGAAAGCAGATAACGCAGAGCGGTTGCATGCGCGATTGCCCAATAGCAGTTTGACTATATTTAAAGATTGTGGACACTTTTTTTATCAGGACAAATGTTCTGATTTTACAAAACTTCTCCAGTCTTGGATTAATGGTGGATATAAATCAGATTGATATAATCTAGTTATCCTAATTAATTAATTTCAATTGGCTTACAGTCTCCAAGATATAATCTTAATAGTGAAAACTATACCAAAATTATATTCAAAATCTTAAGGGTTGGAAGAGCATGTCATGTATTAAATTCTGCATTTTGGTGTAGTTTAAATCTTATGCTGTGAATGACTAGAGTTAGCTCTTATAAATTCATATGTTTGAATTCATTATTCCGTTTTATAGTTTTCGTGATACCATAATTAACGAATCATCATAAAAAGGAATATATTTGTACTACAAATTGGCCTTGTTATTAGCGGTTACACTCTTTCATGGGAGCGTTTTTGCTGAAAATATTAGCTCCATTTCTAGTGGTGCAAAAATATTTAAAAAGTGTCAAAATTGCCATCAAATTGGTGAGGATGCGAAAAACCGTGTTGGCCCTCAATTAAATAATATTTTTGGCCGATCTGCAGGTGTATTGCCTGGAGTGAAATACTCTAAAAATATGATCCAGGCTGGTGAAGAGGGTTTGGTCTGGAATAATGAAACTTTAAATTCATTTATTGAAAATCCAAAAGGATTAATTGCAAAAACTCGAATGAGTTTCCGTGGACTGAAAAAAGAAGATGATAGAAAAAATCTATTATTGTATTTATCTGAATTTTCTAAAGATGGAACGAAAATTAAAGAGTTTGAAAAGTTTACAAAGGATAAAAATCATAATCTCGATCCATCAATCTTATCAATTGTAGGTGACCCAGAATATGGTGAATATCTAGCTAGTGAATGCATGACTTGCCACCAAAGTAGTGGTGAGGACAATGGAATTCCTGGAATTAATGCATGGCCAACAGAAGATTTTGTCATTGCTATGCATGCTTACAAGAAAAAGCAAAGGCCACATCCTGTCATGCAAATGATGGCAGGACGATTAAATAATGAAGAAATCGCAGCACTTGCTGCATATTTTAAAGACCTCAATTAAGAGGCCAAACTTAGGGAGAAGGAAATATGAAAATAAATAGACGAATTTTTATGGGTAATAGCGTCATAGCTGCATCCACTTTGGCTGCACCAACTGTATTTGCGGATGGTCATGCTAAGCCTAGAGTAGTAGTTGTCGGTGGTGGTGCTGGCGGTGCCACGGCTGCTCGCTACATAGCTAAGGACAGTAAAGGTGAAATTGATGTTACCTTAGTAGAGCCATCTCGCATGTATTATACATGCTTTTTCTCTAATTTATATTTGGGTGGCGTCAAAAACATTGACGATCTTGGCCATTCTTACGGTAAAATTGCTGCTGGGGGGGTAAATGTTGTTCATGATTGGGCAGTTGGAGTGGACGATGATACCAAAACAGTTGCGCTAGCCAGTGGTGATTCAGTGCCATATGATAAACTAATTTTATCACCAGGAATTGATTTTATTGATGGAGCCGTTGAGGGATGGAATTTATCATCTCAAAACGCGATGCCTCATGCCTATAAAGGTGGTTCTCAGACTGAATTACTCAAAGCACAACTATCATCAATGCCACAGGGTGGAACCTATGCAATGGTTGCACCACCAAACCCTTACCGTTGCCCACCAGGGCCTTATGAGCGGGTTTCAATGGTTGCGCACTATTTAAAATACAATAATCCTACAGCTAAGATTATTGTTGCGGACCCCAAGCCAAAATTTTCCAAACAGGGTTTATTTCAAGAAGGATGGGCAAAACATTATGATGGTATGATCGAATGGATTAGTAGTGATTTTGGTGGTGGAAACGTATCTGTTGATCCCGACGCAATGACAGTTACCATTGACGGTGAAAAAACTAAAGTTGATGTATGTAATGTTATCCCAGCTATGAAAGCTGGTCGTATTGCAGAATTAGCTGGCGTTACTGAGGGAAATTTTGCACCAGTAAATGCATCGGATATGTCTACCAAAGCAAATGCTGATATCTATGTATTAGGAGATGCGTCACATCAGGGTGACATGCCTAAATCTGGTTTCTCCGCTAACAGTCAGGCAAAGGTTTGCGCAAATGCAGTCCGGGGTTCGTTGACGGGTTCTAAAGTGTTCCCTGCAAAATTCTCAAATACATGCTGGTCCTTGGTACATAAAAATGATGGTATAAAAGTTGGGGCAACATACAAAGCAACTGATGAGAAGATTGCAAAGGTCGATGGGTTTATTTCATCAACTAATGAAAGTGCTGAATTGCGAAAAGCTACCTATGAAGAATCTGAAGGTTGGTATGCAGGTATAACTGCAGATATGTTCGGCTGAATTATTTGGGAGCTTTGTTTATCTTCAAAGCTCCCAACCTACATCAGGTATCAGAATTAAATCTAGTCAAAGGTTAAGGCTTCTGACTTTGGTATTTTTGAGCAAATTTTAAAAACCTTTGAAACTATATTATTGGTCATATAAATTCAATTATTGTAATTTTTAAAAACAGCAATGGGAGTTCCAAGTGACACTAAATCTGGCTCAACACCAAGTCCTGGAGCCAAATTGCAATAGATCTTACCTTTTGAAGTTGGTGGGTTAATAGTGCCTGTAGAAGCAGTAACATATGCATGTAAATCACCAGTGTTAAATAAAAGTTCTGGCGGTGTAGATGCTGAAAAGTGTGATACAGCAGCTGATACGATTTCACCGCCCATCATACATTCGGTAACCACTTTTATCCCTTTACTGACAAAAAAATCACGTATTTCTATGGCTTTTGATAAACCTCCTACACGTGACATTTTTATACTTTGATAATTTAAGAGATAGCTTTTATTTGTTCTAAAGATTAGTTTTCATAATGATTTAATAAAATTAATTTTCCTGTGGAGTTTAATGTGAGTAAGCAAATTAAAATTATAACTTGGGTTGTTTTTTATCTGTGTGTTACAGTAGCAAGCAGTGCAGGTTTTGTATTTCCACTAGGGGACGAGAACCCTTGGTACACTTCCTTAATAGAGCCAAGTTTTACTCCACCTAGTTGGCTATTTGCTCCTGTTTGGACTACGCTTTATCTACTCATTGCAACAAGTGCATATCGCATCACGACGAAATCAACCCACAAAATTAATAGCTTAGTACCTTTAGCTATAGCATTATGGAGTTTGCAACTTGCTCTTAATGTTATTTGGACACCAATCTTTAGTGGTGCGCAAAATTTAGAGATAGCATTCTACTATATAATTGCATTGTGGGCAGTTATTATTGCTTACATTTTTATAAGTTGGCAAATTGATAGATGGGCAAGTCTTATTATGGTGCCTTACTTGGCTTGGGTCTCATTCGCGAGTGTGTTGAATTATTATTATTGGCAATTAAACTAAAAAAAATCAAAAAAGAGTAAAGTAAATATTTATTTAGGCCTTAATTATATATCAACATAAACCCATAAAAGTTGCAGATAACAACATTGCATGAGGCTTTAAATCTAAAGCTTATTAAATATAGTCAATGGGAACGCATAGCGAGTTCACTATTTCCATCAGCTAAATATATATTCTTGGTTTGTAGAGCGATTATTTATACCCAACAAATGAATAGACATAATCATGTAAAATCCCTAAGCAGACTTATATTAATAAACAGTTCTTCTAACCCGAGATCAAAGGAAAATAAAAAATGTCAAAAAAAGAATACCAAGTCTTTGGACTAAATGCGGACAAGATTTCTGTTCTATATGGTGCAGTCTTGATCGTTTTTGCGGTTTTGGTCTCATCTTCAAGCGAAAGTAAATCGCTTACATCATATATACCGGCTATGTTGGGAGCGCCAATTTTCATATTTGGCTTGCTGTCTCTCTTGATGCCAGCCAGACAAAAACTATTTATGCATTTAAATGTTTTGATCGGCTTATTTGTCTTTTTGGGTGGATTAAGTGTTTTGGGAAGCTTATTTTCTGGAACTCTCTTCACAGTAAATTTCTGGGCTGATTTTTCAAGGTTATTTATGAGTGTTACTGGTGCCCTTTATATATTGGTATGTGTAAAATCATTTATTTTCGTGCGCAAACAACGCGAAAAAAATGCTTCGTAATAGGATAAGGTTACTTCGCTCCAGGCCACAATTTTTTACTCATTAATTAAGCATCTTGGCAAATTTAAATTTAATTTAAGAAAAGTTAGTTAGTAAATTTTACTACCTTTTTTTGCACCTGCCATCATAACTTTAGCCTGTTCTGCACGTATTTCTTCATATTTAACCATACTTTTTGCGTTAAACAGTGTTGAAGGCGGTTCATAAGTGGTAAAGCTGTTATCATTAAATGAGCCGCGAGCAGAAATGGCATAATCTTTGTAACCGCCAGCTTTGCGCATTTTGGCAGAAACATATCGGATCGCAACTCCGATCCGACGATCATTGGATTGATTTGGGCCAGAGCCATGGATAGTAAGGCCATGATGTAAGCTCATCGTGCCAGGGCGAAGTTCTACTGCGACTTTGTCTGAATTATTAACATCGACTTTTATTTCCTGCCCACGTGAAAGAAGGTTATGTTCGTCAAAACTGTCTTCATGAGATAAAATTTCATTCTTATGACTTCCACGTACAAAATCCATGCACCCTGAGACACTTGTTGCCGGAGAGAGTGCAAGCCACGCTGTAAGAATATTATCCATGTCTCCCATGCCCCAATATGCAAGATCTTGGTGCATTGTTACTATATGTTTTGTATGTGGCTCTTTGGTTAAAAACTCAACTGAATATAACATTATATCAGGGCCAAGTATTCCTTCCACTGCGTCTAAAATTTGTCCATGTAGACCAATTTCACAAGCTAAGGGCATAACCACCTGCGCATTTACTCTTTTATAGGTGTTGAGTGGTAAAGTTAGACCATTATCGAGCCAATCGTGTTCAATCTTTTCTAGGGAATTACGCCAATTCTTTGTTTGAGTTTCATTTGCTGCATCGATTGGGAAAAGGTAGCCATCATTCCAATACGTATTTTTTTGTTTTTCGCTTAAGCGGCCGTTTGCTAGAGTTAAACAGTCTTTCATCAATGACACTCCGTTATTCAAGTTATTATTATATGAGGCTAATGTTGTGGTATGTGTCAAATGCAAATACGACTAAGTACACGTCGCATTTGATCTTACCTAGAAGCTGACGCGAAGCTGTATCTTGTAATTATGAGCAGTTCCTAATTATTTTTTGAATCAGCGGTTTGCGCTATAGCTGATTTTTAAATTTTCAGAACATTTATTGACATGAGTTAAATGTATATGAAACAGTTATGATTGTTGCTTGGTAGAAATTTAATCAGGAGTATGAAATAAATGATTTTTTTAAGTTTTGGGCTGCGTTCATACTGGGTGACTAATGCCATTAATATACACAAAAAAGTAACATAGCATGCGATATGCATCTATCACAGAACGTTTGGATGGACTTGGGGGCGAAAAATGGCTGCTCTATTCTCGGGCGCGACAAATGGCAGAGGATGGATATGACATCATCGAAATGACAATTGGTGAGCCAGATGTACCCACACCAGCTGAATTGGTTGCAGTGGCCAGTGAGGCAATGGTGAAAGGGAGAACAAGGTATTCAAATGGTAACGGCGAGCCTGAGGCGCTGCTTGCGCTGTCAAAGCGATACACTAAAAGTGCAGGGCGACTGGTTTCTGTTGATCAGATACTTTCTTTTCCGGGAACACAGACTGCTCTTTATGCTACATTGATGGCATTGACTGAAACTGGTGATGAAGTGCTGGTAGGGGATCCAATGTATGCCACATATGCTGGTTTAATAGCGGCCAGTGGAGCTAGCATGATACCAGTGCCATTACGTCCTGAAAATAGCTTTCAGATCACAGCTGAAGATATCGCTAAAAAGCTGACACCTCAATCACGTGTGATTTTATTAAATAGCCCACATAATCCTACTGGAGCTGTACTCTCAAATAAGCAGGTGCAAGAGATAGTTGAACTAGCAGAAGAGCATGATCTTTGGATAGTATCGGATGAAGTTTATGATGAGATGTTGTTTGAGGGGGTTCAGTTCACCTCGCCATTAGGCTTTCCAAAAGGAGCTGACAGAGTTGTAGTGGTGTCGTCAATTTCTAAGTCTCATGCTGCGCCGGGGTTTCGCAGTGGCTGGTCCATTGGTTCTAAAGAGTTTACGAAACGTCTTCTGCCCTTGGCGGAAACCATGCTATTTGGCAATCAACCATTTATAGCTGATATGACCGCCTTTGCTGTGTCGCAGCCATCAAAAGTGGCTGCAGATATGCGCCAGAGATTTGAGGGTCGTGCTCAACTTATTTTTGCACGCTTGAATGGAATTGCAGGGCTAAGGGTGAGCCAACCAGAAGCTGGTATGTTCGTTTTAATCGATGTCTCAAGCACTGGTTTAACAGGTGAGGTTTATGCTCTAGATTTGTTAGAAAAAACTGGTGTAGCTGTAATGCCAGGTTCGGCGTTTGGAGTGGCACTTGATAATTGGGTGCGAGTAGCGCTGAGTGTTGAAGATAAATTGTTTGAAATAGCGTGTCAGAGGATTATTGATCATGCTTTAGTATGTAATCAAGCTTCAGTTATGTCTCAGAGGTAAAAATTCTTGGAAAACGTTTTTCTAAAACTTGCCTTAGATCGCAAAAAGTGGGAAAAATAATAATGACTGAAACTTTTCCATCATGGGCAGATGTTGCTCCACGCCTTATAGCTGTTGCCGCGGGACGTGATGCAGCTGATCGAGTATTGCGCAACTGTAAGCTTGTAAGTGTTCAAACACGTGAAGTTTTGGATGGTTGGCAGGTTGCTATTGTTGAAGGTCGTTTCGCTTATGTGGGGCCTGATGCCTCACATTGTATAGGTGAAGGAACAGAAATCTTTGATGCAAATGGGCGTTATTTGATCCCAGGCTTATGTGACGGACATATGCACATTGAGAGTGGCATGTTGACGCCAGCAGAATTCGCAGCAGCCGTGATCCCTCATGGAACCACTTCTATGTTCACTGATCCTCATGAGATTGCCAATGTGCTTGGGCTTGAGGGCGTAAGGATGATGCATGATGAGGCTTTAATGCAACCTGTGAATATATTCACCCAGATGCCTTCTTGTGCCCCATCAGCTCCTGGACTGGAAACTACAGGGTTTGAAATTAGTGCTGAAGATGTAGCTGAAGCCATGAAATGGCCTGGTATTATTGGACTGGGTGAGATGATGAATTTTCCAGGTGTCATTAATGAAGATGCACAAATGCTGGCAGAGATGGCAGCAACTATGAATGTGGGTAAAACTGTAGGTGGGCACTATGCATCGCCTGATAGAGGTTCTGCGTTTTCTGCATATGTTGCAGGTGGTGCAGCTGATGATCATGAGGGAACGTCCGAAGAAGATGCGCTTGCGCGCGTGCGAAACGGTATGCGCTCGATGATGAGATTGGGATCAGCATGGTACGATGTTGAAACTCAAATTACAGCAATCACGGAGCGAGGCCTTGATTCACGAAATTTTATCTTGTGCACTGATGATTGTATGGCAGAGACCCTTGTCAATGATGGGCACATGAACCGCGTAGTTCGTCATGCGATCGAATGTGGTTGTGATCCGCTCATTGCATTGCAAATGGCGACTATTAATACAGCCACACATTTTGGACTTGAACGTGAGCTTGGCAGTATTGCACCAGGGCGCCGTGCAGATATGATTATTACCTCTGATTTAAGAACATTGCCAATTGAACACGTCATTGCTCGGGGTAAGACTGTCGCAAAAGATGGTAAAATTATTGTTGATTGCCCTCATTACAATTGGCCTGAAAGTGCACGCCAGACTGTACATTTAGGAAAGGCTTTGATTAAAAAAGATTTTGATATTTTGGCCCCAAAGGGTGCAAATACTGTTAATGCCAAAGTTATCGGTGTTATCGAAAATCAAGCTCCGACCAAAGCATTAACTTTTGAGTTACCTGTAACTGAAGGGCGTGTGAAAGCTTCTGGTGATGTTTGTCAAATTGCACTTGTAGAACGCCACCGCGCCACGGGAAATGTCTCTAACGGGTTTGTTTCTGGCTTTGGCTACACTGGTAATATGGCAATTGCTTCAACAGTTGCACACGACAGTCATCATATGATTGTCGTGGGAACTTCCCAAACAGACATGGCGCTAGCGTCAAATCGGCTAGGTGAGGTCGGTGGTGGAGTAACCGTATTCAAGAATGGGCAAGAACTTGCTTTGGTTAAACTGCCTATTGCTGGTCTGATGTCTGATCAACCTGCTGCAGATGTCGCGGCAGATGCTTCAAAAATGATAGAGGCTATGGTTGCCTGTGGTTGTACTCTTAATAACGCTTATATGCAGCATTCCTTGCTCGCTCTTGTCGTTATACCTGAATTGCGTATTAGTGATTTGGGATTAGTCGACGTAACTAAATTTGAACTTACTAATGTGCTTGAAGATTGATTTTCAGTTTTTTCAAGCTTTCCAAAAAGTAGCAACAATTCCAATATCGTTACAGTGCTCTCCTTTTGAATTTTCACCATATATATTAACATTATGTAACAAAAGCTTCTCAATAACACCATTTAGAGATTCAAATTTTTTAGCAAATCCTTTTTCTATCCAATGATTTTTATTGATCGAAAGAGCAAAAAAAGCCCCATCCTCGGCCACCGTTATTAAGTTATCAATAGCATTTGGTCCAACATGGCCATGTGTAAAAGTTCCTGAGGAAATAATCCCTTGATAAGAACAGTTGTTCGTCACTATTGGTTGGGTAATATCAGAGGTAAAAAAGTTACGATAAATCTTTTTCTCCAAAGCAACTTCCAGCATGGCGCCTGATAAATCTAGCGCATCAATTGGATTTATGCCCAGTTTTGAAAGGGCCTGACCTGCTAAACCCGTGCCGGCTCCAACGTCAAGAACTGGTCCAGTGCCACCCAATTCTACAAATATTTTTGCGACTTGATTTGGTAGAATGTAATCCATTGTAGACGCAAAATCAGTCTCATAATCTTTGGCCCAAGCTGCGTAAAGGTTGCGGTTATCTTGCACTGATTCAAGAGCATAGGCTAAGTCAAGATTGGGTTTCTTATCGGTCATAGATAAATTTGACCAGTTATATTAGTAAAATGCAAGGGTGGTGTTGTGATGCATGATTTTTATATTTGAAACAATATCTTATAAAATAAATATTTTGTTCTTTACTTGCAATTTTGCAGATACCAAGATGTTCATGAATAATTCTGATGAGTATTATTAGGATTATATGGAGGTATGTAATTAATGTTCACTAATTTTCAGCAACGTCGAATTTTGCTTGCAGATATATTAAAAGAAAATCATCTAGAAGCTGCTGCTTTTGTACCTGGACCAAATTTCTATTACCTTACAGGATTAAAGTTTTCACTAATGGAACGTCCAACACTGATGTTTGTTACAGACAGTGGTGATGTTTTCGCGATCATGCCAGAGTTGGAACGGGAGATGTGGTCAGCGTCAATGCATGATGCCAAGACTTTTTATTGGCAGGACTCAGACGGATTTAATAAAGCTTTTAAAGATTTAGCTGTTGAATTGGGGTCTATCACAATTGGTATTGAAGGTCAGCGCATGCGAGCGTTTGAGGCAAACGCGCTTAATAGTGTGTTTGGAGCTGATGCTATAAGAGATGCGCAAGCTGAACTTGCCAAACCACGTTTATTAAAATCTGATGATGAGGTTCAATTAATTGAAAAGGCAATTGAAATTTCGGAAACAAGCCTTGGCGAGACATTAGAAAATATAAGAACTGGCATGAGTGAAGCTGCTATTAAAGCAATGTTGATGCAGCGCATGCTGGCTAATGGCGCAGACGGATTTGCTTTTGATACAATTGTTTTAACAGGCGGAAATGCAGCTCGCCCCCACGGAATACCAGGTGAAGCTCCGTTACTAGCAGGCGCACCGCTACTGATTGATTTTGGTGCATCTTTTCAAGGCTATAACGCGGACATAACACGCACAGTTTTTTGCGAGTATATTAGCGATGAAAATGCAAAGATTTACGAAGCTGTTCTTGCTGCGAACACTGCTGGGCGCCATATGGCAGCAGCTTCAGTTAGCTGCCACGAAGTTGACCTCAAAGTATCTAGCACATTGCGCGAGGCTGGATTTAATGAGCTAATTGTGCACAAAACAGGCCATGGGCTTGGTTTGGATGTACACGAAGCGCCAAATGTGATGATTAACAATCATACGATATTAGAAGCTGGAATGCTTATTACGATAGAGCCTGGGCTTTATCGAAGTAATTTCATTGGCGTACGTATTGAAGATGATGTGCTAATTACAAATGACGGTTGTCGATCTCTTACATCTTTTGAACGTGGCCCAGTCTTTGTCGGAAATGTGAAATAAGTAATGGAAACTTATGAAATACGATATTGAAATTGATAAAGAAACTTGGGCTTTCATTCAGAAGACAGAGAGTTTTTATAATAACGAAATATTATTTCCCACGCCAGAAAAGCAACGTTTTGAATATAATCGTATGTGCCGTGCATTCAGTGAAAATGAAAAATACAGATTAAAAATTAAAACACTTGAATGGGATAGTATTCCCGTACGGATTTATGAACCTAAAGTTTCAATTGGCACCCTAATATATTATCATGGGGGTGGATTTGTTGTTGGGGACTTAGAGAGTCACCATGATGTTTGTGCAGAATTAGCTGATAAATCCCAGTTACGTGTTGTTTCAGTTGGATATCGTCTTGCGCCTGAACATAAACACCCAGCCCAGTTTAATGATGCATTTCATGCAACAAAAATTGCATCGAGTTGTTATCCAGAGCCGCTGATTATTGCTGGTGATAGTGCAGGTGGAAACCTTGCTGCAAGTGTCTGTCATAGTATTCGTTCAACAAATATAAATTTATCAGGGCAAATTTTAATATACCCATCTCTTGGAACCAATATGGATTCTAGTTCCTTTACAAATCATGCAAATGCACCTCTGCTGTCCACTAAAGATATGTTGTACTATAAACAGATCAGATGTGAAAATACTGTACCAGAGGATGATCCAACCTTTGCGCCACTAAACGATAATGACTTTTCAAACTTACCTCCTACTGTAGTTTTCACAGCAGCATGTGATCCATTAGTTGATGATGGTGAAAATTATTGTGCAAAAATTATAAATGCAGGTGGAGCAGCTAAATGGATTAATGAACCCGGGTTGGTTCACGGATACTTACGTGCGCGTTCAACAGTTGGTCGTGCAAGAAAAAGTTTTAACAGTATTATTAGGGCTGCAGTGTCACTCGCCAAGAAAGAGTGGCCATATTAAACTAATTTGCGGGTAATTTTGTCTCCATAGTCTTTTTCAAATATTAAAGTGTCATTTTCATATGCTTTGAGATTTGCTGTAATAAAAAAATGTGTCTTGTCTGAATGCATTGTGGCCGTTACATGTGTGCGCCACATTTGGCCCATGCGCCCACCAGTTTTTTCCCACTCAGCATCAACTTTTGCACTATTAGGATCATCAGGGTGAATTAACCAATTTTCTTTCATCCATCCACCTGAGATCAGACCGTGTTCTAAATCTTGATTTTCTCCAAAATCACAAGCAATCTTTGTTAATGTAGTTCCAGTTTCCTTGTTTATAGTTTCGTCACGTGAATATGATGAAGGACGTAATTCTTTTACTCTCCAGGGTTCTGCAGATTCTGGTTCTTCAAATGATATCTCCGCCCCATCTGCTAATGGGCGTACTGGCAATTCTATATTCCCTGATTCAATATTTAATGTTGTTCGCTCAGGTGATGGCCATAAGGTTGGCCAATAACTACTAGAAATAGCGACACGTAAACGATGTCCCTTTGGAATGCGATATGCAATTTGATCTAGATCAAGAGAAACATCAAACATCTGATTTATTATTATTTTACTTGGATTTTCATGACTTTTGCTATGAGTTAAATTTAAAAATTGATAAGTGATTAATGCTGATGTTCCATCGGGGCGAACATCACAAAGACGTACAATAACCTGTCCTTGATCTTTATCACAACTGAGACGTAAATTTACGTGTGGGCTACCTACTATATCTAATGCTTCGCTTAGCTCATCCCCGTCGAAACATGCGGAACGTGCATCGTCTTGACTTTGATTTTCTGGCAACTCATCCCCAAAAGCAAATGGGAAATATTCGCCTGCCTTGCTCCCACAATCCTGTGCAGATGATACTGACACTTTAAATGGAGTTGGTGTCTGTTCAAGTGCTGCGCCTTGTGAGAGATGTAAGACTTCTTTTTCTAAAGATACACTTGGCCAAACATCCTCTGCAATCCAACGGCCAGGTCGATCATCCAACCAACGTTTTGGGGTAACACTATCCATTAAATACGCGCGATAATCTGGATCTTTGTCCACACCTGTATCAATATCTTTCAACCAATGATCCCACCATCGTTTTGCTTCTTGCAGAAAACCAATCGCAGGTGATGGAGCTGCATAATGTGGATATTTATGTATCCAGGGACCAACAATACCTTTGACAGGCGAGGAAAGATTTTTGACTAAGTGGTTCGTTGTATTTCTATATCCATCATGCCAACCACTTATTGATAAAACTGCAGCTTTTATTGCTGAATAATCTTCACAGACAGACCCATATTTCCAATACTTGTCACGATGTTGGTGACGAAGCCATCTTGAGAGGTCTAATTCTAGATTTTCTAATCTGTTAATCCACATATCACGCCAACGATGACCTACTATCTCAGGATCTGGTGGGCGTGATGAGTAAGAAAGCATATTCGTTGACCATCCAAAATTTTCACCTAACAAGCAGCCACCCTTATAATGAATATCATCTGCATATCGATCGACTGTAGAGCACAGTGAGATTACTGCTTTTAATGGTTTAGGCGCAAAAGCTGCAACTTGAAGTGCATTAAATCCACCCCACGAGATACCCATCATTCCGACATTTCCATTGCACCAGGGTTGTTTTGCAGCCCATTCGATGACTTCAATAGCATCTTTATGTTCTTGAGCTGTGTATTCGTCGGTCATAAGTCCATCACTTTCACCACTTCCACGCATGTCTGTGCGAATGCAAATGTATCCATGGCCAGCAAACCAAGGGTGTGTATATTGATCGCGCACTATTGTTCCATCACGCTTTCGATAAGGTAGATGTTCAAGAATCACAGGAAATTGATTACGCTCAGCATCTTCAGGCATCCAAACTCTTGCCGAAAGACGACATCCATCTGACATAATTATTGGCATATCTGCGTGTTCAATTATTTTATGAGGGAACTTAGAAACATATTTCATGTGCGCATTCCTTTTTGTTCATGCTAATATTTTACAATAAAAAGTCGAGTATAAATAAACTATTTTCTGGTCGCAAATAAACTAGTTATAATTCCACTTTCATGCCAATTAATAAACATGAATTCTACTTCGTCCCCTTTAAGCACTCTTGGTGTTTTATGTGCTTTATTGGCATCTTTTGCATTCACATTGAATGATGTTGGCATAAAATTTTTAAGTGGAGATTATCCATTACATCAAATTGTTCTTGTTAGGGCTTTTGTTGCAATGTTTATAACTTTAATCATTATTATTCCATTTGAAGGTGGATATCATTTGCTTCGAACAAAACAGCTTAAGTTGCATTTACTCAGAGGAGCATTTGTTGTTCTTGCAAATATACTTTTTTTCCTTGGTCTTGCGGAAATTCCACTGTCAGAAGCTACAGCAATTTTTTTCGTATCACCCTTAATAATCACGCTTTTCTCAGTGATATTTCTCTCAGAAAAAGTTGGGCCATGGCGATGGTTTGCTGTTATAATGGGATTAGTTGGAGCTATTGTAATGTTGCGCCCAACCTCTAATAGTTTCCAATTGGCTGGATTGTTACCAATAGGGGCTGCTTTTTGTTATGCAAGCTTACACATATTAACACGTAAAATGGGCACAGTTGAAAAGGCTTCAACCATGTCATTCTATTTACAGCTTACTTTTGTAGTTGTTTCTATTTCTATGGGACTGGCTTTTGGGGATGGACGTTATGGAATACAAGAAAGTGCTGCATTAGAATTCTTATTGCGACCATGGGTTTGGCCTAACCATTTTGATTTGATAGTAATGGCATGTATCGGTGTCGCGAGCGCTATAGGAGGATATACAATAAGTCAGGCTTACCGATTAAGTGAGGCGGCTTTAATTGCACCAATTGAATATGTAGCTCTTATTTTAGCTGTTTTCTGGGGGATTGCCATTTTTAATGAGTGGCCAGATAGCATAGCATGGACAGGCATAGCATTAATTCTATTTAGTGGATTATTGATGTTGTGGCGAGAATCAATTGCAAAAAAGATTACAAAAAAACATGGACCATTGCGAACACACAGATAAAAAAGGCGGCTATTTTTACAGCCGCCTTTTTATTTAATAATTTAAGTAGTAATTATACTTTCCACCAACGTTCCGCAAATTTACCACCATCAGATGACCAGTTGCCAGCAACATTGTCACCATGCGCAACAGATTTGCCAATTGCATGAATGTGGTTTGCAAACATTGGTACAATAGCGCCACCATCATCACTGATAAGTTGCTGTGTTTCTGCATACATTGATCTACGTTTATCAACGTCTAACTCCGCACGTGCTTCTTTAACAATGTTGTTAAATTTAACAGCATCAGGTGTTGTGCGCCAATCAGTATCGTTCCATTCTGTATCATCCACATAAGCTGATGAATACATCCAGTCTTCTGTTGGACGTCCACCCCAGTAGCATGTACACCAACCTTTTTTGTTCCAAACATTGGACCAGTAACCATCTGATGGTTCACGTACAACTTCGATATCAATTCCAACTTCTTTAGCTGAAGCTGCTACTAATTGTGCTGCATCAACTGCACCAGCAAAAGCTGCGTCAGACGCTGACAGCTGGATAGTACCGCTATGACCAGAAGCTTTATAGTGCTTCATAGCTAATTCAGGATCAAATTCACGTTGTGGCATATCAGATGCATGGAATGGATTTGCAGTTGAAATTGGATGATCATTCCCTAGTGAACCATGTCCAAGTAGAATTTTATCAACTAATTCTTGACGTTTAATAGAATGCTTTAGAGCTAGACGTAGATCAAGATTATCAAATGGTTCTGAAGTAACGCGCATCGGCATTGTATAATGTAGTGTGCCAGCTATTTCTAAAATTCCCAGTGTTGGAACGCGTGCTAGCAATGAAACAGTTTTTGGATCAACACGGTCGATCGCGTCAACATCGCCATTCATTACAGCGTTTTGACGAGCAGCTGTGTCAATTAGTGAAATCATTTCAACTTCATCAAAATGCGCTGTGCCGTCTTTCCAGTAGTTTGCATTACGTTTAAATGTAGCGCGAACACCTGGTTCAAAATTTTGCAACACATATCCGCCAGTACCGATGCCAGATTGTGAATCAATTTTGCCATCTTTTGATGGTTTGATTAACAAATGGTAATCACTAACAATATATGGGAAGCCTGCATTTGCTGCATTTAATTCCATTATAACTCGGTTTGGGCCATCAGCTTTAATGGAAGTAACTGCAGAAAGAAGACCTTTTGCAGCCGATTTACTATCTTCGTTTCGGTGATAATCAAATGTAGCTATAACATCTTCTGCAGTTAAGGTTTTGCCGTTATGGAATTCAACACCTTTACGGAGATTAAATACCCAAGTTTTTGCGTCTGATGACTCGTAGCTTTCAGCTAATTCAGGGCGCAACTGTCCATCGCTACCAATTTCAGTTAAATGGTTGCCAAATGTCATACCAGTATTTGTCATAAATGAATTTTCAAATGTGCCAGAATCTAGTGAATCTGTTGTAGAGCCATGTCCTACACCATAGCGCATTGTGCCGCCCTTTTTAGGGGTCGCAGCCATAGCTTTGTCTGCCATAGTCAGTGCGGATGGTAAAACAACACCTGCAGCTACTGCTGACATGACAAATTGACGTCGATCGATTTGTCCAGTTGTTAATTTGAATTTTTGTAATGATATAAATTGTTTCTTCATAATTATTCCCTCCTTATTTTTGGTACCCAATTCTTTTTTTTATTTAGTTATTTAGAATCGTTACTCGAATTACTGTTGCATAGTTATTGCCAATTTACAAAGTTAACATTTTGACATTTCGTTAAACCTTACAATACTTATGTGTTATAATTTGAGTTGTGAAAATTTATCTTTACAAGATGCATGTCACTAGCTTTAATTGTATAAATGATGCGAATAGACTTCGCATTTAAGGGGGGATTTATTTTTGCATCCAATTTTGGGTACCATTGTTCAACGCCTATTTTTAGGATTAGTGACGTTATTCTTTGTTTCACTTATAATTTTTAGCTCTGTAGAATTCTTGCCTGGTGATTTCACACAAGCAATACTTGGACAAGCTGCAACAGAAGAGACGGTAGCTGCTTTTAGAGCAGAGCTTGGCTTAGACAAACCTGCATATATTCGCTACTTTGATTGGATTGGGGCAGTTGCTCAAGGTGATTTAGGGTATTCATTTTCTGGAAGAAGTGCATCTGGTGTCGATAGATCTAGATCTGTTGTAGATTTGGTTGTGCCACGATTGAGTAATACACTTTTCCTTGCGGGAATGGCTGCAATTGTTTCTGTGCCGCTAGCTTTAATTCTTGGAATTACTGCAGCTCTTTACCGAAATTCATTTTATGATCGCTCCGTAAATGCATTAACACTGACAACGATTTCTTTTCCTGAATTTTTTCTTGCATATTTATTGATTTTGTTTTTTGCATCACTTTGGCCGGTATTCCCATCTTTAGCTAATGTAAATGCTGAAACTGAGCTGTTCGATAGAATATATAAATGTGTATTACCAGCGCTCACTTTAACACTTGTTATCGTGGCGCATATGATGCGCATGACGCGCGCTGCACTTATCAATTTATTAGCTAGCCCTTATATTGAAATGTCACAGTTAAAAGGATTGTCAAAAGCAAAAGTTATCATGCGTCACGCTCTTCCTAATGCTTGGGCGCCTATTGCAACTGTTATTGCATTTAATCTAGCTTATTTGGTTGTTGGTGTTGTCGTTGTTGAAGTTGTTTTTGTTTACCCAGGTATTGGTCAATTGATGGTAGATGCTGTTACAACTCGTGATATTCCAGTTGTTCAAGCTTGTGCTTTGATTTTTGCTACAACTTACATTTTACTCAATTTGACTGCTGATATTATTGGTATTGTCACTAATCCAAGATTGTTGCACCCAAGATGAAAAAATCTCAACAAGCTTATTCTGCTACATCAGAAGTAGGACAAATTCGCGAACGCCGTACATGGGTACAAATCGCAAAAATTGAATTAAAGAAGGCGCCTTATTCAGCTTGGTTTGGATTAATAGTGATTGCAATATACTTATTTGTAGCAATCTTTGCACCTCTACTTGCTCCGCACGGTGAAGCTGAAATATTTCCAGCATCATTTGCCCCTTGGGGAGAAGAGTTTATTCTTGGAACTGATCAAATTGGGCGAGATGTATTTTCTCGCTTAATTTATGGAGCGCGAAATACAATTGGAATAGCTCTTGCGACGACACTTATTTCATTTGCGATTGGTGGTTCACTTGGGTTGGTAGCAGCCATTTCTGGAGGTTGGTTAGACCAGCTTCTAAGCCGCTTTGTTGATGTATTAATGGCTATTCCTGGATTAATTTTTGCACTCATGCTTCTAACAATTTTTGGCTCCAGTATTTTATCTTTAATTATGATTATTGCAGTTTTAGATAGTACGCGTGTGTTTAGGCTTACGCGCTCAGTTTCAGTGAGTGTGGTTGTTATGGATTATGTTGAAGCAGCAAAACTTCGTGGTGAGAAATTAGGTTGGATAATGAGGCGAGAAATATTGCCAAATATAATGCCACCATTGATTGCTGAGTTTGGACTTCGATTTAGCTTCGTTTTCTTAACAATCGCTGCCCTTAGCTTTCTTGGGCTTGGCATTCAGCCACCAACTGCGGATTGGGGATCCATGGTTCGTGATAATGCATCTATGATCCAATTTGCCAAATATGATCTCACGGTTGCACTGACACCGATGATACCTGCAGGTGCTATTGCACTTTTGACTGTTGCTGTAAATTTTGTAGTTGATTGGTTTTTACACATAACAAGTGGATTAAATGATGAGCACTAAGGACAGTAAAAAAGGCGACATTCTACTTGAAATGAAAGATATCAGAATTGATGGTTTTTCTGATGAGCGTTGGCACAAAATCATAAAAGGCATTGATCTAACTCTACATCGAGGCGAAGTTATGGGGTTGATTGGTGAGTCTGGCGCAGGTAAATCCACACTTGGATTAGCCAGCATGGGCTTTACCAAGCCTGGATGTAAGATTACATCTGGTTCTGTAATCTTTGATGGCCAAGAATTAGTAACAGCGAGCGAAGATGAAAAAAGAGCTCTTTGGGGTACTCGAATTGCATATGTTGCACAATCAGCAGCTGCTTCATTTAACCCTGCACACCGATTATTAAATCAAACAGTTGAAGCAAGTCTAAATCAAAATTTACAGTCGCGTGATTTAGCTGAAGCAGATGCCCGTGACTTATATAAGCAATTACAATTACCTGATCCAGAAAATATTGGGGATCGTTATCCACATCAAGTTTCTGGAGGGCAATTACAACGCATGATGACCGCTATGGCAATGTCACCACGCCCTGATCTAATTATCTTTGATGAACCAACAACAGCTCTTGATGTTACAACACAAGTTGAAGTGCTAGTTGCAATGCGATCTATAGTAGAAAAATTCAACACAGCAGCACTATATATAACTCATGATTTAGCTGTGGTTGCTCAAATGGCTGATGTAATCAAAGTATTGCGCTACGGAAAAGAGGTGGAAGAGGCTGATACTCGTACGATGCTTAAATCGCCCAAAGAAGATTATACTAAGTCCCTTTGGTCAGTTCGGGCCTTAGAAAAAACTGAATCTCCAAATCAAGACATAGTATTATCGATCAAAAATATAGATGCTGCGTATAATGGCTCATTGAAGGTATTACATAATGTAAATATTCGAATTCCACGTGGGCGTACTGTCGCTGTTGTAGGTGAAAGTGGTTCTGGGAAATCAACTACGGCCAGAGTAATTACAGGTTTGTTACCACCAATGGCGGGTTCGGTTGAATTTAATGGTGAGGCTCTCCCCGCAGAGCTTAAAGACCGCAATAAAGACCAGTTACAACGCATTCAAATGATTTATCAAAGTGCAGATACTGCAATGAATCCTCGTCAAACAATTGCTGAAATTATTGGTCGACCTTTAGAATTTTATCACGGACTGTCTGGATTGCAAAAGCAGGAAAGAGTTCTTGAGTTGTTAAAAATGATTGAACTGGATGAGAGTTTTTATGATCGACTCCCAAGTGAATTATCAGGTGGTCAAAAGCAACGCGTTTGCATTGCACGTGCTCTTGCTGCTGATCCTGAAATTATTATCTGTGATGAAGTCACATCTGCGCTCGATCAAATTGTACAAGAAGGTATATTGAAACTTCTGCTAAATTTACAAAAAGATTACAATATTACGTATCTTTTTATTACGCATGATATTGCTGTAGTTAATGCGATTTCAGATGAAATCGTAGTAATGTACCAAGGTGCTGTTATTGAGCAGGGCTTAAAAAGTGAGATTATGTCGCCACCTCATCCAGAATACACGCAGCTTTTACTTAAATCGGTGCCTGAAATGGATCCAGATTGGCTGACCAAATTAGTTAAATTAAGATAAAATATGTTAGTAGCTTAATAACTTATAATTAAAAGTATTTTTATTATTGCATTTGATTAGCTATTTTTTTTGTGGTTGTCATAGTTGGCACCAAGCTCAGAACATAGAAATTCGCCGAAATGCAGTGGCTCAAAGTTTGGATTACCCGTACCTTTCAAAGGTTTTATAATTGTATTGACGTGTGGATCAAAGAAGAATGGAATGGAGTAGCGCTCTTTTCCTGAGCGGTTTATAACTCGATGAGGTGTGGATTTAAGAAATCCGTTAGATAATCGGTTGAGCATGTCACCCACGTTCACGACAAAGGTACCATCAATTTTAGGGACGTCGATCCAATCACCATGAGGTGTTTGGACTTGTAGGCCTCCGATTCCATCTTGAGCAAGAAGTGTAAGTGCTCCAAAATCAGTATGTGGTGCAGAGCCATATAAATCATCAGGACTAAGTATTGGACTTGGTGGATAGTGCAATAATCTAAGCCATGTAGTAGGAAGATTAAATGCTGGCATAAGCTCACTGGGGCTGGCTTTGCAAGCCTCTGCGGCAATACTTATAAGACATCCTCCTAAAGTGGACATTTGCTTAGAGTAAGTATTAAGTGTTTCGCGAAAGCCAATAATATTAGGCCACTGATTTGGGCCTGAAAGATATTCACTTGCTTTTTTATCGCTTTCACGCATCATCATGAAGCTGCTTGATTGGTTTGGTTTTTTTACATCTGCAAGTTTTGAATTAACATCAGTTGAGGTGTTTATTGGAATGTACCCACGATGGTTTTTATCAAGTAATATTGTTTGCTTTTCAGCTTCATTTAATCTGTGAAAATTTTTTGAAGCTTTAAAGGTTGCATCAATAAGTGATTGGGGGATGCCATGATTTTTTATATAAGCAAAACCTGCTGTCGAATACGCATCTGCAAATTTTGATACGACGCTCTGATGAGGGCCTGAAAGGTCTAAAATGGCAATTTTATTAAAATCAGTCATTTGAGGCCTTATGGAAAAGTTACAAGAATAATTTTTATGGCATATATCGTTTTCTCAAAGCTAATTTAAGAATTTCTTTAAATCAATATTTCTATTTAATAAAATGATTATTTTTAACTTTTCAAATCCTTGAGCTGCATTGATGGAATTGGAAGCATTAGCACCAATTCTATAAATTTGGCTCTTCTTCTGAGCTTGATCTAATTCGCTGAAATCAAGAAATTCATCAACGTTTTAAGAAAAAAATGGCTTAAGCTATTCAAGCTTTCCTCCTTGACTAGTAGGAATAATTAAAGCGTTATTAAATTAGGCGGAAATTATAGACCGTATTAAATATATTTTGGGAGGAACAAAAAGTGAAAAAACTAATAAGTATGTTTGCGTTGAGTGCTGTTATTGCATTGCCGACTTTTGCAGATGATCACAAAGCGAAGGTTGGGATGATCACTACATTATCTGGTGGCGGATCTGGATTGGGAATTGATGTCCGAGATGGTTTCTTATTAGCGCTTAAAGGCAATAATAATATTGAGGTTGTGATCGAAGATGATCAACGTAAACCAGATATAGCAGTGCAATTGGCGGATAAAATGATTCAATCTGAAAAAGTTGATATTTTAACTGGAATTATATGGTCTAATTTGGCTATGGCAGTTGTGCCAGCGGCAGTAAACCAAGGGAAAATTTATCTTTCACCAAATGCAGGACCATCTGCTTTGGCTGGAGCTGGATGTCATAAGAATTATTTTAATGTAGCATGGCAAAATGACAATTTGCATGAAGCAGCAGGTGGATACGCAAACTCTGAAGGTTATACGAATTCTTTTATAATGGCTCCAAACTATCCTGCCGGTAAAGATGCTTTGACTGGATATAAGCGCTTCTATGAGGGAGAATTGGCTGGTGAAATTTATACTAAGTTAGGTCAAAAAGATTATGCGGCTGAAATAGCACAAATTCGTGCATCAGGAGCAGATTCTGTATTTTTCTTTCTACCAGGTGGTATGGGTATAGGATTTATGAAGCAGTTTGCACAATCAGGTATTGATCTGCCAGTTGTTGGTCCTGCATTCTCGTTTGACCAAGGTATTTTGCAAGCTGTTGGTGCAGCTGCATTGGGTGTAAAAAATACATCACAATGGTCAAAGGACTTAAAAAATGATGCAAACGTAAAATTTGTTGCAGACTTTCAAGCTGAGTATGGAAGATTGCCATCATTATATGCTTCGCAAGGTTACGACACTGCAAATCTTCTAGCATCTGCTTTAAATTCGGCTGACATAAATGATCTAGATGCATTTCGTCTGGCTTTGAAAAAAGCTGACTTTGCTTCTACGCGAGGCAATTTTAGCTTTGATACGAATAATCATCCAATTCAGGATATTTATGTTCGTGAGGTTATCAAAGAGGGCGATGTTTTCACCAATAAAATTGTAGCGACTGGATTGAAAAATCGTTCAAACGCATATGTTGACGAATGTAAAATGTAATTGACTTCAAGTGGGCTATTCTAGCCCGCTTGATTTAATGGGTATTTTCCTATGAGCATCAGCTTATTTTTAGAACAAGTCTTAAATGGGCTTCAGTTTGGGGTGATGTTATTTTTGATGTCAGCTGGATTGACTCTTGTTTTTGGCGTTATGGGGCTAATCAATCTGGCTCATGGCTCTTTGTATATGATTGGTGCTTTTTCTGCGGCTGCGATTGCATCATGGACTGGATCTTTTTGGTTGGGCCTGATTGCAAGCTTAATGGCAGCGGCCATAGCTGGTGTGATTGTAGAAATTGTTATTATTCGAAGATTGTATAAACGTGATCATTTGGATCAAGTTTTAGCTACATTTGCATTAATTTTACTTTTCTCCGAAGCAATGCGCTGGATTTTTGGTGCGTTTCCATTATTTCTTGATGTTCCAGATATTTTATCAGGCACTATCAGCCTGCCTTTAGGAATTGAATATTCTAAATATCGCATGATGATCATTGTAGTTGGAATTCTTACAGCGATTGGATTATTTGCACTCATTAGTAAAACTAAATTGGGAGTTCGTATACGAGCAGGTGAAAGTGATCGTGAAATGATTGCAGCGCTTGGTGTTGATATCTCTAAATTATATACTTTGGTTTTTGCATTGGGCGCCGCATTAGCTGGTCTTGCTGGTGCAATGGTTGGAGCAATACAGTCAGTTGAAGTCGGTATGGGGGAGCCAGTGCTCATATTGGCATTTGTTGTAATTGTGATTGGTGGAATTGGGTCTATTAAAGGGGCTTTAGTCGGTGCTATTCTAGTAGGGCTAACTGACACGATGGGTCGTTTCCTACTGCCATCATTTTTTAAGATCTTTCTAAGCCCATCTTCAGCGACTGATATAGGTTCAGCTTTAGCATCAATGATGATTTATATTCTGATGGCAGCAGTGCTGATTTGGAAGCCATCTGGCTTGTTTGGGAATAGTGCAAAATGATTAAAGAGAATTACTTTAATACAATCTGTATTGTACTCCTTCTCAGTGTTCCTTTTTTAGGACTTATCCTGGATGAGCCTTACTATATTACTCTTGCAACTAAAGTAGTGATTTTAGCAATTGCTGGTGCAGGATTAAACTTAGTGTTGGGTTATGGAGGGTTCGTTTCTTTTGGCCATGCTGCTTTTTTTGGCATTGGGGGATATGTTTCGGGTATACTGGCTAGCCACGCTCTGAATTATTATCCAATTATTGAATGGCCTTTTATAATAGAAGGTACAACTCAGATGCTTATTATTTTACCACTTGCAATGTTAGTCTCTGGAGGATTTGCGTTAATAATTGGAATGCTATGTTTGCGTACTAGTGGGGTTTATTTCATAATGATTACATTGGCATTTGCGCAAATGGTATATTATTTTGCAATTAGTTGGCCTGCATATGGGGGTGAAGATGGATTATCAGTTTATTTAAGAAATAATTTTCCAGGCCTAAATACAATGAATGGTATAAGCTTTTTTAGTATTTGTTTTGTATTGCTAATTATCGTTCTTTTTATAAATGCCCGAATAGTAAATTCTAATTTTGGACTTGCATTACAATCAGCAAAACAAAATCCTGAAAGAGTTGCTGCAGTTGGAATAGAACCCATTAAAGTTCAGTTAATCGCCTTTGTAATTTCTGGAGCAATAACGGGACTTGCCGGTGCTCTTTATACAGACCTCAATCGCTTCGTCAGTCCTTCAGTGCTAAGTTGGCATACATCTGGTGAGATAATGGTTTTTGTAATCTTGGGAGGAACCGCTAGATTGTTTGGACCTTTAGTTGGAGCAGCATTATTTATTATTCTTGAACAATTCCTTGGAGGTGTGACAGAAAATTGGCAGTTTTGGTTAGGGTTTATTTTAATCATTGTAGTCCTGTTTGCAAAAGGTGGCATTATTGGAATGATTGCTAAGGAACGGCATAATGGTTAGCCCAATTCTCTCTATTAAAAAGTTATCAAAAAAATTTGGTGCAGTAATTGCAAGCGAAGATGTGTCAATTGACTTATATCAAGGCGAAATACATGGACTTATAGGTCCCAATGGCGCTGGAAAATCAACGTTAATAAAGCAAATCTCTGGTGAACTTAAGCAAGACAGTGGAAAAATTGTTCTTGGAGAAGTTGAAATCTCAAATCATCCAGTATTTGCGCGCGCTAAGATGGGGCTAGCGCGAAGTTTTCAAGTTTCTTCTATAATTCCAAACTTCACTGTTCTCGAAAATGTAATATTGGCTATTCAGGGAAATCTTGGGCTGACTTTTAAATTTTGGAAACCAGTATCCAAAAATCAAGAATTAATTGAAGCAGCACATGGATACTTGGATCAAGTAGATTTAAAAATGCGTATGTCTGTTGTTGCATCAGAATTGAGTCATGGTGAAAGACGTAAGTTAGAAATTTCAATGGCGTTGGCTTTAGAGCCAAAAGTATTTTTGCTAGATGAACCAATGGCTGGATTGGGAGCCGCAGGTTCAAAAGTTATGACGAAACAATTAGCAAAATTAAAGAGTAGGGCGCCAATATTGCTTATTGAACATGATATGGATGCTATTTTTGCTTTAGCAGATCGAATTTCAGTATTGGTTTACGGTCGTGTTATTGCAAGTGGAACTGTGGATGAAATTCGAAATAATGCAGATGTTAGACAAGCATACCTTGGGAGTGATGACTTATGAGAAAGCTCTTAAATGTTGAAGGTTTGAAGGCATGGTACGGAAATACTCAAGTTTTGTTTGATGTAGATTTGAGTGTTGAAGAGGGACAAGTGATTTCACTTATGGGGAGGAATGGTATGGGCAAATCGAGCACTATTTCTTCAATACTTGGAATGATGTCCCGTATTGAGGGAAAAATTGAATTTGCAGGAACTTCTATAATTACAAACCCATCGCATAATATTGCTCGCCAAGGCATAGGCTTAGTTCCAGAAGGGCGCCGCGTTTTTCCAAATTTAAGTGTTCTTGAAAATTTAATAGCCGCTTCAACTGTTGGACCGTGGGGGCTTCAGCAAGTGTATAATTTATTTCCTAAATTAGAAGAACGAACAAAACAATCTGCTTCAACCCTTTCAGGTGGAGAACAACAAATGTTAGTTATTGGTCGCGCATTAATGACTAATCCTAAACTGTTAATATTAGATGAAGCAACAGAAGGATTGGCTCCTGTAATTCGTCAAGAAATTTGGGAAGCAATCCACAAATTAAAAGATGATGGCATATCAATTCTAATCGTAGATAAAACTTTGAAGGAATTATTAGCTTTGTCAGATAATTGTTTTATCTTAGAGCGTGGACAAACTGTTTGGGATGGAATTCCAAGTAATCTTGATGATAAGATTGCTGATAAATATTTGGGTGTTTAGATTATTTAGTAACATGTGGTATCTAAATATTGAATGCTATCATATCACCAGCTGATCCTTACTGGGGACATGGCCCAGACCATAGTCGCTTCTTTAGTTGTTCTATTGCGAAAGCGATGCGCGATCATTGATGGATATGAAAAGCTATCACCCTTACGCAATACAATTGTTTCATCGCCTAATTTTAATTCTACTTCACCTGATAATACAACTGCGTGTTGTTCGCCTTCGAACACATACCCTTCTTGTGGGGTGGGTGGCTCTCCTGCTCCGGGTGGAAAATGTGACATTATTAGATAACATTGGCCTGATAAGGTGCTGGAGAGTAATTCATCACGGAACCCTAGTTCTTCTTCTGATCTCGTATACATCCCCGACAATGGGCGGCGGTTTCTGCTGCGGACAACATGTGCAATTTCTAGTGGACCATTTCCTGATTGTTTAGGAAAAAACCAATTTGTATCAACACTTAATGCTGCACTAATTTCTTTAATTAACGTGTCTGATATACGAGCATTGCCACGTTCAATGCGGCTGAGATAGGCAGTTGAACAAGATAGTCTTGAGCTTAGGTCGTTAAGAGTTAGATCGCGAGCCTTTCGGACTTCTCGAATTTCACTTCCAAGGCGGATTTTTTCAGAATTTATCATTATGGAAAAGTAAAAGAAAATTAGTTGACTTTCCAGCTCAATTTCAAAATAGTTGAATTTATAGATATAATTCAACTAATAAGATTCGAGATTTGAACATGCGATTTGATTTAATTGCAAACTTTAGTCCTGGTGAAACAAAGCCATGGCCGCGAGTATTAGAAATGATAAATGAGCAATGTTCTTTAGCTGAGCAGGCTGGCTTTACTACTGCATGGTTTACTGAACATCATTTTGCACATAATGGGTACATGAATGCACCTCCGAATCCAATACAAATGGCAACTCATGTTGCCGCTCACTGTAAAAATTTACGAGTAGGCACAGCACCTATAGTTTTGCCAGACTGGCATCCTATTCGTGTAGCAGAAGATGTTGCAATGCTCGATAATATGACACTTGGTAGAGTAGATTTTGGCGTTGCTAAAGGTATAAATGAACGTTCTACAATACAATTTAACACTAATGCTGATCGCAGGAATAATGATCAAGTCATGCGGCTTTATCAAGAAAATTTAGAGATTATCTTAAAGGCTTGGACTAATGAAGTTTTTACTCATAAGGGTGAATTCTGGGAGTTTCCTGTACCAGGTTGGCAAGAAAAAAATAGATTTTTTGAACCATTAGACCCCAAATATCATGATGAAAATGGTGAATATAAAGCTATGTATATTCATCCACGCCCCTACACGGACAAACACCCACCAGTGTGGCTCATGTCTAATGCTCCACCCACATTTAAACTTGCTGGTGAAAAAGGTTGGGGTGTTATCTCTATGTCTGCTGGGCCTAAGGCTACTCTGGCTTGTTGGGAAACTTATCGTGATTCACTCGCTAAAAGTTTAAATAGAGAAGTCGAATTAGGTGAGGGTGTGGGTGTATGTACGTCATTTTATGTTGGTGAAACAATGCAGGAAGCCATTGATACTATTCGACCTGCTATTAATGCATATTATGAATTTCTTGGTGGCTCTCGTCCTGCAGGAGAATGGACAAAGCGAGGATATCTCGACATTGGTGAGGAAATGACACCTGAAGATGATGCAATGGACTGGTTTGATTTTTTAAATAAGCGGGGAATTATTGTGGTGGGAGATGCAAAGTACGTCGCTGATAGATTTTCTGAAAAACAAGAATCTATAGGTTTAGACCATCTAATGCTTATGCAGCAATATACTGGAGTATCATATGAAAAAATTCTTGCGAGTTGGAAGCGTTTATTTGAAAATGTAGTGCCACGCTTTGGAACTCAATCTATAGCTCAGAAACGGGAGGCGATAAATGCTTAAAGTATGGGGGCGGCCTTATTCTTCAAACGTCATACCAGTTATTTGGACAGTAAATGAATTGGGGTTGAAATATGATTTAATGCTGGCGGGTGGTAGTTTTGGAAAGCTAGATACAGACCAATATGCAAAAATTAATCCCAATCGTATGATACCAGCCATTCAAGATGGAGAATTTGCATTATGGGAAAGCCTATCCATTATCCGTTATTTATGTGGAGAGTATGGAAAAGGGACGCTATTACCATCCGGTTCTAAGGCTAAAGCAATTGCAGATCAATGGATGGAATGGTCGGCAAGTAAGGCTTTTGGTCCTGTGATTTATTTGTTTTTTGCTACTGTCCGCACTCAGCCAGAAGAGCGTGATTTAGTCAAAATTGCAGCTTTGCGGGATGAAGCACATGAAGCGCTAACTATTCTTGACCAACATTTGTCAAATCAACCTTATATTTGTGGTAATGAGTTTACAATGGGGGACATCCCACTGGGTTGTGTTGCTTACCGATATTTCAATATCAACGTTAACCGGCCAAAGCTTCCTAATGTTGAGGCTTGGTATCAAAGATTGTCAGAAAGACCAGCGTATCGCAAACATGTTATGCGGCATTTCGGGGAGAACCCTAATGAATGGACTGCACTTGAAAAAGCCTGTGCATCAGAGGGAATAATATGACTAACCAAATAAACTGTCGATTTGCTTCATATACTTTTTTAATGAATCTTTACCAAAGGCCTGATTATGACTAACCCCTTAAAATTTCATGAAGGAAATTCACCTGAATGGTTTGATTCAGAATATAATTTGCGAGCAGGTCGACCTGACTATGAAGAAACTGTAATTCCAAACTGGATAGCTGATAGTCAAAGTGCTCGTGATAATTTGGATTGCACTTTAGACGTACGATACGCAGATGGGGATAAGCAAAAACTAGATGTTTTTCGGTGTGGTGATAATAAAGCACCCACATTAATATGGATACATGGTGGCTACTGGCAACGTGGTGATAAATCAATTTATAGCTTTTTGGCAACACCGTTTGTTAATAATGGTGTGAATGTTATTGTAGTAGGTTATGATCTTTGCCCAACTGTTAGTATGTCACGAATATCAGAAGAGCTTCGGGAAGCAATCGGTTTCATCTGGAGCAATAATAAGTCACTAGATATTAATCGTGATAAGATATGTGTCATGGGGCATTCTGCTGGTGGGCATTTAACGCAAATGATGATGGCGACTGATTGGCCAGCTCGCAATCCTGAATTTCCAGTAGATATTATAAAAGCTGGTATTCCTGTGTCGCCACTTAGTTATTTGGAACCGGTTCGGTTAACCTTGGCACTTAACGCAAACCTTCAAATGGATGCTGAAGAAGCAGATCTTGAAAGCCCAATGACCAATCACCCTCCGTTTACTAATGCACCGCAATTGGTCGTTGTAGGTGGAGCTGAAACATTTGAGTTTCACCGCCAATCACAAATGTATGTTAACAAATATACTAGTTCCAAAAGACAGATCGATATGTATGTCGTGCCAGGTGTTGATCATTTTGATGAACTAAATGTGCTTGTTGATACGGAAAGTCTATTTTACCAAAAAACTTGTACCATGTTAGGTTTAAAAGGATGAATGATATGAATGTTACCCGTGAATTAGTTGATGCAGTAGGTGATGCATTCAATGATAACGATATTGATGCAGTAATGAAATTTTTTGCTGATGATGCAGTATTTGACCATGCTATAGGTCCTGATGAGCATGGTGTGCGCTTTACAGGAGCTGATACCATTAGAGGTATTTTTGCGGGTTTATTTGACAAAGTAGAAAACGTTCATTGGGATACCTTAAGCTGTGGTATCGTTGGTGATAAAGCTTATTGCGAATACCGTAGGACTGCTAAACATAAAGATGGCACTAGTGAACAATATCTAAGTGTGGATATATTAACATTTAAAAATGGCATGATTACTCATAAAGATACTTACTATAAACAAAGAAATTAATTATAGGATGTTGTGTTAAATAAAAAATTAGGTGACAAATAAAGCCATAATAATTTTGAAAGTAAATTAATGGCGAAGGTAATTGTCGCAGGTGCAGGAATTAACGGTGTTTCAAGTGCAGTTTGGCTGCAACGTGCTGGGCATGATGTTATTTTAGTTGATAGAGCAGGCCCAGCTTCGGGGACTTCATATGGTAATGCAGGTGTTTTGGCGGCAGGATCTATTATTCCAATTACAACACCTGGATTGCTAGCTAAAATTCCAAAAATGTTATTTAATTCTAACGCACCACTTTTTGTCCGTTGGGGGTATTTGCCTAAAGCTATACCTTTTTTAAGTAGGTATTTATCACATGCAAATCTTGATCACGTAAAACTATATGCAAAGACTATGACGCAATTGTTATATGACTCAGTTGATCAACACCGTGCACTTGCAGAAGGTACAGGAGCAGAAAAGTATATAACTAATGATGATTATTATTTTGGTTATGATACAATGGCTGCGTTTAAATCAGATGAATTTGCCTGGAATATTAGAAAGCAAAATGGACAAGATTTTAAAGTTCTAAATCAAAAGGAATTTGGGCAGCTAGACCCTATTTATAAAGATAAATTTGATGTGGTCGTTGCTAACAAAAATCATGGTAAAATTAGTGATCCTGGTGCATATATTAAAAAATTAGCAAGTTACTTTGAGGCAAAAGGTGGTGTAATTTTGCAATCAAATATAACTGGCTTAATAGAAAATGAACGTAGTCTTCTAGGTCTTAAAACTGATGATGGTGATATTTTTTCCGATCATGTTGTATTTACACTTGGGCCTTGGTCTGGGGATATTTCTAAAAAATTAGGATTAGTTATTCCATTTGAAAGTGAGCGTGGATATCACATTGAATTAGTTAATCCATCATCAATGCCAAAAGCTCCAATCATGGTAGCATCTGGTAAATTTGTTGTAACACCAATGGATGGTCGCATCCGCATGGCTGGAGTAGTTGAATTTGGTGGGTTAGACGCTTTAGCAAGCAAAGCTCCTATTGAGTTATTAAAGGCAAATGCCAAAAAACTTTTCCCAGATATCAGATATGATCGTATTGATGAATGGCTAGGGCATCGTCCAACAACAGCAAATAGTTTACCTCTTATTGGTAGGGTCAATAAATATGACAATGTATTAACTGGCTTTGGACACCAGCACGTTGGCTTGACAGGGGGGGCAAAAACTGGCCGTATACTTGCGAGTCTTATCGATAAACAGAAAATAAATATTGATTTAAGTGAATTTGATCCAAATCGTTATAGTCGATAGCGACTTATAATATTATAAAAGGGAGGAATGAATTAATGAAAAAATATACAAAAATGGTTGCTGCATCCGTCGCGGGGGTTTTGGCCGCAGGAACGGCTATTGCAGAAAATTGGGATATGCCAATGGCATACTCTGCAAGTAATTTTCACTCAGAAATGGGCGTAGTTTTTGCTGATAAAGTACGTGATTACACAGGTGGTGATATAAACATAACAGTTCACCCAGGTGGATCATTATTCAAAGGTGGAGAAATCAAGCGAGCAGTCCAAACGGGCCAGGCGCCAATTGGTGAACGCTTCATGTCTGCACATGCAAATGAAGCTCCACTGTTAGGGTGGGATAATCTTCCTTTTTTAGCGACTACATATGAAGCTAATGATAAGCTATGGGCGGCCGCTAAAGATAAAGTTAACTCTCAATTATCTGATTTAAACCTTGTTGCGTTATACACTTGCCCTTGGCCAGGACAGGGCTTTTACTTTAAAAAGGCTGTAAACTCCTCTGCTGATACACAAGGTATTAAATTCCGTTCATATAACTCTGCGACTGCTACATTTGCAGAAGAGTTAGGTATGGTGCCTGTTCAAGTTGAAGCTGCAGAATTATCACAAGCACTAGCAACAGGCGTTGCAGAAAGCTTCATCTCTTCTGGTTCAACTGGATATGATCGTAAAGTTTGGGAATCTTTAACGCATTACTATAAAGTAAATGCATGGTTGCCGCGTAATTATGTTATTGTAAACAAAGGTATTTGGGATGGTTTAGGCGCAGATACTAAAGCAAATGTACAAAAAGCTGCTGATGAAACAGGTGCTGCATGTTCTGCAAAATCTGCTGAATTGGCAAGCTGGTACTTTGAACAATTATCTGCAAATGGGATGTCTGTTGAAGACGCTAGCTCAGACTTCTTAGCTGAGCTAGAAGCAATTGGCACTAAAATGACAGCTGATTGGTTGGTAGCAGCAGGTGCTGACGGTCAAGCGATCATTGATAATTACAAAATGGGTAATTAAAAACTAAGTTAAGGCCCTATCAATTGATAGGGCCTATTTATTTGGGACATTAACATATGCGTGATTGGCAACCCATTTTGGGTCTTCCTCTTTGGTTTTGGTTGTTTATTGCACCAAGCTTGTTTGCTTTATTTTGCCTCTATAACAGAGATATTGCGCGGCAGATTATTACACCAGTCTGGCGTATATTAGATCCAATCTATAAAATCTCTGGTGCAATAGCAGCAAGTTTTATGGCTTTAATTCTTTTTTTAATTGTTGGTCAAATGGTTTCAAGGTGGTCAGGATTGGTTTTTCCGGGCGGAACAGAATTTGCTGGTTATGCAATGGCATGTACCTCATTCTTTGCATTGGCTTACACGTTAAATCATGGTGCCCATATACGGGTTTCTATTTTTCTAAATATGAATGATTTTTTGCGCTATTGGTTAGACGCTTTTGCGATGCTGATCTCCGCAATAACTGCTACATATTTTGCACGCTACGCGGTTAAAACAAATTTCTTTTCTGAGATGCTAAATGATAGAACTCAAGGTTTAGATCAGGTACCTGAATGGGTTCTCACAGTGTTTGCAACGTTTGGTACATGGCCTTGGAATTGGTCAGAGCTATGGGCAAGTTCTAGTTCAGAAATGGTTTATACACCTATTTGGTTACCTCAAATTGCAATGTCTATTGGAACCATACTTTTAGCGGTTGCTGTTTGGGACAATCTTTATCGATTGTTAATTAATAAAGTTACTAGCATTAAAAGTGAGACAGTCGAATGACCGAACTCTATGCAATATTCATTTTCCTTTTTGTATTATTCTTACTGCTTGGCAGTTCTGTCTGGGTAGGTTTGGCTCTAATGGGTGTTGCTTGGGTTGGTATGGAGTTATTCACTTCTCGACCAGCAGGTGATGCAATGATTACAACAATTTGGACAGGTGCGAGTAGTTGGACGTTAACTGCACTTCCTTTGTTCATTTGGATGGGTGAAATATTATTTAGAACCCGATTATCACAAGATCTGTTTCGTGGACTTGCACCATGGTTGAGGTTTTTGCCAGGTGGGTTATTACACACAAACATTGCAGGCTGTACAATTTTTGCGGCTGTTTCAGGATCATCTGCAGCCACTTTGAATATGGTCGGTAAAATGTCGATCCCAGAGCTGCGTTCACGGGGTTACCCTGAGCATATGATCATTGGTACATTAGCTGGCGCTGCAACATTGGGCTTAATGATACCGCCGTCTCTGACCTTGATTGTTTATGGGGTATCTATCAACGAAAGTATTACAAAGCTCTTTATGGCGGGTATATTTCCTGGTCTTGTTTTATCTGGTTTGTTTATGTCCTATATCATCTTTTGGCACTTTACGACAAAAGGTCCACGTCCAAAGCCTGAACCTGCGATGTCTTTTGGGCAGATGATGAAAGAAAGCATGTTTTTGTTGCCTGTAATGGGCTTAGTGTTCGTTGTTATTGGTTCAATGTACACTGGTTATGCTACGGCAACAGAGGCTGCTGCAGTTGGTGTTGTAGGTGCGCTTACGTTATCAACATGCCAAGGATCGTTAAATTGGAAAACATTCTCAACAAGTTTGATGGGTGCGACACGCACATCTGCAATGATTGCACTGATCCTGATGGGGGCTGCATTTTTATCACTTTCAATGGGGTTTACTGGATTGCCACGCGCAATGGCAGAACTGATCGAAGGATATAATTTATCACCTATTGCATTGATCGCTGTATTAACTGTGTTCTATTTGATTTTGGGCATGTTTATGGATGGTTTATCATCTGTTGTTCTCACCATGGCTATTGTAGAACCAATGATCCGTGCTGCTGGCATTGATGTGATTTGGTTTGGTATATTCCTTGTTGTGGTTATTGAAACAGCACAAGTTACACCACCAATTGGGTTTAATCTGTTTGTGCTGCAAGGAATGACAAAACATGAGATTGGTTATATTGCCAAAACAGCTATTCCAATGGTTGGTTTGATGTTGTTGATGGTTGTCATCTTAGTAATATTCCCAGAGCTTGCAACATGGCTACCTGAAAATATTCAATCACGAAATTAACAAGGAAGTAATTATTTGCACCGAATTACTCTCCTACAGCTTGATACCCAATTTCCACGTATACCGGGCGATGTGGGGTCAGTTGATACGTTTAAGTGTGATCTAGAAATAATACGTGTGCCAAATGCTACTGTGAAAGAGGTCGTTAACTCCAATCCTAATCAAATTGATTTAGATCCATTTTTTAATGCCATAAATAAAGCAACTGGAGATTTAATTACAACTTCTTGTGGGTTTCTTTCGCCATTTCAAAGTGAATTAGATGCGATATGTAATGTACCATTTATTGCGTCATCGCTTGTACAATTAGAGCATTTGAAAAATATTTACACACCACCTGAGTTGCAGATAATAACCTTTGACGCTGTGAAGCTTGGCGTTGCACATTTACCTGAGAAGTGTGAAGATTTTGCAGGATCTATTTATGGGTTAAATTCTAATGCGCATCTCAGGAATGTAATCGAAAATAATATAAAGCAATTAGATCCTGTAAAAGCTGCAACTGATGTTTGTGCTGTTGTTGAGCAAAATAATAATAAATTAGTTAAAAGCATTTTATTGGAATGTACAAATTTGCCACCATACAAATCAGAAATTCGAAGAATATCCAATGTGCCAATATATGATATCCTGACTGCCATTGAAAATGAACTTCCTAATTCTGTTCAAACAAACTTTTTGTGAAGGATTTCTATGACCAAAAATGACTTTGCATCCGCTAAATCTATTAGCTTTGATAAAATACCAATTATCGATATCTCAGAAATATATACTAAAAATGGTTTTGAAAAAGTTGCAAATGAATTGGTTCAAACGGCTAGATCAATTGGATTCTTTTATATTAAAGGGCATGGTGTTTCATTAGATTTAATCACCCAAGCATTTAAAGCATCTAAAATGTTCTTTGAACTTCCTTTAGAAAAAAAAGCATCCATTAAAGTAGATGTTAACCAAAGAGGATGGATGGGCAAAGGTATGACAAAATTAGAGGGAGCTAAAACACATGATTCAAAAGAAGTTTTCTTTTGGGGTTGGGATGTTGATTCTTCTGATCAAGATGTAGTTGATGGAGTGCCAATGGTTTTTCCAAATCAGTGGCCAGATCAAGTTGCGCCATTCCTTCGCACAGATATATTACCTTATTATAATGCAATTATAGAGCTTGGTCGAATTGTGCTGAGTGCATTGTCATATGGGTTAGGTAAACCTAAGGATTTCTTTGATGCTGCTTATAAAAAACCATTAGGCAGAGGTCAGTTAGTTTATTACCCACCTATGAGTTCTAAAGACTTAAAAGAGCATCGTTTTGGTGCAGCTTCTCATACTGATTTTGGTGTTTTGACAATCCTATTGCAAGATATGCAGGGTGGTCTTCAAGTATTAAACCAAAATGATGAGTGGATTGAGGCTCCTCCAATAGAGAATAGTTTTGTATGCAATATTGGAGATTTGCTTGAGCGATGGACGAATGGTGATTTAAAGTCAACAAAACATAGAGTTATAAACTTAAATAAATCTGCACGATATTCTATTCCTATTTTCTGTGATCCAGCCAGCCAAACAATTATTGATCCAAATGATTTTTCTTTAAGCAAAATAAAATATGAAAAGATTACTGCTGGTGAACATATATCAAATCGTAATAAGAAAAATTTTAAACAATATAAAGTATAAATACTTATAGATATTTTTGGGATGTTTTGTATTTAAAATTTATATGAGATTGACTAATTTTTTACATATTTTTCTTGATTTGATTAGTCTTGATGGACAAGCCTTTATAAATGTCGTAGCCAAATTTATGGTAGAATTTCCTAATTCGCGTTTTCTTAATCGAAAAACCCAACCCAGCATGTTCACACTCGTCTTATTGGCTAGTATTTCAGCTTTAGCGATGAATAGTTTTTTGCCAAGTCTTCCAAATATGGCTGAACATTTTGGTTCTTCGACATCTATTATGGGATTATCTGTTGGAATTTATTTGGGCGCAAGTGCTGTTTTTCAAATTTTGGTTGGACCACTTTCAGACAGGATAGGGCGCAGAACAGTTTCATTATGGGCTCTTGTAATCTTCATTTTAGTAAGTTTTGCATGTGTGTATGCTCCAAATACTGAGAGCTTTATGGCCCTTAGAGGCCTACAGGCTATTGCCGCTTGCACTTTTGTATTAGCAAGAGCAATTGTTCGAGATACTACTGAAACGCAAGCATCTGGATCAAAAATTGCATATATTTCTATGGGGACGGCTATTTGTCCAATGTTTGGTCCTGCATTAGGTGGTCTCATGGGTGGTTGGTTTGGTTGGGAAGCTAATTTTTGGTTTATTGGTGGCTTAGGAATACTGATTTTGATCGTAGCATATTTCGACCTAGGGGAAACTGTACCAGAAAATACATCAGGGTTTAGAGAACAGTTTTCTGAATACCCAGAATTACTCAAATCTCGTCGTTTCTGGGGGTATTGTTTAGCATCAGCTTTTGGAGCAGGAGCCTTTTTTGCTTATTTAGGTGGCGGGCCGTTTGTTGGATCTATTGTCTATAATCTAAGTCCTGAAAAGCTTGGACTTTATTTCGGGGCACCAGCAATTGGTTATTTTTTGGGAAATTTTTTATCGGGCAGGTACACTACTCGTTTTGGCATTGATGCAATGATACTTTGGGGGCTTTGGATTATTTTTTCTGGTCTGTCTTTGTCGATGGTTTTTAGCTATCTAGGATATGGCAGTGTCGAAACTTTTTTTGGGTTTATGATTTTAGTCGGTTTGGGAAATGGTTTAAGTATTCCTAATTCAACTGCAGGCATGCTGTCAGTTCGCCCTCATTTGGCAGGTACGGCTTCTGGACTTGGAGGAGCTATGATGATTGCTATTGGTGCAGCCCTATCAACATTAGCTGGTGCATTTTTAGTTCCAGGTAGTAATGAAATGCCACTGTTGTTGTTAATGTGGTTTTCTTCACTTAGTGGTGTTGGCGTAATACTATATGTTCGTCTTAGGAATAAAAAACTACAAACATTTGTTTCATAAAAAATTTATCTAATCATTCTAAATTTAAGATTAAATTATTGCAACTTAACAATTGAGTGGCTGATTGGTCATTTCATTAAATATATCATTATCTAAAGGTGTATTAAAAGTATTTAATATGAAGCCCAAGGTTGAGTAAAACCCAACAGTAGCTATGGTATCCAATACACCTTCTTTTCCGACCAATGCCAATAATTCATCTAAAGTGTGTGTTGATATTTTTTTCTGCGTCATCATTTCATCAACAGCATTTGCAAATATAGCATCTTCAATATTCATATTTTTTGTTGCAAGTCTAATTGAGTTTATCCGATCATCACTCATTCCACATGCTCGTGCACGTGATACATGATGATACCATTCGTAGTCTACTTGAAGATTATTCCCTGTTCGAAGAATAACAACCTCACTTTGTTGTTGTTTGAGTGTAGAATTGATAACAATATGTTCTCGTAAATTTGCCCATGCTCGAAGTAAACTTGGGTGATGAGCCATTGTACGATAAATATTTAATTTATCGGCAAATGTAGACTTCATATCGTCAAGTTCGCCTGGCCATTTATCTTCCATTAGTGGGGCAAAAAGTTTATCTGTTGTCATTTTTATCTCTTATTTTATAATTTTAAGTGCAATAGACACTTTGTCTACAAGTTCAATAATTTGGCTTTCATTCATTATAAATGGTGGAGCTAAAAGTATGTGATCTCCCCATTTTCCATCTCTTGTACCACTCATCGGATAACATATAAGACCTGCTTTAAATGCTGCGTCTTTGATAGATGCAGCAATTTTTAAGTCTGGGGTAAAAGGTTTTTTTGTTTCAAGGTCCTTAACAATTTCAATTCCAATAAATAAACCTCTCCCACGAATATCTCCAACGTATGGGTTATGCGCTAATTGAGTTTTTAGGTTATTAAATAATTGGTCTGATTTTTTATTAATTGATTTCAAAAGATTTCGGTTAAGAATTGCTTTTAGAACGGCTAATCCTGCTGCACATGCAACCGGGTGTCCCATATAAGTGTGGCCATGTTGGAAAAAGCCTGAACCATTACCTATTACATTATAAATATTTTTTGAACAAAGCATTGCACCTATCGGTTGGTATCCAGCACCTAAACCTTTTGCAATGCATAAGATATCAGGTGAAATTCCATCAAATTCAGATGCAAAAAGATGGCCAGTTCTACCCATCCCGCACATTACCTCATCTAATATTAATAATACGCCATATTTATCGCAAATATCCCGAACTCTTTTAAAATATCCAGGAACTGCAGGAACTGCACCCATCGTAGCACCCACAACTGGCTCTACAATGAAAGCCATGACTTTATCATATCCCAATCTTAAGATTTCATCTTCGAGTTCTTGAGCAACACGTTGACCATAATCGAATGAAGTTTCTTCTTTTGTTTTATCTACATATTCATAGCATGGTGCTATATGTGAAGCATCGATAAGAATAGGCTCGAATTGATTGCGGCGCCATTTATTACCCCCTGCAGCGAGTGCTCCAAGAGTGTTTCCATGATAGCTTTGTTTGCGAGCAATAATATGATGCCGACTTGGTTCACCATTTTCTACATGAAATTGCCTAGCTAATTTTAAGGCAGCTTCAATAGCTTCTGAACCTCCTGATACAAAGTAAACACGATCTAACTCTCCAGGGGCATGTTTAATCAATAATTCAGCTAATTCTTCAGCTGGGTCACTAGAAAAGAAACCGGTATGTGCAAAAGCCATTTTTGAAGTTTGGTCCTGAATGGCTTTAATAACGTCTGGATCATCATGTCCTAAACAAGATACAGCAGCTCCACCTGATCCATCAAAATATTGAGTGCCATTTTCATCAACTATATAACAACCTTCACTTGAAATTGCCCTGATAGGGGGATTTGTAATTTGCCGAGGAAATACGTTACTCATAATTGATATCTTATTCCACTTCACTAATTTGATAATTTGATCGAGCTAACCATTCTGGATTTATTTCGACTCCCCATCCAGGAAGATCTGTAATTCGAGCATGCCCATCTTCAATATTATATGGAGATTGAGTAAAGAGGCCATCTTGCCAAGGGTAATAATCAGAACCTTCTATAGAGAACTCTAGATATTTTCCAGCATTAGGAATAGCGCGCAAGAGATGCATAGTAAAAAGTGTAACCATAGACATGTTTGCGCAATGTGGAGTTACGGGTAGCTCAGCTATTTTTGCCATTTCAACTACTCGCAATGTTCTATTTATACCACCCAAATATAGAATATCAGGCTGTATGATATCAACGGCACGCATTTCAATTATTCGTTTCCAAGTAGGTAAATCACAATCTTGTTCCCCACCAGTGACATTAATATCTAGCGCATCAGTTACTTTTTTTGTTTGCTCAAGTTCCCAATAAGGGCATGGTTCTTCATAATGGCAATATTCATTATCTTGAAGAATGTGACCAACTTCAATTGCACGTTCAGGAGTGTAGCAACTGTTCGCATCTATTAGAAGGTCTACTTCAGCACCCAATTCTTTCCTTATGGTAGGAATTATTTCTTCGGTCCTGCCTGGCCATTCATCTTTATTACGGCCCACTTCAGCACCAGCGCGGATTTTAAATGCGTCAAAGCCTTTTGTATCGCGCAGTTTTTTAAGACGGTCTGCTTCATCCTGTGGGGTAATGTCACGTTTCATTGACGAAGCATAAGTTCGAATTAAGCCCGGTGTGCCGCCCAAAAGTTCAACAACAGGTTTTCCTTCCTTTTTACCTCGCATATCCCAAATGGCGGTATCAAGTCCCCCCATAGCTCGACGTAAATAAGAGCCAGGAAATTTATGTTCACGTTCAGCCACTATGTCCAAAAGGTTGTCTAAATCGTTTGTATCCTGTCCTAATGTCCAAGGTGCAACCTGGCGATGTAATACCTGGGATGTAATGTCAGAGTGATATGTGGATACCTGGCCCCAACCCTGACTTCCATCTTCTGCTGTAACGCGGACAAACCCAACATCTTGATTTGTGAAGGTTTCAATTGATTTTAGTTGCATCACAGGCCCTTTCGCTTTTTTGCGTCTTTTAGTATAATGTCTGAAGCATATTCTCCTACCATAATTGAGGGTGCATTAATATTTCCAGTAGGAATAGTTGGAAAAATAGATGCATCTGCAATACGTAGATTTTCTACGCCATAGACACGAAGTTTTGGATCTACAACAGAAATATTTGGATCACTTCCCATTCTGCAAGTGGAACAAGGGTGAAAGACTGACCAAGCTTTTTGGCGTATATATTTAGCTATATCGGCTTCACTCTTGATATTGTTTCCAGGTGCCAGCTCATCTTTAATAATTGAATTTAGTGCTGGAGCATTTGCAATACGTCGAATTAATTGGATGCCTTCAATCATCATTTTTTTGTCATATTCCGTATCAAGATAATTGGAATGTATTTTTGGTGGCAGCATTGGATCGTTTGAACATATTTGTAAATTGCCGACACTTGTTGGTTTGCATGGGTTAAAGCCCATCAGGAAACCGGGAAATGGGTCTGGATTCATTAGAGGTCTCACTCCAGCTGGTGCACGAGTGTAACTCACTGGAGAAAAGTAAAGCTGTAGATCAGGGCCGCTTGCATTGGGGTCTAGTTGTATAAAGCCACCACCTTGATTTAAGCTTAATGACAAAGGACCTTTACGTGTCAAAATATATTTTAAGCCAGCACGCAGTTTTCCAATCATAGGGTGTAGCTCTTGGTTGAGCGTGGGTACATTTGCACGATAATAAATGTCACTTCCTAGATGGTCTTGTAAATTTCTACCAACGTGATGGGATTCATGAACAATATCAATATTGTACCTTTGTAAAAGTTCACCTGGACCAATACCTGATAATTGGAGAAGTTGTGGTGAATTTATTGCTCCACCCGAAAGTATTACCTCAGCTCTTGCATGAACTGTTTTGATTTGACCTTTCTGGATGTATTTGACGCCTACTGCACGCTTACCTTCAAAAATAACACGTGTAACATGGGCTTTTTTTTGAATATCTAAATTTTGACGTTTTCCTGAGGCCCAGAGATAACTTCTAGCGGCTGAAGCTCGGATGCCTCCTTTCGTTGAGATCTGATAACAAGTTGCACCCTCCATATTTGGCCCATTATAGTCGGGGTTTGTCTTTATACCTGTCTGAGAAGCAGCTTTTAAATAAGAAATAGTTAATGGGTGTACATCTTGAGAGACATCGTGAACTGCTTGTGGGCCATTTGTGCCACGTGAGATATCTGGTACTCCATCCCAACTTTCAATCCTTTTAAATATCTTTTGAACATTATTCCAACCCCATCCTGGAGCAACAGAATCCCATTCCTCGTAGTCACGTTTATGTCCACGAACCCATACCATTGCATTTATTGAACTTGATCCTCCCAAGACCTTCCCACGAGGCCAATAAACAGATTGATTATCAAGGTTTGGCTCTGGTTCAGTCATGTATCGCCAGTTAACAGAAGGGTCATGAAATACTTTCCCATAACCTAATGGCATTTGAACCCAAAACTTTTTGTCTGAACCTCCTGCTTCAAGTAAACAAACTGTAAATTTACCACTTTCAGACAGTCTACTAGCTAGTGCGGATCCAGCAGATCCTGCTCCTACTATAACATAATCATATTGATGCAATTCTTTTCCCTCCCGTGTAATATTCGAGTAAGGGTGCCAAAATTAATTCCAATAATTTCACCATAATCGTAGTGAAAAAATTGTCAAACATGCTTTAGTTTTTAAGTATTTGTATGCCATTTTTATTTTGAAGCTTGCAGAATGTATAATTTTCTAACGTGTTCATGGATTGTCCAATGGCCTTTCCACCCAATGGGTAAGACTAACAAATCACCAGGACCAAGATTTCGTATATTGCTCCCATCTATATTTTTGACAGATGCTGAACCAGAGATAATGTGACAGTATTCGCCAGCGGATGTTCTATCAGCTGTAAACTCTCCAGGAGTACATTCCCATACACCTATTTTAGTTAGTCCGTCATCAGACGCCCATAACTGAACTGCTGCTTCTTTTTGACCTTTAGTTAAAGTGGTTGGCTTTGGTTTAAACTCTTTTACTTCAACAGTATTAAGATCTTTAAAGGTGCTTAAATTAATCATTGAATTACTTTCTTTTATAATGTCTTCGAAACTTTAATTTATTTATATTGAATATGTTGATCCGTTTATGTCACCTGTCCAGCCCCAGACTGCCAACATATGATTGTTTCTTGTTATCATACAATGAGATTGGTCTGACTTGTGGTGAATAAAGCTTTCGGTTGAATTTAATCTTGGTTCTTTTTGATCCACTGCCCAATATGCTTTTCCACTAAGTACAAAATATAACTCTTCGGCTGCATGATGATGCCATGGGTAATTTGTTTCTGGTCTCTGTAATAAAAGGCCAATTCTTATATTCGAATGTTCAAAGAAACCGTTTGGTCCTATTAGTTCTGTTACGCAAATTTGTTTTGAAATTGACTCAGGTAATTTGCCAAAACCAGCTTCTCTCCAACTAAGTAGATTAATACAGTCTTTTAAAAGATTAATTAAATTACTTTCATGGGCCGATAATAATGCAGGATCAAATGAACAAGTTGGAGAAACTGGTGGTTTATCTTTTTGTTTCTTTAATGGACCAAGTAAAACATCAGACATATTCTTAGCTATATCAGTTTTATGTTCCTTAATCCTTTTTCCAAGAGCATTTAAAAAACGGATGAGGTTATCTTGATCTTTCATTCAATGATGCTTTCTTTAACCTTTTAGTATTTTAATTATGCTGACTAAAATTTAAATTTATTGCAAATGATATAATTTTATTCCAATTCAAGGTGGATTATTGAACCGTGAAAGTAATATTATTATTAAATAGTATAAAGGAAATATAAAATTGTCGATTAAATGTTTAAGATTTAATTTAGTGAAATATATTACAGATTTATTCTAAAGATACATTCATTACTTAGTGCAACCTATTATAAAAAAATGATTTTTATAATACTATCATAACTACAAGCTCCTATAATTAATTCATAAAAATTCAAAACTTACGTTACGTTATAAAGTTTATTTTGTTTGCTTAATTCAATTTCGTTTCCTAGTATTTCTTACAATCTGTCTCTTATACACATCTGACGCTGCCGACGAATAGAGAGG
>OJFS01000092.1_pt1 | contig 49213 bp, 43 predicted proteins | sample 1594231 | NCBI WGS metagenome assembly OJFS01 (sample SAMN05416847, study PRJEB24817) | seawater metagenome | isolation source: Sea water | place: Canada:Atlantic | collected 2013-07
GTCGTAGCCTATCCCGATAATCCATTGGCCCTTGGTCAACGTTCTGCTGTCCGCATAGTTCTTTAGTTCTTGGAGCAATCCGGGAATGTCTTTTGCTGGACCGACCGGGGGGGATGCCACATTAGCCAAACTCGCCACGCGCGCGTGAAAGGAAATATGACCGTGTGCGTCAATAAAGCCTGGCAACAGGGCGTGACCCTCTAACAAAACAACACGACCAACGCTGCCCCGCCAGTCTTTACGCAGGCCAACAAATACGATTTTGTCATTCTTCACAGCGACAAAATTAGTTGGCGACGGCTGATCGGCAAAAGTAAGAATGTTGTTGCCGAAAAAGGCAAAATCCGCCGCTATCGAGATAGGCTGGGCAGCAATAACTTTGGCTGGCAATGACCCGCTAGCAGCGCTTAAGCCGCCTGAGCCAGACAATAAAAGCGCCGCGGAAACCACTAATGCTAAGTTTTTCATATTTCTACCCCCATAGATTTACCGCGCATCATGACATAAAAGCCCCCCATGCCGTGGGTCAAAAAACTTTGCCGCGGCATCCCTTGAACCATCAATATGCTGCTAATCTTGGGGAAAATAACAGGAGTTTGCTATGTCTACATCTTTATATGATTTGAGTGTTGAGTCTTTTCTACAAATGGCGGAGGCCACGGTAGGTATTATGCAGGTTGGCCAACAGCACTGTGCCGAAAATAACATCAACCTAGATGATATTGTGGCAAACACCTTGCACCCAGATATGGCTGGCTTTCACTTTCAGATTGTCTGCGTCACGCACCAATCTTTGGGCGCTATCAGAGGTCTACAGAGCGGCGAATTTGGTCCACCCAGTGGTTACGAGCAAATGGACTACGCTGGTTTGCTGGCGTTAACCCAGCAAACTGTTGATACGCTTAAAGCCCTGGATCCTGTGAGCATTAACGAGCTCAGCGGCGGTAATGTTGTGTTCAAAATGGGCAAAACCGAAATTCCATTTACCTGCGAAAACTTCATTCAGTCCTTCGCTCTACCAAACCTATACTTCCACGCCACCACCGCCTACGACATTTTGCGTATGCAGGGTGCACCCCTTGGCAAAATGAACTTTTTGGGACAGATGCGTATTGGGGTTTAGTTTTAAGCTGGCGTTCGACTGGCCTTTAGTCGGAGCTCAGGTTACTGAGCTACCGGCTGCGACTAAGCTAAATCTAAACTAAACTAGACCTTGGCTAAATCTTAAAAATTCGGATAATCAGATGAGAATAATAATATCCCTCCTTGTTATGGCTGCTATGACAGTCTCAGCCGTGCCGGTACTGGCTGAGGACAACCACCAAATATTTGAGTTGGGTGATTTCACCCTTGAAGGCGGCACAGTACTGCCCAATGCCAAGCTTTCATTTGTGACGCACGGCAAATTGAAAGCCGACGGCAGCAACGTAATACTCGTGCCTTCAGCCTATTTGGGTGACCACCATGGATTTGATTTTCTTATTCAGCCAGGCCTCGCCTTAGACCCGGAAAAATACTTTATTGTCGCAACGGACATGTTTCAAAACGGCCTGTCTAGTTCGCCAAGCAATACCCCTGCTCCTTTTAACGGACCCAACTTTCCAGCGATTTCGATAAGAGACAACGTTCACGCCACCTACCGGCTGTTAACCGAGAAATATGGCGTTAGCCGCATTAAGGCTGTGCTCGGGTTCTCCATGGGTGCGCAACAAGCCTTTCAATGGGCCGTAAGCTACCCGGACTTTATGGACAAAGTAATTGGCTTGGCCGGCTCGGCAGTAGAATACCCCCATGGCGCAATTCGCCTGGAAGGTTTCAAAGCCGCCATAAAGGCAGACGCGAACTTTCTTGACGGAAACTATGTCCAGCCACCGGAACTCGGCCTCAAAGCGGGCGGCACCCATTGGGCCGCGTGGGGCACCTCTCAAGAATGGTTTCGCTTAGGTCTCTATGAAGAAATGGGACTTGAAAGCCCTAACGATATGATTGGCTTTATGCAGAGTTTGGTGTTGAGCTGGGATGCCAACGACTTACTCGGACTGGCGGCAACTTGGCAAAACAATGATGTAGGCAATACACCGGGATTTGACGGAAACGCAGAGAAAGCCCTAGGCTCAATTAAAGCTGAGGTGCTTTACATGCCGTCGAAAACCGATATGTATTTTCACATCGATGCTTTAAGCGCTGAGGCGAAGCTCATTCCTAACGTGACGCTAGCCGTTATCCCTACCTTGTGGGGGCACTTAGCCGGACTCGGTGTGGCAGCGGAAGATCAGTCTTTCATCAACAACAATACTGCTGAGTTCCTTCAACGCTAGCACCCGAAATCTGACGAGCAATTAGCCTATAGCGGCACCAGTTGGTGTCACAAGGCAAAACATAGAGATTACCCGGTTCCCTTTGTTTTTTGGTGGGGGCTCAAATCTAGGGCCACAAATGGCCTAAGAACTAGGCAGTAAGAAATGCAAGAGCATACCTAAAGGCCCGTGCATAAGGGTTTCGTAGATTTATTAGATCAACGTCAGGTGTTAACGCGCAGCGCGATACATAGGGTGAACAGCAGGCGAAGTAGCCGACTGGATTTTACCCATCACCTCAAATCCATGACGCTCGTAAAGTGAAATATTGGCCGGGTTCGAAGATTCTAAATAGGCTGGCAAACCTGCTTCGTCACATTTAGCCAAAGCGTATTTCATTAACTGAGCACCCAGCCCACGTCCTTGGTGACAAGGGTCGACACCGATTAATGGTAAATACCAGCAAGGCTCACTGGGGTGATAAGCCTCCATTTCACCTAAAACGCTACCCACCTCTTCCAAACGCTCTTCGGCGACTATTTTCGTCAACAGCTCACTCACTGCAGCTCCGTCGTCAGAATGATCGTCATTTGCTGGCGGCACCCAAAGCGCAGCGCCGGCATAGCCGTCTATCTCAAAGGCCGTGCCTGCGTCAAAAGCTGCGCCACCAAAATTATCGTACATCTGGGCGGCGTGGGTCAGATAAGTGTCTGCTTGGGGAATCATCCAGCGAACTAAGGGATCTGCTGCAAACGCAGCAACAATGGTGTTTAGTGCAACAAGGCGCTGCTCGGCGGCAACAACTGTTACTGTTGGTACATGTTCATTCATAATTTAAACCTTAATCTTAATTTTGTTTTTGTTTTTGTTTTCAAAAAAATGTCGGTAAGCTGATTTACATCGTTAGCGAATTGCCATTTTCGGACAACCACTTACGTTTAGCTTTATAGTCTGGCATTACGCGCGCCACCTCAGACCAATATGCCGCGCTATGGTTATGTTGCAAAATATGGCACAACTCATGCACAACCACGTAATCCAAAACATCTACCGGGCCGTGAATAAGCCGCCAGTTAAACTGAATTTGCCCGTTAAGCTTACAACTACCCCAACGCGCCTTATAGGCTTTAACCTGCATGCCGGTGGGGCGCACACCCACTATGGGCGCATAAAAATCCAACCGCTCCGCCAGAAAAATGGCAGCTTCATCCAAAAACCAACGCTCTAACACCAACTGTATGTGTAATGAATTAGTTAGGTGCTGTGTGACTACGCTCACCAATATATCTTCACCCGCAAGCTCTACATGAGGATAATCTCCAACCTGCACTTTTAAACAGTAGGTTTTACCCAGGTAGGGTATTGGATCGCCGTTCTCAAAATCCAGCATTGGCGGCGGTTTAAGTGAAGCCGCGTATTCCATTTTCTTTCTGATCCACGGCGTTTTCTTTTCCACCAACTCAACAAGCTTTTGATGCTGGATGCCTTTCGGAACTCTTAAGGAGACCCCAGATTGATCTACTTTAATTGTGGCACTGCGCCTACGATCAGAGCGAATCACTGTGACATCAAAATGTCTGAAGGCCAGAATTTCGGGCATTTAGCTAACTCGTTGGTAGGCAGGATGCTAATGAAACCAGCATGCTAGGCACTTGCTGCCAATTGCTCAAGCAAATCTGCGGGAAAACTACCTTTAAAGGCACTAATTCCACGCTCACTGCGCACGGTAGCAATGTCTTTATGCCAGTGCTCTTCCCACTCAATGGCCATAAACGACGGCATCTGCCGCCCGTGCTGCCAAGACTCTGCAAGGTTTTGCATAAGCAAACCAAAGCCTTGAGGGGAGTGCGCGTGACTCATAGTGGCGCCAGTGGCTAAAAACATAGCTGAATAATTATGGCCAAACTGAGCCAGTTGAAAAGACGAAATAGCGATTTCATGCAAACTGGTGGTCTGATACCCGCCAACTAAGTGCCAGACATCATGCATCTGCAAGATACGCGTATTTAAATAGCGCAGCGCTGGTGTCATTTGATCTAACCCAATCGCTTGCCGATCTAACACTTCTGGATCAAACCCGTTATCTACCCACATGCTATATAAATTTCGACCTAAACTGCCTTCAGGTAACATTTCGAGGGTTTTTAGTGCAAGTAGGGGTGGTACCGTTTTAGCTGTCGGGGAATCCGCGCCAGGGTGCGCAATAGCCGCAGCTTCCGAGAGCCCACTATATTTTGCGTCAAGTACTCCGCCTAGAGCAGCAACCGTGACCGTAATGGAAGTTGCATCATAACCGCCTTCTGGACCCTCTACCGTGGCGACAAAAGCCCGCCAAAATTCTTCAGGCAGAGACGTACTGGGAACATTGCATTCACTGTGCGACATCGGTAGGCCCAGTTGCGCATCCGCAATGGTGTCAAATACCCGCGGAATACCAGCTAGCGAAGCAAATGCAGACCAAATCATTGCGCCGCAGACCACGGCCTGATCGTCACGAACGCCTTGCCCCGCACCGCTCACCGCTTTGTACAAAACCGCTAAATCCGGTTGCATCGAATACTTTTGTAATAGCGCTATATACTCTTGCATCACCCCCCCTTTTTTCATCTGAAGCCCTAATTTACCGACGCAACTAATTTACCGACACAAAGGGCGCTAACACAAGATTTATAGCTGCTTGTCGTAAAAAAGTGCCTCTACCGGGCATACAGCATAATGGTTACTTGGCCCCTCTCAATGAACCATCACTTATTGCGCGAAGATGTTAGATTGCAAAAACAACTCGAAAGTTCAAACTGAACATCTTGGATACTAACTTTACTGTAGGACAATCAGCCCATGCCTATCCGACATTGGTCAGTAGCGGCACCATTGGACATAACCTGGGTTAATACTAGTACAGCATGGCAGTTGACTTTTAAGTCGGTGCTGGCCAGCTGCTTAGTGCTATCTCTAGCAGCTTGCGGTGGCGGTGGCGGTGCCGGTGGCGGTGGCAGCGCAACTGCACCGGTAGGCATCAGTCCAACTAATACAGCGCCCGTCATATCCGACCCGGGCGGATTGTCGGTCCCAGAAGGCACCCGTTCAGTTGCCAACTTGAAAGCAGTAGATGCCCAAGGCCAAGCCGTAACATTTGGCGTTTTCGGCGTCGACGCAAACCTATTCAACATTACCAACACTGGGTCGCTGTCATTTAAAAGCTTACCAAGCGTTAGCAGTCCACTGGATGCTAACGCTGATAATATTTACCAGGTAATCGTACAAGCCTCTGATGGCATTGCAGCGTCCTCCCTGGCTTTGAATATTGCTGTAACCAACAATGCTGTCTTCGCGCCTGCTAGTAATTTTGCCAACCTTTGCGGCATACCAAGAACTGGCGTGGACTCGAGTTCCGGTTCCCCCTTCCCAGATATTCAGGGTACTTTTGCCGACGAGAACAACTTCTTACGCTCTTGGAGCAATGACCAATACTTGTGGTATGCAGAAATTGAAGACGTCGATCCAACAACCAATGCCACCTCGGCCGAAGATGTGGAAGACTATTTTGAGTTAATGCGAACCTTCGCTAAAACCCCATCAGGCGCCGATAGAGATCGCTTTCACTTCACCTACGACACAGAAGAATGGAATAGTTTCGCCTCATCAGGAGAGGCAGTTGGTTACGGGGCTCGGTTTGTGCTCCAAAGCTCATCGCCCCCACGCTCCTTAATCGTTGCCTTTGTCGAGGCCGGCAGTTCAGCCTCCAGCCCATCCGTGAACCTGCAACGCGGCGCGCAAATCGTTACCGCAGATGGTGTGAGCGTTGAGTCAGGAACAGATACCGCAACTCTCAACGCGGCGATCTTTCCGTCCAACGCTAACGAAACCCACCAGTTTGAGGTTCTCGATGCAGGCGCCACCAGCACCCGTACTATTTCAATGACTACCGCGGCCATCACTGTTGATCCAGTGCCCTTACACAAGGTTGTAACCACAGCGAGTGGACCCGTAGGCTACTTACAATTCAATGACCACATTGCCACTGCAGAAGAAGAATTAGTGACCGCTGTTATTGATTTAGTCGCTGCAAATATCACTGATTTGGTATTAGACGTGCGTTACAACGGCGGCGGCTATTTGATCATAGCCAATCAACTTGCCTATATGATCGCCGGCATCAATGCGCGCAACCAAGTGTTTGAAACGCTCAAATTTAATAGCAAATACCCAAGTGTTAACCCGGTCACCGGCGCAGCACTGCAACCCGACCTATTCCAAGAGCAAACTGTTGGTCTAACCCTTACCTCAGGAACAAACCTACCCACTCTTGGACTCAACAGAGTATTTGTACTCACTGGCAGCAGCACTTGCTCCGCGTCGGAGTCAATCATTAACGGCCTACGCGGTGTCAACGTTGAAGTTGTCCAAATAGGCACCACTACCTGCGGCAAACCCTATGGCTTTTATCCCAAAGAAAACTGCGGCACCACCTACTTTTCTACCCAATTCCAAGGCATTAACGCAGCGGGTTTTGGTGACTATCCAGATGGTTTTTCACCACAAAATCTGAACGTAGTAGAAGGCGTTGCTATACCGGGCTGTGCGGTAGAAGATGATTTTTTCCAGCTTTTGGGCAACGAAAACGAGGCTTTATTTGCTGCGGCCCTAGCTTACAAAAATTCACCCGGCACCTGCCCGGAACTACCTGTTAGCCGCGGTCTAGTGCTGCAGCCAAGCACAACAAAACAGCTACCTGGCGGCAAAAATCAGGACTTGTTCAATAGCCGAGTAGCGCCGGGCAAAATTCTACGGTCAAAGCCCCTTTAGCCTATCAGCAGCCTATCAGCAGCCAGTCAGCGCGGAATTCAGCGGCAAAAGGCTGAAGAAAGAGTTCAGATATCAATGAACGTTTGTACATTATTTCCATACTAATGACTGTGGCTAAGTCTGCGGCATTATGACACTGTACCGATATTGATAGCTGCAAATGCGCGCTCTAAGAAGAACTAATATCAGGATAAGTCGTGAAAACACCGAGCAAAACCGTACTTGTTGTGGAAGACCATAAGGAACTAGCTGAGACAGTGGGCGCCTACTTAGAGGCCAGCTCGTATATTGTCGACTATGCTGCTGACGGCCTTACCGCCATGCACCTAGGTGTAACTAACACCTACGATGCCATAGTGCTAGACGTCATGCTTCCAGGCGCAGATGGACTAACTGTGTGTAAGCGTTTACGTGAAGATGCCAACGTGACCACGCCAATTATAATGCTTACGGCCAGAGACCAGCTTAACGACAAGCTCCAAGGCTTTGCTTCTGGCGCTGACGACTATCTGATTAAGCCCTTCGATATGGCCGAACTAAAAGCACGTTTAGATGCAGTGATTAGGCGCAGTCAACACCTAGAAAAAGAGTTCATTGTCAGCGACCTAAAGTTAAACTTGGACACCATGGATGTTACCCGTGGCGAAACACCCCTAATGTTGTCCCGCACCCTATTCAACATTCTGCATGTACTCATCCGTGAGTCACCCAAAGTTGTTACACGTGCCGCCCTTGAAAGGGAACTTTGGGGCGACGAGCCACCCGATAGTGATACCTTAAGAAGCCATATCTATAACCTGCGACGAATTATAGATCGGCCCTTTGGTAGCCCGCTTTTGCAAACCAGACAAGGCCAAGGCTACTGTCTAAAAGAAACAACGGAAGTTTAACCCTGCTCTATATGGCTGCCGCTTCATGCTGGCAGCCCACCTATTATAAGACCGCATAGGTCAAACCTCAGAGACCCTAGAATGCCTAACCTAGTCTGGTTCCGCACAGATCTTCGCGTACGCGACAATCCAGCCCTCTACTACGCCTGTCAGTCCGGCCCAGTGGAAGCGCTGTTTATACTTACCCCAAGCCAATGGCTAGAGCACACCATATCACCTCATCGCTTAGCACTAATTTTGCGAACTCTAGATCAACTCAGTACCGATCTAGCAGCACTCGGTATCCCATTAAGAATTGTTAAATCAGACAATTATAATAGTTCAATAAACGTTGTCGTAAAAAATGCTAAATCCATAGGCGCCAGCTGTGTTTTCTTCAATGACGAGGTGGCACTCAACGAAACTCGTAGAGATAGCGAGGTAATTGCCGCTTTGCAGAGCAACGGCATTGCTTGCGAAACATTTAATGCCTTTACTTGCCTAAAGCCAGGCAGCGTACGCAAACCAGACGGTTCTGCTTATTCAGTTTTCACGCCATTTAAAAGACGTTGGCTGTCCGTATTAACCGAAGTTGGGTTAGACGTTTTACCGCCACCCAAGGCACAGGGACCTTCAATCACACCTATTCAGGCACCGGAAAAAATCGCTGGCGTAAGCAAAGATTTTGGCAGTGAACTTTGGAAGGCAGGCGAGCGTACCGCTCTGAGCCAACTCAATGCATTTTGCAAAAATCGTGCAGACAACTACCAGCGCGACAGAGATATACCTAACGTTCGTGGCACCAGTGGTTTGTCGCCGCAACTGGCAATGGGCACAATTTCCGCCAACCAATGCTTAGCTGCCGCGTATAAAGTGAATGGCGGTCGTTGGGTTGGGCCGTCTGAAGGCATAAACACTTGGGTTAGCGAAATTATCTGGCGCGAATTCTATAACCATATTTTGGTCGAACACCCCAGATTAGCAATGGGCCAAGCATTCCGACGCGAAACCGACAACCTACCCTGGAACCAAGATACTGAATTGTTAGAGCGCTGGCAGAAAGGCGAAACAGGACTACCACTGGTGGATGCAGGCATGCGCCAGCTCAACAGCACTGGCTGGATGCACAATCGACTCCGCATGGTCACCGCTCAATTCCTAGCCAAACACTTATTCCTAGACTGGCGCTTAGGCGAACAATACTTCATGTCAAAATTGGTCGATTGCGACATTGCGGCAAACAATGGCGGCTGGCAGTGGAGCGCATCCACCGGAACAGATGCGGTACCTTACTTTCGTATGTTCAACCCAATCCGGCAGGCAGAACGCTTCGATGCTAATGGTGACTTTGTGAGAAGCATGGTGCCTGAACTGGCCAATGCTGGGAAAAAACAGATCCTTGAACCATGGAAAGACGGCGGCTTTGCTGGTTACCCTGCGCCAATCATAGATTTGGCCCAAGGCAGAGACAGTACGTTAGCCATTTGGAAAACAATGCGCGCGGGCCTTACCTAAAACTTGGTACTGATCTTTTGCAAGGAATACGCAAAGGGTGCGGTTAAAAATTCGAGCTAGGCGACTTCCGTGTCGCCCGACACCGGCAAGCTGATGTTTATTTTGGTGCCAACACCCTCTTCGCTTTGCACGTCAATGCGACCACTAAACTGCTCTACCATTCTACGCACTATAGACAGTCCTAAGCCGTGACCGGTATTGCTGACCCGGGCGCGTTCGCCTCTGTAGAAAGGCTCAAACGCTTGGTGCAACTCATCTGCGCTCATACCGATGCCGGTATCAACCACTGAAAAGCCGGTAGCACTGACAGAGACAGTTACCGTACCTTCGTGGGTGTAATTAATGGCATTGCGAAGCAAATTAATCATCAAAATCTGCACAACGCGCTTCGGCACATTGGTCCACAACTCGCCAACAGATTCGCTGACCACAGAAATACCGCGCTCCTGCGCCAGTGACGCAAGTTGCTCAACATAATTCGGCACCAGTTCGTTAATGAGTGTGGGTTCGCCGTGCTGGTCAACTTCTTCACCTCGAGCAAGTAACAGCATGGTACCGATCAAACCTTCCATGTCGTCCACGGTGCGGCGCATTCTATCTAGCGCTTTCAGATCGCTTTCAGGACGGTCTGATTTTAGTTGCAGTAAATCCAGAGAACCCTTGAAAACAGCAATAGGTGTCCGCAGTTCATGACTGGCATCTCGAGTGAATATGCGCTCTCGCTCAATAAAGGTGTCTAGACGCTCGGCGAAGCCGTCGATGGCGTCAATCATCACATCCACCTCAGGGTTGGCTATTCTGCGTAATTCCCCAAGATCAACTGCTGGTTGGTTGAAGTCTCCAAAGCGGAATTCTTCTAGATAGTCCGCCAACTGCACCAACGGCGAAATAGCTTGGTGGGAAAGCCTGTAGGTAAGAAACGAAAAGCCGTAAATCAACAACAGAGCAATAGATAGAGGCAGAATGCCAAACAAAAATGCCAGCTGCGAAACATCTTCACTAGCAAATAGTAAATATAAACGCGGCCCCACCCCCGGTGCCTGCTGACTGACATAAAGAGTTGGGCTAGACGCACCCAGATCTACCCTGCCGAGAAATCCGGGCTGATGCGGACGCAGCGCTTCAGGCAAAGCGGATACATCTTCACCATGTGACATATAGCCGATCATATTATTGGTGTTGGGCAAAGATTGAGCTGGGTTGTCCTGGTGGAGGCCCCAGTAATGATTGGCCTCATCCTCCAATGCTTCGCTGATCAGAAAGTCGTCGACAATGGTATTGGTGATAAAAATGCCGGCAGCCACAGCAAGACTGACAAGGGCTACCTGCAGAGCAAACACGCGCCCTAATTTGGTACTCAGTCTTGTTCGTTGAATATTCAAAGCTCGCTCGCTGCGCTGGGTGAATCAGTCACCAGCTTAAATCACGACAGCAGTTTTGTGCGCAAAATAATACTCCAGTTTCGCCCACGCCGCGAAGACCCACAGCGTGATCAAAACGACTGTGTAACAGCATCGCAGTCAGCTTGATCTTGGCGTTTTGCATTGATGTACTTGGTCAAGCTAAAGAGCGCGTAATATACGACAAACCAGACTAGACCTAGGATGATCAAGTTTTCGTAGGAGGGAATAACAACTGCACCAAATCGCTCACCCGCCATGTAGGAGAAAGGCGCGCTGCCACCGACAAGCAAACCTCCAATTAGCGGCCTGTCGACAAAAAATATCAATCCGTGATTCAACGACAGCCCCACAGCGACCCACAATAGAACAATCCAACCTGGTGCTAATGTGAACCCTGCAACAGTCAGCGAAGCGGTAGATGTATAATCTAGAATCCCGAAGTACATCCACGCACTGTCCAGAAAAAGGCCGAAGAATCCAAGCCCAACGGCGTAGGGCCAATCAGCAGCAATATTTTTCTGCAACACACTCAAGCCCAACATCGCAAAAATCACTGCAAGCCCGTAGCTATTGCCACCCACGACACAGGCTACCCAAGCGACTTTGAGAAGCAGTGCGTTGACGAGTTTACTGCTGGTTAAAAAATCTAAGATGCTCAGTTATCCTTTAACAAACGCAAAAGCTGGGTTAAATCCATCAGTATATCGCCTTTAGTCCAAGGCCTGAAAGAACCACCCTTGCCGTGGGTCGCTATCCATAACGGCTATCGATATTTAGCCAAAATAGCAGGCGACGAAGAGGCTGTTGCCTGATCTGGCAGGTGGCCTAAGTACAGCCAAAAAAGTGCCTTAGATTAATAGTGTCTAACTTTCTATGCAATTGCGTGAAGGTCATGTGAACCAGAAAAAAACTATCCCTCACCAACGCTTCACGAGAATTTTTTTACCCTGCCTGCATGAGAAATATAAACATAATTTTAGTCGCCCTGGTCATAGCTTCCGGCGTTGGATGCGCATCTCAATCAGAACGAAGTAACTCTGCCTATCCGGACGCGTACAGAATTGCATTGACCGATTTTCCCGGAGACCAGACTGTCGAAGCGGCGACCATCGACCAATTCACACAGTTTTTAATGACCCTGGGACAACCTGGCGCAGCGGCTACTGCTAGAGAACTTTATGCCGAAGAATTGCATTTCAGTGACGCACTGATGCACACAAGAGACCGAGAAAAAGTGGTTACTCACTTCGACGGCCTCGGCAAAGCTGGCACCACGGTGAATGTAGAAATGCATCAAACTCTTGTTTCAGGCGCAGACGTATATCTGGTCTGGTCTATGCGAGCTACCTTTAAACCCATTATTCGCACGGTTGAAAGCGACACCTTGGGCATTACCCATCTGCGCTTTAACGAACAAGGTCAGGTCGTTTTACACCAAGATTTTTGGGATTCAGGTTTAGGTTTTTACGCCCACGTACCTTTCTTAGGTGGCGTGGTTAGAGCAGTCAACAAACGCTTCCAAGCCGAGTAGCAAAAATTAATGAGCCAAGGACTTTTAGCGTTAGGCGTTGTCTGGGGATTAGCTACCTTGGTTTGGCTTTGGTCACTGCGTCATAGAGACGTTAGTGTAGCTGATATATTCTGGCCCCTCTACCACGTTATCGTCGCAGTCATTTTGTACATAGAAAGCGGGGCAAATAGTTTATTTGCCGCAGCAATACTTGGATTGATCTGCATATGGGGCCTACGCTTGGCACTACATATTGGCCGGCGCCAAAATGGCAAAAGTGAAGACCATCGCTATACCTCAGTGCGAAACGCCAATGGCCATAAGTTCCCCTACACCAGCCTCTACCTTATCTTTTTACCCCAGGCCCTAATGGCGTGGGGCATCAGTTTAGTGCTACTGCCAATTTTTACAGAATTAGGTGCAGTCAACTGGACCCAGTGGTTGTTCTTAGGCGTAGCCTTACTTGGCCTCCTTTTTGAAGTTGTGGCTGACTTGCAACTGACCCGATTTAGAGCCGACATGCCCCCTAGCGCAGTCCTCAACTCAGGTTTATGGAAACTCAGCAGGCACCCCAATTATTTCGGTGAGTGGCTCTTTTGGCTAGGTATCTGCCTTGTATCAATGCACTACAGCATTTGGCGGCCTATTTTGGCAATGGCGCTTCTAACGTTTTTGCTGACCCGGATGACCGGAGTGAAACGTATGGAATCGGATATCGAAGAGCGCCGCCCTGGCTACGCCGAATATGTTGCACATACCTCAAGCTTTTTCCCCTGGCGGCAGCTACTGATAGCAGGCCTTGTGACATTTTCCATGATGCCCGATGTCCAAGCTGCTGCCGCAGGTAGAGACCAAGCTCAAGCAAGTGACCATGGAACAACTCAGACTTGGCTATTTCGTGCTTTCATAGACAAGAAAGAAGTGGGTTATCACTCCTTTAAAGCCTACCATCACAAATCGGGCGTTAGGCTCGAAGGCGAGGCAAAATTTGCATATAAGGTTCTCGGCTTTACCGTGTTCTCGTACAAGCACGCGGTCATCGAAGAATATGACAATGATTTTTGTTTACAGAAAATCACCAGCAACACCCAGATCAAAGATAAATCTCTTGCCCTAAAAGGCATCCTGACACCACAGGGTTTTGCTGTAGACGCGCCGACTAACGAAGTTCATGACACACAGTGCGTTATGCCATTCGCCTACTGGGCACCAACCTTCATAGCCCAGAGCGAGTTGTTAAATGGCCAAACCGGCGAACTGATGCAGGTGTCCATTTACCCAGAAAACCAACCTGATAATTCTGCTGAGACCAACTACCGAATTGTGACAAACGAAATGTCACTTGCCATACGCTACGACTCAGCCGGTAAGTGGGTGGGTTTGATCTCAGACCTTCCCGCTAAGCGCAAGCTCATCTATAAATTGGACACCTATAAGACTGAAGGTCAGGACTTTTTGGCAGTTTCAAAATAGACCACTACACCAACCTAGGATTGTCGGTTACACCTCATTCTAGAACGTATCAGTATTTTAGATGCTGGAGCAGGTGGCGCCGGCAGCGCACCCTTAAAGACTAAAAAAGCCCCGCACATGCAGGGCTTTTCTGCCTAAAGCATTTACAGAAAACTTACAAGCCGTCTGCTAAACACGCAGCTTAGACAGCGGGCTTACTTACAAACTCTTGATCTAATTTCAGCACACCTTGGGCATGCAAGTCACCAACCTCAGTAGGCGTCTTGTTCAACCAGCCTACCAAAACTTCTGTATTGTGTTCTCCCCTATGCGGAGCTGGACCTCTAACACCACTTTTTGCTGCTGAAAAACGATAGGGTGACTGAGTGATTGGACGTGTGCCTCCAGCCCGGTCATCAATTTGTACAATAGCGCCACGCGCGGCAACTGTTGGCTGCTGCTGCAAGTTAGCTGGATCTCGCACCTGCCCCCAGGCCAAATTCATTTTGCCCATGGAAGCTTCTACATCCGCCCAGGTCGGCAGCCCAGCCAAATACTCGCCAACAATTTCTCGACGAATGCGGATTTTTTCCGCCAACTCCATTTCTTTATGGGTAGGATCGTTAACACCCATCAGGCCCGTCAACTGCTGCCACAAGAAGCGAAAATCTGCCGACAAAAGAATCGGGCCAGCACCGGTGTCCCACGTGTCGTTGGGCAAGGCAGCAGTGTCTTCGGCATCTTCAATGGCATAATGCACTTGATCATCTGTGGCAACGGTTGCATCAATCATCGCAATATCAATATGCTGCCCCAACCCGGTGCGCTGGCGCAAAATGACCGCAGCAAGTAAGCCCACTAGACCATGCAATGAAGCATTAGTGTCTGCTACCGACAACGGCAGATCGTTAAAAGGCAGACCACCGCGATCTGCTTGGCGATACATAAGCCCTGCTTCGGCGTGAACTATAGGTGCATAGGCGGGTCTATGTGATTCTGGTCCACCATGACCAAAGCCAGAAATAGACAACATAATAAGCTTAGGATTTACGGCCTTTAGTTCGTCATAACCAAGACCTAATCTGGGCATCACATCTGGACGATAATTTTCGATCAAAATGTCGGCTTCTTTAACCAGCTCAAATACCAACTCTTTGGCACCATCGGCACGCAAGTCCATACAGATATTACGTTTACCTGCGTTCTGCTGATGGTAGTAGCCGGGCAAGCCTTGAATCACCTTGCCCCAGAGGCGTGTGACATCGCCATCGGGCGGCTCTACCTTGACTACATCTGCACCAAGATCACACAGCATGCGGCCAGCAAACGGGCCCGCCAAGACCCGAGAAAAGTCCAAAACCTTCAAGCCCTCTAGCGGATATTCTTGCTCCGACATACTTTTTCCTTTTTTTCTTTACGCCAACATTAGCTTGAGTATAAACCTCAGCGCAAAACAAATTGTAGACTTCCACCGTAGGTCTATCACTGGTAGACAACAGCCAAAACAAGCCACGAATTAAGCAAAATTTAGCGACAATTCATTGCCCAAGCGGTCTATGCCCTTCTGTTTTGCATAGGTATATTCAGCACTATGCAAGTAGTTCACAGGCCCACAATTTACAGGTGTTACCATGCTTTCAATTAAGACTATCCAGTTTCCCCTCACCCTTCTGCTGGCGTTTTTCTTTAGCGCCTGCGAACCGCAAGTTAAACAACAGCAGCCTTTGAACATTACCCAAGTGGAGGTCGATGCCGCCGCTCACATACTAGAAACTGATATTCGCGCCGACATAGAGGAACTCTCATCTGACGCCTACGAAGGCCGAGGCCCTGGAACCAAGGGCGATCGTATGACCCAGACCTATTTGGTTAGCCGACTAAAAGCGCTTGGCCTAAAGCCTGGAGCAGAAAATAATTCTTGGCTGCAACCCTTTGAACTTATCGCTCTGGACGCAGCGCAACCAGAGTCTTGGTCGTTCAATACCCCCAGCGGTGTACAAACTTATCAGCAAAGTAGCGACTTCATTGTTGCCGGTGGCAAACAAGATTTAGCGGCAAACCTTGAACAAGCCCAGTTGGTATTTGTCGGTTACGGTATTCAGGCACCTGAATATGACTGGGACGACTACAAGGGCTTAGATGCAAGCGGCAAAGTGCTGATCATGATGAACAACGACCCCGACTGGGATCCAAACCTTTTTGGCGGTGAAATGCGAATGTACTACGGTCGTTGGACATATAAATACGAAATAGCCGCCAAACTAGGCGCGGCAGGCGTAATCATTATCCACACCGATCATTCCGCAGGCTACCCTTGGCAGGTTGTACAAACCTCTTGGACCGGGCCGCAATTTGAACTACCCAACGAAGGCGAACCGACACTAGAAATAAAGGGCTGGATGAGCAATGCCAGCCTATCCCAGCTTCTGGCAAGCGCCGGGCAAAACCTAGACAGCTTAAAACAACAGGCACGAAGCCGAGATTTTCAGCCAGTAGAACTACCTATAACCACCGATATGGTTCTACCCATAAATATCACGTCTAACACCTCCGCCAACGTACTAGCTCGCCTGCCAGGCAGCGACCTAAGTGACGGAGTGATTGTTTACACCGCCCATCACGACCACTTAGGTATAGGGGTTGCCACATCACCCGGTGAGGACGTGATCTATAACGGCGCGCTAGACAATGCTACTGGCGTTGCCTCAGTTTTAGCCATCAGCAAAGCCTTCACCCAACTGCCCAACGCACCCAAAAGGTCTGTCTTATTCGCTTTTGTAGGTGCAGAAGAACAGGGCTTACTTGGCTCTAAATACCTTGCCCAGCACCCACCAGTTGCTCCCGGCAAAATAGCCGCCGCTATAAATATGGACGGCGCGCAAATCAATGGCCGCTCGCTAGACATCTCCTACGTCGGCTTTGGTCGGTCAACTGTAGATCAAGCAGCGCAAAAAGCAGCAGACCTTCAAGGCCGAGTGATTAAAGGAGACCAAGACCCCAGCAAAGGTTACTTCTACCGTTCTGACCATTTCAGTTTGGCGAAGATTGGTGTGCCGTCACTTAACTTTGAAGGCGGGGAAGACCTACGCAATGGCGGCATAGAGGCTGGGAAAGCGTTTAACGAAATTTATACCAATCAAAATTACCATCAGCCCAGTGACGAGATCACCAGTGCGTGGTTATTTGATGGCATGGTGGAAGATGCACAGTTTGGATTTTACACCGGGTGGGTTTTGGCTAACCAAACTGAGTTGCCCGCCTGGTATGCTGGCGACGAGTTTGAGGCCGCAAGGTTGGATGCGCTTAAGGCTGCTGAAACGCCATAGACTAGGGTACTACTCGACCATAGATCCAAATAGGTAGTACATCCTTCCACTTCGCATTAGACAGGTTGGAGTTTACTCAATAATGACGGCTAGCAAACTTGGCCGCATATTAGCCAATCCCGACAGGCAACCGCATATATTGGGTTACCTGCCTAGGACACTATTGGAATACTTAGGCTTTTAGCGTAAGGGTTCCAAATCAATTTCCACCCGGCGATTTGCTGAACGCCCGCTAGCGGTATCATTGCTTGCAACTGGATAGCGCTCCCCTGATCCCGTGGTGAACACGCGTCCTGAGGCCACACCTTGGTTGATCAGATAGGCTGCTACGCTTCGAGCGCGTTGTTCCGAAAGCGTCTGGTTGTATTCGGAAGCACCGACTGAATCCGTATGACCGGAGATTCTAACTGTCGTTTCGTCAAACTCCACGGCCACTTTTGCCACTGAAGTAAGGACGCTATAAAACTCTGACTGCACGTCTGCTCTGCCAGAAGCAAAGGTGACGTCGCCCGGCATAACCAGCCTGACACCATTAGCCGTGCGCTCAACCTTTACGCCAGAGTATTCTAATTCAGCCCTTAGCTTCGCCGCTTGTCGATCCATGTATAAACCAGCGCCTGCGCCAAGCGCAGCCCCAGCCAGCCCACCTTTAATAGCGCCGCTTTCTCGATTGTCGCTGTCAGCAACAGCGCCAATGAGCGCCCCGAGGAGTGCGCCACCAGCGGCGCCTTTGCCAGTATTACTAGTCCGCGATTCTTGCGTGTAAGGATCAATGGCGCAAGCAGACAATGTCACTACGCTGACCACCGCGATTCCAATAAATTTCAAATTCACTATGCGTTTCCATATTTTTATTATTCTCCGCACATGATACCAGAGCTATCGCAGGCTAACGTCATAGAATAGAAGAAAGTGAAGAAATCATGAGACACTGACAGGCTGGTTGGTGGGGTTTCAACACCCTAGAAACAGAAGTATAAATAGCTATGTCGTTAGGCAATCGATCGCGGCAACGCTTTGTGGAAAAAGATAACCGCCTAAAGGCCACGCGCGAGGAAGTCGATAGTAGATGCATAGTCGGGCGCATGATCTAATAGCGATGCTTCCACTGCCCTCAGCAACCCAAACTTATCCTTACGGTGACGCAACAAACGAACGGAATTAGTGAATTTCCGCTGCGTCACCCTGCGCTTGGCGTAGCTTTTCCACATCAAAGTCGGGCTGTTGGGCGGCGCCAATAATTACCGCTTCACGACGCGCAATTTTCTCAGCGGCTGCTTTAACCTGGGTCACTGCACTGTGAGGTATAACCACCGCGCCGTGCTGATCTGCATGAATCACATCGCCATCTATAACCCGCATACCCGCCACATCAACCGGCCGAGAAAAATCCACAATATGAACAAAAGCGTGCGAAGGTAAAACACTGGCCGCAAGCATTTGAAACCCCGGCGCAATATCCGGTAAATCACGGACGCCGCCATCAGTGACTAAACCAACACAGCCAAAGCCCTTGTGGATGTTAGAATTAACTTCGCCCCACAAACAGCCATAGCCGCCATGGCCATCTAAATCTTGAATCACCACAACACTGGGCTTTGCCCCCTGATCTATGTAGGCATAGTAGGCATCCGACAAGGCTCTTGCATCAGCGCCACTTAAATCACCTGGGTGAGCGGCTCTAATAGTAGCCGTGCGCGCAATACCCACCATGGGCGGCAACTCTGGACGAGTGCATACCAAATGCTTGGCCGTGAATCCGTAGCCGCGCCGTTTTGGTACTATCAGCTCCAGCGCATTGCACACCGTTGGTGTATCCATAGTCTGCAGCTCGGCGATTAGTTGCGGAGTCAGCACACCGTCCCAAATCTCTTGATCTTTATTGCTCATACCGCCCCTCTATTAATCAGATACTCAGATATTTTTTCTACTACCAGATACTGGCCTAATTGCACTGACGCTACCAGAGCAGTAGACCGCAACAATTACGCCGATTGCGCTTGGGCATTGGCTGACCGGCGAGTATCCGGCATAAAGTCGGCAAATATATTGTAGAGGGCCGGCACCAAAATCAGTGTGATAATTGTGGCAAACAAAATTCCGAATGCTAACGAGATAGCCATTGGAATAATCATCTGAGCCTGGGTGGAGGTTTCGGTCAAAATCGGCACCAGACCAAAGAAAGTAGTTAGCGAGGTCAATATGATTGGCCTGAATCTTTCCGCACCCGCCTCAACAGATGCCTGGGCGTAGGACATACCCGCGCGTACTTTTTTATTTACAAAATCCACCATAATTAGGCTGTCGTTAACCACTACACCACCCAAAGCAATAAATCCAAGCAGTGAAATAATGCTGACGGTTTTGCCGAGGAAAAAATGACCCAAGATGGCGCCAATCAAACCAAAAGGAATAACCGACATAATAATCAAAGGCTGGGTATAGGATTTCAGCGGCACTGCGAGCAATGCATAAATGCCGGCCAAAACAAAGAATACGGCTATCCAAAGCTCACTGATGGCGGCGCTTTCATCTTTAGAGCTGCCATCAAGCTCCATGGAAACACCCGGGAAGTTACTGGCTAAAATTGGCTCAAAGTTTTGCCTTACTTGACGCAGTACGTCGACAGATTCCACTACGGAGGTGTTTATATTGGCACTGACATTAATCGCACGCTCTTTATCAATACGGCGAATAACATCATAACCTTGAGCTAACTCGAACTCGGCAACTGAAGAAAAAGGCACAACTCGACCTCCGGCAAGGTTGATCCACATGCCTTCTAGATCTCCAATAGAACGCCTATCGCTCCTTGGATATCTAACCATCACTTTTATTTCTTGGCTATCTCTCTGAAAGCGTTGGGCTTCTGCGCCATAAAACGCTTCACGCACCTGACTAGCTAAATCCACTAAAGTGACACCTAAGGTTTCTGCAGAGGGCTTTATGCGCAAGCTTAACTCTTGCGGACCCTCATTTACCGAGGCTGTTACTTCGTAAACGCCGTCAACAGAAGATAAGCGTTTTTGCAGTTCGGCAGCCGCCGCTTCTAACTGCAATGTATTTTTACCCAGCAACTTAAACGAAACCGGCGCACCGCCCATTTGCTCTCTAGAGATAAATTTCATTTCAGTGACACCAGCAATTTCACCGACATCTTCGCGCCAACGACGTTCTATCTCTTTAGGCAAAACCTCTAACTTTTCATTAGGCAAAAGTTCAATAAGAATAAAGCCCTGCTTATCCTGAGCAACAAATGCGAGAACATTCTGCATGAACCCAGTGTTTGTAGGAGATGCAGCGGCAATTTCATTCTCTATGCGCATTGCGCTGTTATACATTCGGTCCACTACTTGCTTAGCTAAGCTCGGTGGAGAACCCTCCTGCACCTCAACGGTAGCCCGCAATACTGGCTGGTCTATATCGGGGAAAAATCCATACTTAATAAATCCACCCCACATTAACCCCAGCACAAGCATAATCATGCCGATAAAGGTGGCAACTGTTGCGTATCGGTATTCAATCGCTCGCAAAACAAAGGGCTGATATACAGATTTTATAAACCGCTGAAGTTTACCGTCAACCCATTCAGGAATACCCCGCTTAGTTTTCTTCGGCGGCGGCAACATAGCTAAATGGGAGGGCAAAATTAGCTTACTTTCAACCAACGAAAACAACAGACAAAAAATCACCACCCAAGCTGTCGCCTCGGTCAAGCTGGACGCCGGGCCTGTAACCAGCAACATTGGCGCAAAAGCCATGATGGTCGTGAGCACGCCAAATGTTGCTGGCACCGCAACGCGTTGTGCGCCAGCTACAATGTTATGCAAATTGTAGCCATCTCGTTCCGTCTGAGTGTGCACGCTCTCGGCAATAATAATTGCGTCGTCAACAACAATACCCAATACCAGTATGAAGGCGAAGAGGCTGATGATATTGATGGTGACACCCACCCAAGGCATCATTAATGCGGCGCCAAAAAATGCAATGGGCAGACCGATCAGTACCCAGATGGCCATACGTAATCTTAAGAAAAGCCCCAACACTACAAATACTAAAACAGCGCCTAGCAACATGTTTTTTACCAACATATCGATTTGGCTTTGCAAATAGAAAGAACTGTCGGCCCAAACGTCTAAACTGATACCCGAAGGCAGAGTCGCTCGACGAGCTTCAACATACGCGTGCACTGCATTGCTTATTTTGATTTCGCTTTCTTGATCCGTGGACTGTACTTCAATGGCTAAACTGGGCTTGCCGTTAAAAAAGGCATAGAACTCCTCTTCAACGAAACCGTCAGTCACCGACGCGATATCACCTAGGCGCAAAATCGAACCATCTGCATTGGTGAGCACAATAATGTTCTCGAACTCTTGTGCAGAATAGGCCTGCCCCATGGCGCGCAAACGAATGGAACCTGCTTCAGACTTTATCGTGCCACCTGGAATATCAGCAGACCAACGCCTTATGATTTGCGCAACTTGGGACAACGACAAATTATATTCGCGCAACTGATCTTCAGGTATTTCGATAGCGACTTCGAAATCGCGCCCACCCAGAATTGAGGCATAGGTGACCTCTGGCAGAGCGGTAATTTCATCCTTGATGTCGTCCGCGAGATACTTCATTGCGGTTTCGTCTAAATTGCCAGAAACCGCAACTCGCAACGTCTGCATCTTGCGCTCTACTTTTGAAATAACAGGCCGCTCACTGTCTAGTGGGAAGGTGGAAATACTGTCTATCGCCAGTTTTATTTCATCTGTTAGTTCGGCAATTTCAAAATCAACTTTGGCCCTAACGTCTACGCTGGCCATACCCTCTCTTGCGGTACTCCTTATTTCTCGGATGCCTTCAATTGAATTGAGCGCCTCTTCAATTTTTACAACAATGCCCAGTTCAACTTCCTCTGGGCCAGCACCGGGATAGGCGACATTAATGCTTACCCTATCGAAGACTATGGACGGCATGCTCTCTTTTTTCAGGTCAAAAATAGCCAACAAGCCAAAAGCAAAAATAAACACCATGAGCAAATTTGACGCTACATGATTGGAAGCAAACCAACCAATAATGCCAGGCGGTGGCACAGCAACATCAACAACTTGAAGATCTTGAACGTTCTCTTCTGCATTCTTTTCAGACATATAACTTAGCCGTTCACCCTGACTTTTTGACCGGGCAATGGTTTATCTAACGGTGTTACGCAGTAACGCGCACCCTCAGGTATGCCCGCGTCTATATAGAAAAATGACTCATCGGAGCGCACTATGGACACCTCTTTCGGCTGAATCTGCTGCTGATCGTCTACAAGCCAAAGGGTTTTGCCCCGATGCAGGGAGTGACGAGGAATAAGAAATAAATCGCCACCGGACCTGCCAGTAATTTCTGCTGAAACATAGGTGCCAATAAGCAAAGGGATTGCGTCACTGTTGCTCAGCAACTGATAGGGGTCCTGGATTTGCGCAACCAAATAGAGGACTCGACTGGTAGTATCAAATACACCTTCAGAGCGGGTAATTTGGCCCTGCCAAGTAAAGTTGGTGCCACCCAATTCGGCGGATACCGCTACCGGTAAAGGCTCACCTCGACGAATCTTCCTAATATCTAAGAATGCTAAGTCACGTTGAGTAACTGGTAGTCTGATCTCGGCAACATCAACCGCCACAGTGGTGGCTAGCGCAGAGCCCATGCTCACAAGTTGGCCTACATCTGCGCGCTTCTCAAGCACCATGCCCATGTACGGGGCGCGAATAACCGTGCGGTCCAGATCACCTTCGGCTTTCTCCAACTCTGCTTCAGCAAACTGCAATTCCGCTACCGCTTCTAAAAGTTGAGGTTTACGCAGGGTGAGTGCTGAGGCTGGGCCAGTGCCTGGCTTTAATTTCAGTAGGCGTTTGTAATTCTCTTTGGCATAACCGGCTAACGCGCTTTCTTTTGCCAGCAAGGTCTCAGCCTTAGCAACACTAGCTCGGGCTCTTTTTAATGCACTTTGATAATTTCTTGGATCAATGCGCACAAGCACGTCACCAGTGTTGAAGAACCCACCGCTGACAAACGCTTCAGATACTTCAATGATCTGACCTGAAGCTTCAGCCATGAGGTTAGTCTGAGTACGCGCGCCAACAGTACCCTGAGAGCTAATAGAGAACTCCACAGGCTGCCGATAGGCGGTAGCAATATCAACGAGCAAACTAGGCGGTTGCACCGCAATTTTTTCCGGCGCTTCACGTGCGTTCATTAACATAGCTGATAGCCCAGCGAAGGCCAGCAGAATGGCTACAGGCAGTACTTGTTTTATTTTCATAACTAACCCGTTTACTTTTATTGGCACACTTTATAGGGCGCAAAAAATGATTGTTACAGCTCACTAGCCCTACGCTAGTGATACCACGGCAAAGATTGTCGGGAGGTGAATTTATAGAGTTTTGCCTCGAAATATCAAACTTATACGCAGACAGGTGCAAATCTAGTTGTCAGATAGTGAAAAAGATAAGACTTTGAGCGCTATAAGCGTGTGGCATTCAAACAGAGCCAGTATCTTACAACTCGCGCAAAACAGTCATTCGGTCGCAGTTGCCTAGATCAACATATGTCTTTAGATTACTGGAGAGAGTGATATTTGAGATTAAGGGGAGAGTTGGGTGTCTGAGCGAACAAGAGCTGAAGTACTGAAAGAGTTAACTGCTGCCGGGCAGCCTTACGAACTGGTCCCCGGAACTGTCTTCGACAGAGAGTGCCTAAGGTTTAAAAATGCTCCGCCTACTTTGCGCGACCTGTTTGCCGAAAGCTGTAGCGAAGTTGAATTCATTATTTATCAAGGCCAGCGCTTAACCTTTGAGCAGGCCTACATTGAAGCTTCGAAAATCGCCATGATCTTAGTCAACGACTACGGCGTAGCACCCGGCGATAGAGTAGCAATATCCATGCGCAATTATCCCGAGTGGATTCTTGCCTTTATGGCCACCACATCCATTGGCGGCATAGCTGTTGCCATGAACGCCTTGTGGCAGCCTGAAGAAATGGCCTACGGCCTTACAGACAGTGGTGCAAAAGTGCTGTTTGCAGACGAAGAGCGCCTCGTTCGTTTTGCGCAGATCGCCACACCACCCAAGGTCGAACTCATTGCTGTAAGAACATCGGCTTACGCAAACGCGCCGGAACTTGCCACACTGGTAACAAAGCTCGAGCAAAGCGGCCAAGCAATTGAAATGCCCAACCAAAGCCCGCAACCCGAAGATGATGCCACCCTCCTTTATACCTCGGGTTCTACCGGACACCCCAAAGGTGTTGCCTCTTGCCACGTAAATATTATCAGCGCACTTATGAGCTGGGAGCTAGATCTACATAGCGCTGTAGCCTTGATGGATGAACCACCGGAAGCCCCAGCTCACCCACCGGCTTCGCTCATGGCAGTACCGCTATTTCACGCCACTGGTTCCCATGCGGTTTATCTAGCGAGCTATCGCAACCAACGTAAATTGGTCTGCATGTACAAATGGGACCCCGTCATTGCGGCGCAGATGATTGAGGAAGAAAGAATTTCAACCTTCATTGCGCCCGCAGCTATGACCGGAGATCTGGTGCTAGAAGCCCAGCGCTCCCAGCGCGACTTAAGCTCTCTTTCTTCCGTGGGCGGCGGCGGCGCACCACGCGCACCGGAGCAGGTGCGCAATATAGAAAAATCATTTGCTAAAGCACTGCCTGGCACTGGTTGGGGCATGACCGAAACCAACGCCATTGGCACAGGTATTGGCGGGCTAGATTATTTGCAGCGCCCTGAAAGCTCAGGTCGTTGCAGCGGTGTAATGGAATTGAAAATCATTGACGAGGCTGGCAATGAGTTACCTGCTTTGAGCAGAGGTGAACTACTTATACGCGGCACCGCGGTCTTCCGTGGCTACTGGAACAGACCTGATGCAAACGCAGAAACTTTCCTGCCCGGCGGCTGGATGCGCACAGGTGACGTGGCGTATTTAGACGACGAAGGTTATCTATTCATAGTAGATAGAATTAAAGACTTGGTTATTCGCGGCGGCGAAAACATTGGCTGCGGCGAAGTAGAAGCCGCACTTTTAGAACATCCCCTGATTCACGAGGCGTCTGTTTACGCAGTGCCTGATGAAAGATTAGGCGAGGAAGTAGGCACCACCATTTATACGAACCAGCCAATTGATGCAGACGAGCTCAGCGCATTTTTGCTCACACGACTGGCTCGCTTCAAGGTACCCACACACACTTGGCAGCAACACGAGCCACTACCCCGCACCGCCTCAGGCAAAATACTCAAACGCGAACTGCGCGAAGAAGCCTGTCTTAGGCTAAATGCTTAAACGGAAAAACCATGCAAGCTATGCAACCTATACAACAACGAAAAATCCGGCTGATGCGAAAAAATCTCACACTGGCAATTCTGTTGTCGGTTGGCTTAAGTGGCTGCATAGACACGGAGTTCGAGACGAGCGCTAACATGAGCAAACAACCCACCAATACAGTCTCAACAGAGCAAGGCGTGCTGGAAGGCACGTGGTCCAAAACAGATCCCGACATTGGCGTGTTTCGCGGCGTTGCTTATGCACAACCACCGGTTGGCGAGTTGCGGTGGCGTGAACCCCAAGATCTTGCATCTTGGCGCGGCGTTCGCCAGGCACAGGAATTTGGCGCTGCGTGCTGGCAGTCCTACAGCGAAGACGCCTTCGTCTGGAGCCGTGGCGAGTTCCCTCGCAGTGAAGACTGTCTGCACCTCAATGTCTGGCAAGCACAGAAGACCAGTGTCGCCGCACCGGTCATGGTTTGGTTTCATGGTGGTGCCCATACTGGAGGCTTTGCCCACGTTGAGTTATTTGACGGCACTGAACTAGCTCGCCAAGGTGTCGTAGTCGTCACGGTTAATTACCGACTTGGCCCTTGGGGGTTTTTGGCACACCCCGCTCTCGCTGAAGAATCTGAACACAATAGCGCCGGTAACTATGGGTTAATGGATAAGATCGCTGCGCTTAAATGGGTACAAAAAAATATCCAGGGCTTTGGCGGCGATCCAGACAACGTCACCATATTTGGTCAATCTGCTGGCTCTAGCAGTGTCTGCGCGCTAATGGCCTCACCACTCACCAGCGGCTTGTTCCATAAAGCCATAGGTCAATCTGCAGCTTGTCTGGCAAAAGAAAAGCGCGACGCGAATGGCCAAGAACGTGGCGTACGACTTACCACGCTGGCGCTGGGCAAATTGGCCAGCCAAGAATCTGCAACTAAGGTAACCGCAAAACAACTACGCTCAATAGACAACGAGGCGTTATTGTCCGCCATGCAAACAAGCGATTGGAGCGCAGGCAGTCGCATAGTAGTAGATGGTTGGGTGCTGCCCGAAGCCCCTTTGGACGTGTTTAATGCCAACCGACAGGCGAAAGTGCCCTTATTAGTAGGCTCTTTGGCAAACGAAGGTCATGAATTGTTGCCGCTAAACAACGCCCTAACTGAGGCAGAGTTAGATCAATATCTGAGCAAAACATTTGTCGATTCTGCACCCAAGCTCAAAGCACTCTATGCAGAGGATCTGGCTATTTCCCCAGGCATGGCGCTACGGGAAATTCTAACGGACGCATTTATGGCGATGTCCATGCGTAGTTGGGCCCAGTACAACCACAATGCAGACCAGCCTACCTACCTTTATTACATGGACTACGTGCCGCCGGCTTATCAAATTTACCTGTTTAATGAGCCGGACCTGAACCTACCGAACGGGCCGCGCAGTGCCGGGGCTTATCACTCTGGTGATTTAGCCTTCGTATTTAATAACGTGGGCAAAAATGGGGACTTTTGGTTAGAAGAAGACCTATCAATGGCCCGAACAATGAGCGGTTATTGGACAAATTTTGCTAAAACTGGCAACCCAAACGGTGCCAACTTACCCAACTGGGCTAGTTATGAACCGCAAGGCCACAACACACAATTGCTCTCAAAGCAGGTGAGAACCATTGCCGGAGCCAAGCGCGAAAAGTTAGATTTGCTAGCCCAACGCTACCAAGCAAAGAAAAAATAGCGCTGTTTGTGAAACCCAATAGTTACAAAGTAACTGCGAGCGTTTAGCATACGCCCATACAAGCTCGCCTACTAAAGTAACCACGTACTGGATCAGCTAAGACAATGAGCGACAAAAAGAAGACTGCCAAAAGCAAAGAAGGCGACGTTAACTTTGAAGCAGCAATGATTGAACTGGAGCAGTTGGTCCGGCAAATGGAAAATGGCGACCTCAGCCTAGATGAATCGCTAAAGGCTTTTGAACGCGGCGTACTGTTAACGCGCCAGTGCCAAAAATCTTTGGCAGAGGCTGAGCTGAAAGTTAAAATGCTCTCGGCAGAAGGCGTGATTGAAGACCCAGATGTAAGCGACTTAGATGCTTAATGACCATGCCACTCTGCAGCTGCAAATAGAAGAGTCATTACAGCAGCACCTACCCACCAACTCGCAAATCGCCCAACCCATGCTCAATGCTATGACCTATGCGGTGATGGGTGGTGGCAAAAGGCTTAGGCCTATGCTGGTTTGCGCCGGCAGCGAAGCCTTTGGTGGAGACTACAACAGCGCACTGCCAGCGGGCTGCGCTTTCGAATTTATCCATGCTTACTCACTGATCCATGACGACTTGCCGTCAATGGATGATGATGAGCTAAGACACGGTCGACCAAGTACCCATGTAGCTTTTGGTGAAGCCACCGCAATTTTGGCCGGCGACAGCCTACACTCTCTCGCATTCCAATCTATCAGCGAAGCTGCAAATATTTCTCCAGCAAGCAAACTCAATATTATCAGTCTGCTCTCCAAAGCTGCCGGCTGGCCAGGCATGTCTGGCGGCCAATGTTTAGATATAGAGGCTGAGGGTAAACTCCTGTCGCTGACAGAACTAGAAATGTTACACGCGGCAAAAACCGGTGCATTGATCAAATCAGCCCTTGAAGTGGGCGCACTGTGCGCTGAAGCAGATACTAGCTCTACTGCTTATAAAGCCATAGGAGAGTTTGGTGCCAAGATCGGCTTAGCTTTTCAGGTAGTAGATGACATACTAGATGTCACACAAACAAACGAGGTATTGGGCAAGCCAGCAGGTTCAGATGAGGGCTTAAACAAAAATACGTTTCCTCGACTACTAGGCTTAGATGAGTCGAAAAAGAAGGCCGAAAATTTACTGCAAGAGGCACTGGCTCTACTAGAACAAAGCGATCTAAAAACGCCGCTACTTGAAATGTTGGCCTACCGCGCAGTACACAGAACGTTCTAATACCGGGCTTCGCAGCCCTGGCCTGTTCACTTGCAAACCAACCCCGCCAGCAAGAACGTCTAGACTTGAAGCACCAACCAAATAATGCCGGCGCTGATTAAGCCGGCCATCATGTCATCTGCCATAATACCCAAGCCGCTGTGCACGTTGGCATCGAGCCAACCCACAACCCCAGGCTTGACGATATCAAAAAATCTAAATAGGCCAAATGCTAACAATGCCACCCACCAAATCTGCGGCGCAAAAATCAGCGCGAGCCATACGCCGGCTACTTCGTCCGCAACTATTTGCGGCTCATCTTGAATGCCAAGGCGCTTAATCAATTTACTGCATAGCCACCAACTGAGAAAGAAGTAACCAATAATAATCAGTAATTGTGTAAGGACCGATAATTCGGCGAGAAAAAACCACCAAAAAATCAGGCCTCCCAAAGACCCCCAAGTGCCCGGAGCCGGCCGCAAAAAGCCCAGCCCAAATGCCGTGAGCCAAAATACCGAGGGTTGAAAAATTTGCCTTGGACTAAGCATTGAAATGTTTGTATCCCTTGGTGTCTATGGAATTGCCATTCAGCCAAATGCCTTTTTCTGTACACAGCTCGCCAATGTGAAAGGCGTCGGGGTGCGGTTGCTCGCTAGCAAATAGCAGTTGATAGTCGTCGCTTGCATTCAGCGCATCCGCCAAACTGGCACCAGTAGTTAGTGGAATTTTTTCTTCAATAAGTCTGGCGCCGCAACCACTGGCCTTAGTTAGATGACCTAAATCTTGTAGCAGACCGTCTGAGATATCTATGGCACAGGAGGCTGAGCTCAGGCCTTGCTGCCAGTCAAATCTTGCCTGGGGTTTGTAGTAGGCTTTTTGCAATTCATTCATAGCATCGACCTTAACAGGCAAGAGCATATCCTGACGCAAGCAAGCACCAGCGCCACCCAACGGTCCAGAAACATAAATTTTGTCACCAGGCCTGCCACCAGAGCGTCTAATCTCACAACCACGCGCCACTTCACCATGAGCGCTAACGGCAATATTTAGCGGTCCACGCGTCATATTACCGCCGCAAATATAAGTACCACTGTCTCGGGCAGCTTGGGCCATACCCCCACTCAACTGCGCTAGCCAGCTACCATCACCTACATCAGCCTCGGTTAAAGTTAAAGCAACAATGCAATATCTGGGCGTAGCGCCCATTGCTGCAATGTCGGACAGGCTGACCATGAGCGCGCGATAACCTATTAAAAATGCAGGAGCTTGTGCGGGAAAATGCACATTGGGAACAAGAACGTCAATGGAAGCGACTTGATCGAAGCCGGAGGTAGGTGTAATCACTGCAGCATCATCGCCGGGGCCTAAACGCACCCATTCGCCTTGAGCACGATCACCCATGGCCTCTACGATAATGTCTATCAGCGCAAATTCATCCACGCCCACTACCTTTAGCCGCGTTAACTTCAATGCTTCTAGCGCTCTTAGCCAACTGGTCTAATACACCGTTGACATATTTATGCGCATCTTGCGAGCCAAACAATTTTGTTAACTCAACATACTCATCGATAACCACCTTATATGGAACGTCGATACGCTGAATCATTTCTGTAGCAGCCAAACGCAATATGCCCCGCTCAACCACGTCTAACTGATCAATAGAACGATCTAGCAATGGGCTTAGCTGCGCATCTAGGTCTGCTGTGGTGGTCATCATCAAATGCAGTACTTCACCAAAGAAATCTGCGTCTGCTTTGTCTAATGCTTTTTCACCAAACTCTCGGCGTAACTGAGCAATACTGGTGCCAGACACATGCCATTGATAAGCAGCTTGGACTAGCGCTCTGCGCGCTTTGCGGCGCGCCCACATATTAGGCTTCTTTGGTGGTTTATCGGCCACTTTATCGGGCACTTGATCGGTCATGTAGCTTTCGTTCTCTTATTTTTTCAAACGACGCCAAGCGTCAGCAGTAGGACTATTTGTTTAACGGACGCAGGGTCAGTCGAACGTCGTCGCCTATTCTAGCCTGATCCACCACTTTGGCATCTATGCTATCTGCAAGTTTTTCAATATTAAAATCTGCCAACTGACGAACATTGTGGCCCAAAGCCTTGGGCGCTAGGTAACAAATCCATTCATCCCACAAATTAGCCTGAAGAAAACTGCCCACCACACCCGGACCTGCTTCTACTAAGACCTCGTTGCAGCCGCGGTTGCCCAGTTCGTCTAGCAAAGCTAGAAGGTTATTGGGGCCACCTTTTGGAAAGAGTCTACCCACACTTTCGGAGTCTTCCACAGACACCTCAACGGTGTCGTTGTGGACAAGCAACGTTGGGTGACCATCGCACATTAACTTGCTGGACAAGGGCGTACGCGCAGCGGAATCTAAAACCACTCGGAGCGGCTGACAGCAATGAGCATACTTTTCATCACGCACATTCAACGCAGGATTATCGGCTATGACAGTGCCGACGCCAGTAATCACTGCATCACTGCGCGCACGCCAGTACTGCACATCCGCCCTGGCACTTGGACCGGTAATCCACTGACTTTCGCCATTAGCTAGAGCTATTGCACCATCGATACTGCTGGCTGTTTTAAGCCGAACTAATGGACGATTGTTAGTAATGCGTTGAGCAAAACCAGCGATGCAGGCCCGCGCTTCGGCTAAGTCCAACAATGCCACTTTAATGTTAGCAGCCTCAAGCATGGCTATGCCTTTACCCGCTACACGAGGATTAGGATCTAAAGTACCTATGACCACTCTAGCCACACCAGCGTCGATTAACGTTTGCGCGCAAGCAGGGGTTTGGCCAAAAAATGAACAGGGCTCTAAGCTGACATAGACCGTTGCACCCGCCACATCGCCGCCAGCATTGGCAATTGCGTTGACCTCGGCGTGGCCTTGGCCCGCGAACTGATGATAACCCCGGCCGATGACCTGGCCATTGCGCGTAATGATGCACCCGACTGTTGGGTTAGGCGCGCAGGTGAAACGCCCACCTTCAGCAAGCTGAATAGTTGCCTGAATAAATAGTCGGTCAGAGGATTTCATCGAAGACTCTCATAGACGGCATTCATACGAGACTTTCATAAGAAGCTTTCATAACAGATCAGGATTCTTTAGCGAGACTGAGTTTTTGAATTTCATCGGCAAATTCGCTCAGATCTTGGAAGTCGCGGTAAACAGAGGCAAAACGCACATAAGCCACTGGATCTAGGGCGCGCAACTCTGTCATCACCTCTTCGCCCACTTGCAGGGAGGGCAACTCGCGCTCGCCGGTGGAACGCATGCGATGCTTGATGTGATTTAAAGAAGTTTCAATTTCATCGACACTGACGGGGCGCTTTTCTAGCGCCTTAGACAAACCGTAGCGCAACTTATCTTCGTCGAAAGGCTCTCTACGGCCATCTCGCTTAATCAGGTGTGGCATAACCAACTCAGCGGTCTCGAAAGTGGTATAGCGTTCACCACAGGTTAGGCATTCCCGCCTACGACGCACGGCTTCGCCATCCGTCACCAGACGAGAATCTATTACCTTTGTGTCTTCTGCACTACAAAAGGGACAATGCATGGCCAGTTACCTTTCGAATGAGCTATGACTCATGCCTTGATCTAGTTTTTCGGATAAACCGGAAATCTACCACAAAGCTCGAGGACCTTGGCTTGAACAGCCTGATTCACTTCTTCGTTTTCAATGTCGTCTAAGATATCGGCAATCCAACCCGCAAGTAAATGACATTCGGCTTCTTTAAAGCCTCTACGAGTCACAGCCGGGGAGCCAATACGCACACCGCTGGTAACAAACGGTGAGCGAGGATCATTAGGCACGGCATTCTTATTCACGGTGATATTGGCTTTGCCAAGAGCAGCATCCGCTGCCTTACCGGTAATGTCTTTGTCGACCAAATCCAAAAGCAACAGGTGATTGTCAGTGCCACCAGATACCACAGAATAACCACGATCCATCAATCCAGCGGCAAGCGCACGGGCATTAGCCAATGTTTGCGTTTGGTAGGCCTTAAACTCAGGCGTCATAGCCTCTTTAAACGCTACAGCTTTAGCTGCGATAACGTGCATCAACGGGCCACCTTGGCTACCGGGAAACAACGCAGAATTAAGTTTCTTCTCAATATCTGGATTAGAGCGCGCCAAGATAATGCCGCCACGTGGACCGCCCAATGTCTTGTGGGTAGTAGAAGTAACAACGTCAGCAAAGGGCACAGGGTTGGGGTATTCACCCGCGGCAACTAAACCGGCAACGTGAGCCATATCAACTAGCAGGTAAGCGCCGACAGAATCGGCAATTTCCCGAAAACGCTGCCAGTCAATTTGACGCGAATAGGCAGAAAAGCCAGCAAGTAATAATTTGGGCTTATGCTCAAGGGCCAGGCGCGCCACTTCATCATAATCGATAGAGCCAGTAGCAATGTCGATACCATACTGAACCGCGTTATAGAGTTTGCCAGAGAAGTTGACCGAAGCACCGTGTGTTAAGTGACCACCATCAGCAAGGCTCATACCTAAGACAGTATCGCCACCCTCTAATAAGGCCAAATAAACCGCTGCATTGGCTTGGGAACCTGAGTGCGGCTGCACGTTGGCATAATCCGCTCCAAATAATTCTTTAATCCGTTCAATAGCCAGCACTTCTACTTTATCGACATGCTCACAACCACCGTAATAGCGCTTGCCCGGGTAACCTTCGGCATATTTATTAGTTAATACGCTGCCTTGGGCTTCCATAGTTCTTGGGCTGGCGTAGTTTTCCGAAGCAATCAGCTCAATGTGCTCTTCTTGACGAACGGTTTCTTGAGCAATAGCGGCGGCAACTTCATCATCAAAACCTGCAATGGTCTCATTTCCTGAAAACATGAAAAAACCTCTTTTAAATAGGGCAACTTGAAATTGTGTGGCGGGGAAAACTACTCCGCTTTGAAGCTGCGAAGTATAACTTAAAGCACGCGCTCGTTGAGGTGAAAGAAACGCCATTTTGATAGAAATTCTTTCATATTGTTTAGACAACAGGCACCCAAACCAAGCAAAGGCGCCAGCAATTCGAAAACGCCGCGCAAAACCAAAGCAACACTCATCGCCAAGATAAAGGGCAGATACGACGGATAATAAGAAGGTAATGGCGAAGTATGGGGAAAATAGTTAAAAGGTAATGACAAAGTTAATTTGCCAGTTAGCTGTATAGGGGATGGCACGACGTATAGATGACCGTATACTTCCGCTTTTGTTTTATCAGGAAGATTAATGGCGCAGTACGTCTATACCATGCAAGGGGTGACCAAAATTGTCCCACCGCAAAGAACCATTTTGGAAAATATTCACCTCTCGTTTTTCCCTGGCGCCAAAATTGGCGTGCTGGGCCTAAACGGTTCAGGTAAATCTAGCCTGCTGCGAATTATGGCAGGGGAAGACACCGATATTGAAGGCGAAGCCAGACCACAAAAAGACATTCGTGTGGGTTACCTGCCTCAGGAACCGGCGTTGGATGAAAGCTTGGACGTACGCGGCAACGTAGAGCTGGGCGTCGCTGAAATAATGTCTGTACTGAAAGAGTACAACGAGATTTCGGATAAGTTCGCAGAGCCAATGGACGACGACGAAATGACACGCCTGCTAGAACGCCAAGGTGATTTGTCTACCCAGATAGACGCAGTAGATGGCTGGGAAATCGACCGCACACTAGACATTGCAGCCGACGCACTCAGGCTACCCGCATGGGATACACCGGTGAACATGTTGTCAGGGGGCGAACGTAGAAGAGTGGCCCTATGCTCACTGTTGTTGTCTAAGCCAGACATGTTGTTATTGGATGAGCCCACCAACCACTTGGACGCAGAAAGCGTATCTTGGTTAGAGCGCTTTCTTGACGAGTACGCAGGCACCGTAGTGGCGGTGACTCACGATCGCTACTTCCTAGACAACGTCGCAAGCTGGATCTTAGAGCTAGACCGCGGACGCGGACTACCCTATGAAGGCAACTACACCAATTGGTTAGAAAACAAAGAAGCACGACTGGCGCAAGAAACATCACGAGACGAAGCCAAACAACGCGTGATTAAGGCCGAGCTAGAATGGGTAAGATCCAACGCCAAAGGTAAGCGGACTAAGAGTAAGTCACGCTTGGCTCGCTTCGATGACCTTGTTGCTGCTGAAGAAGAAAGACGCAACGAAACAGGCGAACTGTTTATTCCCACAGGCGAGCGCCTTGGCGAAAAAGTCATGGTGATAAACAACTTAAGCAAAGGCTTTGGCGAAAGATTGTTGATCGACAACTTCAACGCCATCATTCCACGCGGCGCAATCGTTGGCATCATTGGTGGTAACGGCGCAGGTAAATCAACATTCTTCAAAATGCTCACTGGCCAAGAAAAACCAGACACGGGCAGCATTGATATTGGTTCAACCGTGCAAATGGCCTACGTTGACCAAAGCCGGGATGAACTCAGTGATGACAAAACTGTGTGGGAAGAAGTTTCCGACAACCAAGACATCATGCGAATTGGTAAGCACGAAATAGCCAGCCGAGCATATGTAGGTAGATTCAACTTCAAAGGCACCGACCAGCAAAAATTTGTGGGCAAGCTTTCAGGTGGAGAACGCAACCGCGTACACCTAGCAAAACTCCTGCGCAGAGGCGCAAACGTATTGCTGTTGGACGAACCGACCAACGACTTAGATGTGGAAACACTCCGCGCACTGGAAGAAGCCATACTCAGCTTCGCAGGTACAGCGTTGGTGATCTCACACGACAGATGGTTCCTAGACCGCGTTGCCACACACATCATCGCCTTTGAAGGCGACAGCGATGTGGTTTGGTATGAAGGCAACTACAGCGAGTACGAAGTAGACCGCAAGAAACGCTTAGGCGATTCAGCACCCACCCGAGTGCAGTACAAGCCTATTCACCGATAGGGAAGGGATAGGTTGGGATAGGTAGAGGTAGCCGGAGTCAGGTTACCTTTATCGCGGTCGCTTAATGAACGCGGGCAGCCTAGCCAATAATCTATGGCTTCATCAACATCAGCTTTGTTAATTTTCGTTTTGCAGTTTTCATGACTATCACACCTAACGTCGCCATAAACGGATGCCGAAGCAACGCGAAAACAATCTGGTGGAGGCCGTTTTTTTGGCCGGAACGTATTTGATGACCTTGTTAGCCATTTTTATTTTCTTCTCTCTCAGTTTGCATATGATTTGCCAGCCAAGATAAAAATCCGCTATAAATCAGAGAGCAGATGCAAAGTAGATATATGTGTTCACTAATTCTAGCGGTCTTTAAAGCTGACTGTACTTCCTTATCTTGGTTTTCTATGATTAATGGTAATAGACTCTCATGTGCAGTGCTGACACCTGTGTCATGAAATATTGCAACCAATAACGCTCCCAGACTCGTATAGAATATTTTAGATGAAAACTCTTTTTCATAAAGCCGAGGGTGCTTATAAGCAATAAAAGTGAGTCCGCTTACGGCGGCTATTAATAAACCTGTATATAAATTTTCCATTTAATTCTTTGATACCCATATATAGCTAACGTCTCAAACAATGGCGCGCGCTTTTTGCGCCGTCCCAGTGACCGTAGGGAGCGATTTGAGCTGCTTGTTATGTAGCATTGGCATCACCGTGCCATTTTTGGAGAATATTATTTATTCTCGGAGGAATAGAGAGACTTAGCTCCTTAAATTTATCTAACTCCACAAATGATATAACAATCGCATTCTCTATTTCAGGGTGTAAGTCTTCACGAACGAGCAAGCTTTCAACAAAGCTAAGTATATCCGATGTACGAGGTGACTCTTCTTCGATTGCACACGCTAGAAACCCCATTTGTGGATGTAGTAAATTTTCGTCCTCAACTACAAACGGAATATCTTCACCGAATTTTTCGATGACGTCCTTACTAAATTCACTAGTTCCGTACACTACATTCTCTTTGATACATAACGCTGCCAACACCGGAGGCAAAACTGTAGCGACGAAGGAGCGAAGGTTTTGACTTCCGATTGATTGGCCTTGTTAGGGCTATTCACCCCAAAACTCACCAATACCATTTAAGACCATACCAACCCCCGTAATCGAAGATACTATTGCGCCCCAACTTGCAGTTTCAGTTGCTACAGGAATAGTAATGGCTCCCATAGCTAAGCCAACATTCGCTATTGAAAGCGCGCTACCTTGAGCAATTTGTCCTAGTCCCTTAAACCAACGCCTTGATTTTCTAGGTTGGTCATCAGATTCTTTTTTTAACTCTTTCAATTGATTTTGCTGCTGGTCAAGTTTTTCTTCAATATTATTAAGTTGTTGGCTGACTCCCACTTCTTGATTATAACTATGCTTGCTCTTGGATCTGGATTTTACAATAGACATCAATGCTGACAACTCGGTCTCAGGATCATTGCTACCAAGATCTCGCATTATTTGTAGCTCTTGTTGAGGCATATGTTCAAGCTTCATCCCATCCACAATTTCAAAGTAGTGTGAATCTATAACATCCATGAACCCTGAGTCTTCGAGCATTCTGCGATTTGTTCTTACGCCATCATGAATTTCACTCGAAAGTTGCTCAATTCGTTTGCGATTTATTGTTCTATATATTTCATCCTCTTCCTTGCAATGGTGATTTATATAACGTAATAAGTTTGATGCACTAATCAGGCGGTCTGATTCCCATCCCCATTCCATAGGATGAAAATGTTTTCGAAACCGTCTAAAGTTTCGAGTTTGTACGCACTCTTGGTACAAATACTCCATAAACCTTTCGTATTCTTTTTCATCCACGATATTTCTCCTCTTTAAAGCCCTAACGCTTAGCTAAACGGACCGAAAAGCCGCAGGGCTTTTTGTGTCCGTTTTGAGCGTTTTGTTATGCATTTAGGACAAACCATCGTATGGGTTTATATATATAGTAACTTTTTGCAGGTGACCTGCTTCACCTTTAGTGAAAACTAGTGAGCCACCGGGAATGATTTTCTGCTTTACGATCCAGCCGCCGGTAAAAGTAAGTTCTACGTCAATGTTCTGAGGAACGCCCTTAAAGCGTACAACGACATCTTTCCCTACAGGTGTGCTATCGATTTCTTGTTGTAATGACTCTTCTAGACTTACGCTTCCCATCTCAATCCTTGGTTTGCATAACGCCTCACATCTCCGGCAGCAAAAAGCAGCGCGACGAGGAGCGAGGAGCGGCACTTTTTGCTGTCCGAGTGCATGTGATTGTTATGTGTTTTTAAAACTCTTGAATGCTTCGTCCACATCGCTTTTTAGCTCCGATCTTATTGCATCGGCAATGGTTTTTGCTTTTTGAGCAAAGTCTTTCAATTGGCCTTTTTTAATAACCCTGATGCACGTTCCAACATGATCAGGTATGTGGGTGGAAAACAAAAACTCACTCTCCTCGACCTCTTTTATTTCCAAATAACCATTATTCTTCAAAGAACATTCAAATAGCGGTGAATCAACAACTATGACTGGAAACGCAAAGGCAAGACATGGAATTGAGGATTCTTGTCGATCCCTTGCTACGCCCGCGCAGGCCTTAATTACTCCAATAGCAGCGGCATAGGCGGAATCATTGTTTTCACTGAATGCTTGCCTAAATCCATATCCGCCTTGAGAGGGCCTAGCAATATATGGATCCAATGCTCCAAACTTTGGCAATCGACTTGCCAACGATTTTCTGGCTGCTTCAGATGTGACTGCAAAAGCAAAGAGACGGTTGTAATTTGCCAAAGCATCTTCTGACGTTAAAACAACCCAAGGCTTTTTTGACGATTTGCACTCGAAGATAAATGAAATCTCAATAACCCCCCTGAGATCAGGATCAATTGCCAACACATCAATTTCTCTACCTTTATCTGATTGCGGGTCTGGGTAGGAATAGGACTGCCTGATTTCGAAGCCAGCAGCACGAAAAGCTGAAGCCGTTTCCATTTCTAATGGAAATCCAGTTTTATTCAACCATTCAAGAACCTTCTGGCTCGGCATGTTTAGTCCTTTTTACACATAACGCCGCAGTAAGTTGCGGCTATGTAGTTGATTGTGTTGTGGCAGCGTAGCGACCGCCACATAAACAAGCAACGGAATAGACGTCAATCTTGACTGCCTTGTTACGTTTTTGGCTTATTAGTCTCTGCCATAGAAGCAAGCAAAGAATTCAGCTGATTAGTTAATGTTTTAAGTGCTTCTTTTTGCGTGTGCCCTGCCGCATCGCCCCGCGGATTCGTTGCAATTTGATGGATAGCCTCTTGTATGCCTTTGGTAAGAGATTGAGCAGCCTCTACCTTAGCTAATGCTGCTTTACCCTCAATTACCTGTGGCATCGAATCTAAGATGCCAACCGTTGAAGCCATGATTTGTTTTTGCCAGCCTTCAACTGCTGCATTCACATTATAGAGAACAGATTGAGCTTTTTGGGCATCATGTTTTGCCGATGATGAAAACCAAAGAGCTAGACCGACGCTCACGAAAGATAAGGTAATACTTAAAATTGGGACTAGCCAATCTTTAAATAATTCTACGATAGTCATCTAGACTCCTTTTGAAACGTAACGCTTTGCTCACCGGAAAATTGGGAGCGCAGCGAGTAATTTTTCCGAGTGCAGTAACTTGTTATATTTCTACCCGTCACTTGCGAAGACGTCTTAATAACTTCTGTAACGATTCTTCATATTTTTCGTGACTGTAGAAATCTGCATACAGCTTACCTTCTAAAAAGCTAGGATGGTCACACTCTTCCATCACTAGTGGAAGCACAACAACTTCACCGCTCCCTATTTCACGATTCATTGCTATATCTAGTTCTTTCTCAACCCATTTGGATTTTACTGATCTAGGCGACAAAATAATGCCAATGTACTTTGTCATTTTAAGCCCTTCATCAATCTTTTTGATTAGGGAGTCCCCGATCTGTATTTCTGCCTCATCTAGCCAAACCTTGGTTACGCCATGGCGCTCAAGGTCACTCTTCAACCGACGAACAAAAGGTTTGTCTTCACTGGTATGACTTAAGAATATCCCATCGTATTTATGATGAATTACGTCATCTTCATTTAGGTCAAGAGCGCAGTGAACCAAAGCTGTTATTGCTTCATTTGATCTTGGAGGTGTAAGTAGCCAACCCACGTTTCCACCAAGCTCTATTTCAAGCCCTAAATCGTAGCCCTCAGGCGTTTGAGCTAAGCATCTATTGATTCCTGGTGGGGTATCAATACATATGCGCCAACCATCTTTTTCTACCTGCTCAAAATATGGCGTTAATTTATTCCCAGATTCGGTGATGGAAACACGACGTGATTTTTTAGTATAAACATTGTTATTCGCTACAAGCTTCTCTACCGTTTTATTCAAGTATGATTTCCAAACTTTTCTATATCCGAAAAACTGCTCTCTTTTTTCCTCAGCGAGAAGCCAGATCACACGACAGCCATTTTTGAGCGCGGCTTTCATTTCTTCCGATCTATCACTGTAATCAAACACAGTATCCAGATCATATGAATTGTTCTCTCTTTTTAGATCATAAAGTTCAGAGTTGGAATCACTATGTTCACCGGCACTTCCAAATATAAAATGGCTATAGCTCTGGGGATTTATGATTATTAGATCATACTCATATAGAGCGTACGCAGCTCTATCTTCATCGATTTCAGGGCGACACAATCCCAGCGTTTCAATTTCAACATCAATAACATTTGGCCCAGAATATTCCAAACCAACAAGCAACACTTTTTTACTCAATGCTCGATCCTTGCATTTAAAATATAACATTTGTGTATTGCGCATGCGCATTTAGCTGCTTTCTTTTGTTTAAGAAGGCATCACTAGGCGCATGACTTTGTTGGGCTTTATTCAAAACAATGCGGTCCTTTCCAAAAAAAGTGCGCATGCGCAATAGCACTCCCTTTGATACGCGTTAGTCCGTTACACGAACAGAGGACTATGGAAGCGGTTTGCGCTCACTAGAAATCAGACAATTGGAATATTTTTTGCGCCAGACGGCATCCGGTTAGAGAAACTAACCGGCGGGATTGTTTTACTTATAGACCTGCGACTACTTCTAGCGCTGCGGCTAGGGTCTTTACGCCATGAACGGTCATGTTGCCGAGCTTTTCTTTGGGGCTGTTAGCGAAGGGTACTATGGCGTGTTTGAAGCCGTGTTTGGCCGCTTCGCGCATGCGTTCTTGGCCGTTGGTGACTGGGCGTAGTTCGCCGGTTAGCCCTAACTCACCAAAGACAATTAGGTCTCTGGGTAATATTCGGTCACGGAATGAGCTGAGTACCGCTAACAATACCGCCAAGTCTGCACCGGTTTCTGCAATACGCACGCCACCTACTACGTTTGCAAAAACATCTTGGTCGCCCAAGGCTATGCCGCAATGGCGGTGCAATACTGCCAAGTGCATGGCGAGTCTCTGCTGGTCTAAACCTACTGCTACACGCTTGGGGTGGCCGCCGGCTACGTCATCCACCAGCGCCTGTAGCTCTACCAACAAAGGCCGAGTGCCTTCCCATGTGACGGTTGCAATGCTGCCGGGGGAATCTACGTCGCCGCGCTGAAGGAATATGGCGGAAGGGTTGGCGACTTCTTTCATGCCCATATCGGTCATGGCGAACACGCCTAGTTCGTTCACCGCGCCGAAACGATTTTTGTGTCCGCGCAGGGTTCTGAAGCGGCTGCCTGCTGGGCTGTCTAACATCATAAAGCAGTCGATCATATGCTCTAGGACCTTGGGGCCAGCGATGCCGCCTTCTTTGGTGATGTGGCCCACCAGCACAATGACCACGTCTTTTTGTTTTGCCAAACGGGTAAAGTATGCCGCGGTTTCTTTTACTTGGGTAACCGAGCCTGGGGTGGAATCTACCGACTCCATTTGCATGACTTGTATTGAGTCTAGTATGACTACCGCTGGCTTTTGCTCTTCTATTAGATTGGCAATAATTTCGGCCCGAGTCTCTGCTGCCACACTGAGGCCGTCTAACGGCAGGTTGAGTCGCTTAGCGCGCATGGCTAGTTGCTGCAATGATTCCTCGCCGGTGACATACAGCACACCTTTGCTTTGGGCCAATGTGGTACAGGCTTGTAGCAGTAGCGTACTTTTACCTGCGCCGGGGTCGCCGCCAATTAACACTACGGAACCGGGCACAAAGCCGCCACCGAGGACGCGGTCTAACTCTTTAAAACCCGAGGCGATGCGCGGTGTTTCTAAAGCTTCTATTTCACTGAGTTTTTTGACTTGGGCGGTAACGCCTGCATAGCCTACGGCGGCATTGGCGATGGGGGTTATGTTGACTCGGCTCAGGGTATTCCAAGCACTACACGTGCCGCACTGGCCCTGCCACTTACTGTGTTCAGCGCCGCAATCTTCGCAAACAAATGCAGACTTAGTTTTACTCTTGGCCATGTCGCCTTTTATCCGATTTCTTTAAGCTGTTTGTGGAGCCGACGAGGGTCTGAGTTAACGAAGCCGCTGATGTTAGTCGGCGAAGTCGTTGTACATTTCGTGGGCGAGGTCTTCAAATTTGGTCAGGTTGCCGGTGAACTTCATCTTCACCTTACCAATAGGTCCATTACGCTGCTTGCCAATAATGATTTCTGCCAAACCCACGTCTTCGCTGTTTTCGTTATACACCTCATCTCTGTAGATAAAGAGAATAACGTCGGCATCTTGCTCGATAGCGCCTGATTCGCGCAGGTCGGAGTTCATTGGGCGTTTGTCTGGCCGGGACTCTAATTGACGGTTGAGCTGAGAGAGCGCCACCACAGGGCAACTCATTTCTTTGGCCAGCGCTTTCAGTGAGCGGGAAATTTCGGAAATTTCTGTAGCGCGGTTTTCGCTGGATTTCGCCGTACGCATTAATTGCAGATAATCAATTACGATCATGTCGAGGCCACCCGCCTCACGAGCAACCCGCCGGGCACGGGAGCGTACTTCGCCCGGGGTCAGAGCGGGGGTGTCGTCAATTTGCAAACGCTTATCTTTTAGCTGACTCACCGCACCAGTAAAGCGTGTCCAATCTTCGTCTTTTAGCTCGCCATTCCGCAATCTTGTTTGGTCAATACGGCCCAGGCTTGAGATCATACGCATAACAATTTGTTCTGCCGGCATTTCCATACTGAATACCAGTACAGAACCACCTGACATAGCCGCGTGCTCTACCATGTTCACCGCGAATGCAGTTTTACCCATGGAAGGTCGTGCGGCCAAAATAACCAGATCCGAGGGCTGCCAGCCAGAAGTCTTTTTATCTAAATCTTTAAACCCAGAAGAAACGCCAGTAATGGCGCCTTTAGATGCGTAAAGAAACTCTACCTTCTCAACCGCTTTAGCCAGCAACGGCGCGATTTTTTCTGGGCCATTTTCTTTGATCCGATTTTCAGCAATTTGAAAAACTGACTGCTCGGCCAGTTCAAGTAGGGTATCGGTATCGCGTCCATCTGGGGTAAATGCCGAGTCAACAATCTGATTTGCAGCGCCAATAAGCTGGCGCAGCACGGAACGCTCACGGACAATTTTGCCGTAGGCTAAAATGTTACTCGTACCTGGAGTGGAATCGGTAAGCTCGGCAAGATAAGCAATGCCGCCGGCTTTTTCTAGCAAGCCGCGAGATTGTAGGCGCTCTGACACGGTGACTGCATCTAAGGGCGCATCATCAGTAGCCAGCTCGTTCATTGCGGCAAAAATAATTTGGTGCTGGGTGCGATAAAAGTCGGTGTCTGCCACCACCTCTATAAGATCAAACCAAGACTGGTCATCTAGCATTAAGCCGCCCAGTACGGATTGCTCTGCCTCATTGGAGTGGGGCGGAACCTTGAGCGCGCTTACGGCGTTATTTTCTGGAGAATACTCAGACATGGGCGATTCAGTTTTTGCATTTATGGGCTGTTCTAATTGCTACGACAACGACTAATAAGCTCGTGGGTAACTCTTAGATATGGGTAGAGAGATTGAGCAGTAAACGCTGGGATTGCAAGTCATTGAGTGACCCACTTAGCTTTGCTCGGATCTGAATTCTGCTAGCTGAGGTTTCAGCTGGGCTAAATCTGCTTTTGCTGAAGCGTTTTTTGGTCAACGCTCTTTTAGTTAACAGCTCTTTTAGTTAAACACCCTTTTGCTAAAGAATGCCCCAATGCATAAAAGCACTGGGGCATTGTCACAAGAGATCTATTTAACCTGCTGGTTACTCTTCTACAACAGCGACTTTAATGCCGGCTGTTACGTCTGAGTGAAGTTGCACTGCAATGTCGTACTCACCGATAGCGCGGATAGCACCATCTGGTAGGCGAACTTCGCTACGTTCTACTTCATGTCCATCTGCTACTAGGGCATCTGCGATGTCCTGAGTACCAACGGAACCATATAAACGACCTTCTTCGCCAGATTTAACCATGATGGTCAAAATGTGGCCTTCGATCTTCTCTGCGCGAGCCTTAGCTACGCCCAATATGCCTTGCGCTTTCGCTTCTAGCTCAGAGCGACGTTGCTCAAAAACTTCACGATTAGCCTTATTCGCTTGAACAGCTTTGGCATTTGGAATTAGGTAATTACGTGCAAAGCCTGGCTTTACAGATACTTCATCACCCAAATCACCAAGGTTGTTTACGCGTTCTAATAATATAACGTTCATTGACTTTCCTTATGCCCGCTTATTTATGCTGGTCGGTATAAGGCAACAATGCCAGATATCTAGCGCGCTTAACTTCTTTTGCAAGATTACGCTGAAATCGGGCTGTTGCGCCGGTGATACGACTAGGAACGATTTTTCCGGTTTCACCAATAAACTGCTTTAGTGAATCCAAATCTTTGTAGTCCACTTCAATTTCTTTGAACTGAACTTGTACTCTTCTGCCACCGCCTCTCATCATGATGCTTCTCCTTCAACGGGTGCGTCTGCTGCAGGTTCTGCAACCACTTCAGCTTCTACTGCTGCTTCAGCAACTGGTGCTGCTTCAGCTGCGGATTCAGCCGCTCTGCTGGCTGATTCTTCTTCACGACGACGATCGCGTTCACGATCTTTCTCTTTGTCTCGCAACTCTTCTTCATAGACTTTGGAGTTGCCAGTGACAGCGCCTTTACGTCTGATAACCATGCTGCGGATCACTGCATCGTTAAAGCGGAATGCGCTTTCTAGCTCGTCAAGAATTTCTTGACCCACTTCGATGTTGAGCATGATGTAGTGTGCTTTGTGCACTTTATTGATTGGGAAAGCCAGTTGGCGACGGCCCCAGTCTTCGGTTCTATGAACCGTACCGTTTCCGCGTTCTATCATCCCATGATAGCGTTCGATCATACTTGGTACTTGATCGCTCTGATCAGGATGTACCATAAAAACAATTTCATAATGTCGCATTGCGCTTCCTTATGGTTGACGTCAGTCAAGCTGACGAGTTGCCCCCAAGGATTTACGCTTTCGCTACCATTGTGAAGCAAGGATTAGTCCCGCAAAGCTATTAACTCCGCGGGCGCGCATTGTAGGCGGCTCTGCACGGGCGCGCAAGGTCTTTGATCCGCTTTAAAGCCACCGCACAGCTAGACTTTTGCATGCGTTTGCCCCGTGTCTGACTTGCTTTTGGGGCCACACTTTCGGGGACATACCTTTTTCGGCTATCTAATTTGCTGCCCGCTCAATGCCATCAACGTTGCTTACTAAGAGCCGTCGGTTTTAGCGGCAACTGCTCGCTGGCGAACCATTTCATACAAAAGCACGCCGGTAGCGACCGATACGTTAAGGCTTTCAACACTGCCGAGCATAGGGATACTCACCAGGTGATCACACAGACTTCGAGTTAGCCGGCGTAGGCCTTTGCCTTCGCTGCCCATGACCAGCGCAGTGGGGCCTTTAGAGTCCATGGTGTCCCAGACGGTACCGCCTTCTCCGTCAGCGCCGAGCACCCAAACACCTTGGCCTTGAAGCCAGGCAATTGTTCGAGCCAGGTTGGTCACTTGGACCAAAAACAAATCTTCCGCGCCGCCTTGGGCCGTTTTTAGCACCACCGGACTCAAAGGTGCGCTATTACGCTTGGGCATGATCACTGCGTCTACGCCTGCGGCATTGGCCGTGCGTAAACAGGCGCCCAAATTCCGCGGGTCTGTTATCTCATCCAATATCAAGATCAGCGGCTCGTTACCAAACTCTGGCCACTTGTCTTTGAGGTCTTTCTCATCGGCCAAAGTACGAGAATGGCATTCAAGCAATACGCCTTGGTGGGCTATATCTGGCGCTCGACGCCGGAACCAAATTTCTTCCATGGTCTGAAAGCGCACGCTGGCTTCTCGCGCTAGGCTAATGAGCTCGTTGTAACGAGCATCACGACGACCTTTCATCAAATACAGACAGCGCGCCAATGCTGGGGCCTCTCGTAATGCAGCTCTCACTGCTTGAATTCCTACCACTTCATCCATCTAAATAAACTCGCTCTCTGCTTTTGTAACTTTTGTGACTTTTAAGGCTTTTAAGGCGGGGCCAAAACTTGTTGACCAAGAATGAGTGGACCGACCCAGTTTTTATATTTGCTGGAACCAACCCAGACCACCGAACCTAGCTTTAACCTTTATCTGCAAACTTGCTGCGGGGTTTAGCTCGGACCTTTTTCTTTACCTTCTTTTTGCCGACATCGGCATTGCTCTTGCCCTTCTTCTTTTTCTTCGGCTTTTTGCTGACGCTGGGTTCCGTAGTTGAGTTTTCAGCTTCTGCCGCACTTGCTTCAACCCTATGCCTGCGCCGACTTTCTCTGCTACCTGAAGTGCCGTCTTCTTGGCTAGTGTTGGTAGGTGCTGCTTCAGCTTTTGCTTTGATCTTGCGTTTGCTGGCTGCCCAAGGATCGTTGGCGTCCATGGCAATTTCTTCCGGGCTGTTTACCTCGGCATGCTCAGGGCTGTTTTTATTAGAACGCTCAGGGCTGTTTTTACCTTCCGCACGCTCAGGGCTGTTTTTGAGCTCAGGGCTGTTTTTGAGCTCAGGGCTGTTTTTCCTCCGGCTCTTAACTTTACGGCGATCGTCGCCGCCACCAGCATTCGGCGTCAGGCGCAGTTCAATTTTGGCTTGAGGCGGTTCTACGTTAATCACTACAACTTCTATTTCATCCCCCAGGGTGAAACGCTTACCGTTGCGTTCACCGTAAAGACATTGATTGCGTCGGTCATAGCGGAAGTAGTCGGAACCTAAGTCGGAGATATGCAGAAGTCCCTGGACATAATATTCTTCTATCTCAATGAACAGGCCAAACTCAGTCACTGTGGCAATGGTGCCGCTGACGGTTTCGCCCACATGCTGGCGCAACAGTTCACACTTTAGCCAAGCTTCAACGGTCCACCCTGCGGATTCTGCGCGACGCTCGTTGTTGGAACACAACTCCCCAAGTGCGGCTAACTTTTCGTCATCTGGCACCCACTTTTGGCGATTCTTATCGACCTGCAATATGGCCTTGATAGCACGGTGCACGAGTAAATCTGGATAGCGCCGTATTGGACTGGTGAAGTGCATATAGCGTTCTAAACCCAGGCCAAAGTGGCCCTTATTTTCTGGGGTATAAACTGCCTGCTTCATGCTGCGCAAAACCAATTGCTGATACAGCCAGCCGTTGGGCTTCTCTGCCATTTCGCTGAGCAACGTCTTATAAGTTAACGAGCTCGGCACACCTTGAGGAATACTCAACCCAATAGACATTAGGTCTTGGCGAAGATCCTCTAACTTTAGGGAATCAGGCCTGTCGTGCACCCGGTACAAAGAACGGCTGTCATTGGCCTCAATAAACGTTGCAGCGCATACATTGGCGTTAATCATGGCCTCTTCAATAATCTGATGCGCCATTAGCCGCGGCACACTAGTCACGCCAGTAACATGGCCGTGCTCAATTTCAATAACACCTTCGCGGCTATTAAAATCTAGGCCGCCGCGATCATCCTTGGCCTGACTAAAGGCCAAAAATACCTGCTTGAGCGCTGCAACTGAGGTCAGTACTCCAGGCATATCGTCTTTATTGCAGGGCAGTGCTGCATCGTTGTCTAAATGCGCTTGCACCTGCTCATAGGTGAGCCGACCGTGAGAGCGAATAACCGCTTCATAAAACTTGTGCTCGCGGACAACACCTTTTACCGACACCGTCATTTCGCACACCAGAGCCAAACGATAGACATCTGGCTTTAGCGAACACAATTCATTCGATAAACCCTCGGGCAGCATGGGCACCACAAAGCTCGGCAAGTAAACCGACGTGGTTCTATTTTGCGCTTCAGTGTCTAAGGAGGAGTTGGGCTTTACGTAATTGGCTACATCAGCAATGGCAACAATGACCTGCCAACCCTTGCGTCCACCTAGCGACTTTGCATAAACCGCGTCGTCGAAATCTTTTGCTGTTTCGCCATCAATGGTCACCAGCGGCGTTTGGGTTAAATCCAGGCGATCTGGATGTTGACTAAGCTGCACAGACTTAGGCAGGCGCGCGACCGCACGTCCAACGGCATCAGGCCACTCCGTAGGAATGTCTAGACTTTCTATAGTAGAGCTAATCGCCTGCTCAATAACTGAGTCAGACTTTAAAACGTCGACCAAGGCACCAACCAAGCCATTGCGGTCTTGGTCGAGAATTTGCACACGAACCGTGTCGCCGTGGCTTGCGTTAGCTGGTTTGCCTTCCAACCGAACGCGACCACTAAAGCCGCGACCCAATGGGTCTACCTGAAGAAACTTACCCTTGAGGTTGAGCACGCCCACCACCGGACGTGGGCTATATTTGAGAATGCGAGTGACAAGGGCTTGTTCATCAACCACTTTATATTCGATCTCGTCGCTAGGCCGCCCCGAAAGACCACCTCGTTCAGGCTTGGCTAGGGCAATGCCGTCAACAAAAAGGCGTGGACCAAGACCTGTCACTAGACCAGTCAATGCGCCAGCAGTTGGCGCAGTCACAACACCGACCACTTCACCCGGAGATGTGCTTTCTGAGGTTGTGCTCACAGCCGAATCTGTGTCCGTAACGGTGTCGGTGCCTTGGGTTAGGGTAGGCGTCTTATTTCTTTTTCGTGCTTTTGCCGGGGAGAGTAGATATTCACGGTTTTCATTGGCAACAATTTCGCCCAGTCGAACCAAGCCACGCAGTATTTGTCGGACACGCTTTACCCCGTGAGGCTTTGGCGCATCAAGTATCTCAACCATTTGCTGCCAGGTAATGGGCACAGGGTGCTCAACCAATAAATCAATCACCCGCCGCGCGTTCAAGACTTTTTGCTGAGAACTTCCAGCCGAAGTATTCGAATCATTAGACTTCGACAAGTTTGACACCTTCTATTAGTTTTAAGTAAAGTCCGCGACCTTATCAGACCGCACATGCCCAGGTGGTGAAATTGGTAGACACGCTAGCTTCAGGTGCTAGTGGCCGTAAGGTCGTGGAGGTTCAAGTCCTCTTCTGGGCACCAATTATCGGCACAGCATATGGCTGTCTTTCGCCCAATTCCCACCCAAAGTGATCTTTAGACCTGCTCTTCCGGTAGCCGCTGAGCGAATGACATTTCCGTCGGCCCACGATAACAGAAGATCAGCTCTTATTGGCAAAGAGAAATACGCTCTTGAACCACTCAGCCCTTCTGCCAGCATTATTGCAGGTCTTCTGCCCTGGCTTTTATTCCTACGCAAAACCCGCAGCAAAGCGGACCCACCGACTAGCTGCCCATCTGCCTAGTGGGGCAATAGAATAAATAGGCGCGTTGCAAAGTGTCCATTCAGATGTTGAGCTGTCTCTTATACACATCTCCGAGCCCACGAGACGGACTCCTATCTCG
>OJFS01000097.1_pt1 | contig 47116 bp, 41 predicted proteins | sample 1594231 | NCBI WGS metagenome assembly OJFS01 (sample SAMN05416847, study PRJEB24817) | seawater metagenome | isolation source: Sea water | place: Canada:Atlantic | collected 2013-07
ACCTCTCTATTCGTCGGCAGCGTCAGATGTGTATAAGAGACAGTCCAAAGATACAGCTGAATATATGAAGGCTGCCTCTGGTACGAGAACGCTTGAGGCTACTAATATGAGCGTTGAAGTTAAACGCTGGGCCAACGGCGGTTAATCAGAGATTGCCTAGCCCTTGAGTAATTCTCTTAAGGGTTGGGCAGTTTGTTTATTCTCCTTCCCAGTATTCATTCTCCCTAATTTTATTAGCTTCTAGCTCTTCCTGCATTACTGGACTATCTGGATCGGGCGGAACCTTTCCGTAAAAACAGTGCCGCATCAGGTCGGTAGCGGATAAGAAATATTCGTTTTTTTCTGCTGAGATGTCATCAAAAGGGATCATGCGATCCAAAGCATTAACTACTTGCTGATATTTTCTTCGTGCTTTCTCCAAAGACTGATTAATATAAATTGGCGTTACGGTTTTAGGTGAATGGTTAAGTAGCTTGCCGATTTCTATTTCGGATATATCAAGTTCATGACAGACACTTGCAAATAGTCTGCGGAAGTCGTGGTGTGAGTATTGTTGCGTATCGGCTGAGGAGGCTATTTTAGCCAAGGCTTTTCTTGCGCCAGTAATCGGTTTTTTCCCTTTGCTTGTAAAGACGTATTCCTTGTCTCTATCGGGGAGATTAAAGCGTGATTGAAACATGTCGTAGGTCAAACCAATCATAGGAACTATCAGAAATCTATCTGATTTGTTGGTGGGCAGGGTGACTCTTTTTTTATCAAGGTCAACCTGCGTCCACTTAATCGTCCTAGATTCTTGTGAGCGTAGACCAGTTGTTAGGCTGAGAACTATCCAATCTCGCATTACTGCACTAATGTCTGCTGTTATGAACGCTTCCATAAATTTAGGTAGCTGATCGTAGATGTTGCTTAGGTGCTGTTGTTTACTGGGGTTAACTTTCCTTTTTATGAGCTGCGCTGCCTTATTGGCTGGATTCACCTCTAGATAACCAAGTGCGAATCCGTAGTTTAAGACCGATTTGAGGGTGACAAATGTTCGCTCTGTTCCTGTAGCGTGACTCACGCCTGAGCCATACCAGCTAACAATGTCCTCTGTAGTAATGTCTTTTATAGATTTTTTGTGAAGCGGTTTAAGGTAGTGGCGGAAGTTGTACCTGTACCCGTCTATGGTCCTCTCTACTAAGTTTTTACTGAGGATGTACTTTTCTAAAAGATCAGTTGGAGTAATTAAGTTGCGATCTTGTTCTTTTGGGTCCATCCCCTCATGAATTTTCTTTAGCCAATCTCTCGCTATTTCTCTCGCATCTCGCGGTGTGTAGGTGTGTGCGCTTCCAATGATGCGTTCAACTTTTTTATTGGTTCTATTAAATCTTCCAGAGATGCCATAGCTCTTAACCCCACTAGGAAGGACTCTCAAATAGAATCCTTTTATTTCAGTATCTCTAATGAAGTATTCTTTTTGTCTTGGTTCGGCTTTAGATACAATACCGTAGGAAAGACGAACGTGTTGTGTGTGAGATACATCAAGACTTATCAAGTTTTCGGGTGTCATGTGAGCGTTATGTGACTAGTATGTTTGTTTTATAGCCCATGTGACCGTATGTGAGCAAGAGGCAAGGTTACTAGACTTTAAATAAGTTGTTGATTTATAACAATAATAATTATTGCCGGGATAGCTCAGTTGGTAGAGCGACTGATTCGTAATCAGTAGGCCCGCGGTTCGATTCCGCGTTCCGGCACCACTCTAGGGGTATAAGCCCTCACACATAAACATTTCTACATAATTTGGTAGGGCTAATTCCTATTACTTGACGCTTTCTACCTTCATAAACATCTGTAACCTTGAACCAGCGCCCGACTACTTCTGACTTCCACGCCGGTTCTTTAATGCCCGTAAATTAGCTAATGCGTCAGCTCCCTCTTCACTAACCCTCTGTTTACCGACAGTTGTTTTAATATGGCCCGAATGACGGACCTTGCGTTGAAGCCAACTGTACTGCGCTTTCTCCACTTGATCTTTAGCCGCTTTTTTCACCGGTTGTTTTACGGCTTGCTTCAGAGCTGTGTTCACTGCCCGTGTGCGTCTGTTGGTATCCTCCGTCCCGTTAGATTCGCCTGTAAACTCAGCTTTCGCACTGCTGCTATCAGTGAAATTTTTGCTCCGTGGCCCTTGAACCGAAATTTCTCCCTGGTTGTTAGACTGGGGACCAATGCCGGACCAGCTGTACAAACCACTGAACACAGATCCAAACGCCTTCGTGGTGTACATGCGCGACCGTGCTTTGTTTTGCTCAGATTTTGCCCCAAGCGTTTGCGCTCTGAAGTTCACCTCTCCTTTATCGCTTGTTTGACTCGCACCGTCCAATTCCGCTGTCTCGGCCGCGCCAAATTTATTTGCTGTTGTCGTTGCACGGCGTGCATTAAATGCCCATCCAACAGCGGTTATCGCTTTGCGGACGTAACCAAGAGGGTGAGCGAAAGCTGCCCCGGCAATGGCGCCGCCTCTCTGGGCAATTTTGGCTCCTGTGTCGAATCTTTTGAGGTTCTTTTCCCTGCCCTCAACTTTCTTTTCTGCTTTGAAAGCCTCTTTGTGATCGCTGATGAGGCCTTGCATTGTGTCACTTAGCGCTTCACCTTCTTTACGGTGATCAGCCGCAAACTGCGCCTTAAAAGCATGCTTTCGAGCATGATAGGTCAGTGGCGAGAACCACTTGTTTGTTTCATGGTGACTCGCAGTCTGCCCCCCAAGATAGGCTTTAGCAGCTCTGGCAGTTAGCGCACCTTTATCTATGCCCGTGTCGATGCCTAGTATTTTGGTATAATCGCTCTTGCCTTTTTGTGCTCTTTTCAAGGCCTTGGTTTTAATTTCGTTGTCGATTTTCTTACTTTCATCGTGCCGTTTACCTGGGCCTAGAAGTAGGGCGGCGCCCAAGGCTTCAAAATTCTGCTCTTTTTTGAATGCGCTAGGTTTTAGATTCCTGCTTTCCTGCGCAGAATCGTTAGCTAAACCTTGCTTAAAAACTGCAGTTGCGTTTGACCGGGCAACATTTGCGTCTTTGATCTCGCTGCGACTCATATAGAGATTCGCTATTAAGTCATTCACCCGGGACCTTATAGGTTTGGTCAAACCTTTTGCGGAACTTTGACGCCGGATATGACCGAGGTGGTTTTGTGCATCCGCAACAGTTTGCCCAATATTCGGTGCAGAGATCGCGTTACTGCGCGGCCGGGTATTGGGTTCGGACATTGCGTTACTGCGCGGCCGAGTATTTGGTTCCGACATTGCGTTACTGCGCGGCCGGGTATTTGGTTCCGACATTGCGTTACTGCGCGGCCGGGTATTTGGTTCCGACATCGCGTTACTGCGCGGCCGGGTATTTGGTTCCGACATTGCGTTACTGCGCGGCCGAGTATTTGGTTCCGACATTGCGTTACTGCGTGGCCGGGTATTCGTCTCCGAATGCCCCGTCGATTCTTCGTGCTTAGGCATTTTTTTGCCCTTTCATGCTCTTATTTTTAGAATTATTCATATAAAAAGGATACGGGAATCTTCCGCAAAGTGAAATCTGCCAAGGTGTTTAGTTTGCATTTAGAGTATTTATCAGTGAGCAAGCGCAAAGTGTGTGCCTGCGTGAAACCCTTTAGTTTTACACCTGCAAGCCAGCGCCCTGTCTGATGTAGGTTCAAAGACACAGCAGCTACAGCATTCTTGGCTAGATAAGTGCTTACGCTAGGCTAGGGAAGTCTTTATCTGTCCTTTATCCAGCACACAGCTGTTTTTTTAGAATTTGCTTCAGGTGTTTAGCAGCGGTAACTAAAGACAATTAGAAGGTATACAGCCCCCCTTGCCTTCTTAAAAGACCTCACGCTTTGTTTTGTTACGAAAACTTCTCCTAAACCCCGTGTGTTTGCTGGCAATAAGGCGAGCTATAGCGACGTTTCTAAGGGGCTAACACAGTATGCAGCCCTGCGTTGTGGTGCCATCTTTCTCCTTTAAGGCCCTTAAAAATGTGCGTTTTATTTCGAAACACTGTCATAGGCTAACGGCGGAATGGTAGGCATTGATCACCCCGGATAAACCTAAGTTAAGCGTGGTGTTTTCTACTGCACTGAATCGGCACCTATAGATTTAGGGCCTCATTATCTAAAAGCTAGCGCTGTTCAGGGCATAACTCTGGGGCTGGCAGACCACTCTCAGTTTGTTTCAAGATAGCCAATATCTGGCTATCGGCGAATCGTGATGTCGTAATACAGAATCTCCTGGACAAATATTGCGAGAAAATTCTACTTGTAGGTAACGCAATCTAGAGACGGGATCACCAAAACTGTCGAGATCAAAATAGCGAAACACGCGATAAATAGGTGACGTGAATCGCTCTTTGCATAGGTTAAAACTACGAAATCTTTTGTTGGAAAATAATTTAACCTAAAGTATTTCAATTTAGGTGAGCACTAATTGAACTCGCGTTAATTTAATATTTTTCTGCGTATTGTTGGATTAGTTGTCGTTTACAAAACCACCGGATAGGTTTGCAACGTTAAGCCTTTGTTCGGCGATCAAACCAAGAGTATCTTGCGAATATTCAAAGTCTCCCAATCCACCCTGGTAGGACTTGAGATGGGCTATATAGCGCTGAACTTCTGGCGTATTTTTCGCTGCGACCCAAAAAATTGCAAACTTCCTGCGAGAGTTCAATTGTTGACTTGCTCGATGTAAGAGTCTGAAGTGAAAGCCAACCAGATCACCCGCTTTGCTTGGAATAGAATAAGATGGAATAAGTTTGTTTCTCAAACGTCTTAGTACACGCCTGAAAAAACCATCATGGCGTAAAGCTGTCAAATATTCCTCATGCCCCCCAGGTCGAACATCCAGCCCGCCACCATACTCAGCGTCGTTGTCCTGCAAGTAGACGGCTAATTGGACTTGGGACCAACTTGGGTCGTATACGAAATCAACCAAACCAAGATTAGCTGAATCCGTGTGCCAACCACCAAACTGATCTGTTTGCATCGTGTATTCAGGAATGGTGACATAATCATCGCCAAGCTGTTTTCTTAGTTCCGCAACGACTGAAGGAAGAAAAGGGATTTGAGCAAGTTCGGGAGTTGCCAGAAAGTCAGCCACGGGCATCACGGCATTTTTTGTTTCAGCGTAGTAGGCTTCACAAATTTTTTTCAAGGAACTAATCTTGCGATCATCGATAATACTGTTCGCCTTGAAGTAGCCTTTAGAGTTAGCGCCCATTTTTTACTCCGAATTTTTAAAAGATTATATCTTTTTTTACGAGCTATCAAAAGATATCACTTTGGATCTAATAAGTCCGGGCTGGACGTGTTTGGAAAACAATAGCTGACGCTCATATTCGGATATCGTTACCGTTAGATTGCGCATAGGTATAGGTAGTGACAACTGCCTAAACCAAATAGCTAAGGACTTGCTTAGAAAAATAACTTCTATGCGCAAACTATGCGCAAACAGAAAAAGATATTGCTGACAGCAATTGTCAATATGCATTCACAACCGCTGCGCGATAAATTACAACGGCTACCTTTTATGCAACTGGCATGTATCTAACCATCCACTACTAGGGGCTTTTATAAGGTGCGCTGCGTTATCTCACTACAGCACTTACATTATCGGAAAGAGGACAAAAAGGCCGCGCAATGGTAAGTTTGCTGATAGTTTCAACAGCGGTTCTAGTGCAGGAACTGCAAAAAAAAGGGGCTTGTGAGCATTGCCAGCCAGACAAATCAGCATGGGTAGAGGTTATGAATAAATATAAATTAACAGTTAATGGAAATGCTTTAGAGGTTGATGTCGCGCCTGACATGCCGTTGCTGTGGGTGTTGCGTGACAAGCTCAAACTCACTGGCACCAAGTTTGGTTGCGGCATTGCCCAGTGCGGTGCGTGCACTGTGCATATTGACGGCGTGGCGGTTCGCTCTTGCGTGTTGCCTGTTTCTGCAGTTTCAGGTCCAGTCACTACCATTGAAGGCCTCGCCCAGGGCGATGATCTACACCCCCTACAATCCGCATGGATAGAGCACGATGTGCCCCAGTGCGGGTACTGCCAAGCAGGCCAAATTATGAGCGCTGCGGCATTGTTATCTAATAATAGTCAGCCCTCAGACGATGACATTGACCAGGCCCTGGAGGGCAACTACTGCCGGTGTGGTACCTACGTACGCATTCGCAAAGCGGTGCACACAGCTGCTTCCTTTTACAATGCAGACAAGAGGAACGGATAAATGAATAGCAAAAAAATTAGTCGCCGAAACCTATTTAAAGTTTCCGCAATTGCTGGTGGTGGGCTGATGCTTAAGTTGAGCTTGCCTGCTAACGCACTGGAAGACAGCGCAACAACTTTGGTGAAGTCGTCTGAGTTGAACTTTTACGTACAAATTGCGTCAGATGGGCAGATCACTATCTATGCGCCAAATCCTGAGATGGGCCAAGGGATCAAGACCACCTTGCCAATGATTATCGCGGAAGAAATGGGCGCTAATTGGGATGATGTTGAAGTTGTTCTTGCGCCAATTGATCCGGCTAAGTTCGGGTTGCAGGGTTCAGGCGGTTCTATGTCAGTTACCAGAAATTTTGACGCCATGCGCCGCATGGGTGCATCTGCGCGTGAAATGTTGATTGGCGCTGCGTCTGAACTGATGGAAGTTGAAAGGCGCGACCTTAAGGCTGAGGCAAGCCAAGTCATTCATGGCTCCGGTCGCAGCATGACCTTTGGCCAACTTGCCTCTGTAGCTGCCCAGCAGCCTGTACCCGTCCCAGAGCAACTGTCTTTCAAGGACCCTCGCTCCTACTCAATTATTGGTACTTCTGTGGGTAGTGTGGATAATTTAGTCATTGCTACAGGCCTGTCTAAGTTTGGTATTGATGTAGATGTGCCTGGCATGAAGTTCGCCAGCTATACGCGCTGCCCGCGACCTGGCGGTAAAGCTGTCAGTTTCAATTCGGCAGAAATCAAGGCACTTCCGGGGGTGATCGATGCGTTTATTTTGCAGCCAGATTCAAGATCCGGGAAAGCGTCTATGGCTTTCTTGGATGGGCTAGCGGCCTTGCAGGGAGGCGTTGCAATTGTTGGTGATGACACTTGGTCTGTATTTGCGGCCAAAGCTAAACTCAAAGTCAGCTGGGATGAAAGAGAAGCTTCCACTGATCAATGGTCAAAGATGGCCAGCGACGCGCGAGCAATAGCTGTGAAAGGCGGCGGCGAAGTTAAATTGGCAGGCGCGTCAGTGGGTGAAGCCCTGTCTGACAGCAACAACCGTACGTTAGAGGGCTTTTACGAATTCCCTTATGTTGCCCACGTATGTATGGAACCCATGAATTGCACCGTTGATTTCAGGAAGGGCGCTTCCGGTAAGCCAGACGCCATGGAAATTTGGTTGGGGAGTCAGTTTCCGAATCAAGTAAAGGAAATTGCCGAAAACATGCTTGGCGTTAAGCAAGAAAACGTCAAAGTACACGGGCTGCGTATGGGTGGAGGCTTTGGCCGGCGGGCAGTACACGACTTTGCCGCAGAGGCGATGGCAATATCCCATCAAAGCGGGTTGCCGGTGAAACTTACCTGGACCCGCACAGACGATATTCATAACGACTACTTTAGAGTGGGCGGCTTCGAAAATATGAAGGGTGCCGTAAGCCCAGACGGTAAGTTGGCGGCATGGGACCAGCACTACATTGGCTTTGCAGACAACGGTAAACCCGTCATCGGTTCTGGATTACGTGGTAATGAATTGCCTATGGTTGCCTTCGATAATGCCAGTATTAGACAGACAATGATGCCGGTGGCCACTGCCTGCGGTGCTTGGCGCGCGCCGGGTTCCAATACCAACGCTTTTGTAGAGCAGAGCTTTATTCATGAGCTGGCTAATTTGGCCGAGCGTGATCACGTTGAATTTTTGACTGAACTTATGGGTTCACGTCGCTGGATTAAAGAGGGCAATATTTCTGCTCTTAATACGGGGCGGGCGATTGATGTTATCAAGCTGGCAGCAGAAAAAGCCGGGTGGGGCAGAACAATGCCCGAAGGCACCGGCCTTGGTTTGGCTTTTTACTTCTGTCACGCAGCCCACGTTGCCGAAGTTGCGGAGGTATCTGTAGATGCCGAGCGTAATTTCAGCGTTAAACGAGTCACGGTTGCAGTGGACGTTGGACCGATTATTAACATGAGCGGTGCAATTAATCAGGTTCAAGGCTCCATAGTGGATGGGTTAAGCACCATGGCCTTACAAGAGATCACAATGCAAAATGGTCGTATTGAGCAGGATAACTTCCACCAATACCCTGTTATGCGCATTGCCTCAACGCCAGAAATTGATGTGCACTTTATCCAAAGTGACAACAAGCCAACGGGCTTAGGCGAACCGGCATTGCCGCCACTGGCACCTGCGGTGACCAATGCAATTTTTGCAGCCACTGGGGAGCGCATTCGAACTATGCCATTGAGTAACGCCGGATATAAACTCGTCTAAAGCGGGTGGGTAGAGCTAGGAGGGGTTTGGCTGAGCATTGCGGGCGCTTCAGCTTGGCTCCGGCCGACTTCGGCTGTAACGCTATCTAACGGTATGCTTAACTTTTTAATGGTTTGCTCCGCCAGATCGACGCTTCGTGTATAAACGCGAAGCATCCCTTGGCGCAAAGGCCCAGCCTATTAACGTTAGGCTACTATGCCTCCTTGGGTCATTGCCTGAATGCGTTCCGCAGAAAACTCAAAATCAGCCAAAACTTCGGCTGTATGTTCACCGTGATCCGGACTCGGGCGAGAAGGTTCCAAGCGTTTGCCGCCAAAGCGCGCTGGAGATTTTATAATCCGCATCTTGCCCATTATTGGGTGATCAAGAAGGCCAACCGTGTCGTTGGCGGCGAGCTGCTCTTGGGCTAATACTTCATCTTTGTCCAGACTCCTGGCGCATGGCACATCTGCTGCTTGGAGTTTTTGCAAAATTTCGTCGGTAGTGAACTGCAAATACGCCTTGGCGACCAGATCTTTAAATTCTTTAAGGTTTGTGACCATTTTTTCAAAAGAGTTGAAGCGATCATCCACCAGCAAGTGCTCCATACCTAGCGCAATCAACCCCCGCATTTGCATCTCATCAGTGGCCGCAGACACAGTTATTGCACCATCTTTTGTTGGCGACAGTTCGTAGAGCAAGTCTATTAACAGTGGGCCTGGTTCGTGATCTGGGTCAAGCAAGGTATGGTTTTGAAAACCGTCCGGGAAAACAAAGAATAAGCTAGAGTCGAGCATAGACAGGTCAATATGTTGACCCTGGCCTGTTTTTTCGCGTACGTAAAGTGCGCAGGTTACAGCTTGGCAAGCAGTATAGGCGGTGATTTTGTCGCAGATTAAAGTGCGAAAAAATGCCGGTTCGTTGTTCTTGCCTTGGGTAGCGGTGAGTCCCGCTTGAGCCTGGATAATGGGATCATATGCCGGTGCGCCACCTAATGGGCCTTCTTTGCCAAAGCCTGATATTGCTGCGTAAATTAGTCTCGGTTGCAGTGCCCGCAAGGACTCGCTGCCTAAGTTCAACTTATCCATAACACCAGGTCTAAAGTTGTGAATAAAAATGTCAACTTGGGGGATCATTTCACGAATAAGTGCTTGGCCTTCTTCTTCTTTGAGGTTGACGCGAATGGACTGTTTGCCTCTATTGCAGTTAGCAAACAATGATGAAATTCCGCCTTTGTTAGCGCCGATGTACCTCATTGGATCGCCCATATTCATTGGCTCGACCTTGATTACTCGTGCGCCTTGTTCAGCCATCATCATCGCCGCAAAAGATGCGGTAATCATTGTTGAAAATTCTAGTACGGTAATGCCTTCTAACGGTTTCAATCTTTTCCCCTTATGAAAATCTAGCGATTGGCAGGCTAAGCGCTAGCAAAGCCTCCGGATAATAAATCGGCAATAGACATTTTTTAGTAATTTGCCTAGTAGTTCTATCCTAGATCCCAAGATGACACAAGCTTAAGCATCAGTGGGCTAGAGGCATAGTGCTTACGCTACATACGGCCCTTTTATCCGTCGCCGTTTTACGTTTTCGACGCTTTACGGGTTTGGTTATATGATTATTTTGGAGTACTTGCTCAACTGTTAATAAGTGCAATCGAAACTTAGCAGAAAGTGTTAAAATTTTGCGCAGAAAAATAATAATGCTTTGGGGTCACTTTATGCTTTCTTACATATCGGCGCTGGCAGATGTCTTCGCTTCATTGGCGCTACTGGTCTCTATGGTTTTCCTCCTTAAGGAAGTAAGACTGATGCGCGACTCTTTACGCCATTCGGATTTTGTCAGTTCCGTGAATCGTAGTTCCGATAACATGTTACGCATTACCGAAAACGACGGCTTGCTTGGAACAATTCATAAGGTCAGTGCTTATCGCTTTAAAGAATTGCGCGACCCCGCAGAATTGCGCGCAATTCTTGCTGAAATCCCACCCATGGAGAAAATTCGCTACTTCCACTTTCAACGTAATGCCTGCCTGAACTGTGAGGTTTTTTTGGAGAGCGTTGAATCTGGGTTTATTGACGCGGCCCGTTTTGCCATGGCCTTTGGGTGGTCTAATGTAGATTTTGAAATCTGGACGGAGTTAGGGTTAGAGGCAGGGCCTAGGTCGCAGCTGCATTTTAAAAATGCCCTAGAGTCGCAAAAATTGGCTCAGATTGCCGCGGCTCAATTGGATAATGCCGCTAACACGGCTAAGGCCCCAAGCAATGCCGTACTTGCTGAATAGGTTGCCAACAGTGGGCTTGGGCGGGCTGGCAAATACTCGCGTTGGATTTAATAGTCGATTTAAAACGCCAAGCTTTCCACTGCGCTCAGGCATAATATGCTTGTCGTCTAAACTTGCTGTTAATCAATGAATTCACCTGTTCCTAGTCAAGCAAAGCCATCGTGGATTAAGACCGGTTGGATTACCGTGCTGCTCATTGCCATGGCGGCAGCAGTGGGCCAGGCCTTTGGTCGATTTGGTTATGGCGTACTGTTACCCGCGGTGCGCGACGATTTGGGTATTAGCAATACGTTGGCTGGGCTTGTTGGAGCGGCCAATGTGGGCGCCTACCTCCTAGGTACGTTGATGGTTGCTTGGGCTACCAGTCGCTACTTATTGATCAATGTCATGCGCATAGGGCTAGCATTCGCAACGCTCGGATTACTTATAGCCAGTTTGGCTGGCTCACCTTGGGTATTGGCGGGGGGGTTGTTTGTAGCGGGTATCGGTGGTGCGTTTCTTTGGATTCCTGCGCCGGTTATTGCCGCTGATGCATTGCCGGCTAATCGGCGCCCTCTTGCTGTGGGTTTGATGAGTTCCGGCATTGGCGTAGGCGTAATGTTCGTCAGTATTTTGAGCGGTATCTTACGGCCAATACAGGGTGATAGTGCTTGGTCGAGTGTCTACGAAATCCAGTTTTTTATTGGCTTGGCAGTGTTGATAGCTGTACTGCTATTGGTACGGCATCAACAAGAAACCCCGTCTGGTGGTGCGGGTATAGGCGGTTTTACCGCGCTGCAACGCATGCCCGGATGGCTGCCGCACATTATTGCTTACTCCACTTTCGGTTTTATGTATTTGCTTATTTTAGGATTTCTAACCACGAGGTTAGAAGACGACAGTCTCTGGGCATCAGTCGATGCCGCCTATGCGTTTACGTTGGTGGGGTTCACGATGATTTTGGGTGGCCCTATATTTGTCGCCATAGCCCAACGTATAGGCGTTCGATTGACCTTAGCATTGGCTTTTGCGCTGTGGCCGATCTTTGTTGGCGTGATTCTGAGTGGCTATGAAGTGCCTGTGCTGGCAGCGTGTATCGGCATTGGTTTTTTGTTTGGCGCAATACCCACACTGATGACGCTTTATGTGGTGGAAAACACCACCACCCAGGATTACGGCCCCAGTTTTGCAGCAGCCACATTGGCCTTTGGTATCGCGCAAACGATCTCTCCGCCCATTGGAGGCTTTATTGCTGATCTCACCGGGTCTTTTACCTATGTGTTTCTGCTTGCGGCGTGCATGAGTATTCTCGGCCTAGCCGCAGCTTTGAGATTGCCGCGACACGATGCAAAATAGTAATCTAGCGATTGACAGGTAAGAACAATAATAAGAGCAATGGTTTTGACGTCATGCAAGGCGTTAATAATGAAAACAAAACTAACCGTGATCTATATAACCTTTCTCTCACTTGCGTTGCCTTTTGCAATGGCAAGTTAGGCTGAAGAGCCAACCACACCTCATACCTCCGTGGCATGGTAGATTTGGTCTACACTAACGCAGCGCCCTCATTCATCGGTAACGCCGCTAAGGTTTAAAATGCCAATAATGAAGTGCTTCGTGAAGGCAACAACGGCTGGACATATATGCCGGGTAATACCCGAGAAATGCCGCAAACTGGCTGGCCCAGTGCTCACCATGCAATGCCTGTATGTGCTGACCTTGAGTCTTTGAAGTGTATACAAGCATATCTTTCAGAAGAGAAGCCTGAGCTAATGCGGGGTGGGTTTATGTGGATGCTGCATCGTCATGTGGGAAAGGATAATACGACACCGATGGTCATGGAGAAGTCTAAGTCTGCAATGGGCCACTGGATTGAATTCGGTCCTCACTTGATGATTATGCCAAAAGACCCCTAAACGATTGCTGGGCATACCACTGATTTTCTTCTGGCTCTCTACTAATTTCGCCACCAATTCTTCCCACTCAAAAAAGATTTTAGTACTGTTGACGTCAACGCGGGCTATTAGCGTACAGTCGTTCTGCTAGCTAGTGAGTAACTAGAATAATAAAATTCGTAATCGAAGGAGATTTATCATGAAATTGTTACCGAATACATTACTCGTATTTGCGCTTGCTCTTTTGTTCGGTTGTGGTCAGTCCGGTGAAGAAACAGCAAGAGAAACAGCAAAAGTAACTGAAAAGGTAGGCGTGTCGAACAATGATCTTGCTACTCGCGCCGGGGCGCCATTGTTTGACAATATGGGTACCTTTGCTATGCCTATTACAACGGCTGACGCAGATGCGCAAAAGTATTTCAATCAAGGCATGGTCTTGGCCTTTGCTTTTAACCACGCTGAATCTATCCGCAGTTTCAAAGCCGCGCAGACTTTAGATCCTAGTTGCGCAATGTGTTTTTGGGGTGAAGCGTTAGCAACCGGGCCAAACATTAATGTCACTAGTAAAGGCAAAGTGATTATGTCCGCCCAAGCACGCCTGAATGCTTTTGCTGCACTTCAGAAAGCTACGGCACTTAGCGGTGGCGTTAGTCAGCGAGAGCAGAGCTATATTAAGGCGTTGTCTGCCCGTTATAATGGAGACGTGGACAGTCCGCGTGAACCCCTAGATCTTGCTTGGGCTAAGGCTATGGGCGACCTGGCTGCGCAATTCCCAGATGATATGAATGCCGCGTCGATTTATGCCGAGGCGCTTATGAACACAATGCCTTGGAACTACTGGTCAGACGATGGCATAGCTAAGCCTGAAACATCGGCGGTCATTGCCAGTTTAGAAAAAGTAATGGCAGCTGAACCAGATCACCCATTAGCCTTACATTTGTATATTCACGCATTGGAGGCATCCTCTGACCCTAGTCGTGCAGAAGCAGCGGCTGATAGGCTGTCCAACTTGGTGCCCGGTGCGGGACACTTGGTGCACATGCCCTCACACATCTTTTTTCGTATAGGTCGATACAATGATGCGGCGCAGGCGAATTTGCGAGCTGCTGCTGTTGATGAGGCTTACATTGCAGCGTGCAATGCTCAAGGTTTCTATCCGGCTGCATACTACCCTCATAACATCCACTTTCTTTGGTCAGCATCCACCATGCAGGGGCAGAGTGCACTGAGCATCGACAGTGCCCGCCGTGTTGTGGAGAATGTGCGCGTTGAGCAGGTAAAGGCATTTCCCACAATCGAGTTCTTCCGCACGGTACCTTTGCTGTCCTTAGTGCGCTTTGCTAAGTGGGATGACATTCTTGCGGAACCACAACCTCACGAAGAGTTTATGTTTGCACGGTCTGTCTGGCATTACGCCCGTGGCGTAGCTTACGCAGCGAAAGGACAGCCTGAAGAAGCCAAAGCAGAGCTGGCCTTGCTGGAGCCTCTAAAAGACGATGTGTCTGTGCGCTTCTTAGATAGCCGTGATTACCCAGGTTCTGCGTTAGTAGGTATTGCTATTCATTTGCTGCAGGGGGAAATGGCCTATCGTGCGGGAGAGTTTGATCAGGCGGTTAGTCATTTTGAACAAGCAGTGGCCGCTCAAGATCTGCTGCCCTATACGGAGCCACCGTTTTGGTACTACCCAACAAGACAGTCGTTAGGCGCGGCGCTTACGGCTGGCGGCAAACATGCTGAAGCCGAAGCGGTGTTTAGAAAAGATCTTAAGCAATATCCACACAATGGCTGGTCCATGTTTGGTTTGGCTCAGAGCTTAACGGCCCAGGGTAAAATCGAAGAAGCAGCCAAGGCGAAAATGCATTTCGAAACCATTTGGCAGTTCGCAGATGTTGAGTTGACCGCCTCGATTCTGTAAAAGGCGAGTATCATTTCGCAACATCAAGCTGAATCCAAAAACTAAAAAAAAGACCCGCAATTGCGGGTCCTTTTTTATAGCTGCGTATATATAACGGCCTTTATAAGGCGGCCATTAACTAAATAGCCGTTAGTAGGCGCTCAGGCCCCTGCTCTAAAAACCGACGTAGTTAACGAAGTCTTCACTCTCTTCTCTATCAGCTCGCACAGAATTTGCCGCAAAGCTGTCGTCTGGATAACCCATGGCGATGCAGGTCATGATGACTTGATCCTCGGGAATGCTCGCCACTTCGCGGACGATGTCCGAACGCATAATGCCTTGGCCATTGACCACTGAGCCTAAGCCCTTGTCCCAAGCGGCCAGTACGATGCCGTAACACAGCGCACCTAAATCAAAGCGCGCTTCAGCGCCTGAATCCAGTGCTCTGTCGTAGGTTAAGACCAGTGAAACCGGTGCGTCGAACTGTCTGAAGCCGCGCATTACCCAATCTTGGCGCATAACTTTGTCTTCGCGCTCTATGCTCATAGCGGCAAATAGCTTCTTTGCAATGGCCACCTGGCGAAAGCGGTGATCACCCTCGTACTCGCCGTGAGAGGGGATATCTCGCTTAGGTTTGCCTCCCTCACTCATAACTTTCATATTTTTAGATCTAACCTCATCTAGTGCTTCGCCGGTTAATACGTGAACATGCCAAGGTTGTGTGTTCATGGACGAAGGCGCGCGTTTAGCGACGTTTATAATTTCTTGTATAAGCGCTTTGGGGATAGGGTCCTTTTTGTATCCGCGAACACTCTTACGGCTCATCACTAATTGCTCGAATTCCAATGCCTTCTCCTTTCTACTTGTTGTTGGCAAAACTTCGCGGCTGAAGTGCTAGCTAAATATTCAACCGCATTACAAAGCACACTCTTGTGTCAGCATTGCTAACGCACTTTATTAATGGTTGCCATTATAATAGCTGATGCCAAGTATCTAGGGTAGTGGTTGTGCGTGAAGCTCAAGTCTTTTGAGTAAGCTCTGCGTATCGGTGGGTTGTAATCTTCTTTTTGATTTAGACGTTAGTTAACTCGGCCCAAGTTAATTCAACATTGCCAGATTCCGCCGCTACAAATGCAGTCATGCCGGTGATAGTAATACTCAGGGTCAGAGTTCTTTTTATCAGGCCGGCAAGTTCGACAATTTGCTCCCACTGAAATTGATAAACTTGAGCCCCGCAACTCTCAATTTCGTTCTGTGCCTGAGACCACCAGACGTTGGCTTTGGTATTAAAACAGTAGACTTTTACTTGTTTGGCAATAGTACTGGCTTTGCGTACACGCTCTCCACTCGGTTCACCTACCTCAATCCAATTGAGAATTATGCCGTCTAGACTGCGCTGCAATAAATCGGGCTCTTCGGTATTACTTAGCCCTGTGGTGAAATCTAAGCCCTCACCAACATTTAAGCAGTAGGCCATGAGCCGCACCATCATTCGTTCTAGCGTCTCGGATGGGTGTTGAGCAACAGTGAGGTTGAGGCTTTCATATCGACCTTCGTCTATATCCGATAAATCTATATCGAATTTGTAGATTGTTGGTTTAAGGGCCATAGTTTTTTAATCCAAAAAAGTCAGCTATTCCAGAAGGAGCAGTCTACTCACTTGGTTTGGATATAGCTTGGAGTTCCCGCGTTTGTTCAACGTTGCAATGTTTGCACGTTAACAAAGTGCTCATTTTGCGGTGGTTGTAGTGGGCGTTGACTGATAGAGTTTTGCCCGTATAACTAACGCTTATTTATAGGAGCTAACTCATGGGTAAGATCCATTTGATTTTGTTGAGCGGATTACTGTTCAGTGGCTGCGCCGAATATTTGCCAATTTCCGGTGGTCAAATAAAGGGTGTTGTCACGCCCGCGCCAGAGCAGTGGGGTGCAGTAGCGGATGACAAAATCATTCAGTTTGAGACAAATGCAGGGGAGGCTTATTCGGTTAACCTATGGGTTGTGGAGGTGTCTGGAAGTCTGCACGTTTTTGCTGGCGATAAACGTGCGAACTGGGTTGAAGACATTGAGCAAAATCCGAACGTTCGACTGCGCGCTGATACTTCAATCTTCGAATTTGAAGCGGTACGAGTGAGTGATGCGCAAGAATTCGAGTTGTTTGCTCAAGCCTGGGAGGCCAAATACGGCAACAGGCCCAGAAATGAAAATGTTGATGAAACATACCTTTATCGTTTGCGATCATTGGCTGAATTGCCCTAGAGGCAGAGCGGCTGTAAGCAAGAGCGCTTAAGCCTGACTTTTAGATCATATTTTCAGATCTTAGTTTTCCAGCAAAACCGCGCACAGCTGGTTATTTCTGCGTTGGGCTTTGTAGTAACGTTAACTTCCTAAGCCTTTGAAGCTAGGCGGTCTTTTTTCTATAAACGCATTAATAGCCTCGTGGTGCTCGGGGCTTTTGTAGCATTCTGCCAATGCTGTAAGTTCGCGCTTTTGCACTAGCTTGATATCTGACTCAGCCATGTTCTGCGTGACTAACTCTTTCACTCTACCAAGTGTGCGTGAGGGGTTTTCGCCGATGCGTTTAGCCAGTTCAGTGGCTTTTGGTAGAAGCGATTCTTGGCTTTCTGCTAATTCGTCGACCAAGCCTATGCGCTGTGCTTCTACCGCATCTATTGTTTCACCGGTGAGCATCATACGATTGGCTAGGCCGAACCCGGCGCGGGCAACCAGATAGTAGGAGCTTGCCAGTTCCGGCACTACACCCATTTTTACGAAGCGGGCGCTGAACTTGGCTTCTGGTGCCGCCATAATAAAATCGCAGGGCAGGATTTGCGTTAACCCCACGCCGACGGCTGCGCCGTTTACTGCGGCGATAATAGGTTTTGCGTTGCGTACTAAGCCCACCCAGTCTCTGGGCGCCTCGTTACCGGTAGAGGTGTCGGACTTGGCTTGCTCTTGGAATAAGTCTTTGATGTCTGCCCCAGCACAAAAGCCTCGGCCAGCACCTGTAATGATAAATACGTCCACTTCTTCGCTGGCGTTGCCTGCTTCTATGGCATGCTGCATTTCAGCGCCCATCTTATAGGTCCAGGCGTTAAGGCGTTCAGGGCGGTTCATCGTAATGGTCATCACGCCGTCAACCAGTGTGGTGAGAATTGTTTCGTAGTTAGTTATTTTCATTAGCTTTCCCCATTTGTTTTTTTCCTTAGCGGATTCAAGAAACCTAGGGTAAGGACTGAACGATCGCTGGACTAAGATGTATCACTTTGTGAACGGCTCTACAACTTCTAGGTCCGGCTTATGCCCAAGCTATTACGGGTGTTCAATATTCAGCAGTTCTGTCAGTCTGAGCGCTGCTAATAGTGCAGTAGCGCACTTATTTTTTGAATGGGGTTTCACCATGTCCGCGATGAATCAACAAAGGTACGTTTCTATAGCGACCAAAAAACGTGATGGCAGCTGGGTTTGGACTGCGGTCTGGTTTGCCGCGTGCGGAGCCGAGGGCGCATTTTACGTGTTTTCCGCCGGTGCTGCCGGTAAAGTCAAACGCATACGCAATTACCAAGACATTCAAATAGCGCCCTGTACTGCTTCCGGCAAAATTTTGGGTCAGAGTGTCTTAGGCAAAGCTTGGCTTGAAGACGGTAGTGAACAATGCCGTGATGCCTATGCGGCATTGAGACTCAAGTATGGTTGGCAAATGGCGGTACTCGACTTGTTCAGTAAGCTCAGCGGCAACTTTAGTAAAAGGCAATTGCTTGGGTTCTCGTTAACCGATGATCTGTCCTGAGTCTGCCCAAGATTCAACCTCTGCCAATTGTGAGTGCAAATAACCAACGCCTCGCAAATAGACAGCGCATACAGACAGTGCTTATAGATGGGCTACGCATTTAATTTCTATTTTTAATGCGGGGTCCACTAACGCAGAAACCCCAATCAGCGTTTGGCAAACTTCTGGCGGTTGTCCGTATGCAGATTCTCGGGCGGCGAATACGCTGCCGACGTTTTTCATGACTTCTTGCACATCTGTAACAAAATAGGTTTCGTCAACGATATTGCTCATGTCCGCGCCAAATTCGGCCAGTACGCTCTTGATGTTGCTGTAGGCCAGCACGGTTTGCTCAGTGATGTCTGCGGGTGCTTTGCCGCTATCGTCCATGCCAACCTGACCGGATAGGTAGAGTACGTTGCCTACCTGGATCGCTTGGGCCATTAGGGCCGCGTAGGGACCGCTGCGGAAACTCTTTTTATTTATCGTCATTCTAGATCCTCATTAAATTTTTCTTTTGCTGTTGTCCATTATTGCAAATCAGCGGCTTTTATAGGGTTGAAAATGTGTACTTCTAGCTCGCGGAGCTAAGCATGCAGAACTAACTGTGCAGAGCGGTATTTTACTGCTCTTACCAAGGCAGATATCGGTCAAGATGTGCAGGATAAGAAACTTTCAAAAAATTGACTAAACAACCTAAAGTTTGTACAGGCACTTCCGATTAGTATTGTAAGCGGCAATTAATTGCCGGCTTTGGTAGCGACAGCAGGCTAAAGCCGAGCCGCTGGTGGTATTTCGAAATTGTTTGGAGGGGTCCAAAGATTATTTTGAAGTGCTTCCCAGTGGCGCTTGTTTCCAAAGCTGATTCCCACTCAAACGCCTTAATCTAAAGGCGTTGGAGGGGAGTCGCAGGCACGTTGCTTAATGGCGTCTTTTCTTTTCCCCTTTTTGCCTTTCTTTGGTCTGCGGCCTCTTTTTTAGGCTTCTCTTTTCCACATGAAATGCATGGGATTTACCTTGGCCGCAATTGTTAGGCCGGGCGTTCGCCTTTGACAATGACTCTGTGCATGTGGCGTCTATAGCCCTGATAATCGTTCAGAGCATTGTGAAAAACGCAGCGGTTATCCCACATTGCTAACGTGCCCTGGGTCCAGTGGAACCGGGTAACGTACTGCTCTTGGGTAAAGTGTTGAGTGAGAAACTTGAAAATGGCTAGGCTTTCTTGCCTAGTCCAACCCTTAATGTTGACCGTATGAGGAATGCTGCAATAAATGCTTTTGTTGCCGGTTTCGGCGTGGGTGCGAATTAACGGGTGTTCTACTTCAGATTCCGCAAAATCAGCATTCCCACCATATGCGGCGCCTAAGTTTTTCTCAGCTTCTGAGCCTTTGTAGTCGCCTTTGGCGCCGTGTACTAGCTTGGGAGAATAAACCCCAGTTTGCTGTTCTAACATTTCACGTAGGGCATGGCTTAGATTGGCATAGGCTGCGGTTGCGTCCGCAAACAGCGTGTCGCCGCCAACTTCTGGTACCTCTACCGCATAAAGCAGTGTGGCCTTGGGTGGAGTCAATTGGTAGGAAGTGTCCGTATGCCAGTCACCGCCAAAATTCATTTGGGCATCGGCTTCCTTAATGATAGGAATGACATGGGGGCTCGCTTCCACCGCCTGCATAAACGGGTATTTGTCGAGTTCGCCAAAGTTCGCAGCAAAGTTTGCCTGGGCTTCTGGTGATAGATTTTGCTCGCGGAAGAATAAAATGTGGTGTTCTAGCCAGGCGCTGTGTATTTCATCGATGGCCTGTGCGGAAAGTTGTTGGGATAAATCGATTCCTGTTACTTCAGCGCCAACGGCACCTATGCTGGCGTCTACCTTGATCTGCGTATATGTCATAAAAATCTCCTCTCGCCCCTGTTTTAAAAGCCATAAGAGTTATAACAGATCTCACTTCCACTCCAAACCAAAGATGGGGCGGTGTAGGCGCGGAATATTTGCGCTAGAGTAAAGCGGGGTTAAAAGTGTATTGAGGAGAGCGGCTATGGCGACAAAGCATGTCACAGTTTTTGATGGAGACGATGCGTCACCTGAAGTAATGGTGCCAACAGTAGATATTCTAAGATCTATGGAATTAGATATTGAGTTCAGTTATCCGCTGATTGGGGCGGCAGCAAAGACGGCCAGTGGCGCGCTTTTTCCAAGTGCTGCTAAGGCGGCAATTGATAGTGCGGACGCGACCTTTTTTGGCTCTACGAGTGGCGACAGTACTGCCGCGTTGTTTTATTTGCGTTGGGGGAAGCAGACCTTTGCCAATGTTCGTCCATGTAAGTGGCTGCCAGGATTTAACTCGCCTTTAGCCAGTCCTGAGGGTATCGATTTTGCCATTGTTCGAGAAAATCTTGAGGATCTGTATTTAGGTCTTGAGGGGGATATTGAAGACTTGGCCGGGCTGAACTTATTCTCTCCTCATGCTCGTGCCAATATTTCTGATTTGGGGCCGGGTAAATATGCGTTAAAAGCGATTACCGAAGCGGGTTCCGAACGGGTGATTCGTCATGCTTTTGAGCTGGCTCGGCAGCGCAATGGCAAGCGTAAAGTCACTGTTACCTGCAAATACAATATGCTCAGCGTATCCGACGGTTTGTTTCTCGAAATTGGGCAGAGTATTGCGAAAGAATATCCAGATATTGAATTTGAGCATTTTATTGTCGACGATTTTCTGTGCCGAATGATCTCTAACCCTCATGCGTTAGACGTTGTGGTTATGCCCAATTTGTATGGGGACATTATGTCTGACGGAGCGGCAGGCTTGATTGGGGGGCTTGGGTTGGCACCTTCCGGATGTTACGGGGCGGACTATGCATACTTTGAGTCTGCCCATGGTACAGCGCCGGATATTGCCGGGTTAAATATTATTAACCCAACGGCTACCTTGTTGTCAGCAGTGATGCTGCTGCAATATTTGGGCTTTGCCGAAGCTGCCTCTAATCTCGAACGTGCGGTCAAAGAGGTTTATGTGGGCGGATTGGCGCTAACCAAGGATCAAGGGGGTAGCTCAAGTACTTCGGAGTTTTGTACGGCGGTAAGTACTCTGCTTCGGAGCTAATGCCGGTTAGTGTCTTGCTGGTGGTGATTAGGTTGCCGAGTGCAACCAAGATTGTGCTAGCAAACTAGCTAGCTGGCAGGTGCTATTCCAACTCTCTGGGCGCTTCGTCTGCAATGCCCACGTGAAGCATGGGTGATGCATCTATATTCTCCGCGTTCATCATGCCAGCTACTCTCTGGAGCGATGCGACAATCATAGATTTTTCCCATTCTTCCAATTTTTCAAAGGCAGTGCTGAAAACATCCTGCAGAGGTTTCGGCGCAGTGGCAATTTTTGCCTCGCCCTCTTCGGTCAAGGTTGCGTGCACAACACGCTTATCTGAATGGCTTCTGTGACGAGCCACCAAACCGCGGCTTTCAAGTCGGTCCAAAATATTAGTCACCGTGGCTTGGCTGAGGCTGACCTTGGTGGACAACTTGGAAATTGCGACAGCGCCTAATTCTTGGATGGCTTGTAAGAGCAATAATTGTGGTGCAGTGAGTCCCGCGGTCTTGCTCAACTGGCGAGAATATAGATCAGTAGCTCGAATGATTTGCCTGATCGTAATGAGGACTTCTATTTCTTGGCTCAGAAGAATTGCTCCTAAATATTGCCCCAAACGGGCTAATGGCTATGCGATAAATCTCTTCAACGCCTCTAATGTCGTGGACCCAAGTCTGTATAGCGTGAGTTCCGCGATTAGATCATGGTAAGTCTCTTAGGTAAAAGACTAGTTTTTAAATTACGATGATTAGTGGTTTTTTTCTTAGAGTCGGTGGTGTTTCAGCACCTTTTACAAGCTTCTTAGGCATGGATTGTTAAGTACTATAAATACTTTTTGTTGCAAATATTTTGGCTCAATTTAAGTTAATTCGAAAATACGGCCGGTTTTACTATATAGTATGCCGGCTTGATGGGCGGGTTAGCTTTATTTCCTTAGCCTACTAAAGGTATGCATAGTAAGAATTTGCTCTGCATATAATAAGATTTTTGATGTTTAAGCAAAGAGGTGAGATTTGAAATTTCAACGTAGCAAGATTAATCAGGCTGTGGTTTCTGCCATAGTATCGATGACAGCAGGTTATGCTGGCGCCGACCAAGGTGTTATTGAAGAAGTAGTGGTAACAGCCACTAAAAGATCAGCAAGCATGCAAGATGTGCCAATTGCAGTTCAGGCGATGACTGAAAACACGCTGGAAGAGCAAAACATCACTAGCTTTGAAGACTATGTGAAGTATTTGCCTAGCGTAAATGCCGGTGGCCGTGGCCCAGGTCAAAATGAAATTTATATCCGTGGAGCCGCGGTTGATGCAATTAATATCTCAGTTGCTGAATCTCAAGGTTCTGCCCCAAACGTGGCACTTTACCTAGACGAGCAGCCAGTAACCGCAGGTGGCCGTAACCTAGATGTCTATATTACGGACATGGAGCGTATTGAAGTACTTCCTGGACCACAGGGCACTCTTTACGGTGCTAGTTCACAGGCGGGTACAGTTCGTCTGATCACCAACAAGCCTGTAATAGACGAGTTCGGCGCAAGCTTGGCTGCCGGCTTCTCAAGCACATCACACGGTGAGCCCAGCGACAAAGTTGAAGCCATGATCAACATTCCTGTTATTGAAGGTAAGCTAGCGGTTCGTGCCGCGGTTTACAGCGATAACAAAGGTGGTTACATCGATAATGTCGAGGGTACATTCACCGCAAACCCATCCGTGAACCCAGCTTACCCTGGTAACTCTGTAGACTTCGACGAAGGTCACGTGTTTGCTAACGGTACGGTAGTTGGTGCTGGCGGCGTAACTATTCCAGTTAATTACACTACAGCGACAAGCGCAGGTTTAGTTGAAGATGATTTCAATGATGCGTCTTATCAGGGTGTGCGTTTAGGCGCAAAGTACCTGATCAATGATAATTGGTCAGCTTTGGTTCAATTTACTCAGCAGTCGCTGAAGACTCAGGGTGTTTTCGACTATGACGAATCTTTGGGCGACCTGAACGTTGCACGTTTCACTGAAGATTCATTGGAAGACGAGTTCAATCAGTACGCTTGGACCTTGGAAGGTCGTGTTGGCGCTCTGGATTTAGTCTACACAGGTGCTTTCCTTGACCGCGAAGTGTCTCAGCGTTTGGACTACACTGGCTACTCTAATATCGGGCGATTTGTTCCTGGTTACCAGTGTGAGTATCTTGTTGGCAGCGGCTACACAGGTGATATCCCAGGTGGCACAGCTTATACCTATGACCCAACGCTCAGCGGCAACACTGGGGTAATTGAGTGTGGTAATCCAGCCAATAACTTCAATGCTGAAAACGAAAACACTCGTATGACTCATGAAGCACGACTTTCTACCGATCCAGATCGTGCGTTGCGCTTTACCGGCGGTGTTTTCTACGAAGATGCTGAAATTCTCCACGTTGGTAATTTCAACTACCTCGGTGCAACAGAAGCTGGTTTTGCGCCTATTGATATTTCTCGCAATAGTAACTTCGATAATGCCGATGCTAATGCACGTGGCCTTGTTGATGCGTCCACGCAATTCCGTAACGATAACCACCGTAATGAAGAGCAAACGGCGATATTTGGTGAGCTTTCCTATGACCTCACTGAAACCGTGACGGTTGCAGGTTCTGCGCGGTACTACGATCTTGAGTACGGTTTCACCGGTTATGGTGCATTCCGCTATGGTAACCGCCCATTGTTCGTAGATGATGCAGATCCTAGCAATGACGTTAGACCTAATGTCACTGGTGGTCGAGACTACGCTGTTAACCTAAATCAGCTTCAGCCTCTGACTACTACCGACACCATTACTAAGTTTACTGTTACGTGGACACCGACCGACGACATGTTGTTCTATGTGACGACTTCTGAAGGCTACCGCCCTCCCGGATTTAACCGTGGCGCCGCAGCGAGTTCTGTTTATGACCCCGCCGCGTCAAATGAAACTAATAATGGCATCGCTTGTGGCACCAACATTGCTATCGACTCTAAGCTAGCCGCTGGTGAGAATGGGTTCCCAGGCTATTGTCTGCCCTATGTTTTCGAGTCGGATACTCTGGAAAACCTCGAACTTGGCTGGAAGTTAAATCTTTTAGATGGTCGCATGCGTGTTAATGGCTCGCTGTATCAGATTGACTGGAATGACATTCAGGTATCCCAGTTTGATTCCCAGAACATCTCTATCTTCACTATTGTAGATAACGGCGGCGACGCTGAGATCACGGGGCTTGAGCTAGACGCGGTTTGGGCGGTTAGCGATAACCTGACTCTGTTCGGCGCAATGTCATACAACGACACTGAATTGGTTCGCGTTGACCCTGGTTTCTCGTTTGTTGTTCAGGACGTAGGTCGTCCTCTACCATTAACACCTGAGTTTCAAGGTAATCTTCGTGCACGATATTACTGGAACATGTCTGGTGGCAAGGAAGGCTTCTTTCAGCTAGGTGGTAAGTATTCTGGTAAAGCGCTCAACTCAATTGTTGATACGACAACAGAGCCAAACACCTCTCAGGACAGTTATGTCATTATGGATGCTTCAGTTGGTTTAACCACTGACACAGGTTGGGGCGTTGAATTGTATGTCAGCAACTTAACTGATGAGCGTGCGCAGCTGCACATCAACCGTCAGGACTTCTTGGAAAGAACGACCACTAATCGTCCTCGTACGATTGGCGCTCGCTTCAAGTACGATTTTAATGAATAGTTAATATTCGTTAAGACGAAGTGAAGAGAAAGGCGAGCTTAGGCTCGCCTTTCTTGTTTTGGGGGTAAGGCACTATAATTTGGTCGTTGAAGATCCAATGACACATCAGGAAACGGAAAAATATATGTCTGGCAGCGACCAAGCTAATAAAAGTGAAGATTTATCGAAGCGCTCTATGGAGGCAGCAACGCAATTGTTGTCGCAAGGTAAGGCGCAGATCCAAGCGGGGCAATTCGCCGATGCCCAAGGTCTACTGGAACGCTTGCTGACCGATTACCCCAACCACTCAGAGGCACTGTATTTTATCTCCGTGGCCCAGAGGTTGAGCGAAAACTATGAGGGTGCTCTAGGTTCTCTGCAAAAATTAATTGCCATTGAGCCCACCTATGGCCGGGCCTATCAAGAGCGAGGCCATGTTTTTATGGCCAGCAACGAATCCGACGAGGCCAAAGGGGCCTTTCAGCAAGCGGTGAGACTAAACAGCAGTTTAATCGCCAGCTGGCAGATGTTGATGACGCTGACAGACGCCGGGATAGAGCAAAAAGCCTACGACTATTTTAAAGATCAGTATCAGCGCCTTGCGGCACTTCCCCCCGAACTTTTGGGGGTTAGAAACATGATGGAGGAAAACAAACTATCAAAGGCGGAGCAGCTGTGTAGGAGCTTTCTCCAAAAACATCCAAAAAATATTGAAGGCATGCGCCTGCTGGCCGACTTGGGTGTCAAAACTAATGTGTTGGATGACGCAGAGTTTATTTTAGAAAGCGCTTTGGTCTATGAGCCGGATAATAAGTTAGTGCGTTTCGACTATATGAATGTGTTGTACAAGCGGCAGAAATTTGGGCTGTGTATGGAGCAAGCGCAGGTTCTTTTAGATGCAGAGCCTGACAATAGTCAATATCGCTTCGCCTATGCAAACCAGTGTGTTGCAGTGGGTCGGTTCGATGAAGCATTGGCCTTTTATGATGAGTTTGTCGCCAAAGATCCCAATGCTGCGCCCGCCCATTTGTTGCGCGGCCATACGCTGAAAACCGTAGGTCGAATCGACGAATCCGTTGCTGCCTATCGCGCTGTTTACAAAGCCAAAGCAGATTTTGGAGATGCATTTTGGAGTTTGGCCAACCTCAAGACCTACCAGTTTGAGGACGCGGAAATAGACCATATGCGCGCGCACCAGCAGTCGGATGCAACGTCCTTAGATGACAGGATTCATCTTAGTTTTGCACTAGGTAAAGCTATGGAAGACGCCAAAGACTACACCGCTTCAGCGGACTACTATTTGCTTGGTAATGAGTTAAAGAATAAAGAGACACATTACGATAAAGAACGCATGACCTATAAGTTGGCGCTGCAGCAGAAATTTTGTACAGCCGAGCTTTTTCAAAATTTTGCTGATGCCGGCTGCGCTGCCCCAGACCCCATATTTATCGTTGGCCTGCCTAGAGCCGGTTCTACGCTGCTTGAGCAGATATTAGCCTCGCACTCCATGGTGGATGGCACCTTGGAACTTAATAATATCCCTGCCATAGCCCACCGGTTGAATGGCCGTCGTACTGTGCATGAGGAGCCAAGGTACCCTGAAGTATTGAGCCAATTGACGCCGGAGATCGCCCAGCGGCTGGGTCAAAAATACATTGATGAAACTCAAATTCACCGCGAAAGTGGCAAACTCTTTATCGACAAAATGCCAAATAACTTTCGAGATATAGGGCTGATTCGGATGATTTTGCCTAATGCCAAGATCATTGATGCACGCCGTCACCCCATGTCTTGCTGCTTTAGTGGTTTTAAACAGTTGTTTTTTGAGGGGCAGGATTTTACCTATGGCCTTGAAGAGATCGGCACTTATTACCGTAATTATGTTGAGTTAATGGATCATTGGGACAAGGTTCTGCCCAACTTTGTTCTACGCGTTCAGCACGAAGATGTGGTGGATGATCTAGAAACCCAAGTGCGGCGTATGCTCGACTTCTGTGGGCTACCGTTTGAGCAAAGTTGTGTTGATTTCCACCAGAACAAACGCAGTGTGCGCACGCCGAGTTCGGAGCAGGTGCGCCAGCCCATTTTCCGCACAGCACTAGATGCTTGGCAAAACTATGAGCCGTGGCTACAACCCTTAAAGACATCCTTGGGCTCTGATCTTTGTCGTGAATATGGTATCGAGTGATTAGCCGTTAAAAGTGGTGGTTGGCTGCGCGCGCATTGCCACTATTTGGAGTGAATTTTATGAAGTATTCCGTGTTACTCCCATTTTTTGTAACGTACATTCTCAGTTCTTTTGGGCCGGCATACGCTGGCTCCGACCTAGATGGGGATGAAGACAACTATGTTGTCATGCTCTCGCTAGACGGCTTTCGTCACGACTATCTGGCTAAATACGATGCGCCAAACTTGAAAAAAATTGTCGCCAGCGGGATTACCTCTAAGGGGCTGATTCCAGGTTTTCCCAGCAGCACTTTTCCAAATCACTACAGCATCGTCACAGGCTTATATCCGGGTAATCATGGGTTGATAGGCAATAACTTTTACCACCGGCAGCGTGGGCAAAAGTATGCGATGAAAAATGCTAAAGCGGTTACAGATGGCAGTTGGTATGGCGGATTACCACTTTGGCAGGCTTTGCAACAGGCGGGTTTGCCTACGGCCAGTTTCTTTTGGGTAGGCAGTGAGGCGAATATTCAGGGCGCTTATCCCACCTTTTACGAGCGCTATAACGGCCGGGTACCCAATGCGCAAAGGGTTGAGCAAACATTGGCGTGGTTGCGCCTCCCCAAAGACCAACGACCGCGTTTCGTGACACTTTATTTTTCCACGGTAGACAGTGCAGGGCATAACTACGGTCCTGATTCCTCACAGGTGCGTAGCGCGGTAAAAGCAGTGGACAAGCAGGTAGGCGCCTTGATGGACGGTCTGGCAAAACTAGACCTGCCAGTGAATCTGTTTATTACCTCAGATCATGGCATGGACGCTGTGTTACAAAAAAAGGTGGTTTTTCTCGATGACCATATTAATTTGCAGCAGTGGCGTGGTAAATCCAAGCTTATTCCAGGCGGCGCGCTGACTTATTTTTATAGTACTGATGCGGGTTTGGTAAGTCGTACTTATGCACAGCTGCGTGGTGTGGCAAATGTTAAAGTGTATAAATCTCCGGCATTTCCTAAGTCCTTCCATTTCTCCCCTAGCGACCCGCGCACGCCAGATCTAGTTTTGGTCGCTGAGCCAGGTGGCTATATTGGGTTGCGTCGGGCTAAAGATCAAAACCGAGTGGTTAAAGGCGCCCATGGGTATCGGGCGGAAAACAACAAAAGTATGCACGGCGTACTCATGGCCACAGGGCCTAGTTTAAAATCCGGTTTGGTCGCGCCCGCTGTTGAAAACGTCCACATCTACCCGTTAGTTATGCACATTCTCGGGGTGCCGGTGACGACAAAAATCGATGGCGAACTCTCTGTGTTGGCACCTTATCTCAATGCTTCCGAATCAAATTAAGCGCCTGATTAAGTGTCAGAGTCGGCGCTGTATTAGGCGGTGAAGCGCATTGAAAGATCCAACGGCACCACGCTTTTGGTGAGGTCGCCACTGGATATGAAATCTACCCCTGTCGCCGCAATTTTATTGATGCTGTCAGCTTCAATGCCGCCGGATGCTTCGAGCAAAATTTTGCCCTTACTGCGTCGCACCGCTTCTTCTGTATCGGCATTAGAAAAGTTATCTATTAGCGCTATGTCGGCCCCTGCTTGGGTGGCTTGATCAAGTTCGTCCAGCGTTTCAACTTCTACTTCTATGGTTTTCCCCGGATGAGATGCTTGGGCTAAACGAATGGCCTGCGCAATGCCGCCTGCTGCCGCGACATGGTTCTCTTTAAGTAAAAAAGCATCGAATAAACCAATTCTGTGGTTACTGCCGCCGCCACAACGCACTGCGTGTTTTTGCGCTAGGCGTAAACCGGGTACGGTTTTTCGCGTGTCTAAAAGCTGGGCCTTATGGCCGTCGATCAAGGCGACGTAATCTGCGGTGCGGGTGGCAGTGCCTGAAAGGAGCTGCACAAAGTTCAGCATGGTGCGCTCAACAGTGAGTAAGCTACGCGCGCTGCCAGTGAGGGTGAACAGTGTTTGGTTGGCGACAATGACGCCAGCGTCTTCTACATGCCATTGAATAGCAATGTTTGCGTCCACTTGTTGAATGGTCTCATCCACCCAAGCCTTACCGCAAAATACGCCGTCTCCCCTAGTGATCACGGTGGCGTTGGCCTGTTGGTCTTGGGGAATTAGGCTGGCTGAAATATCGCCGCTGCCAACATCCTCGGCGAGGGCTGCAGCAACATTTCTTTTAACTTCTAAGGCCAGACATTTAGGGTCTAATTGATTGTGCATATGAAATTTCACCTCATTATCTGGGTTTGGCTGAATGATACAGGTCAGCGCGTTATTTTAGCCGGTTAATTGCTCGAGCTATGTTGCTCGCGGTCTGAACAAACAATTTCATTACAAACGTCGCAGCGCAGTATAAACTTTAGTCGTGACAGGAAAAACAAAATGATGGCAGATACCCACCATCGCTTACCAACCGCCCTTTGGACACCCAGTCCAAACTGTGCGCCACGTTTAGAAAATTGTGCCCCAGAGCTAATTGTTTTGCATTGTGTTTCGCTGCCGGAAGGTGAATACGCCACCGGTGCTCCAGAGCGGCTTTTCCTCAATCAATTGGACATTAACGAGCACCCAAGCTTTCACGACTTAGACGGTATGCGGGTGTCCCCTCATTTGTTTATTGACCGCCTTGGTAATGTTCAGCAATTCGTTGGATTTAATCACCAAGCTTGGCATGCGGGCATTTCCAGTTGGCAGCGTAGAAATAGCTGTAACGGCTACAGTATCGGCATTGAACTCGAGGGTACAGCCGCTTCCGACTTTACGCAGGCGCAGTATCAATCGCTAACAACCGCCTGTCGTTGGCTTCTTGCTTGTTATCCAAGTATCGGCTTTGATGCAATTGTTGGTCATATGGAAGTTGCGCCAACGCGGAAAAATGACCCCGGTAGCGGGTTCGATTGGGTCACACTTTATCAAGCGCTACATGCTCACACTGCAAAATTGTATTAAGTTTCGAAGAAGGAATAATTAGTAAATGGATGCTCAGGATCGATTGGAACAACAAGCAAAGCTAGATGTTGAAGAAATTCAGGAATGGGTTGATGCGCTTGAGGGTGTGTTAAAGCGCGATGGCGTCGCCGGCGCAACCCAATTGCTGAGAACGCTCTCAGCTGAGCTAACAAAAACCGGTGCCAGTCTGCCCTATACAGTTTCTACCCCCTATCGAAATACCATTCCTACTTCTCAAGAAGCCTTCATGCCAGGCGACCTGTTTATGGAGCGGCGTATTCGCAGTTTAATCCGTTGGAATGCGTTGGCTATGGTTGTACGTGCAAATCGTCGACCCGGAGATTTGGGTGGGCATATTTCAAGTTTTGCGTCCTCTGCCACGTTATATGACGTTGGTTTTAACTACTTTTTTAAAGCGCCTAACGCCGATCCATCAGTTTCTCATTCAACGGCAGGAGATCTCATTTATTTTCAGGGCCATGCCGCTCCTGGAATTTATGCGCGCTCCTTTTTAGAAGGGCGGCTGTCTGAAGAGCAAATGGATAACTATCGTCGGGAGGTAGATGGCAAAGGTTTATCTTCTTACCCCCATCCATGGCTGATGCCCGACTATTGGCAGTTTCCAACGGTTTCTATGGGGCTTGGGCCGTTACAGGCCATTTACCAAGCGCACGTAATGAAATATTTGGACAGTCGCGGTTTGGTTGAAATGGGCGACCGTAAAGTCTGGGCCTTTTTGGGCGACGGCGAATGCGACGAGCCAGAATCTCTTGGTGCGTTATCTTTGGCTGGTAGAGAAAAACTCGATAATTTGATCTTTGTAGTGAACTGTAACCTGCAGCGCTTAGACGGCCCTGTTCGCGGTAATGGCAAAATTATTCAGGAGTTAGAAGGCTATTTTAGAGGCGCTGATTGGAATGTGCTTAAGGTAGTTTGGGGTCGGCTTTGGGATCCAATATTAGAAAAAGACAAGCATGGCTTGCTGCAAGAGCAGTTGGATAAAACTGTTGACGGTGAATATCAGAACTTCAAGGCTAAAGGGGGTGGCTATGTTCGAGATAAGCTCTTTGCTCAGCATCCTGATTTGTTGAAGATGGTAGAGCACCTAACAGATGATGATATCTACCGACTTAATCGCGGCGGCCATGATCCGTTTAAAGTTTACGCGGCTTACCATACAGCTACACAACACAAAGGTCAGCCTACGGTGATCTTAGCCAAGACTGTAAAAGGTTACGGCATGGGCGATGCTGGGGAATCTGAAAATACCACGCACCAAGTAAAGAAACTAAACTTGGAGGAGTTAAAGCATTTCCGCGATCGCTTCGACGTACCGCTAGATGATGCGCAGTTGGAAGATGTGCCGTACTTTCGGCCCTCCCCTGAAAGTTCTGAAATTGCTTACATGAACAAGCAGCGCCAAGCATTGGGTGGCGCCATTCCTCAGCGCGTGCTCGACGAAACCGTGTTAACTGTGCCTGGGCTAGAAATTTTTGATGCACAGCTAAAAGGCAGCGGTAAACGCAGTATTAGTACAACCATGGCTTTTGTACGCATCCTTGGATCCCTTATCCGCGACAAATCTTTAGGTAAGCGCGTGGTGCCCATTGTACCCGATGAAGCTAGAACCTTTGGTATGGAGGGTATGTTTCGGCAGCTTGGAATTTACTCTTCCGTAGGCCAGCTTTATGAACCCGAAGATTCCGATGCGCTGGCGGCTTACAAGGAGTCAAAAAGCGGTCAGGTTATAGAAGCTGGAATTAACGAAGCCGGCGCATTCGCGGCGTGGATGGCAGCAGCAACTTCGTATAGCACCCATCAATTCACCTTGCTGCCTTTTTATGTTTATTACTCAATGTTTGGCTTTCAGCGCATTGGCGATTTGGCTTGGGCGGCAGGAGATTCTCAGGCCAAGGGGTTTTTGTTGGGCGGTACAGCGGGTAGAACTACGCTGAATGGTGAAGGTCTTCAGCACCAAGACGGACATTCGCATTTGCTCGCAGCTACTGTGCCTAATTGTATAAGTTACGACCCTGCCTTCGGTTATGAGTTAGCGGTAATTGTGCATCGCGGTTTGCAGCATATGTATGAAGAAAATGCTTCGGTTTATTACTACATTACTTTAATGAACGAGGCCTATCAGCAGCCGGCTATGCCCGATGGTGTAGAGGAAGGCATTGTTAAGGGCATGTATTTATTTTCAGAGCAAGGTGATGCTAAGGCGCCAGCGGTGCGGTTGTTCGGCAGCGGTACAATATTGTTGGAAGCCATAGCGGCTGCCGCAATGTTGGTTGAGGATTATGGCATGCGGGTACAGGTTTGGAGTTTGACCAGTGCCACGGAGTTGGCTCGTGATATTCAAGATGTTGACCGGTGGAATTTATTGCACCCAACATCTGAGCCAAAACACTCTTATGTTGCCCAGTGTATGAACGACAATGCGGGTAAGAAATGGCAAGGCACACCGGTGATCGCGGTCTCAGATTACATGAAGGCCCTGCCGGAACAACTACGCAGTGCCATAGATGCACCTTTTCATGTGCTGGGTACCGACGGATTTGGTCGTAGTGACACTCGAGAAAAACTGCGGCATTTCTTTGAAGTGGATCGCCGCTTTATTGTTTTGGCTGCGCTAGGTCAGCTGCTACGTGCAGGTAAGGTCGAAGCAAAGTTAGTAGCAAAAGCGCAGATTGATTTAGGTCTAGATGCCGAGAAAACCAATCCTCGTTTGGTTTAGTAAAGTAGATAGCCAGCAGAATAGAAAAATAAATAAGCGAAGGTAGTTAGATTACCGGTTGTTTAAGTGAGGATGATTTGGACGTACTTGTGCCCAACCTGGGCGATATTGATGAAGTAGAGGTGACCGAACTGTGTGTCTCGGTGGGCGACCTAGTGGGCGAAAACGATCCCATTATTGTCATTGAATCCGACAAAGCGTCCATGGAAGTGCCAGCAGGTGTTGCCGGTGTTCTGCAAAGCTTTGCCGTTAACCTAGGCGATATGCTTAGTGAAGGGTCGCTCATCGCAAATATTTCTGTCGATGCTGAAGAACCTGCTGCGGAGAGTGTCGCTAGAGATCGCAGTGCTGTTGAATCACAGGCTGAAGCGTTGGCGCCAGATGCAGGCGCGCCCAAAGCCGTCGGTGACGCCGCAGTTCCTCAATCGCCGCTTCAAAACGAAAGCCAGAACGAAAGCCAAAACCAAAATCTAAAAAAGAACCTCGACGTGTTGGTGCCTGACCTTGGTGATATTGATGAAGTGGAAGTCATCGAAGTTGGTATAGCAGTCGGCGACAGCGTGAGTGCTGGCGACTTATTGTTAGTTTTAGAGTCAGACAAAGCCTCAATGGAAATTCCTGCGGAAGTCGGCGGTGAAATTGTAAAACTTGCTGTAGCCGTAGGGGACCAAGTGTCCGCCGGCAGCCTAATTGCTGTCATTTCAACAGCGGATGCTGGCAGTGTTTCTTTCGCCAGTGAAAATGCGCAGGGCTTGAAATCCGGAGAGACAGATAAAAGGGAACATACAGAAGAACCTAAAGAGAACGTGCGGCAAGAGAGCGTTTCCGGCAGCAAAGACAACTCAATAGCGGCTCCGGCCCAAACCGCAGCAGCAGTAAGTTCTGCTCTGGCGGACAAGAATATATATGCCGGCCCAGCCGTGCGCAGATTAGCTCGTGAGTTGGGCGTTGATTTAGCACCCATAAAAGGTACGGGCAACCGCGGACGACTGACTAAAGATGACGTTAAGGTTTATGTCAAAACTCAGTTAAAACAGGAAGCTGCTGGCAACAGTGTTGGTGCCGCTGGCGGTATTCCAGCCGTGCCGGATATAGATTTTTCTCGCTTTGGCGAGATAGAGGCAGTAGCGCTTTCCCGTATTCAAAAACAGGTTGCGGTAAATATGCATCGCAGTTGGCTCAACGTGCCTCATGTTACGCAGCATGGGAAGGCGGATATTACTGAGTTAGAGATCTTCCGTAAGGGTTTAAAGCCTGAAGCGGTTGCACGCAACCTTAGCCTGACACCCTTAGCTTTTTTGGTGAAAGCATGTTGTCACGCATTAGAGGCTTACCCTAAATTTAACAGTTCGCTGCACAGTGATGGCGGCCAAATCATTCTCAAGAAGTACATGCATATTGGTATTGCTGTAGATACGCCAGGTGGACTAGTTGTGCCAGTGATTCGGGACGCAAACAAAATGGGTATTTGGCAGTTGTGTGAAGCTATTGGCAGTTTTGCGGAAAAAGCGCGCAACAAAAAGTTAGCCATGGATGATTTAAGTGGTGGCACTTTTACAATTTCAAGCCTTGGCGCTATTGGTGGCACCGGTTTTACGCCCATCGTAAATACGCCAGAAGTGGCTATTTTGGGCGTGGCAAATTCCGCGATGGAGCCTGTCTGGGACGGCGCAGAATTCAGCCCCAAACTGATGTTGCCCTTATCCTTATCCTACGACCACCGAGTGATCAATGGAGTGGATGGTGGGCGGTTTATGCTTTTGCTCAGTCAAATATTGGGCGACATCAGGCGTCTGGCTTTGTAGGTTTTTTTGGATAGTCCTTTTGGATAGTCCTTTTGATCAGCCCTTTTGAAATTAGGTGCTTTCCTGTGGGCCTCGCCACTGAGGTTCTTCGGTATTATTCATCAAGGTTCTTGCCAGTACAAAAAAGTAGTCGCTGAGTCTGTTGAGGTATACCCCAGCGGCGCGCAGGTTGTCTGCCGCCTCAGCATTTTCCAAGGTAGCCTCATCCTCCAACACGGACCAAAGATCTGTTTCAGCCCGTCTACATACAGTTCTGCAAATATGACTATGCGCTGCGGCAATAGTGCCACCTGGAATTACAAACTCGGTGAGTGGCGGCAGCTTGGCATTCATTAACTCAACAGCCTGTGAGACGTTGTCTTGGCCACTCACCAATGTCTTAGCGTCATATTGCCCCTCAAGAGCCAAAACGGCGCCAAGATCAAACAGCGCCTGTTGAACTTCGCCTAAAGTAGTTTGTATTTCGCCGGCGTGAGCGTCTGTCGTCAGGTGGCAACGCAACAAGCCAATGGCGCTGTTGAGTTCATCTGTGCTGCCCAGCGCCCTGATCATGGGCGCAGTTTTGGCAATTTTTTTGCCTGTAGCTAGTCTAGTTTGACCGCCGTCGCCGTTGTTTGTTGTTACTCGACTGATTCGACTCATAACTTTTTCGTATTCCTTAGTCTATGACGCACCTGATAGATGCGTTGTTTAGCGCACATGGTATAACGAAATACGTTGGACTAAATCGCAGAATTTTCATCTGCTACCGCGACGACAAGCACTTTATGATTTAGGCTTGTCACACACAAGACAGTAATGTGCAGTTAATAGGAGCGGAAGCTATGCCCTCATTTGATGTTGTTTCAGAAGTAGATTTGCATGAGATACGTAACGCCGTAGATCAGGCTGTTAGGGAAATGCGTACTCGTTTTGATTTCCGCAATGTAGAGGCAGATATAGAGTTAGAGGAAAAGAGCATTTTGTTATCCGCCCCTGAGGAATTTCAGCTGGGTCAACTTAAGGATATTTTGCGCGACAAAATGACATCTCGCGGTGTTGATAGTCGGGCATTGAACCCAGGTGATGTAGAAGGCCTTGGCAAACTGAAGCGACAAAAATTTGCGCTGGCCCAGGGCTTAGATAAAGATAACGCCAAGAAACTCATCAAGGTGTTAAAAGAAGCTAAGCTGAAAGTTCAGAGCCAAATCAATGACGACAAAGTGCGCGTCACCGGTAAAAAACGTGATGACTTGCAAGCGGCTATGGCTGCCCTGAAAGAGAGTGATGTAGACCTGCCCCTGCAGTTCAACAATTTCCGTGACTGATTTAAATAGCCCAACTGAAGTAGTCGGTGAGTCGCTGTGGCAACAGCTACTCGATCGACGCATGCTCATATGTATGGCAACGGGTTTTGCTTCGGGTTTGCCACTCTATTTACTTATTCAACTGGTGCCCGCGTGGTTAAGGCTAGAGGGCGTCAGTCTTACCGCCATTGGGTTTTTTACCATTGTGCAGTATCCCTACGCGATTAAATTTCTTTGGGCCCCTGTTCTCGAGCGTTATTCGTTTCCTATGCTCGGGCGGCGCAGAAGCTGGATGCTCATTACTCAATTAGCGTTGATTGGTTTCATCGGTTCACTAGGTTATTGGCAACCAGGCTCCCAGCTACAAACTATTACCTTTATAGCCGCTGCCGTTGCGGTTTTTAGTGCCACTCAAGACATTGTTTTAGACGCCTATCGTCGAGAAATTTTGGAAACGGAAGGCCAATTGGCACTGGGCAACACAATTCACGTGCAGGCCTATCGTGTAGCAGGTTTTGTACCTGGGTCCTTGGGTTTGTTTCTCGCAGGCGCAGTGAGCTGGGAGGTCAACTTTACCGTTATGGCCGCATTTATGGGCGTTGGTGTATTGCTGACGTTGTTTATAAAGGAACCTAAATCTCTTGCGTCACCGCCTTCCAATCTTTGGCAGGCGACTTATTTACCTTTCCAAGAATTTTTTCAGCGTCGAGCCTTGGGGCCAGCATTGGCCGTACTTGCCTTTATGGTGCTGTATAAACTCGGCGACAATATGGCCACGGCATTATCTACACCCTTTTACATTGATGCAGGATTTACCACTCAGCAGATTGCCATAATTGCCAAGAACGCTGCTTTTTGGCCGGCGTTGATTGGTGGTTTTTTAGGTGCAATAGCCATATTTAAGATCGGTATTAATCGGGCGCTTTGGGTTTTTGGGGTTTTTCAACTGGTGACCATTTTCGGTTTTGTTTGGTTGTCTCAAGCGGGCAGTGACCCTTGGGTGTTGGCTGTAGTCATTGGCGGTGAGTATTTGGGCGCAGGGCTAGGTACTTCTGCATATGTTGCCTACATCGCGCGCGAAACCTCACGTATGGCCGTGGCCACTCAGCTCGCATTGTTTACTGCCTTGGCGTCATTGCCACGGGTGATTACTTCCAGCTTCAGTGGTTTGATTGTCGACAATATAGGTTGGACAGATTTTTTCTATTTGAGTGCCTTGTTGGCGGTCCCCGGTATGCTACTACTCTATTGGGTTGCGCCTTGGAATGCCTTAAAGGTAGAAAAAAGCGCACGCTGAGCACAAAATTTTATCGGTAGAGATCGGCGGTTTTATATTTGCCAGCGATGCTGCTTGAGTACTTTCTCGCCTATCAGAACTACGCCTTCGGCTTCAAGTAAGCGTCGTTGTTCGATCATGCGAGAACCGCCGCGTTCGGCAATTTTCATTGCAGCGTTAACTACTCGGTGCCAAGGTAATTTGGTGCCGGCAGGTAGGCGACTAAGTGTTGTGCCTACGTATCGTGCATAACCGGGAAGGCCTGCCAACTCGGCTATTTGTCCGTAGCTGGCGACTTTAGCCTTAGGTATGCTAGCCACAACTTGCCAAATGAGTTGTGGTTTATCTAGCTCTGTAGATTGCTCCATAGTGTCTAAGCTTCGCGCTTTGGGTTGATTTGCACGCCGGCGAACACCATTTTTTTCTTTTATAGATTTGGAGATTTTACTTATGCCCTGGCTGCTGCTGTTCTTTTTGATGCCCATTATTGAAATGTACCTCCTATTCACGGTGGCTGGCTACATTGATGCCCTGCCAACGGTGGCATTAGTCATGTTAACGGCGGTTATTGGTGTGTCGTTGTTAAAGCGCCAAGGCCTAGCGACATTAACCCGTGGTGTTGGGCGAATGAATTCTGGCCAAGTGCCGGGGCAAGAAATCGCCGAAGGTATTTTGCTGGGTATCGCAGGAGCGCTGTTGATTACGCCTGGGTTTGTTACGGATACAGTGGGCTTTCTTTTGCTCTTTCCGCCTAGCCGCATTGCTATTGCTGGCGCTATTCTGCGCAATGCCACTTTGCAGACGAATATGCAGAATAATATGAGTGCCAATGCATCTTTCTATGAGACGGGTAGCGAGTCGCCGCCAACTCGGCCAGGTGCCGGCCCAACGAAACCTGCTCCGGACGCCAGCGAGCCTGGCACCACCGTTGAAGGCGAGTATCTGCGCAAAGATGGCGACTGAGGCGGATTCAACCCATTAATGCTCATCTTATAGAGCGGCTACGTTTTAAGTGTCTTTACCGGCATTGATCGACTGGCTGGTCGTCATTCACATCATTAGCTCCGCAGGACGCAAATAGTCCCCTCTAATTTGCATCTGCCCTTGAATATCGCTGCACTGACCCTATTATACTGCCTCTCGCATTAGCACTCTCTTCTAGAGACTGCTAAAGGAGAGTTGGCGCATCAGCGTCAAATCATGTGAGGGGTGAGCTATCGCTAAGCAGCGTTTATGACCTCTCATGTTTTGGAAAGTATTCCGTATTTGGAGCAACTGGGAGAACTAGTTAATGAATATTCGACCCCTACACGACCGCGTTGTCGTGCGTCGGTTGGAAGAAGAGGCCATCAGTTCTGGTGGTATCGTACTTCCTGATTCCGCCACTGAGAAGCCTTCACAAGGTGAAATTCTTGCGGCAGGACCTGGCAAAATGACCGATGGCGGCGACGTACGCGCCTTAGATGTTAAGACAGGCGATAAGATCATATTTGGCCAGTACGCTGGTAGCACCGTCAAGATTGATGGAGAAGAACTTCTCATCTTGAGCGAAAGCGAAATTTTTGGGGTTTTGGAAGGTTAAACCCTTCCTTCCACTAGCACGAGTTAAGAGGAAATAAGCGATGAGCGCTAAAGACGTAAAATTCGGTGATGACGCGCGTAGCCTAATGCTTGAGGGCGTAAATGTCCTTGCAGACGCAGTAAAAGTTACGCTTGGACCTAAAGGACGTAATGTAGTTTTAGATAAGTCCTTCGGTTCACCCACAGTGACTAAAGACGGTGTATCTGTAGCCAAAGAAATTGAACTGAAAGACAAATTTCAGAACATGGGCGCGCAGATGGTTAAAGAAGTTGCAAGTCAAACTTCTGATGAAGCCGGTGACGGTACAACAACCGCAACAGTTTTGGCTCAAGCCATTCTGCAAGAAGGGTTGAAGTCAGTTGCCGCAGGCATGAATCCTATGGATCTCAAGCGCGGAATTGATAAAGCAGTAGCTGCAGCCGTGATCCAGATCAAAAGCATGGCTACTCCATGTGAAGATACTAAGGCCATTGCTCAAGTAGGTACTATCTCTGCGAACAGCGACTCAGCTGTAGGCGAGATCATTGCCGAAGCTATGGAAAAAGTTGGCAAAGAAGGCGTAATTACCGTTGAAGAAGGCTCAGGCCTTGAGAACGAACTAGATGTCGTAGAAGGCATGCAGTTTGACCGTGGTTATTTGTCTCCTTACTTCATCAACAACCAAGATTCTATGGCCGCTGAGCATGAAGATCCTTTCATCCTTTTATGCGACAAGAAGATCTCTAACATCCGAGATCTGCTACCGATTCTTGAAAGTGTTGCAAAAGCAGGCCGACCTTTGGTTGTGGTTGCTGAAGACATCGAAGGCGAAGCATTGGCTACCTTGGTTGTAAACAATATGCGCGGCATCGTTAAAGTTGCAGCGGCTAAAGCACCTGGTTTTGGCGATCGTCGTAAAGCAATGTTGCAAGACATCGCTGTTTTAACCGGCGGTACAGTAATTTCTGAAGAGGTTGGTTTAACCTTGGAAGGCGCAACGCTAGAAGATCTAGGCACCGCGAAGCGTGTTTCTTCAACAAAAGAAAATACAACTCTTGTTGATGGCGCTGGTGACAAGGACGAGATTGCTGGTCGAATCAAGCAGATTCGTCAGGAAATCGAAGATACTTCTTCTGACTACGATCGTGAAAAACTGCAAGAACGCCTAGCTAAGTTGGCTGGTGGTGTTGCAGTAATTAAGGTTGGCGCGCCAACTGAAGTAGAAATGAAAGAAAAGAAAGCACGGGTAGAAGACGCCTTGCATTCAACTCGCGCAGCGGTTGAAGAAGGTGTTGTACCTGGTGGTGGTGTAACGTTGGTACGCGCTATCGCGGCAGCAGAAGCTGCTGTAGGTGATAACGAAGACCAAGCGGTAGGTATTGCATTAGCAGTACGTGCTATGAGCGCACCATTGCGGCAAATTGCCCACAACGCTGGCGTCGAAGGCGCAGTTGTTTTGGACAAGGTTGCTGCTATGAGCGGTAACGATGGTTATAACGCAGCTACTGGCGAGTACGGTGACATGTTAGCGATGGGTATTCTTGATCCTGCTAAAGTGACCAGAACAGCCTTGCAAGCTGCATCTTCTATAGCGGGTCTTATGATCACAACCGAAGCTATGGTAAGTGATCAGCCTGACGAAGGTGGTGCTGGAGGCGGAATGCCTGGTGGCATGCCTGATATGGGCGGCATGATGTAGAGCAATCTGCATTTGCAAAAAAACCCGGCTTTAGCCGGGTTTTTTTTGCCTGAAGTTTGATGGCTCCGATAGCGCAAAGCGTTTTCGTTGTCATGCTTTGGTTGAGCAACGCACCGCCGTTTCGCCTCCTTATTTACGCCCGCTTACCAATTAGAAAAGAAACAAGTAGCAAAGAAACTGCAACCAATGACTGAAAAGTAAAAGAAAGCAAAACTATGACGGAACCAGAAAATAAAAGTCAGGTAGCGCCGCAGTTTGAGATCAATTGTTCCCGCCAATTTGTTGCGTGGCTTATAGAGCAAAATATCAGCCTTGCTTTTAGCACCTACCAGTCAGGCAAAGTATTTTTATTGGGTCATAACGAGCAAAATAATTTGTCCATTTTTGAACGCACTTTTGAACGCACTTTTGAACGCGCTTTTGAGCGCGCTATGGGTTTGTGGAGTGATGGCGAAACTTTGTTGATGAGCAATCTGTATCACTTACACCGCTTTAATAACACTTTGGGCGCCGGCCAGGATGCTGACGGCTATGATCGTCTTTATGTGCCTAGGCTTAGTCACATTACCGGCGACATAGATGTCCATGATCTGGCATTGGGCGCAGATGGTAGGCCGGTCTTCATCAACACCCTATTTAGTTGCTTGGCGACAGTCAGTGATACCCATAGTTTAAAGCCCCTATGGTAGCCGCGTTTTATTACAGACTTGCAGCCGGAAGATCGCTGCCACCTAAATGGTTTAGCCCTGAAGGATGGATCGCCAGCTTATGTAACAGCTATTTCCTCAACAAATGTAACCGAAGGTTGGCGCGACCATCGGCAGTCCGGTGGCGTGGTTATCGACATTGAGAGCAATGAGATAATTAGCCAAGGTTTTTCCATGCAGCACTCTCCGCGCTGGCACAACGGTAAGTTATGGCTGGCAAATTCAGGTACCGGAGAGTTTGGTCGGGTAAATCTTGCCAGTGGTAAGTTCGAGCCTGTGGCTTTTTGTCCCGGCTATGTTCGAGGCGCTGCCTTCCATGGTAACTACGCAATACTTGGCCTATCTCGTCCCCGAGACAACAAAACCTTCAATGGCCTAGTCCTTGATGACCGCTTGGAAAAGGAACAAATAAACGCGCGTAGTGGATTGGTGGTAGTGGATCTCACCACGGGAGGGATTCCGCACGGCCTAAATGCAGAAGGCTTTATCTCGGAGCTTTATGATGTAGTAGTGCTTCCCGGTGTGAAAAGGCCAAGTATGATTGCCTTCAAGAACGATCAAATTAGACGGATACTTTCTATTGAGTAATTTGTCCGAAGGTAGTGTGGGTTATGTCGCTTTGGCGCGCTGCCGCCAAAGCGAATGGTGGCTAAGAAAGGACCTTAAGCGCGATTGTTGTTCTCTAGGATGGAGGAGAGCATTGATAGTCCTATAGGCGCCGCGGCTTTCGCTAGGGCTAGTACTCCTGACAAAATTCCTCTGTCTGACTCATACCCAGCGGTCTGTTGGTTTTCCTGAAGCTCTTTGTATATCTCTAGACCCGTGTGAGCAAGCACTGGAACAACTCTTCGGGCTATTGATAGTGCGGAGCTCCAAATGCCGTTAACATCGGCGTTAGAAACTAATAGGAAACCCCGTTGGCCAGCTGACAATTCGCCGATAATCGTTGAATTAGGTCCTACAACAAGAGGGACAGTTTCGTCGTCAGAGATTTTTACTGTTTGTGTCGTAAGCCCCGGAGTACAGTACATGCCCATATTGCTGGCGTCTGACGTGCTATTGGCTTTTGGAATGAAAAAATCTAATGTTTGGGTAGATACTGGTGCATCAGAGCTGCGCACTTGTATGTAAATGCGTTGAGATGGGATTGCTGTGGAAGGGTCATCATAAGTCACTTCTCCCGGGGTTGCAGTTACGTATGCAATCCTGCCTTGCAGCGCGGGGTTGGTGATTGCGCTGCCGTTTAGAGTGACAGCTCCATTTACTTGACTAAACAGTGCGCGATGATTGCCATGCAAACCTGCAACCATTAAGTTTTCTGCAATGGTTAAAGTTGTCGGAACCACATTGTAGGGCAGTACCACTGAGTTTTGAATTGAGCTAATAGTTGGCATCATATCCATTATCGATCTCCTGAAAGTAATTGATCATGTATGTTGTAAAAACGTATTGAGGGCTGCTTAGAGCATTTTAAGCTTTCAGATAAAGTTTGCCGGTAGCTGGGTCCATGACCAGTCCAACGGTTCGTATGTTGCTGGGGGCAGTTTCCAAGTTTTTAAATGAAACACCGTCTTCGATACTGAGTGCTTTAGCGGTTACTTGACCCATGTTAGAAACACTCATCATTGGGCCAGCATCAAACTTGTCTTCGTCATAGACACGTAAAATATCTTGGTCACCCGGACTCCATAGGCAAAAGGTGTTGTCGTTCATAAATATGCCCCCAGACTCGCCGTTAGGGCCGCCATTTGTACTTGTCCCTTCGATCCATAATCCGGGAAGTCCTCTATTTGGTGCAAAGGTCTTAGCGGTACCAAATGTACCTTTGGTGCCATACTGTATGCAGTAGCTGGCTGTGCAGAGTTCATCGGCCATCGTCTTCTCCTAATCATTAAGTAAAACTGTTGAGAAAAATTAGCTGATCCGTAAAACTCGTGGATCTGCCAAAAGGTAGGAAACTAACCCGGCTCCCCCGGGATAACTTGCTCGCATTTGCTGCGATGCAAGCATTCTGATGAGTTCGGCATTAATGTCGGCGTAAGATACAGGGTTGCCGAAGCTTCGTACTAACCCCCACCCTGGTTTGTCTGACCATACATAGTTATTGTTAGTCGTTCCGTAGCGACTTAGGCGAAACCAATGGTAGTCCATGAAGTTACCTTGGATATCTAACCCCATGACGAGGGCGACAAGTGCGGATGAGCTAGCCTTCATGTTATTTTCCAGAGGGAAGATTGGTGCTACTCCCAGCGAAAATAGGCCATCTCTTGTTGAAGCGTGCAAAACCTGCAGAGGATCAAGGTAATTAGCTGCGGGAATTCCACTTCCTAGACCTGGTTGAGCATAGGTGTTGGTACGTAAGCTGACCGCAAAATTGTAGCAATTGTTATTAACGCAAACGTTGTAGCTAAAGGCTGAGGCGGGCTGCCAGTTCCAGTAGGCAAGCTCCTTTGTGACATATGGTGCTATATTTATAGTTGGGGAGGGTAGAGTTGCACTTGCCGCATAGGTGTGTTGTAAAGATTTTAGTTCGTTAGGCGAAAGAATTTGCAGTTCTTCAATCCATTGCAGATATGTCTTTACAGTCATTGTACCCTCTGACCAAGTCACCGCCATCTCTTTATCAGCCAAAGATGCGCAAACAGTCAGCGTCTCTCCATTGATTGCAGTTGGAAAGATTTGTGCGCAATAGCTTTCAAATTCTCCTGTTGTGATTACTGAGCCTTTTTCAATGCTAATATTTTGTGGTGGCTGAATAGTTTTTTCATTTGTTATTTCGAAGGCTCCAATCAGTTTTTTCCATGTTGCAAGTTGTACCGATTTTTTGGGATTTTTCCTGCCAGAATATATTGCGATAGAAATTTCTACGATATCCATTTTTCAGATCCTTATTCGATTTAAAGGAAAATAGTAACTGTTTGAGTATATTTAAAACTTATCGCAAGGAGATGCAACCTTGATCTTGTGATTTTTTGACGCAAAATGTTTTGGCCGCTAAAAACTACCGTTGGTCTATTTTTTCTTTTAAATTATAGGTAAAGCTTCGAGTTGGCGAGGCTATTTGTTTTGAGTCTAGGTTTTGCAGGCGTTGAAAATTCGGCGTGACAAACTATTTGGCCTTTGTTCGATTTGAGCGCTCAGTAAAATTTCAGTAGTGTCTAATTTTTATCTGGTCGAGTTGGTGGTGACGAACGTTTTGATGATCTCGTCTTGTGAGCAGGTGGTCAGTCAGCGCCGACTACCATTTTGTGAGGTTGATTCTTAATTGTTGTATCCCCCTTGCCTGCCCACTCCAAACAAGAAAAAGTTTTAACGGCGTGGGTAGTCAAGCTTCCTATCCGGCGCGCATTAAGAATATCGCGTTTAGCCAAACGGCTTAGTGTTTGATAAGCGGCAAAAAATACTCGGACAGGTTTGATAGAGGGCCTTATTATTGGTGGAGGTTCGTTTGGCCTAAGCGCAGAGGACTTGATTAGTAATCTTTCGTGGTTTAGTGCTACTGCCTGATGTGAAAAGGTCAAGAGTGATTGGTTTTAAGAGCCGGCAAGTTATAGGAGTGGTTTTGTGGAGTAATTAGTTAGGGAGTTGCGATGTGGTCAGTTGGTTGCACATAGAGGCAATAGTGGATTCAATTTTCCCTCAAATATCCATTATTCGGTAAAGGCTTTTGCTGGTGCCTTGATCTGTGATTCGTTATCCTTCCGCCAGTTTCGTTTTTCAGAATTTATTTTTCAGAGCTTAATAGAACGGCTACTTTTGTGCTTCTCGATGGTTAGGGCGGATTATCCGCTTTGGTCATTTAGTGCTGTAGTAAAGAAAGAGGCGCTCTTTATGGTTCGCAACTTAATTAGGGGATTTTATGGACGCTGTGATTATTGATTACTTGGCGAGGTATGCACACCTCCTGTTTGGTATTACATGGATAGGCCTACTTTATTATTTCAACTTTGTGCAAACAGAGTATTTCAAAGAAGCTGAGCCGAATGCCCGAGTGGACGCATTTTCAAAATTAGCGCCTCGCGCTTTGTGGTGGTTCCGTTGGGGTGCCATGGGTACCTTCCTCACAGGGGTTGTCTTGCTTGGCAATCGCCACACAGGTTTGACCAGCGATATTACAATTGGTGCGACTTTGGGTACGTTAATGTTTCTTAATGTTTGGCTCATTATTTGGCCAAATCAAAAGATCATCGTTGAATCGAATCAGGGCGTTGCCCAAGGCAACGAGCCAGATCCCGCAGCTGCAGCCGCGGCACCCAAGGCGGGTCTTGCTTCACGTACAAACACTCTTTTCTCTCTACCGATGTTGTGGTTTATGGGATCAAGTGCGCACCTTTCCAGTGGTGGCATTGCTTCAAACGCCAACGCAATCATTGCGTGTTTAGTGATCATTGCACTGCTTCAGGTTAATGCAATTGTAGGTAAGCAAGGCCCATTGACTACGGTTCGTGGTGTGATTGTCTCTGGTTTGGTATTGACCGTAGTGCTTGCAGGTATTTTGCGAGTTCTATAGTCGACTTTGCTATCGGTCATCGGTCATCGGTCATCGGTGATTAGAACTGACAACCGATAAGCACAAGCAGATGTAAAAAAGGCGACCCTAGGGTCGCCTTTTTTTGCTTCTATAATCCTTTCTTGGCTTTTTGTAGCCTTTTGCGCTTCAGCGTTTAGCCTTGGAAACGTTTAGCAATGAGGTGATCTATGCTGAGTTTGCCGGCACCTACATAAAGTAGAGCGACAAGCATAATCGTATAAGTGGCAGCAAACTCGATGCCATTGTTGAGAATAACAAGGCTGCCATTTTCGGTTAGCCAACTGTAGTTTGCATTGTCTTGCAAAATTTCCTTGGCTCTATCGAGGCGTTGAATTGCGCCCATGGTTCTTTCGGTGGCAAATAGACCGCCGCCTTCTGCAATAGCCAACCAGCCGTTTGGCAGGTGTACTGTGACGGCCGCAACAACCATGGTGAATATCAATGGAATAGAAATCCATCGGGTTGCAAAGCCGAAGAACAAGCACACAGCTCCAATAACTTCGGTCAATGTTGCAATCCATGCCATAAGAAAGGGTAGGGGTAGACCTAAGCCCCAATCCGGATTGCCAAACCATTCAATGGTGCTCTCCATACTGCCAAGCTTCATGGTACCTGCCATCCAAAAAACGGGCACTAAGTAAAGCCTAAGTAATAATGGCGCAATAAAGTCCGTTACGTTGATTTTGTCTAAATACATCTGTGCTTTGATTGCTAAGCTTATGAACATTTGCTGACTCCTTTGTGAAGGTGGCTTAAGTTTTTATTTGTTTTGGGTGGGTGCCCAAAAGGATATGTTTCGCAGCCATTTCATACATCAACTCACAGCCACCTTGAATTACGACGTCTGGGTTTGTATGGCCGATTTCTCTACTGATTTGTAGCAATATATCCTTCCCGGTTTGATTGGCTTTTGTACTGATTTTGTCGATCAACATTGCCGCTAACGGGTTCAACTCCATAAATCCCGTTTTTAACTCGCTGTTTCTATAAACAACGATATAGGTCGGTAGCTCTGGCGCCTCCGTGGGTAGGAAATCTGGGCCAATCTCATGCACGGGCCAACTAAATCCCACAGTGGTAGAGATGGGGTTAATCACAGGGCATTGATCGATGAAAGCTTCGGCGCTGCTCACTGGGTTGTGGGTAATGTTGCGCGTATCTAAATCAATGGCGAGCTCCAGCCATTCATAGTGAGCAAGTTCCATTGTGAAGGGAAAGGCGAACGGAAAAGCGAATGGATGCTCGAGCTGTTCTTGCTCTTTGAGAAACATGAGAAATTCTTGGGGCATCTTCGGAACTGTCTCTTATACACATCTCCGAGCCCACGAGACGGACTCCTAT
>OJFS01000105.1_pt1 | contig 42888 bp, 38 predicted proteins | sample 1594231 | NCBI WGS metagenome assembly OJFS01 (sample SAMN05416847, study PRJEB24817) | seawater metagenome | isolation source: Sea water | place: Canada:Atlantic | collected 2013-07
GTTTACATCCCAATATATAATCCAATTCATAGCAATATATTCACTTTTATCTTAAGTTTTGGCGACTCGTTCGTCTATAACAAGCTTTTAGGCAATCAAATTGAGTAATTTTAGTAAAATAATTATAATTTTTTTTCAAATAGTATAAAATTTATCTTAAAGAATCACATTGTTTCTAAAAATTATACCTTTATGCGATTCCCTAGAGGTATTTCACGTATTGGCATATGCACAATTGCACTAAATGCACCAACACCAATACCAACCCACCAAACAATATTATAATTTCCATACAAGTCATAAAGTGCGCCACCCAACCATACACCCAAAAAGCTACCTAATTGATGACTAAAAAATACAATGCCATAAAGTGTGCCCATGTATCGCAATCCATATATATAACCTACCAAACCAGATGTAAGTGGAACACTTGCAAGCCACAATAAACCCATTGTAATAGAAAAGGTTACAACTGTAAGTGGTGTCATTGGTACCATTATAAAAATAATAGCGATTAATGTTCGCCCTGTGTAAACAATTGCTAATAGATTTTTCTTTTTATAGTACTTACCGAAATAGCCCGCAGATATGGTACCAACTATGTTAGCTGCACCTATCAAAGCTATGGAAAATGCGCCTAACGCGCTTGTACTGTTTACTCCTATATCTGCAAGCAAACCATCAGTAGATATGGAACCACACATTTCAGTAACAAAAGCTGGAAAATGAGCAGTAATAAAAGCTAATTGAAACCCACAAGAAAAGAACCCAAGAAAAATTAAAGAAAAGCTTGGATCGTAAAATGCTTTTTTCAGTATTTGGCCTAAAGTTTCCTCTAAATCATGCTTTATATTTTTTGAGGGAGCTCTCAAAACTGGAAGTAGAGCTATTGTAGAAATGATAATTCCTGCAAATATTAGAAATACTACTGACCAGTTAAGATATCTTAGAAGAAACTCAGCTATTGGTGGGCCAATAATTTGACCTACCGAGCCAACAGCAGTAGCTATTCCAAGGGCCATTGACCTATTTGCATCAGATGTAGCACGGCCAACAATTGCTAATATTACACCAAATCCAGTACCAGCTACACCAAAACCAACAAATATTGAATAAAATTGATGCTCGCCTGGACTCATAGCATAACTTGAAAAAATTAAGCCAAGAGCATAACATAATACACCGATAAATATTGCTTTTCGATCACCAATTTTCTCTGCAACCGCACCAAAAATTGGTTGGCCAATTCCCCATGCTAAATTTTGTATTGCAATAGCCATTGAAAATTCAGTCCTCGCCCATGCAAATTGATCAGCAATAGGTATCTGAAAAACACCATACGAAGCACGGATGCCAAAACCAATCATCAATATTAAGGAGGATGCTATAAGGACTGGAGTTATGAGTTTTGTATCTTGATCTTGCATTAGGACGCCTCTTTGGTTGTGTATCTTTGAAACAATTGTTATCTCAGGTCAAAGGTTTTTTGAGGCTGTTAATTTGGAACTAATAGAAGTCTACAATAAGCGTATCGATTCAGGTGAGTTAGTACCGGATACTGACCAACTAAAAACGCTACAAGCTCTGCAGGATTTGACCACAATACTTAACGTTTATCAGCCTAAAAATTCATGGTCATTTTTTAATATATTTCATAAAAAAAAATCAAAACCTAAAGGTATATACATTTATGGAGGGGTCGGGCGTGGAAAATCTATGCTAATGGATCTGTTCTTTGAGTCATCAAAAATAGAAAAAAAACAAAGGGTTCATTTTCATGAATTTATGCAGAAAATTCATGAAGAGCTTCATGAAGCTAGAAAGAAAAATGTCACAGAAGCTATAAGGCCCGTGGCAGAAAAAATTATATCTCAAGTAAATCTTTTGTGTTTTGATGAAATGCAAATAACTGATATTACAGATGCAATGATAGTCGGCCGTTTATTTGAATTTTTCTTAGATGCAGGCATAATAATTGTATCAACATCAAATCGTCATCCAGATGAACTTTATAAAAATGGATTAAACAGAGCGCTTTTTTTACCTTTCATAAAAATGTTAAAGCAAGAACTTTATATTCTGAATTTAGATAGTACTACAGACCATCGGCAAAAAACTTTAGCCAACAATACTTGTTTTTTTTACCCACTTAATGAACAAACATTTAAAAGAATTGATAATTTATGGCGCCAACTTTCAAAAGACAATTCTTCGCCTCTTATTCTAAGAAATAAAAAGCGTGATATAAAAATACCACACCATAATAATGGTATAGCTAGAGTTACTTTTGATGATTTGTGCGCAAAACCTTTAGGGCCAAGTGACTATTTGTTAGTAGCAGAAACATTTGATCTTTTAATGATTACAAACGTTCCAAAACTTGGGCCAGAGAACAGCAACGAAGCTAAAAGATTTGTTACTTTAATAGATACTCTTTATGAAAAACAAATAAAGATAATAATAAGTTCTGAAACAAAACCAGAAGAATTATATCAAGATGGAATAGGCTCATTTGAATTTATAAGAACAGCAAGTAGACTAAAAGAAATGCAATCTGAAAATTGGGGTAGTTAAATTTCTTATAAAATAATATTTAACTTTGCCTATTTTTTAGATTCTTTTAATTTTAACAACAAATCTTTATTTGACATCCCATCTGGAATTAATCCGACTGAAGTTTGAAACTTTCTAATTGCAGAAATAGAATTAGGGCCGATTATTCCATCAGCTTCTCCTACATCATAACCATGTTTGCTGAGCAATTCTTGTAATTCGACTTTTTCTTTAAACTTCAAAGCGCCCGGCCCTCTTGGCCATTCATTGAAAAATGAATTTCCTCCCATAATTCGATCCGCAAGATGACCAACAGCCATGGCGTATGAATTTGCATTATTGTATCGTTTAATTACAAAAAAGTTTTTAAAAACAATAAAAGCGGGGCCTTTTGCTCCTGCAGGTAAAAATACAGAGCCTTCACCATAATTTGGAATTGGCCCTTCTGAAATAGTTTTCAATCCTAATTCTGACCAGCGCGCAGGGGTTGCTTTCACCTCTAAATCAGCATTCCTATAATTAAAATTTTCTGGCAACTTTACTTCAATACCCCAGGGTTGGTTATTTACCCAACCAAACTCAGCAAGATAGTTAGCAGTAGAAGCTAATGCATCTGAAGGATCTGAAGGATCCCAGACATCTCGTTTTCCATCGCCTGTAAAGTCCTGAGCATATGCTTGATAGCTAGTTGGAATAAACTGAGTATGGCCCATTGCTCCAGCCCAAGATCCCATCATTTTATCTGGCGTTATATCTCCACGCTGTATAATTTTTAAAGCTTCTAATAATTGTTGTTTACCAAATGTTTCACGCCTCCCATCAAATGCTAATGTTGCCAAAGCTTCAATAATATTTATATCTCCCATGCGCTTCCCATAAGAGCTTTCCAGCCCCCAGATTGCCAAAATAACTTCGGCATCAACTCCATATTTGAACTCAATTTCTCTTAATGTATTTAAATAATTACTGAAATTTTCTTTACCATTAGTAATTCTCTTAGGGGAAGTAGCAGTATCTAGATAATCCCAAATTTCTCGTGAAAATTCTGCTTGTTTATTATCCGCTTTTATTACTCTACTATTTAATTGAATATTTTTAAAAGCAGTATCAAATATTGTATTAGTTATTCCATTTGAAATTGCATCTTTTTTAAAGCTATTAATCCATTGTTTAAATAATTTTTCTGTTTGAACTGAAATAGTTTGAGTATTATCAGTGCCTTCTGCAAATAAAGGCATAGAAAATGCAATTATGCTACTGGTTAAAACCATTATTGTTTTGATCATTTTTCCCCCTGCCCGAGAATGTTTTAAGACATACAGTAATCCACAAAAAAAATTAAAACAATAAAGTGATTTTAAAACATTTATTTATATTTTTTCTTTCGTTTAACTTTATCTTTTGAACGACTTATTCGGCGTCCATTGTGGCTAGCTTGCCTGCTAGAACCCTTTGGTATTGCTTTACCCTCTAATTCTAGCATTTCTAAAGATATTCCCCCCGTGATAGCCGTTGCATCAACAAGTGAAACCTTACAAGACATTCCAATTGAAATTACTCGGCCACTATCCTGACCTTTTAATGTGCGTTCTTGATCATCATATTGCCAATATTCTCGCCCTAGTTTTGACAATGGAATGATCCCATCTGCACCTGATTCATCAAGTTTTACAAAAAGTCCAAATTTAGCAATTCCAGATATTCGCCCAGTAAACTCTACCCCAATGCGATCCGATAAAAACGCTGCAAGATATCTATCTGAAGTATCACGTTCAGCTAACATTGATCTTCGCTCTGTGGCAGAAATCCATTCACCAGTTTCTTTTAAAAGGTCTTTCTCAGATAAGCTTAAGCCATCAACTCCAAATTTATGTGCAGATATTAAAGCACGATGTACAATTAAATCGGCGTATCGGCGTATAGGACTGGTGAAGTGTGCATAACGACGGAGATTTAAGCCAAAATGCCCTATACTTGATGGGGAATAATAAGCTTGAGACATGGATCTCAATACCATCATATTAATTATTTCAGTATCTTCAGAATTTTCTGCTGCAGCAAGTAATTTATTTAAATGCTGCGTTTTAAGCACTTGCCCTTTAGCTAATTGAAATCCAGATTCTTCTACGACTTCTCTTAAGGCATTTAATTTTTCAAGTGTTGGTTCTTCATGCACTCTATAAAGTAAACTTTCATTTACAGCTTCTAAAGTTTCTGCTGCGCACACATTTGCTGTAACCATAAATTCTTCTACTAGTTTATGTGCATCCAAACGATTTTTAAAATCTACTGATAAAACTTTTCCCTCATCTGAAAGGACTATTTTTCGCTCTGGTAGATCTAAATTCAAAGGTTGACGTTGATCACGCGCCTTCTCAGCACTCTTATATGCTGAGAATAAATCTTTTAACGCAGTAGCAAGAGGTTTAGTTGCATCATCATATTTTCCATCAAAAGCTAACTGTGCTTGCTCGTATGATAAGGATGCAGGTGAACACATAATGCCCCTGTAAAATTGATGATCTAATTTTACACCTTTAGAATTGAGCTTAATTTGAACTGCCATGCACGCTCTATCAACACCTTCATGTAAAGAACATAGATTACCAGACAAAGCATCAGGCAGCATTGGTACAACTCTATCTGGAAAATAGGATGAATTACCCCGCTTACGAGCTTCAATATCTAAACTTGATCCTGGCTGAACATAATAAGCAACATCTGCTATTGCTACCCAAACAATATGTCCACCTGGGTTATTGGTATCATCATCTGGTAATGCACAGATTGCATCATCATGATCACGCGCATCCGAGGGATCAATTGTAAATAAAGGTAAATGTCTTAAATCTGTTCTTTCGCCTAGCTCAACAGGCTTTGCTTTTTCTGCAGCTAAAATTACTTCATCAGGAAAATGATCAGGGATTTCATGTTGATGAATTGCAATTAAAGATATTGATCTTGGAGCCATCGGATCGCCAAGAACTTCAATAATTCTAGCAGACGCTAACCCTAATCTTTTTCTTGGACCAATCTGTTCAGCTTCAACTAATTCTCCATCTTTAGCGCCCTTAGCATCTTGATTAGAAATTTTATATTCCCAAGAATTTTTTTTATCAATTGGTACTAGCCTACCACCTTCCGAACCTAAGCGATAAATACCAATGACCAAATCTGGACCAGAGCCAATTCGCCTAATTAATCGTGCTTCTAATTGATGCTCTTGATTCTCAGTTGGAGTAATTCTACAAAGTATTCTGTCTCCAATAGTTAAAGCAGCATCGCTACTTTTGGGAACGAACAAAATTCTTGGACGATCATTTTCTGAATTCCATTCAGCAGGTTCTGCCCATAACTCACCATTATTATCCAATTCAGAAACTCTCAAAACAGAAACCGGAGGCAGTTCACTAGAACTTCTAAATGCAATTCTTGATCCGGAAATTAGACCATCTGTTCGCAGTTCTCGAAGCATCCGCTTTAATTCCATTCGAGCATTTCCAGTAATATTAAAAGCTTTAGAAATGTCACGCTTTGACGCTTTTTCTGGATGCTCTTGCACCCATTTTAAAATGTCTTCTTTTGAGGGAGTTTTATTCATTTAAATTATCTAACATATTCATTGATTAAGGTCATTCGCTATTATTCTTTGTTGATTTTTTTAAAAAACTAAGATCATCTTTAGTATCGACATCCCTAAGTTGAACAATTTTCTTAATTTTCAGCCCTTCAAAACTATTTAGGGTATCATTTAGAGCAAATGGTGTAGACCACCGGACATTTTTTAGAATTGTGCTTGGTATAGATTTAGATCGACGCTTCATACCTATTAGCCAATACCCTCCATCATATGCTGGGCCGATCACTACATCGTTATTAACTAAAGCATCAAATGCATCTTTTATGTATTGAACTTTAATATTTGGAATATCTGCACCAATAATCACTATAGGTCCTTTTTGAGCATTTCTAAAAATGTTGCCCATTCTTTCCCCTAGATCACCACTCCCTTGCGGCCACCGCAGTAAACCATTTGGCCAAATACGGCTATCCATTCCCTCTTTATCAGGCGATACAGCTAAAATAGTTTCCCATGTAGCTTCAGCAGATAAATGTTTTATTAGATTTAAGGCATTATGTCTAAACCACCAAGCTGCTTTTGTCATACCAATATCTTTACCAAGTCGAGTTTTTACCTCCCCTGGAATTGGTTCTTTCAGCATTATAAAAAGTTGGGACTTAATCACGCAAAATAATTTTTTATTATATTAAAATAAATAGCTTTTAATTTATATATCTGGTCAATTGATACTCTCTCATCTATTTGATGCATCGTTTTTCCAACCAAACCAAATTCCACGACAGGACAGTGATCTTTTATAAATCGAGCATCAGAAGTTCCACCAGATGTTGATGGTTCAGGATAGATTCCAGTTTCTGAATAAACAGAGTTTGAAACTAAACTAGAAAATTCTCCAAGTGCCGTGACAAAACTTTCACCAGAAACCTGTATTTCAATATTAATTTCAATATTATTTTCAGTTGCAATCTTATTAATGATTTTATTTAACCAGGCTGATATTTTTTCAGAAGTATGCTTATCATTAAATCTAATATTTACTGTAGCTTTAGTTTCAGCAGGAATAATATTGTTTGCAGTATTTCCTGTATCAATTGTTGTCACTGCCAAAGTTGAAGCATCAAAATGTTTTGATCCTTTATCTAATTCATGAGATGTTAAATCATATATTAATTTTGCCATGACAGGTAATGGATTTTTTGCACGATGTGGATAAGCTGAATGACCTTGAATACCACGGACAGTAAAATAGGCTGTCATTGAACCCCTACGACCAATTTTCATCATTTCACCCATCTTTTCTGGGCAAGTAGGTTCTCCAACAATACAATGATTAATAATTTCATTATTTTTATTCATCCAATCAAGCAAGGCAAGAGTTCCATCTTTAGCTTGACCTTCTTCATCACCAGTTATTGCTAATACTATTGAACCATCTGGAGGCGAATTTTGAACAAAGTCTATGGCAGCAGCAGCAAAAGCTGCCACACCGGACTTCATATCTGTAGAGCCACGACCATATAAAAATCCATTTTTTATTTCTGCGCCAAATGGATCAACACTCCAGTCAACTAATGATCCAACAGGCACAACATCTGTATGACCATTAAATCCTATTGTTTTCCCTGATCCCCAACGCGCAAATAAATTAGATACTTCCCCACGATCTACGCGATTACATTTAAAACCCGCTTGTGATAATAGTTCCTCTAAAAGAACTATAGCGCCTGCTTCTTTGGGAGTTACAGACTCACAACGAATTAAATCAGCCGTTAAGTTTACTGGATCAGTTGTCATAGGTCACCTTCTATTACCTCCCAATTATCCTTTCAAATATAAATCAGCAAGTGTCTTAATATAAAAATAATAAGCTCTTTAAAATAAGCTATAATAAATCAAAATGGTAAGGGAGCTTCAAATGTCAGCACTTTATTACTTTTAGGATGATTGATAACTAACTTTTTTGCGTGCAGTTGCAATTTATCTGCTAAATTTATTTCATTACTATTACCATAAAAACGGTCCCCTAAGATCGTATGGCCCAATGCCATCATATGAACTCTTAATTGGTGAGTACGGCCTGTTTCTGGTATAAGCTCAACTCGAGTTACATTTTCTTCTCTTTTTATAACTCGCCAGTGGGTTAATGCACTTTTACCCATCTTGATATCTATCTTTTGCAATGGCCTATTAGGCCAATCCACTATGAGCGGTAGATTAATAGATCCACTATCATTTTTTATATTTCCAAAAACTCTAGCTTCATAAGTTTTTTTTACTATACGCTTCTCAAACTGCATATTTAATGATCGCTGTGTCACTTTATTTAGTGCAAAAATCATTGCTCCACTTGTATCCATATCTAATCTGTGGACTAAAAATGAGTTTGTGTATTCAGCCTTTATTCGTAATTCTAATGAATCCTGATGATATAAGCCTTTGCCAGGGACTGATAATAACCCAGACGGTTTATTAACGACTAAAATATCCTGATCAATATATAATATATCCAAAGATGCCTGTGGGGGAGTATATATAAAAGACTTCATAAATCTTAGTTAAGTCACAAAAGCATTGATGTCACTGGTACTTTTTTAGGATTAATAAACATCTATATCATATTTTTACACGTTCTGATTTTGGATCATATATAGAGTTTATACTCACATTTGCTTTTATCTTTGACCCGGCAACATCAATTTCATAATTTGATGCCAGAATATCTGCAACTGTCTCATTTTTACACGGAACATATCCTAAACCAATTGCCGCACCAATTGTATGGCCATAATTTCCAGAAGTTAAGTGGCCTATTAATTTACCATCCCGTAAAATTGGCTCATTATGATAAAGTAATGGTTCACTATCAGTCAAAACAAATTGAAGTAACCGTCTATCTAAACCACTTTCTTTTTTCCGTAAAACTGCATCACGCCCTATAAAATTTGGTTTATTTGTTTTGACTGCAAAACCAAGGCCAGCTTCTAAAACGTGATCTTCGCATGTAATGTCATGGCCAAAATGTCGAAAACCTTTTTCAATTCGCAAACTATCCATCATGTGCATGCCACATAATTTCAAATTAAAATCTTTTCCTGCTTCAAATAATGTATCAAAAATGTGACCCGCTTGATCTGAGCTACAATAAATCTCCCATCCAAGTTCGCCAACATAAGTTACACGATGCACGCGAGCTAAGCCCATTCCGATTTCGATCTCTTGTGAAGTTCCAAAAGGATTTATCTCATTATCAAAACAATTTGGGCTAACTTTCTGTAATAATTTTCTACTATTTGGCCCCATAACAGCCAAAACGCCTTCACCTGCGGTAACATCAGTAATTACCACATTAAAATTAATTGCATTACGTGTTAACCAAACTTGATCAGCCAATCTTGTTGCTGCAGGAGTTACCACTAAATAAGCAATTTCACTGAGTCTAGTAATTGTAACATCAGCTTCAATACCACCAGCATTATTTAAAAATTGCGAATATACTATTTTTCCAATTTCTACATCATATTGGCCACCTGCAACAAAGTTTAAAAATTTAGTCGCATCACGACCCTCTATTCTAATTTTTCCAAATGATGACATGTCATACATACCAACATTCTCACGCACAGAACAATGTTCACGAGCAGCGTTATCAAACCAATTTTGCCTTTTCCATGAATATTCATAAGAAGCTTTTTGATCTTTTTCAGAAAACCAATTTGCCCGCTCCCAACCTGCTATTTCTCCCATAACTGCTCCCTGGCTTAGCAATTGGTGGTGAAATGGTGTTCGACGAATATTTCGAGCAGTCTTTTTTTGTAAAAATGGGAAATGGTCAGCATATAATAACCCTAATGTTTCTTTAGATCGCTCAAACAAATATTTTTTATTTCCTTGGAACGGTTGCATTCTTGATATATCAACATCGCCTAAATCAAATGGCTTTGAGCCAGTATCCATCCATTCAGCTAATGCCATACCTGCACCACCAGCTGATTGTATTCCAATTGAATTAAAACCAGCCGCCACCCAAAAATTATCTAATTCCGGTGCAAGTCCTAAATGATATGCATCATCTGGTGTGAAGCTCTCAGGACCATTAAAAAATGTTTGTATTCCTGCTTCTGCAAGCTTGGGCATGCGTTCACATGCTGCTTCTAAGATTGGTTCAAAGTGATCAAAATCTTCTGGTAACTGGTCAAATTCAAAATCTTTTGGAATTCCACCCATTCCCCATGGCTTAGATACAGGTTCAAATGCTCCCAATAAGAATTTACCTGCATCTTCTTTATAATATGCGCATTCATCAGGCACTCGCAACACTGGCAATTGTGTTAATCCCTTGATCGGTTCGGTTACTATATAAAAATGCTCACAAGCATGTAGGGGAACATTTACACCTACCATTCGACCAACTTCATGGCCCCACATACCACCACAGTTTACAACCATATCAGCTTCAATATAACCACTCTCGTTTTCCGAATTCCAGTTTACTCCAGAAACTCTCCTTCCCTTTTTTGTTATTCCAGTTACCAATGTATTTTCAAAAATTTTAGCTCCTCTATTACGAGCACCTTTTGCCAAGGCTTGAGTAATATTTCCTGGGTCACCTTGGCCATCTTTAGGCAACCAAACTCCAGCTTTAACGCCATCAATATTTAAATGCTCATATTTACTTTTAACTTCTTCAGGAGAAATTTCTTCAACATCCACTCCAAAAGCACGTGCCATTGCAGCTTGTCTAAATATTTCTTCTTTTCTTTCTTCAGTTAAGGCAACAGTTATAGACCCACAGCGTTTAAACCCAGTAGCAACTCCAGTTTCCTTTTCTAAGTTTCCATATAACTCTTGGGAATATTTAGCTAATTTTGTCATGTTTGCAGAGGCACGTAATTGTGCAATTAATCCAGCAGCATGCCATGTAGTACCTGATGTAAGTTGTTTGCGCTCTAAAAGAACGACATCATTCCAACCTTTTTTGGCAAGATGATAGGCTACTGAGCACCCAATTACTCCACCACCAACAATCACTACTCGTGCATTTTTTGGGATATTTGTCATTTTTTTTCCTTCAATCAAACCAAACGCTCTTTTCGAGTTTCTCGTGGTGTTTTACCATAATAAGCTTTATAAATTTTTCCAAAATTACTTCCAAATCCACATGCAGCGGCTATTTCCAAAATACTCATATCAGTGTTTACTAAAAAATTTTGTGCACGGATCAATCTTAATTCACGATAGAATCGACCAGGACTCCTACCCAAATGTCGTAAAAATTGTCTTTCTAAAGAACGAGTAGTCTGACCTAGAACCTTTGCTAATTCGGTAGTTTTTAATGGTTCTTCTATATTGGACTGCATCATTTTAATCGCTTGATCGATGTGACTATCCTTACCAGCACTTAAGGCATCCATTGCACCAGGTTGCCTAGTTTCAAAAGACCTAACTTTATCTAATAATAAAATACTCGATATTGTTAATAATTTTGCTTTTGATAAATATCCAGCCACAATCTGAAGCATAATATCATAAGTTGATACCAATCCTGCACACGTAACAATTTTATCAGTAGAAACTGCAAGGGACGGCGCAATGTCATAAAGCCCACTTCTTTCCTCTAAAAGTAAGCGATTTTCCCAATGCGTTGTATGACCAAATCCATCATCAGAATTAGCAGAGATATAAATTGCTGCTGCTTCTGCTAGTAGAACAACTTTTGCATTTGTATATCTATATTTATGCACTGCTTTTTCTATTTCACGTGATGTAAAATTTAAATCTGAATTTCCTAAAAATACTGCAATATCTGCATCTGGATTATTCGATAATGCTGAAGCATTTAACCAAGTTTCCGCACTAGATTTAACAATCCCTGGTTCAGGACTTACATATCGAAAAGTGAATAATTTTTTATCAACAACTCTGTTTGCTAATCGAAGAACATCTACTACCCCTGATAGTTCAGTCATAACAAAACCATCAGATAAGATAATATCTACTTTCATATCTTTTTGTTTTACATCGTTACTCATTGCCTTATCCCATAAGGTTTTAATTTAAGAATATAATCTTTTTTAACCAAATTTTCGCTTGAGTTCAGCAATATGTGCTGGGCCCACTTCACAGCATCCACCAATTAATGTAGCCCCTGAATTAATCCAATCTTTTGCAAAATTTGCATACTCCTCAGGGTTTAAATCAGATCTAGATTTTAACATATCGACTGTTGCACCAATTTTGTTGAAATCTTTTGCAATTTCAACAAATCCATTTGCATAACCTCCAATTGGAATTTTAGCCTCTCTTAATAAAGGCAAAGCAGTAGATACAGCTTCTGGAGCAGAACAATTTATCAAAACAGCGGCAGGTTTGTATTCATTTAATAACGGCAAAATATCACTAATATTTTCACCCGAACGTAGTTTTGTACCGTCTTTATCACTTACAGATAAAGCTAACCAAATTGGTTTGTTAAAACCTGAGGCACCCATTAATGCACCTCTTGCTTGGTCAATGGAAGACATGGTCTCTGCAATAAATACATCGACATAATTAGATTGGATTTTGCATAATTTAGAATATATCTCAGCTGCTACATTTGCAGGAGGTGCTAAGTCTGGCCTGTACGAAAATCCTTGTGGCCCTAATGATCCAGCAACAATACCTTTTCCATTAAAATCACGTGCATCAACAGCTAATTGACAAGCCAAATTTTGCAGTTCTTCTAATTTATCAGTTAAACCATGCTTTTCAAGCCTATCTGGCAAAATAGAATATGTGTTTGTTGTTGCAACATCAGCTCCAGATAAAAAATATTCGTCATGTACAGAACGTACCATTTCAGGATTGTCCAGCAACGCCTGAACAGACCATAATGAAGTAGAACTGCCTGCACGAGCAACTAATTCTTGGCCCATACCACCATCAAGAAAAGTTATACTCATGCCTGTATTCTTACATTTTTTGGATCCCATAAGGATTCATCATTTTGAACAATTGCTTTACACCGTTTTCCAAATATTTCAACTTGAAGCTCGCAACCTGGTGCAGCAAGGTCTGATTGCACCATGCCAAATGCAATAGAAGCATTTATTCGGTAGCCCCAATCTCCAGATGTAGTTTCCCCAACAACTTGATCGTTATGCCAAATTGTTGACATATAAGGAGCGTCTGCAAAATCAGTATCAACTATTAAGGTTACGAATCTCTTTTTAGAACCTTGTTGTTTTTCGGCTAGTAAAGCTGCTTTACCAGGAAAATCTTGGGGCTTATCAAATTTAACAAAACGCTCAATACCACCCTCTAACAGCGAATAATCAGTTGATAAATCACCCTTCCAAGTTCTATATCCTTTTTCAATTCGCATGGAATTTAGCGCATACATTCCAAAAGGTTTTGCACCAGCTTTTATTACAGCTGAAAATACTGATGGTGTGTCTTCAAAGTTTGTATGAATTTCCCAGCCTAATTCTCCTACAAAAGAAATTCTAAATAATTTTGCCTTTTTTCCACAAACAATTGCATCTTGATGTGTAAGCCAACCTTTTGAAAGGTCTGCATCTTCTGTAATGCCTGCTAAAATCTGACGGGATTTTGGCCCTGTTAATAATAGAGTCGAATATTCTTTTGTAACATCAGTTAATTGTAATTCACCATTTGAAGGCAATGATTTTTTCAAGAATTCAAAATCATGCCATTGTGCAATTGCTGCAGTCATCAATAAAAATTCATCTTCACCAAACCTTATAATTGTAACCTCAGTTACAATGCGTCCTCTACTATCAGCAAAGTAACCAAGATTCATTCGACCAATTTTAGGTAATGCTCCTGAAATTTGACATCTCAACCATTCAGCCGCACCTTCACCAGTTAAATTATAACGAGAGAACCCAGGCATGTCTAAAACACCTGCACTATCTCGACATGCTTCAACTTCATCTTTTATTCGCGCAGCCCACGGGCCATTTCTTTTCCATGTTTTAGTGGCTTCTTCTGATATATCATCACCATCTTTAGCAAACCAATTTGCACGCTCCCAGCCATTATAGGCACCCATTTGAGCACCAGCAGCTATTAACGCATCGTGATTAGGGGATAGCTTTTTATTTCTACCAGCTGGCCATTCATGACGAGGAAAATGCATTGCATATTCATGACCATAAGTTTCTAAAGCTTTGGATAAGCAATAATCATGATCTGCATAATCAGTATACCTTCTTGGATCAAGTGCCCACATATCTAATTCAGTTTCGCCATGCATAATCCATTCTGAGAGAACTTTGCCAGCTCCCCCTCCTTGTGCAATTCCAAAAGTAAAAGAATGCGCTTCAAATGCATTTGGAACTCCAGGCATCGGACCAACCATTGGTATTCCATCAGGCGCATAAGGGATTGGTCCATTAATATTTCTTCCAATTCCAGCTGTCCCCAATAGGGGTAACCGCTCCATTGCATCTTCCATGTACCATTCAAGTCGATCCAAATCATCAGGATATAATTGAAAAGAAAAATCATCTGGCATTGGATCATCTGGGGTCACCCAGTGCGCCTTACAATTGCGTTCATAAGGACCAAGATTTAATCCATTTTTTTCTTGCCTTAAATAATATGAAGAATCAACATCTCTTAAAAGAGGTATTTTACGATTATTTTCTTTACTCCAAGCTTCTAATTCAGCAATTGGTTCTGTTAAAAAATATTGATGAGACATGACAACCATAGGTACAGTACGCCCACCAAAAGGCTTAAACATTTCACCGACACGTTGGGCATAATACCCTGCACAGTTAACAACATACTCACATTTTATGTCACCTTTATCTGTTTTTACTATCCATTCCCCACCATCGCGCTCAATTCCATTTACAGGACAAAAACGTTCAATATGACCTCCTTCAGTTCGCGCACCAGTAGCTAAAGCCTGTGTTAGTTGAGCAGGATCTATATCGCCATCTAATGGATCCCAAAGGCCTCCTTGAAGATCATGTGTTTCTATAAATGGGTGAATTTCTTTAAGTTGTTCAGGAGAACAAATATCCATTTTCAGCCCTTGATATCGCCCCATCCCAGCCACACGCTCAAATTCTTGCATTCGCTCTTTTGAATGTCCCAATCTAATAGAACCAGTCACATGGTAATTCATAGGATAGCCCACATCTTCACCTAGTGTTCTATACATTTCTGCAGAATACCTTTGCATATTCATCACAGCCCATGAGCCCGCAAAATTTGGTACGTTACCAGCTGCATGCCATGTTGAACCTGCCGTTAATTCGTTTTTTTCTAATAAAACACAATCTTTCCATCCCGCCTTAGCAAGATGATAAAGTGCTGAAGTACCAACTACTCCCCCACCAATTATAACTACTCTAGCAGATGTTGGTAATTCTGACATTTTATCATCCTTCTTATTCATTTTATGTGTTTTAATAGTTTATATTAAGTTAATTATTCTAATAAATAGGTGGCGCAATAACCCAAATTACAATTGCATTTTTATCATTAGGATTAGCCCATTTGAATTGCTCACCACGAATCCTAAAGCTATCTCCTGATTCCAATTCAAACATCTCATCTTCGATCCATAGATTCAAATTTCCTGAAACTATATAACCAACCTCTTGTGTTGGCCTTGTTACAAAGTTCTCTAATTTTGCATTTGGATTAAAAACAGATCGTAATACTTCAAAATCATCTGTCAAATCTGGTGAAAGTAACTCTTCTACTAAACCAATGGCTCCACCACCAATTTTTCTTCTTGCTGATTTTCGAACAATTCTACCTACTTCGTTAGCTTTTGCTTCAGAACTCCCAAAAAATAATGATAATGGCACTTGAAATTCTTTAGCAATTTGGCGCAATTCATTTATTGTAGGAGAAGAAATATCCCGCTCAACCTGGCTTAGCCACCCTACAGATCGTCCCATTTTTTCTGACAAATCAATCAAAGTAATTCCACGCGACTTTCGTAAAGCACGCAAATCAGCTCCAAGAGTTCCAGTAGTTTTGAGAAAATTTATAGACAAATTGATCATTCCTATATGAAATTTTAACACAAAATTTCATATAGGAATGATTTTATCAATTCTTTTCACGACATTATATGTCGTTTTTAATAAAACAATAAATATATTTAACTAAGTTTCCAGTCAGATTGATTAATAGGGTAATAAGCCTCTATCGCAGCCGTTGCGATTATATGGACGGAATTATTTAATGGGTCATCTATATTTTGCCCCCCATTGACTGAAACAACCTCAGAAATACCCCGAGGTAATATAGCTGCAACCGCTTTACAATCTACCTTATCAGGCTCAAAAACTCCTACAGTTACCTTTACATGCATTTTGTTTGCATCAAGATTTAATGATTTAAATATACTTAATGTAGAATGCCTAAAAGCATCTTCAACTGCACGTTTTGCTGCCTTTGTATAATCCATACCATACAAATCATTTCCCATTCCCATTTCAAGAATTAATCTATGCATTTGACGGCTCCATATCATACGAAACAATAACTGCAGCGTTTGCAATTACAGTGGTACCGCCCTCATTTTTTTCGATATCTAATCCGCCAAAAACAGCTTTAAATGAACCTTTACCGTATGGTAATATATCTCTCAATTTATCTAGATTAACTTGATCCGGTTGCTGAACTGCAACTTCTACATCAACAATCATATCAGATTTATCAAATCCAAATGCAGCACTCATATTTAAAGAGTTATGCCACAATGCATCTTTAAGAGCACTTTCTGCAGCTTTTGTATAATCTTTTCTTCGTAAGGATGTACCCATACCAAATTCAACAGCTACTCTGGTCTTTGCCATTACATAGTTCCTTTAAATTTAAACAGTTTTTCTGGTAAATACCCAATTATTTGTATCTGACAATTCAGAGCGAAAACTATAACCATCTTCATTAAAACTCTTTAAATCTTTTAAATCCTTTATGCTATTCTGAATCATAAACCGAGCCATTGATCCTCGAGCTTTTTTTGCAAAAAACCCGATCATTTTTAATTCACCACCACGCTCTTCTTTAAAGCTAGGCGTAATAATTTTACTATTCATTTTTTTACCTGTAGCCTTAAAATATTCGTTCGATGCTAAATTTACTATTATACCCCCAGATATCAAATCTAGTTCATTTCCAATACGATCACTCCAATAGGCATACAAAGTATTTCCTGATTTTGTCGCAATCTTACGCCCCATTTCTAATCTATACGGTTGTATGAGATCTAAAGGTCTCAATACACCGTAAAGGCCTGATAGTATTCGAAGATGATCTTGAGCATAATCTAATTCTTTAGAAGAAAGGCTACTTGCATTTAATCCAGTGTATGTGTCACCGGCAAATGCAAGAGCAGCTTGCTTTGTTTTATAATCTTCAGGCTCTTCAGAAAATGATTGGAACCTTTTCTGATTTAATATTGCTAGATCTTCTGAGATTTTCATCATATTTTTTAAATCAGAAACAGATAGTTTTCTTGCAATTTTAGCTAAATAATTAGCATCCGATTGAAATTTAGGAACACTATTTTTGACATTTAAAACTTCCTCGAAGTCTAATTTTTTTGCAGGTGAAATAACAGAAAGCATTTTATTTTTCCTTTTTGACTGCTCTAGATATAGCAGTCTTCATTAACTAGCCAAGTTTAATCTGTTAATATTTTTAAAAAAGCAGCCCCAAAACGCTCAGCTTTTTTTTCTCCTAAGAGTCTTTTTATGGCATCCATATCTCGTGGTTTAGATTCCGCAAACTTTGCTAAAGAGCTTGCTGAACAAACCAAAGGTTTATCATGGCCATATGCGCCATGCATTAATTCTAATTGTTTAGCCTGTAATTGGTCAAAAACCTTACCAGTATTTTTACCCGCTAGGCGGCGTCTAGATGGATGCTGCTCAACAAACTCCCCATTAATAACTTCTAAAAATGCCTTACCATAACGTTCTAACTTTACAGCTCCTACTCCTGATAGTTTAGAAAAATCATCTAAATTTTCTGGTCTTGATTTTGACATTTCTATAAGCACTGCATCTGCAAATACAACATAGGCTGGTGCATTTAATGCCTCAGCAAGAGATCTTCTTTTTGATTTTAATGCAGAAAATAATGTTTCATCTTCCTCTGCTACTAGGGATTTAACTTTGGTTTTACGGACCTCTTTAATAATTGTATCTTTTCGTAATTCAATTTTTTGCTCATCCCTTAGAATAGGCCGTGCGGTATGTGTCATCCTAAAAGCACCAAACCGTTCTATATCTGGGCGTATTAGATCGTATCCCATCATTTGGCGAAAAATACCCTGCCACTCAGATTTAGAATATTCCTTCCCTACTCCAAATGTTGGTAACTGATCATGCCCATTTTGTTTAACTTTATCCGTCAATTTTCCAAGCAAAATATCAATTAAATGACCAGCACCAAATCTTTCTTCAGTTCGCAATATGGCTGAAAGTGCCATTCTCACATGTTTTGTACCATCAAAAAGTATTGGAGGACTATCACACAAATCACAATTCTTGCAGGTTTCAATTTCATCACCAAAATATCTTAACAGTACCCTGCGCCTACATCGTCGAGATTCGGCCAGCCCAAGCAACGCATTTAATCTACCATGATCAGCTTGCTTTCTGTCATTTTGAGCAAGCCCTTCGTCAATCTGGGATCTCCTCAATCTAATATCATCAGCACCATATAATGTCATTGTTTCTGCTGCCTCACCATCACGCCCAGCTCGACCAATCTCTTGATAATAGCTTTCAATAGATTTTGGTAAATCTGCATGAATTACGTACCGAATATCTGGTTTATCAATACCCATTCCAAAAGCAACAGTTGCGACAACTATTAAACCGTCCTCAAGCTGAAAGCGCCTTTCTGAAATGCGGCGGTCATCGGCATCCATTCCAGCATGATAATGTATTGCTGCATGTCCTGCTTGTCTTAATGCTTGAGCAATTGTTTCACACTTTGCTCGCGATCCACAATAAATAATGCCAGATTGCCCTTTGCGCGCCTCAACAAAACTTAAAACTTGTTGCCTTGGTGAATTTTTCACAGAAAATGAAAGGTGTATGTTAGGTCTATCAAACCCATGAAGAAAAATCTCTGGATCATTTGAATCAAATAGACGATCTTTAATTTCAACTTGCGTTTCAGGGTCTGCAGTTGCAGTAAAAGCTGCTAAAGGGACATTTAATAGCTTTCTTAATTCACCTATGCGTAAATAGTCTGGACGAAAATCATGACCCCATTGCGATACACAATGCGCTTCATCAACAGCTATAAAGCTTATAGATAATTTTGATAACATTCTTTGTGTGCCCAGATTAGCTAATCTTTCAGGCGCAATATAAAGTAGCTTTAAGTTACCTTCTTCTAATGCATTAAATACATCATCAGTTTCATCATCAGTATTTCCACTTGTTAAAGCTCCCGCATTTACACCAAGTGCTTTAAGGGCAGCAACTTGATCTCTCATTAATGCTATTAATGGCGATACAACTAAAACTACTCCATCTAATTTCAATGCTGGCAATTGAAAACATAACGATTTACCACCACCCGTTGGCATAATCGCTAGTACATCCTTACCTGCTATAATTGCATCTACTATCTCAGATTGGCCATTGCGGTAATGGTCATGGCCAAAGACTAATTTTAAAAGATCTTTTGGCATCTGAATCCTATTTAAATGCATACAAGTCTTAGATCACATAAACAAATTTTAGGAACAAGAACATTCAAACATTTATAATATTTTTATTTATACATTCGATTAAATATTAAATTATATGGATTTCTTTTCTAATATATGTATCCAAGTATCACCATATTTTCTAGAATCTAGCATTAAAAATCCAGTTGGAGCAATTTTTTGAGAGTTTTCTTCCCATACACAAATAGTATTTTGTGAAAACCAATCATTTTGTGAAAACCCTAATAGTGCTTTTTCTCCCATATTTTTCCCATAAGGAGGATCCAAGAAAATTAGGTCATATTTTATTGAACTTTTTGATATATTTTTAGTTGCATCGCGTCGAAGTAAATTCGTATATTTTTGTACATTTAAAATTCTTATGTTGTCACGAATTAATGAGCACGATTTTGAACCATTTTCTACAAACATGACATGAGACGCACCACGAGATAATGCTTCAAAACCTAAAGCACCTGTACCTGCAAATAAATCTAATACTTTAGCATTTTCGACTAAATTACCATAGCCACCATTTATCAGTAAATTAAAAATACTTTCTCTTACCCTATCCGCTGTTGGGCGCAATTGAGCTGAAACATCCCCTTTTCCAACATTTGTTAAAACTGTTCCTCGATATTTACCACCAACTATTCTCATCATAAAAGAGATTTCAAATCTAAAGAAGTATCTTTTATTAAACTTTTCGTAGGACTTCGACCCGCTTCTATCAGTCGCTTTCCTATCATATATGCTCGAGGATCATTCATTGCATCGACTGCTAATAGGTTTGGACCGTTATAATACCAAAAAGAAACACTTGAACCAGTTTTGCGCGTCACCACATCATCAAAGCCTGTATTAAGGCCTGCAATTTGCAACTTCACATCAAACTGATCTGACCAAAACCAAGGCTTGGCTACATACTCTACATTCCCACCTATTATATTTTCAGCAAGAATTTCCGATTGATCAATCGCATTTGGAACGCTTTCTAATCTAATTCTACCAGCTTTGTATGGAAAAGAAGAACAATCACCAGCAGCCCATATAGAATTAACAGAAGTGCGTCCTAGAGCATCTGTTTTTATTCCATTATCAATATCACAACCGGCCATTTCAGCTAGTTCAGTTGATGGTGTTATTCCAACACCTACTATCACAAAATCAACTTTTAAATTTGTGCCGTCTGTGAGTTCAATCATTTCCACTCGGTCACTACCTATAAGTTTTCTTACACCAATCTTTTCTCGGATATTTACTCCATGTGACTTATGTAAATTACGAAAATAGTCAGATGTCTCTTTACTAGCCACACGTTGAAGAATTCGCTCCGCCATTTCTACCAATGTAACCTGCAAACCAAGCTTAGCCGCAACTGAGGCAGCTTCTAATCCAATATATCCCCCCCCAATAATTAAAACATGTTTATCTATTTTAAATTCTTTAACTATATTATCTACATCTGATAAATTTCTTATTACATAAACACCATCTAATTCACCGCCAAGCTCAGCAGGTAAATAACGTGGATTTGACCCTGTAGTAAAAACCAATTCATCATATGAAATTATTTCTTCACCAATATTTATTATTTTTTTCAAAGCGTTTACTGCAGTTACGTCTTCACCAAGCCTTAAATTAATATTTTGCTCTTCATAAAATTTCAAAGGTCTCAAATATAATCTCTCTAAACTCATTTCTCCTAATAAATATTTTTTAGAAAGTGGTGGTCGCTGATATGGTGGAACCGGCTCACCTCCGACTAATGTAATTAATCCATCAAATCCTAAATTCCTTAACCTTGAAACAAAGGAAAAGCCGGCTTGCCCTGCACCCACAACAACTACATGTCTCATTGTAATATCCCCATTCAAATATATTTAATGAAATTTAATAAATACTATAATTTTATTCCTATTAATCAAAACTAAATAAGGCATATATTAAAAAATAAATTGGCTTACAAATTTTGATTTTAAGTATACATATCCATATAAATATTATTCAGCAAAATAAAGGATAGAACATGAAAATTTCCATTGGGGACAAATTACCCGACGCTACATTTCAAAGCATGGGCCCTGAAGGGCCTGTTAGTCATAATATAAGAGATTTAACTACAGGTAAAAAAATAGTGATATTTGGTCTTCCTGGGGCATATACAAACACTTGTTCAACGGCTCATATGCCAAGTTTTGTAAGAAATGCGAACGAAATTCGCGCAAATGGAATTGATGCAATATATTGTTTGGCTGTAAACGATGTTCATGTAATGAAGTCTTGGGCTAAAGAAATGGGAGCAGATACAGCTCACATAGGAATGTTATCTGATGTAGATGGGTCATATACAAAATCAATAGGGTTTAACTTTACTGTCCCTGCAGTTGGCTTTTTTGACAGATCCCAAAGATATTCAATGATTGTAGATAATGGGGTCATAACTTCTTTAAATGAAGAAATTGAAAGAACTTCCTGTGATATATCGGGTGGAGAAACTATACTGGACCAATTATAAGTTAGCAGGAGTATTCTTTGTTGCTAATTTTCTTGTACATCCATTTTTTTAGCTAGAGCTAAATCTAATTCAGTTAAACCATTAACACTGTGTGTTGTAAGGGTTACTTGCACAGTGTTATAAACATTAACCCATTCAGGGTGATGATCCATTTTTTCAGCAATTATTGCAACTGATGACATCCAGCCAAACGCCCGAATAAAAGATTTGAATTTATACTTTTTAGAGATGGCATCTCTACCTTCAACCATTTTCCAGTCATTTTTAAATAGTTTTAATAATTCATTATTACGCTCTATTTCAGTTAATATAGTTGGCATTTAATCCTCCAGGGTTTTACGAAACGGCCCATAATCAGTTAATACTTCTATATCATCACCTACAGCTTTTCGTTCTGCTATTAAATATTCTTCTACAGCATTGGAAAAGCCTTTATTTTCAAACCAATGAAGGGAATAGGTGGGAACTGGTAAGTATCCACGTGCTAATTTATGTTCACCTTGAGCTCCGGCCTCTACTCTTGAGAGATTGTTCTTAATAGCAAACTCTATGGCAAGATAATAACATACCTCAAAATGTAGGCAGGGATAATTTTCAATACATCCCCAGTATCTACCAAATAGTGTATCACGGCCAATAAAGTTTAAAGCACCAGCTATCCATTTTCCATTTTTTTGACATAAAAAAAGAACAATATCATTGCGTAACATTTCATGTGCATAATTAAAAAACTCTCTAGTTAAATATGGAGTTCCCCATTTTCGAGCACCAGTATCAATATAAAAACTCCAAAAAGCTTCCCAATGTTCATGAGTAATTTCATCACCTGTAAATTGATGGAATGTCCCACCAAAGTTTTCTGCAATCTTACGCTCTTTTTTTATATTTTTTCTTTTTCGAGATGATAATTGTGCCAAAAATTCATCAAAGTTTTGATAATTATTATTAACCCAATGAAACTGCTGCCCAATTCGTTGCAATAAGCCTAGATCATTACCTTTCTTAAACTCCTCAGCAGAGCAAAATGTAATATGACCTGAAGACCATTTTTGTTGTGTAACAACAATTTTCAATGCCTCTAACAATGCAGTTTCTGCAATATCATGAAAATCTGGTTTAGTAAGAAATCTACGTCCAGTTACAGGTGTAAACGGTATTGATACTTGTAATTTTGGATAGTATTTACCTCCCGCATTTTCGTAAGCATGAGCCCAATTATGGTCAAAAATATATTCACCTTGGGAATGACCTTTTGCATAACTTGGCATTACACCAATGGTTTGATTTTCATATTTAGCTACAATGTACTGTGGGAGCCAGCCTGTACCAGAACCCACTGATTTACTATCTTCTAATCCTTTTAAAAATCTATATGTAACAAATGGGTCAATAGACCTATCAGTTTTACCTTCTGGACAAGCGCATGCATCCCAATCAAGTTGACCAATGTCAGATATTTTTCCAACTACTAAAAGTTCAACTTGGCTTGCATCAACCATTAAAAAACACTAGGCAAATAGCCTTCAAATGTTACAGAATCCGCAATCTTTCGAGCAATTTTATGTTCTTTTTGAGATCGTACTGTCCAACATAGTATTGTTGCACCAGACTTTTTTAACCTTTTAACTACATCAGAATTTAAATCCATATGATCATGTGAAACAAACGAAGCCCCAATAGAAAAATAATCTGGTATCATAGCTAATTCTTCACATCGTAATTTTGTTACATTAGGCCATTCATTTTCTTTAAAAACTCCAGTAACAAGACCACGTGGTATATTAGGCGCCAATGTTGCACATTTTTCAATCATGTGCGGATTAAAAGACATAATAGCGACTGGGCCTTGATATTTTTTGAGAATTTTACACACAGCAGTTTCAAATATAGTACTGGTATTGCCCAGAGTGCCATCTTGATCTTTTAATTCAATTAAAACTGGTACACGGCCATCAATATAAGACATAAAGGTATCAAAGCGGGGTATCCCTTTTTTCCCACCCTGTAAGGTAATATTTTCTATTTCACTTGCATATCTTTCACAAATTAAACCAGTTTCTTTTGTTACTCTGTCTAATTTATAATCATGAAAAACAATTGGAATACCATCAAGAGATAATTGAAGATCAATTTCAATTGCATAGCCAGATGATATGGCAGCATCCAATCCTTCCCATGAATTCTCAGGATTACCTGAAGTTACATCATGTAATGTACGGTGAGCAATTGGCCCATTGGTAAATGGTGCTAATAAATTCATTTAATTTGGAAAATACCCTCAATTTCAACGGCAACTCCTAAAGGCAAACTAGATGATCCAACAGCTGCACGAGCATGCTTTCCAGCATTACCAAATACTTCTACCATTAAATCAGATGCTCCATTTATGACCTTAGGATGATCTGTAAAATCAGCAGTGCAATTAACAAAGCCTCCAAGTTTAACAACTTGAACTAACCTCTCCAAATCTCCTCCACATGCAGCCTTTAGTTGTGCTATTAAATTAACTCCACAGCTTTTTGCAGCTTTTTGGCCCTGCTCAACTGAGAAATTTTCACCTAGCTTTCCATTAATTCTTCCATTTGCATCACCAGAAATTTGCCCAGAAATATAAACCATATCTCCAACTATAACGTATGGAACATAATTTGCAGCAGGTGCTGGTGCATCAGGAAGTAGTATACCAAGATTTAATAATCTTTTTTCATAATTTTCTGACATATTAATTCCTCTATATATTTTATAAAAACTGTAACATTTTTTATAGATGCACAATAACAAAAGCAATTAGATATAAAACTAATACAAAATAAGTGAATGGATTAATATTATAATCCTAGAAAGTCTCAACATGATGTAATAATCACATCATAATAATTTATTTTTTCTTTTTGAGCTTTGGATTATAGACTTGGATTATGAAATATATTAAAAAAAATTAACTTTGCTCAGGCTTATAATATGCACTATAAAATTAAAAATCTTATAAAAGTATTTTTATTGATTACTCTGGGTTTTGTTTTTTCTGCATGCTCACAATCAAGTCCTCAAGAGTATTATGATCCACTTGAAAAAATAAATCGAAAAACACATTCATTTAATAAATCATTAGATAAATTATTTTTGAGACCTGCAAGTAAAGTCTATGGTGTAGTGGTAAGTGATTTTGTAGATGTTTTAATTAATAATTTTACAAATAACCTTTCTGAACCATCAAATGCTGCAAATCATTTATTACAAGGAAAAGTTAAAAAATCCTCAAATTCTACAGCAAGGTTTTTAGTAAATACAACAATTGGTATTGGTGGCATTACTGACCCTGCATCAAGATTAGGGCTACCATCAAACGAAAGTGATTTTGGCAAAACTCTTCATAGTTGGGGTTTCAATGAAGGTGCATATGTTGAACTCCCATTTTACGCAGCCTCAACAGTGCGAGATACAACTGGTATTGTTGTAGATTTTATTATGGATCCGATTAATTCAATTATTCCATCAAGATATAAGGTTCATACACAAGGTGCAAAGCTAATTGAACTTGCTGGAGATAGAAATGAATATGGTGATGTCATCGATAATATGTTATATCAAACGGAGGATAGTTATGCTTCCCAAAGGTTATATTATCTCCAAAGACGCCGATTTGATTTAAACAATAATACCATATCAGATGATGATTTAGGAAATCCTTATGAGGACGAATAAGAGTATTACTCGCAGGCTCACCATTGCAGGCATGATTGGGACTGCTAGCGTTTATGCATTCCCTGTTGTTGCTTTAAGTAAATCTGACGCCGAAAAATTAATAGAACGCTTAACAAATGACGTCTTGAGTGCAGTTAATGAACAAAAATCTGATAAAATAATGTTTGTTAAGTTTGAGATGATTTTTTCAAAATATGCTGACGTTCCATTAATTGCTAGAAAAGCGCTTGGACCAACATGGCGTGAAGCATCAAAAGCTCAAAGATCCGCATATGTTTCAGCTTTTAAAGGTTATATGGCAAGATATTATGGCAAACGATTTGAGGATTTTTTAGGATCTAAAATTGTTGTTTCCAATTCACGCAAAACTTCAGGAGGGTTTTTAGTCGGTAGTAATATTATTTTAAAAGACGGATCGAGCTATCAAGCACAATGGCATGTTATCGATGCACGTGGTAAGTTTTTAATGTATAACTTATTTCTTGAAGGCGTCAGTGTTTTATCCGATGTGCGCGTTCAAATTGGCTCAATGCTTGATAAGAGAGGCGGCTCAATAGAAAAACTGACCTCTCATTTAAATACTGCTTCCTAGACACTAACTTTGTATTTTAATTAAATAAATTCTTTAACAGTGACTTAAAGTCATTATCTGAATTTTTCTTAGCTTTATCACCAAGGCCCTTAAAAATTCTATTAATAAACTCTACACCATTAGCTGTCTCTAATTCGTTAATTAGTTTATTTTCATCTATAATTAGGTTTTTAAGTGGAATATTCTCATGAATACGTAACATCGTTTCACGCCAAATATCAGCTGGCATACCTCCTCCAGTTACACCAGTTAATTTGCGGTTGTCATCATAACCCATCCATACTCCAACAACATAGTCAGCAGTAAAACCTATAAACCATGCATCTCTTGCACCTTGCGTGGTGCCAGTCTTACCAGCTGCCTGTCGTTCACCAAGATCTGCTCTGATCCCTGTTCCCGATCTTATAACTTGCATCATCATAAAGGTCAGTTGATTTGCTGCATTTTCATTAATTACTCGAAGTGATGTATTCATGTCATGGTCCAATAGACTGTCACTATCACCCTGTATTGTGATACTAGATAAACCATAAGGAATCGAAGAAATTCCTTTATTCAATATACCAGCATAAGCACCAGTTATTTCTAGTAGAGTACTTTCAGCTGTGCCCAATGCCATTGATGGTACTAATGGAATATTTGATTTAATGCCAAAATCATTAGCAATAGCCTTAACTCGAGATCTACCAATTTCTTCACTAATCTTTATAGCAACTGTGTTTGTTGATTTAGCCAATGCTTTGGTTAAGTTTATACTTCCATCAAATGTTTTGCTATAATTTTGAGGCTCATAAACACCGCCTGGAACTTCTATAAAGATTGGCTCGTCTAGAACAATATTATTATACTTAAATCCATTTTCTAATGCTGCAGCATAAACCATAGGTTTAAATGCAGATCCAGTTTGCCTCAATGCTTGTGTTGCTCGATTAAAGGATCCAGCAAGCCCAGTTTTTCTTCCCCCAACCATTGCCCTTACAGCACCATCAGGTGACATTACTATAATTCCTGCTTGAACTTCAGAGCCAGGTTTTAACTTCTGAAATACAATATCCAATGACTGTTCTGCAGCTAATTGGATATCTTTATCAAAAGTTGTTTTAATTATAACATCAGCATTTGCATCTTTTATGATAAATTCTGGTGCTGATCCAAGCACCCAATCAGCAAAATAACCACCAGCCTTATCAGCCGCAGTTTGAGATAGTCTTGCCGGATTATTTTTGGCATTAATTGCTTGTGCTCGTGTTAAATAACCTTGATCTTCCATTAAACTAATAATCAGGCTTCCACGTGACTGTGCACGACCTAAATTCCTGATTGGATTCGATGCTGAAGGTGCTTTTAATAATCCTGCGAGCATTGCTGCTTCTGCTGGATTTACTTCTCTAGCTGATTTACCAAAATATCTTTGGCTAGCAGCTTCAAAACCATATGCCCCCGAACCAAGAAATGCACGATTCAAATATATGGTAAAAATTTCATCTTTAGAATATTTCAACTCCATGGCGATCGACATTGGAACTTCTTTTATCTTACGTTCAAGGTTATTTATTTTTTCAAAATATATTCTTTTTGCAAGTTGTTGTGTTATTGTAGAACCACCATTTCCTTGCCAAGGTTTGCGCCCCTCACGTATATTTATACGAATTGCTCCTAATATACCTCTAGGACTAATTCCCCAATGACTATAAAATCGCCTATCCTCAGTCGCTATTATTGCATTTTTTAAATATGGAGAAACGTTCACAGAGGAGACTTTTCCACCAAACTGATCACCACGCCATGCAAATACATCACCTTTTGCATCCAACATGGTAACAGACCCCTTTTGTCTGTCATCCATCAAAAAACTAGCCTCAGGCAGTGTGCTGAAATAATACAAAGTTGATAAACTTAAGATTAAAAATACAACTATTATAATTCTAAAAATCACCCAAAATAATAATTTAAATGTAAGATTTAAGATAGCCTTTATGATATTAGTCACAAAGTTTTTAAAGCTGCTTATTAATGAATAGCTTTTATTTGATTTTGTATTTCTTTTAGATTTTAGAGCAGGTTTGTTTATCTTTTTCTTCTTTGATAAGTTGCGATTAGGGGCAACCAATATATTACGCTCTTTTGGCTTCTTAACCATATTTGATTCTAACCTTTGGAGTTAATTATATCTAAGATACTCCCATTTGATCAACTTGTGGAGCATTACTTAAATTATTATTTATGAATTTTTTGATTAATAAATAAGCAAATAATTATCAGTGCCTAAATTTTATACAATAGTATTAGATTCTTACTTTTACTGTCTTTGATTTTATTGAGTAATAACTAATTTCAGTCTTCTTTTGGACAAACGCATACCCAATGTCTGCGTAAAGCGAGGGAAATATGAAACTAATTATTGCAACAATCAAACCATTTAAACTTGAAGAGGTACGCATCGCGCTTACTGAATCCGGGGTAACTGGAATGATGGTAACAGAAATTAAAGGTTATGGTGCACAATCAGGCCATACAGAAATATATCGAGGTGCAGAATACGCAGTAAATTTTGTTCCAAAAATTAGATTAGATATTGTTGTATCAGATAATGAAGCCGATGGCGTTGTATCAACAATTGAAAATACCGCAAAAACTGGAAAAATTGGTGACGGAAAAATCTTCATACTAGATGTGGAACAAGCTGTTCGCGTTCGCACCGGTGAAACAGGCGACGATGCTGTTTAAAGATAACTAAAGGAAATTATAATGAAACTTAAAACACTTATACCAGCATTTGGAGCATTATTGTTTGCTTCAACTGCCTCCGCACAAGAGACTAATGTCGCAGTTCCAACAGACTCAGTCTTTATTTTAAATTCTTTACTCTTCTTAATTGGTGGGTTTTTAGTATTCTGGATGGCTGCAGGATTTTCAATGTTAGAGGCAGGCCTCGTACGTTCAAAGAATGTGACAATGCAGCTTACAAAAAATATGGGTCTATTTGGCTTTGCCTGCTTAGCATATTACTTAGTAGGATATAATTTGATGTATCCATTAGGCACTTGGGCAACAGAAGGCGTTATATCAGGCATTTGGGGCCCAGCAGTCCTCGAAGCTGTGGGTGTTGATGCTGCTGGAGCAGATGATTATTCTTATGCATCAACAGGCTCAGATTTCTTCTTTCAATTGATGTTTTGTGCGGCTACTGCTTCAATAGTATCTGGCGCATTAGCTGAACGTATTAAACTATGGCCATTTCTTGCTTTCACAATAGTTTTAACTGGCTTTATTTATCCATTACAAGCTTCTTGGAAATGGGGCGGTGGCTTCTTGGACAATATGGGATTCTTAGACTTTGCTGGATCGACTGTTGTACACTCAGTAGGTGGTTGGGCAGCTTTAGCGGGTGCATTAATACTTGGACCACGTATTGGCAAATATACCAAAGAAGGTAAAACTGTTCCATTCATGGCTTCAAATTTACCATTAGCAACTCTTGGTACATTCATTCTTTGGATGGGTTGGTTTGGCTTTAATGGTGGTTCTCAATTAGCAATGGGATCTATTGGTGATGTTGCTGATATCTCTAGAATATTCGCTAACACAAACGCAGCTGCAGCAGCAGGTTCAATTGCTGCATTAATTCTTACACAAATTCTTTATAAGAAACCTGATCTAACTATGATACTTAATGGAGCACTCGCCGGTCTAGTAGCAATTACTGCTGAACCGTTAACTCCTACTCTTGGCTCAGCATCAATTATTGGTGCAATTGGTGGTGTGATTGTAGTATTCGGGGTTCCATTTTTGGATAAGTTAAAAATTGATGATGTAGTTGGTGCAATACCAGTCCATTTATTTGCGGGTATTTGGGGTACAATTGCTGTTGTATTTACTAATAGTGATGCATCACTTTCAACACAGCTATATTCTATAGTTGTCGTTGGTTTATTTACTTTTATTGCATCAGCAATCATTTGGTATGTATTAAAATCAATATCAGGAATTCGTGTGAGTGAAGAAGACGAAATTACTGGATTAGATATATCAGAATTAGGTATGCCAGCTTACGATATTATAAAATAACCTCCCTCTAGATCTTACTCTAGATTTTAAACTGGCCCTGTTGGGCCAGTTTTTTATTGCTTTTCCCTCAATTTTGTAATCACTGAAATAATGGAGATTACAAAATGACAAATATAAATTATTTAAATGAACGCCAAGATTTAGCAGCAGCCTTCCGCTGGACAGCAAGATTGAATATGCATGAAGCTGTCGCAAACCATTTTTCTTTAGCCATTAATGATTCTGGAACTGAATTTTTGATGAACCCAAACCAAATGCATTTTTCAAAAATTAAAGCTAGTGATTTATTAATAATTGATGCGAATGATAAAAAGACTTTAGAAGGCCCAAATGCGCCTGACATCACCGCATGGGGCTTACATAGCGCTATTCACCGATATTGCCCACATGCTAGGTGCGCAATGCACGTACACCCCATATATTCTACAGTTCTTGCAAGCCTAGCTGATAGTCGGTTATTACCAATTGACCAAAATACAGCAACGTTTTTTAATCGCTACATCATTGATAATAGTTACGGTGGGTTAGCTTTAGAGGAAGAAGGGGAGCGGTGCGCTAAATTACTCCAGGATCCTAAAAAAACCGTAATGATTATGGGCAATCATGGTATTATGGTTATAGGAACATCAGTTGCAGAAACATTCAACCGAATGTATTATTTTGAACGTGCAGCTGAAACATACATTCTCGCACTACAAACTGGCCAAAAACTTCGTATATTATCTGATGAAATTGCAGAAAAAACAGCTGCTGAAGTTGAACAGTATCCAGAACAATCACTTAGACATTTAACCGAATTGAAAGATATCCTTGATTCTGAAAACTCGGATTATTCTTTCTAAAATCACTACTTATATTCATCTAGGATTCTTAATTTATGCAGCAAAGTGAAAATATAAGGGGTGCAATATATATGTGCCTTTCTATGGCTGGCTTTGTATTAAATGATGCTGTCATTAAATATGCTTCAGCAGATATTGGTATGTACCAATCTATTTTTGTTCGAGGTTGTTTTGCGGTCATTATAATTGGTATAGCGTGTATATATAATGGGGCATTTAAGATTATTCCCAATAGATTAGACCATAAGCTAATTATATGGCGAACACTTGCTGAAATATTCGCAACAATTACGTTTCTTACTGCATTATTTTACCTTCCTATTGCCAATATAACGGCACTCCTTCAAGCACTACCCCTAACTGTAACTCTAGCAGCCAGCTGGTTTTTAGGTGAAAAAATTGGTTGGAGGCGCGGAGTTGCAATACTCATCGGCTTCATTGGTGTTTTACTGATTATTCAGCCTGGTACTGATGAATTTAATGTATATTCAATACTAGGCATATTTTGCGTAATATTTGTTACTATAAGAGACTTGGTCGTTCGAAAATTTAGCGCAAAAATATCTACATTGTATGTTGCTTTTATTACAGCTGCTGCAATTGCTTTAGTTGGAGGATTCCTAACTTTTGCTTATGAGGGATGGATTCCTATGAAGCTGAATGAAGTTATTCTTCTTTTTATTGCAAGTACTCTGATATTTGTAGGATACTTTTTTGCAATATCAGCAATGCGATCTGGCCAAGTTAGTTTTGTATCTCCATTTCGTTATACAATTATGATTTGGGCCATCATACTAGGATATCTAATCTGGGGTGATATTCCAAATAATTTAACATTACTTGGAATATCAATTGTTATTGGTATGGGCATTTTTACTTTTTGGCGAGAAGCACAGTTAAAAAACTAATACATCAAAGTTTACATTAAAAATCAAGATTCTCTACTGATAATGCATTTTGTTGTATAAATTCACGGCGTGGCTCAACAACATCACCCATTAATTTAGTAAACAAATCATCAGCACCTGCTAAATCTTCTACCCTAACTTGCAAAAATATTCTTGCTTCTGGATCTAAAGTCGTTTCCCATAGCTGGCCTGGATTCATTTCACCAAGACCTTTGTATCTTTGTAGACTTAGGCCCTTTTCCCCTTCAATATTTACAATATTTAATAAATCTGATGGTGCATTTATTAATGTTGTTTTATCTTTTCTTGTAAACTTTGATGGTTCAGCATAAACTTCCTGTAGGCTATTTGTCATACTTGATAACTTGCGTGCCTCACTAGATTTTAAACATTTTCCATCCAACGTTTGAATTTCTTCAACCCCACGTAATACCCTGCTAAATCTTAACCCATCATCCTGAGTTGGGCGACCTGACCAGCCACGCTCATATTCTGTTGAAACCAGATCTAAGCGCTTTGCAACAGCGTCTGCAGCTGCTTGTGGGCTTAACATTACTTGATCAATATCTAGAGCACCTGCAATTGCCGCCTGCTCTAAAATATGATGGCTGTAATGTGTGGGAAATGCATTTAATATCGTACGAGATTGACGGGATTCTTCTATAACACGCGCCAAATCTGGTCCTGCCATAGTGGCACCAGTACCCAAGGTTAGAGTTGCACCCTCTATGCCTTGCTCTGCTAAAAAATCTTCTAACGCCACTTGGTCTTTAAGGTATACCTCTGATTTCCCACGTGCCACTTTATAAAGAGGAGGCTGTGCTATATAGAGATACCCACCCTCAATTAATTCAGGCATTTGTCTAAAGAAAAACGTCAATAATAGTGTTCGTATATGCGCACCATCAACGTCTGCATCTGTCATAATTACAACTTTATGATACCTTAACTTGGTTATATCAAACTCATCTCGACCAATGCCTGTCCCCAATGCAGTAATCAAATTTGTTATTTGCTCTGATGTTAGCATCTTATCAAACCTTGCACGTTCAATATTTAAGATTTTGCCTCTTAATGGTAGGACTGCTTGATTTTCACGTGAGCGGCCTTGCTTTGCTGAACCTCCTGCAGAGTCACCTTCCACTATAAAAATTTCTGATAATGCAGGGTCTTTTTGTTGGCAATCAGCAAGTTTTCCAGGCAACGAAGTGCCCCCAAAAGCAGTTTTCCTTCTTGTGAGATCTCGTGCTTTACGTGCAGCCTCACGTGCAAATGCAGCTTCCAGAATTTTCACAACAATGTCTTTAGCATGAGCTGGATTTTCTTCAAACCACTCTGATAGCTTTTCGTTCATTAAGCTTTCAACAACTGGACGCACTTCTGATGAAACCAATTTGTCTTTAGTTTGTGAGCTAAATTTAGGATCTGGTACTTTTATAGAAAGAACACATGTTAATCCCTCACGCGCATCATCCCCTGTGAAAGATATTTTTTCTTTTTTTGCTATTCCAGTAGAAGCTGCATAATTATTTATGGTACGTGTTAATGCACCCCTAAAGCCCGCTATATGTGTACCACCGTCACGTTGTGGAATATTGTTTGTGAATGGCAATACATTTTCATGATAACTATCGTTCCACCACATTGCACACTCAACAGTTATATCATCTTTTTCACCAATTATATAAATTGGTTCCTCAATAACAGATGATTTAGATCTATCTAAAAATCTCACAAATTCTTTCACACCACCATCGTAGTATAAAATAGTTTCTAAATGTTCTGTTGGGCGCTCATCTTTGAGTATAATTTTTACACCAGAATTTAAAAAAGCTAGCTCTCTGAGACGGTTCTCTAAAGTTTTAAAAACATAATTTCTATTTGAAAATGTTTGAGTGGAGGCCATAAATCTTACTTCAGTACCCGTTTCACCATTCGCTTCACCAATTACCTCAAGATGCTTCACAGTATCTCCATGTTCGAAACGAGCTATATGGACTTTTCCGTCACGCCAAATCTTTAGTTCCAACCAATCTGAGAGAGCATTTACAACAGAAACACCAACACCGTGAAGACCACCTGAAACTTTATATGAATTGCTATCAAATTTACCTCCAGCATGAAGTTGTGTCATTATAACTTCTGCTGCAGAAACACCTTCTTCTTCATGAATCCCAACAGGCACCCCTCGACCGTTGTCTCTCACTGAAACACTTTCATCTGCATGTATGGTCACAGATACAAAATCTGCGTGTTTAGCTAAGGCTTCATCAATGCCATTATCAACAACTTCATAAACCATATGATGCAATCCAGAGCCATCATCAGTATCACCAATATACATCCCTGGCCGCTTTCTCACCGCCTCTAAGCCCTTGAGAACCTTAATGGAATCGGCGCCATATTCTTCTGGTTGAGTTTGATCGTCTGACATCGAGTTAAATCCTATTGTTATATACTAAATATAGACGAATTAAGGAGGATTGTCACGTACAAGACACAAGATTTTGCGTTATTAAAAACTAATGATTAGACCCACTAGTATTAATGCAATACCTGAAAATATATTTGTTTTTTTAATGGCTGAAGGTGATGATAAAAAGTTTCGCATTTTATCAACAGCTATCGCTAATATTAGATTTCCAAGCATGGGAACAATAGCAGAAAGGCAACAAATGGTGACTATATCAACAGAGTTTAGCTTATCAAAATTAAAAAAATTTGGCAAAAGTGTCATATAAAATAAACTTGCCTTAGGGTTAGCCAAAACAGCTGACAGCCCCGCAGAAAATCCTGCCCAAATACCTGGCCTTGTTAAATTAGACTCTTCTTTAAAAAAATTATCAGATTTAAGGATTAACACTATACCCATTATAATAAGAATTATTGATGCAATATATCTAAAAACTATTAATATATCTGCATAAATTGATACCAAGAATGATACACCCAATAAGGCTACCAACGGCCAAAGAAGGTCCCCCACAGCAACACCAAATACTAAGGGCACAGAAGATTTAAAACCACCTGAAACAGAACGCGCAAGAACCGCAACCCATACTGGGCCTGGTGTAAGCCAAAGTATCATAAGTGCTGAAGAATAGAGTGCTATTTGTGTGAGCGTTATTGTTATCATTCTATCACTGAACCATCTGAAGATTCACTAACCTTTAAAAACTGTGCTTTTTCTCCGAATGCATCAAAGAGCTCTTTGCCTGTACCCGTCATCCAAGCTTGGGCCCCAAGGGATAGTATTTCTTCATAGAGCGCATTTTGGCGATCATTATCAAGATGTGCAGAGACTTCATCTAACAAAAGAATTGGAGCTGAGCCAAAATCTTCAGAAAGTGCACGCCCATTTGCTAAAATTAAGCTAACCAGTAATGCTTTTTGCTCTCCAGTTGAACACAGTTTTGCAGGTGTTTCTTTTGCTGAATAAATTGCAGTTAAATCATCACGATGTGGACCAACTAAAGTTCGTCCAGAAAATAAATCTGCACGGCGACTATCAGCAAAAGCATCTTGCAAATTATCAATAATGATGGCTTCATTATTTGCACCAATCAGACCTAATCTTGCAGAGGGAAAACTTGTTTGGGCATTCGTTTGCGCCTGCATAATTCTTTCAATGGTATAAAGACGGTTTTTTTCAATTTTTGCTCCAGCTTCTGCCATTTGTCGCTCTACTGCAGTGTACCAAGCTGGGTCATTTATTCCATCTTTTAACATCTTATTTCGTTCACGCATCGCCCTATCATAGTCCAAAGAGTATTGAGCATGTGATGGTTCAAAACTCATTGAAAGGCGGTCAATAAATCGTCGCCTCCCTTCAGCACCATCAACCCAGAGGCGGTCCATTACTGGTACAAGCCAAACAATTCGCGCAATACGTCCCAATGCAGTTTGAGTAGCTGATTTTCCGTCAATCTTAACACTGCGAGATCCATCACCAGTGTAGACTGTTTCAACTTCGTGAACTTGACCCAAAGATTGAAGGGTAGCAGAAATTTTCCACCCTATATTTTCTGGTTTGCGCTCCATTTCATCCACACGTGAGCGACGCAGGCCTCTTCCTGGAGATAATAATGACAAAGCTTCTAATATATTTGTTTTACCCGCTCCATTGGAGCCAAATAAAGCAATAGGAAGTTCATTAGTCTTAATATCTACATTCTTATAAGAACGGAAATGTGAAACTTTAAGATTTGTTACGGCAATGCGGGACACATGTTATACTCGCATAGGCATGACAACGTATACTGCACTTTCATCATTACCTTCTCGCATTAAAGTTGGATCGCCAGAGGAATTAAACATAAACACTGCATTTTCTCGATCTACTTGACCTGCAATCTCTAGTAGATACTTAGCATTAAACCCTATCTCTAAGCGCTCATCTGCATATGCAACGACCAATTCCTCTTCTGCTGCACCACTATCAGGGGCATTAACAGAAAGAATTAATCTATCATCCTCCAGAGTAAGCTTAACAGCTCTAGATCGTTCAGATGAGACTGTTGAAACCCTGTCTACTGCTTGAGCGAATTCAGCAGCATCAACTTCTAATCGTCTGGTATTACCTTGTGGAATAACACGGGTGTAATCAGGAAAAGATCCATCAATTACTTTAGAGGTTAAAATCATTTCTGGAGTTGCAAATCTAATTTTGGTTTCAGAAACTGAAACAGCAATTTTAATTTCATCTTCATCAAGAAGTTTACGTAATTCACCAACAGTTTTTCTGGGTACAATCACACCAGGAAGTGTTTCAGCTCCATCTGGAAGCTCCGTATCAATTCGCGCTAAGCGATGACCATCTGTTGCAACACAGCGCAATACCTTACCATTAGTTCCATCTGATGAATGCATGTAAACACCATTTAAATAATAGCGGGTTTCTTCAGTGGAAATAGCAAATTTTGATTTATCAAATAATCGTCGCAGTATTTCAGACTTTGCTGAAAAATTACATGCATATTCAGAATTTGCCATAATTGGAAAGTCTTCACGTGGTAATGTAGCCAATGAAAAGCTAGAGCGCCCCGCAACAACATCCAGACGATTAGAAGTCACATCATCTGTAAGCTCAACCATTGCACCATCAGGTAGTTTTCTTACAATTTCATGTAAAGTATGCGCACCTACAGTTGTTGCACCGGCACGTTCAACCATTCCAACGACCTTGTAAACGACCTCAATATCTAAATCTGTTGCACGAAATGAAATTTCTCCACCTTCCGCCTCGATTAAAACATTAGCTAAAATTGGTATTGTATTGCGTCGTTCCACAACAGATTGTGCCTGTGACATCGCCTTTAGAAGTGCACTACGCTCAATGCTTACTTTCATATCTTGGATCCCCATATACGTCGGATTATCAAAATGACGTATTTAATCATTAAATTCAACTTAAAAAGATATTTCAATGTTATTAATACAACGTCAAGCAATAGTCATAAATTACAAATAATTATTAAAATTATTTATCCTTCTAAAACCCGCCTTAATACCTCAATATCTTTAGCTATTTGATTATCTACTGACTGCAATTCCTCAATTTTTTTCACAGCATGAATAACAGTTGTATGATCACGCTTTCCAAATCTTCGACCAATTTCAGGTAATGATTTAGATGTTAATTTTTTTGATAAATACATTGCAACTTGACGAGGCCGTGCAATTGATCGAGTTCGTCGCGCTGAAAGCATATCCGTTAAATTTACGCCGTAATGGTCCGTAACTTTTCGTATAATTTCATCAATTGTAACCTTACGATCGGAAGCTCGTAAAATATCAGACAAACTTTCTTGTGCCATTTCCAATGTAACAGGGCGACCTACCAAAGACCCAAATGCATAAAGGCGGGTTAACGCACCTTCTAAAACTCTAACATTTGAAGAAATGCGTTGTGCCATAAATTCCAATACGCCAGGAGACACTTCTACAGTTGAATTATATCTTGATTGAGTTTCTTGTTTTGATTGCAATATTCCAAGTCGAAGTTCGTAATCTGTTGGATGTACGTCAACCACTAGCCCCCACTGCAGTCGAGATTTTATTCTGTCTTCTAATTGTTCCATATCAACAGGCGCACGATCACCTGAAATAATAACCTGCTTATTTTGGTCAATTAATGCATTGAATGTATGAAAAAATTCTTCCTGAGTAGATGATTTTCCAGCAATAAATTGCACATCATCAACCATTAAAACATCTACAGATCTGAACATTTCTTTAAAGCTTATAGTATCTTTAAATCGAAGCGCTTGAACAAAGCGATACATAAACTGCTCAGCAGATAAATATAAAACCTTGGCGTTTGGATCACGCTTTTTAATTTCCCAAGCAATTGCATGCATAAGATGCGTTTTTCCTAACCCAACACCACCATGTAAAAAAAGTGGATTAAATGATACATCACCACCTTCAGCAACTCTGCGTGCAGCTGCATGGGCAAGCTCATTAGGCTTTCCAACTACAAAATTATCAAATGTATATCTCGGATCTAAAGAGGCCCCCGGTAGATCAGCTGAACCAGTTTTCATATTATCTTTATTTGAGTTAATAGCTGGCTTTTCAGATTGAACCCTTTTTGAATGCATATCTACTGTAAAAGATAGACGATCTACGTCTAAGCCTTGTTTGGCAAACTCAAATTTGATTGAATCTCCATAGTTGCGGTCAACCCAATCTCCAATAAATTTTGTAGGAGCCACAAAACTTGCCTTTGATTTATCTAATGATCTCAATTCTAAGGGATTTATCCAGTTTGTGAAGGCAGCTTCACCAACTGTTTTCCTTAGGGCCAACTTAATAATTGGCCATATTTCAATACCCATAAATTTTAATTCCATGTCTAATCTAGGATTGACGCCAAGCCAAACCACGGGCTTTCCAGCCATTCAAATTTCCCCGATGACCATTAGCGTCAAGATCTCCCTCGAAGCCTTCTGTCACATTAATGCAGTTTACCGACCAGCCTTGAGCGGCAAAGACTTCAATCATCAAAGCAGCCGCAGCAAGTGAACGAACACCTGAACGGCAAAGAAAATAAACATCTGAAGGCGCAGCACCATTCAGTTTATCCATTAAAATTGATGCAAAATCTTTATTTTTTGTCATTGTTGGAAATTGGTTCCACTCAATCAAAATCGCTTGTTTATTAACATTAGATAAATCTGGAATACCAACAAATGACCATTCAGCATTCGTTCTGACATCAACTAGGATAGAATCAGAATTTTTTGCTAGGCCAGCCCAAGTTTCGGTAGGATCTACATCAATAATCGTTGTCATTTAATATACCCCCCCAAATTGGCTCTGAATCAGTAAGTTAACTTTGGACGAAGAAAAAATACATTTCAACAAAACTTCATTGTTGACATGAAAAGAATCGGATGATTTTTGATTCTTCTTAACTAATTGATAATATTGATTTTTAAACAAAAACCTCACCTATTTTTTCAAATGGTGATACAAATATTTCAATTTTTATGATCCGAATCTTTAGCAGCGAGTCGGTATTTAATAAACATAAGTAAACCTTTGGATTCAAACAACGTGAACAAATAAGGAACTTTGCTAAGTCATTCAAAAACAGGCATAAAAAAACGAGGCTAAAAAAGCCTCGCTTAATAAACTTTATTCAAACAGTGTGTTTAGGCTACTAAACCTTTAATACGACTGCTCAGTCTTGATAGTTTTCGTGCTACAGTATTTTTATGATAAACACCTTTTGTAACACCACGCATGAGTTCTGGCTGAACTGCTTTAAATGCTTCTTTAGCAACCGTTTGGTCACCAGATGCAATAGCTTCTTCAGTTTTGCGCAAGAATGTGCGGATGCGTGAACGGCGTGCTTTATTTACTTCAGTACGGCGCTCTGCTTGACGAGCGCGTTTTTTTGCTTGAGGCGTATTGGCCATGATAATTCCTTGATCTTGTCGATTTCGAAAGATGAAGCCGCCGTATAGGACTGATTCAGTTAATAGTCAACTAGGCTAAGCTACCTTTATTGAATACTTTTGTATTATTTCTGACATTTAGAGCAATAGAAGCTTGAACGACCAGCTTGAACGACTCTTTTGACTAATTCTGAACAATTCAAAGAATTACATTTCTTTCCCTCGCGCCCATAAACTGCAAACGAATGTTGAAAGTATCCCAAATCACCGTTCGTTTGTCGATGATCTTTCAATGAAGACCCACCAGCATCTATAGCCTCAAGCAATACATCCCTTATGATTGGAACAAGTATATCAATTTTTTTGAGACTAACTTTTCCAGATAATCGCATTGGACTTATCCCTGCTCGCCACAATGACTCACAAACATATATATTTCCCAAACCTGACACTATACGCTGATCTAATAACGCTGATTTTATTGGAGCTGTTTTACCCAATAATTTTTTGGATAAGTACGATGAATTAAATTCATTACCTAAAGGTTCAGGGCCTAATGCTTTAATTAACTTATGGTCGTTTAACATAATCGTTTTAATAAGATCCATTGAACCAAAACGCCTGGCATCATTAAAGCTAATTCTCGTACCATCAAACATATCTAACACTACATGATCATGCTTTGCAGGTGTTGGGTGGATAAAATGAAAATCCCCCAATACATCTTTGGCATTAGGCTCAGGGTGCGAAATAGTCATTCTACCAGACATCCCTAAATGAATTAGTAAAGTTTCATTACTATCCAAATCACATAAAATATATTTTGAGCGGCGACGGAGTCTTGTAATAGTTTTACCTGTTAATCGCTCAGACATATTTTCTGGAAACGGCCAACGTAAATTTGGACGTCTAATATCAGCAAATCTAATTTTGTTACCGACCATCACAGGCTCTAAACCACTGCGAACAGTTTCAACTTCAGGTAGTTCAGGCATTTATATACAACATGTCTTTTTTATAATGAAACTATAATATTTTAAGAGAGGATATACCATAGAATAGAAATAGTTTATCATGAATTACATAGATTTTTATTGTTAAATAATTTTACATATAATATTCAGCGACATAACATAATGAGACTATTTATCTCAAGATTAATTAAAAAAGGCCAAACTAATAATGAAACAAATTACTCCTGTAATTTTATGTGGAGGCTCAGGATCTCGCCTTTGGCCACTTTCGCGCAAAAGCTATCCTAAACAATTTGTACCATTAATAGGTGATAAAACCCTTTTCCAAGATTCAACCAACCGATTTACTGGCGAACAATTTAAAAACCCAATAATTGTAACAAATTCTGATTATAGATTTATTGTCAGTGAACAATTACATGAAGTAGGCATAGACCCAGGTGCTATTTTGATTGAACCTGAAGGACGTAATACTGCACCTGCCATTTTAGCAGCGGCTTTATTTGAATATCGAAAAGACCCAGATGCTATTCTTATAGTGGCTCCCTCTGATCATGTAATAAATGACACAGTGGCATTTCAATCCGCAGTCGAGGAAGCTTACATTGAAGCTTTAGGTGGTCAATTGGTCACTTTTGGAATTAAACCAACCCATCCTGAAACAGGCTTTGGTTATTTAGAGCTTTCTAAAACCTCAAATGATAAAGCAGTGCCATTAAAAGCTTTCGTTGAAAAACCAAATTTAAAAGATGCAGAAAAAATGTGTGCATCTGAGAAATTTTTATGGAATTCAGGAATTTTTCTATTTCAAGCAAAAGATATCATTAATGCATTTGTAAAATATGCCTCATCAGATTTTGATGCTGTAAATATAGCACTTGATAATAGTATAAATGATCTAGGTTTTTGCCGTCTTGAACGAAATTCTTGGGCAAAAGCTGAAAATATATCTATTGATTACGCTATTATGGAAAAATCTGATAATCTCTCGGTTGTTCCCTTTAATGGAGGCTGGTCTGATCTTGGTGGGTGGGATGCTGTATGGCGAGAAACTGTTAACAATCCAAACGGTGTATTTGTTTCTGAAAATGCAACATCCATAGATTGTAAAAATTCTTTAATACGCTCAGAAAATGATACAATAGAGCTTGTGGGAATTGGCCTAAAAAATATAATTGCTGTAGCTATGAACGATGCAGTGCTAATTGCGGATATGTCAAAATCACAAGATGTCAAAAAAGCTGTTGATATTTTAAAAGAAAAAAAAGCAGTCCAAGCAACACATTTTCCAAAAGATCACCGCCCATGGGGATGGTTTGAAAGTTTAACAATTAATGAAAAATTCCAAGTAAAAAAAATTCATGTCCACCCAGGTGCTTCGTTATCACTACAAAGTCATAAATACCGTGCAGAACATTGGATCGTTGTTTCTGGTATTGCAGAAGTGACAGTTAATAAAGATGTAAAGCAAGTGAATGAAAACCAATCAGTATACATACCTCTTGGTGCTATTCATAGGCTGTCTCTTATACACAT
>OJFS01000116.1_pt1 | contig 39710 bp, 35 predicted proteins | sample 1594231 | NCBI WGS metagenome assembly OJFS01 (sample SAMN05416847, study PRJEB24817) | seawater metagenome | isolation source: Sea water | place: Canada:Atlantic | collected 2013-07
CAGCGTCAGATGTGTATAAGAGACAGGGACATTCTCTGGAAGTGAAGAACCCTTGGACCTGGAAGGGTTTTCCCTTCAGCCGGTCTCTCTTACCCAAGCTCAAATAACAAATCATTACGAAGGTTTGAGTAATTCAACCCTGTGGCCACTTTTTCACAACGTCGGGGTGAATCCCGAATACTCAGAGGCGTGGTGGGCAGACTATCTTCAGGTCAACCGACTTTTTGCCCAGCGAGTCTGCAATGTTGTAGCCGAAGATGGGACCGTTTTCGTCCAGGACTATCAACTGATGCTGGTGCCGGAGTTTGTCCGAAGCCTCCGACCTGACGTGGCCATTGGGTATTTCCATCACATTCCCTTTCCCGATGCCACACACGTGGCAGGGTTTGAGCACGCCGCAGAGCTTCTGAAAGGCCTCGGAGCCTGCGATGTTGTGGGTTTCCAGCGCCAGAGTGATGTGGATCACTTTCGCGCCTGCCTGCAGGAGCTGAATCCTTCGGTAGAGGGAACTTCCCTTCCCCACAGCGCCGCCTATCCCATTTCCATTGACAGCGCTGCGGTATCCACCGCGGCTTCGCAGCCGATGGTTCTTGCTAAAGCGCAGGAGTATGCAACGAGTTGGGGCAATCCGGAGTGGGTATTTCTCGGGGTCGACCGCCTCGACTACACCAAAGGTATTACTCAGCGCCTTCTGGCGTTTGAGGAGTTGTTGGCTTCTGGAGCGGTGAGTGCAGACACCGCTGTTTTTGTTCAGGCAGGGAGCCCCAGTCGAGAAAATGTTGCACGCTATCAACAACTTAGTGCTGAAATCGATGCCATCATCGATCGGGTCAACACCACCTTCCCCTCCGTTAGCGGCCGTCCTGCAATCGTCTATCTGCGGGAAAATCTTCCCCGCACAGACATGTTGGCGCTTTTTGTCGTGGCAGATGTCATGGTGGTTAGCTCACTGGCTGATGGCATGAATCTGGTGGCCAAAGAATTTGTGGCCGCCCGCCACAACGACACGGGCGTGCTCATTCTCAGCACTCACGCAGGCGCTGCCGAGCAGATGCCAGAGGCATTGCTGGTGGATTCCTTTGTGGTGAGCGACATCACCAAAGTCATGCAGGAGGCGCTCATCATGGAAAAAGGTGAAACAGCGCGGCGCATGAAGCAGCTTCGAGCCGACGTAGCGATTCACGATGTTGCGGAGTGGGCAACCACCATCCTGGGGGACCTTTCCCAGGCGCGGAAAGCCTGAGTTATGGAGACCGACGAAAACCTGGTGGGGCGCACGCGAGCATCGTGGGTTGTGCGAGTGCTAGCTATCGCACTCGGCGCTGCGGTGGGCCTTGGCGCCATCGCGGGTGCCGGTTTTCTGGGGTTTGCAAACCCCAGTGTGGATGCTCTCATCCCCGCTGTTGTGGAAGCAGAAGAGACAGCAATGCAGGTCACTGGGCGGTTGAATCCGCAGACTCCTCAGGCCAGTGTCCGCTTCCCCACGTGTTCCATTTCCTCTCTGCTTGATGACCCTCGAATGGATGTTTTCTCCGGTGTGGTGATGGATCCCTGGAGTGGCGAGGTGCTGTTTGCCAGGGCGTCTGAGGATTTACTCGCACCGGCGAGTGTGCTCAAGACAGTGACCGCGGCGGCTGCACTGAGTGCTCTTGGCCCCGATGCCACCTTTGCCACTACAGTTCGGGCGGGGGAGACGTCCCAGTCAGTGGTTCTCGTGGGAGGGGGAGACCCCACACTTCGCTCCCGCAGCGGCGAGAGTGAAAGCGTTTACGTGCGAGCACCGTCTTTGACGGAGCTTGCAGAACAAACCATCGCCGCGTTTTCTGCGGGGTTGGAGGAGGGCACAAAAGTGTCCATCACGGAGCTGATCGTGGATGCCACCCTTTGGGATTCAGGGGACAACTGGGATGATTCGTGGGCAGAGAGTGCTCGGGTGAAAGGATTTTTATCCCGCGTCACCGCTCTCCAGGTCGATGGCGATCGCTCGAACCCCGCAGCGGCGATGAGCCCGCGGGGCAACGACCCCGTTACCCGGGCTGCCAACACTTTTGTTGATGCTTTGAAGGCGGCAGGGAACACCGCCCGTTCTGTCACGATTCGCTACCAAAACTCTGACTCGGAAGGCGCCGTGCTGGCGCGGGTGGAATCGAGACCCGTGCAGGAGTTGGTCACCTACATGCTGAAAGAAAGCGATAACACGCTGGCGGAATTCCTCGCCCGGCAGGTGTCCTTGGCCGAAGGCTTGGATGGATCCCAGTCCAGCGTGGGCGAAGCACTCCACCAAGCACTCGAGCAGTATGGCGTGAGCGCAGAGGGCATAACCATCAGGGACGGGTCGGGACTGTCTGCAATGAATCAGGTCACCCCCGAATACATCGCGGGGATCTTGATGGAGGTCTTTCGAAGCGAGGGCAGTATCGGGTTCTTAGCAGAGGCACTCCCCATCGCTGGTGTGGATGGGTCTCTCGATGACCGTTTTGGTGGAGAAAATGCGGTCGTTACCTCCCGTGTGCAGGCAAAGACGGGCAGTATTTCGGGGACCCGCTCGTTAGCAGGATTTATTAAAGGCGTCGATGATTCCGATCGTGTCTTTGCCTTTTTCGCTACTGGCGCCGTCGATGATGACGCCCGCACGGCCCTGGAAACCGTGGTGGCAGGGGTGTATTCGTGTGGCGCGAACCTGGCAGACTTCTAAATGATGACGAACAACACGGAGACTAAGCGGGGCCTGCTCATTGTCGATGTGCAAAATGACTTTTGCGAAGGCGGTGCTCTCGGCGTCGCTGGCGGCGGCGCCGTGGCCCGGGGAATTAGTGACTATCTCAAAGATCATGCCGGCGAATACGCCCTCATTATTGCCTCGAGAGACTGGCATGACGCGGATAATGACAACGGTGGCCACTTTGCCCCGAAGGGTACTCATCCAGACTTCATATCAACATGGCCAGTTCACTGCGTTGCGGGCACTGATGGAGCGAAATATCATCCCGATCTTGCGACCGACGCGGTGGCTTTTCACGTGAAAAAGGGACAGGGGGTCCCCAGCTACTCCATGTTTGAGGGAACGACCGATGAGGGTCACACGGTAGAGGGACTAATTTTCTCCCATTCCATTTCTGAAGTGGATGTGGTGGGGCTCGCCACGGATCATTGCGTGCGGGCAAGTGCTTTAGACGCTCGAAAAGCGGGTGTCTCGGTGCGGGTGCTGCGAGACCTGGTCGCAGCAGTGTCGCCGGTGACAGAGGAAAGCGCACTCGAAGAAATGAGCAAGGCGGGGGTCACCTTTGCCTAAGCATGAAACCCCTACTTACACCGTGGTGTCCTGTCACTACGGAGACCTTTTTTGGATGAGGCATCTCCTGGATGAGGTGGCACGGCATTCCGATGAAAGAGTGAAAGAAGCGGTCATTGTGGACCAATCGCGCGGGAGCGCGAAAGAAATTTCTGCCATGCCCCTGGTTCGAGAAGTGTTGACCTTTGAACCCGATGCGCAACAAATGGCTGTTGAAGGCCACGATCATCCTTACGCCCTAGATCGGGCGATTCAGGAAACAGTTTTCACCACATCACACGTCATCGTGATGGATTCGGATGCCTTTCCTGTCAGTGCTGGCTGGCTGGATGCCTTGGATGATATTTCTTTGGCTCTCGTGCCCGGGAGCAACAAAAACACTCATCCCTGCTTCATGGTGTTCCCCGTTGCCGATATTCCCTTGGTGAGCTTTTCCGAGGGATATCTGGAGCGCGCGAGCCGCAAGGGCGCACCCGACACCGGGCGTCGGGTGGGAGTGCAATTGAAGGAGGCAGGACGACACGTCACCCTTCTCGAGCACACCGCTGCCTTCAATGGTTACCGTGGGTCGTTTTACCTCGATGCCACCGTGTATCACCACGGTCACGGGTCATTTATGGCGGGTGATCACGACCAGTACAAAGGGTTTGTTTCTCAAGCCAGCGAGAAGCTTTATCGCAGAAGAATCCAGAGTGGGCATTTCACCCTCAGCCCACTGGATATCGCAGGATTGTTCATTCGCTATGTGTGGCGGAGGTTTGCTAATCGCATTCGCATGGCCGTGCTGGGGCCAGCGGCAAAACCTCAGTAGCTAGACCAGTAGTTGGTGTTCCGCGAGGTTTCGATAGAGGTCTGAGCTCTCTAGCAACTCCTCGTGGGTTCCTCGGGCATCAATGCGCCCGTCTTTCAGCACCACGATTTGATCGCTATCGACCACGGTGGCAAGACGGTGGGCAATCACAACCAGGGTGCGTTCCTTGGACACTTTGTCGATGGCGTGCTTCATCAACAGCTCATTGGGTCCATCGAGGGACGATGTTGACTCATCCAGAAGCAAGATAGCGGGTGCTTGCAACAGCGCCCGGGCAATGGCAAGGCGTTGCCGCTCTCCCCCGGAGAGCAAAACGCCACCCTCGCCCACCTCGGCATCGAGTCCCTCAGGGTCGCGGGAAAGAATCTCGGAAAGATTGACTTCTGCGAGCACTGCTTCGAGTTCACTGTCGGTGGCATCGGGGGAACCGATAAGGAGGTTGTCTCGAATAGTTCCGGCGAGCACGGGCGCGTCCTGCTCGACGTAGCCAAAGTGGCTTCGCAGTTCAGCCCGGGGAATGGTGTGGGCATCTTTCCCAAACACGCGGATGACCCCACTGGTGGGGTCATAGAAGCGCTCCATGAGAGACAGAACACTGCTCTTCCCGGCACCGCTGGGGCCAACAATTGCTGTTTTGCTGCCTGTAGGGACCGAGAAGGATACGTCCTCGAGGACTGGGCCCTTGGTATGAGGCGTCATCGTAATTTTCCCGGTGGCGAGAGATTCCTCGCCCAACGTTTCTGCGACGAGCTTTTCCGCTTCCGTCTTGTGGGCTTTTTCGGGGTAGCTAAAGGTCACCTGAGAAAATTCGATGGCAAGAGCTGCGGAGTGGTCGCTGTCTTTCCCCGGGGCGACAGTATCGTTGTCCGTTTCTGAGGGAAGAGTGATAATTTCTTGGATCCGACCCAGCGCGCCGAGCGCTTGGTTGACAGAGGTGATGGCGCCAAAGGCTTGCCCCAAGGGCATGATCATCATGAACAAAAAGAGGATGAACGCGACGAGATCAGCAATCGGCAGTGCGCCACTCGCCACCCGGTAACCGCCGACGCCGAGCACGACGAGGAAGGCGATTTGTAAGGCGATACCTGAAATGGGCACGACGAGGGCAGAAATTTTGGCAACGGCGATACCTAAACGCCAGGCACCTTCGGCATCTTTGCCGACACTCTCTATTTCGCGCTCGGTGGCGTTGGCGGCGCGGACCGTGCGAACCGAGCTAATCGCGCGCTCCACGCTCGAGGTGAGGTCCCCGACCTTATCTTGGGCTTTACGGCTGGCAACTCGGATGCGACGAGAGAGGGTCACCACCGCGGTGACCGCGATGCTGACCACCAGGGCAGTGAGAAGGAAAAGAATGGGGTCGAGGTAGAGCATCGCGATGACTGCGCCGACAAAGGTGAGGGTGCCACCGACGGCCTCCACCAACCCCTGAGTGAGCACTGCTCGCAGCAGGGTCGTGTCGCTTCCCACGCGAGACACCAGGTCACCGGTCCGACGTTGATCAAATTCCGCTACGGGAAGGTTGAGCATTTTCGCGACGAGAGCTTTTCGGCTTGAGAGGACCACCCCTTCACCGGTGCGCTGCAAAAGGTAGTGGCGGAAACCAGACAGGGCAGCAGAAATCACGACCAGCCCGACGAGAGCCCACACCAAAATCCCTAGAGGCTCCGACTCCCCCACAAGCGTGATTACTCGGCTCACTACGAGTGGTTGGGCAAGGCTCGTCAACGCACCGGCAACGCTTAAACCAATGACGATGGAGAGAACTCGTTTGTGTTCCATCAGAAACGGCAAAAGTTGGCGGAAGGTAGCACGCGGCGAACCGTCATCGGTATCGCGGTAGTTCGTTCCGCGTCGACGTGATCCAAAACCCATACTCATGAGCACTCCTTACCCAGGGACTCTTAGAGTGTGCCCTACCTCGACTTAGACATGGCTGATGTTCGCTCGCCGATAAACTCGCAGGATGGCAGCCCCCGGTTCATCCTTCCGCGCCCCTCGGCGCTCCAAAGCTGTGGGCGCCCTGCGAATCCTGCGGATGAAGTGGGGGCAACTGCGTCGGGGGAGTCCAGAACCAGCACCGGTGGGCAGGCCCGATTACTATTCACAGGAACTTTCTCCGACTCTTTTTGTTCGAGACGCAGCGATTCTTCCCCAGAGGACCTTTTTGGCGGCGGATCATCGCGAACCAGCCGCCGTAGATCTCGGGCGAGAGTGTTTCTCGACCTACGGCGTATATCCGCTGAATTTTTCTTTTCCCCAGCCAGAAATGATGCCCTCCTCCTTGGCAAACCGGCCCCATTTTCTCTCCAGCACAATTCCTGGGGAACCTTTTTCTTTTGTTTCGTGGGATGACTATCTCTTGGAATACCAGAGCTCCTACTTCGCCCTATCGACCAAAAAGGGTGGTTGGGACACTTTTCGCCACCTGGAGATTCTTTTTTCTGGAACCATCCCACTTATCCCGCGTTTAGCCAAAGCCAACGCTTTTTCACTGGCTCATTTCCCTAAGCGCGCGCTGATGACGGTGATGGAACAACTCCTTGCCGAAGGACCGGCGATCCCCGATGACCACACCAGGGCTTTTTTTGCGGACTTTGCGTCGCAGAGCTTGTCTTCCCGGGCCATGGCGTCCTATGTGGTCGAGGCAGCGGGTATTCGCGGTTCCCGCATCATGTACCTGGACCATGGACTTGCTGCGCGGACAGATTACCTGAGTGCTTTTACGCTCATTGGATTGCGGCAGTTGTTGGGAGAGACCATCATCCCGGCATTCGAGGTCGACTACTTGCTCGATGATTTCTCTGGCAACACGCATCGCCTCTATGGGCGGGGTTTTGGTTACACCAAGGTGTTGCCCGCGAGGCTTCGAAGCCCAGACTCGCTGGATCCTGCAGAGGCGGACACCGTTGCTGGGCAAGCAGACCTGCTGGCGCTCGCGGAAAGCTGCGACTGCATTGTGGTGGGCAACTACGACGGGAATCGAGAGCGGGTCAGTGCTTTAGTGAATGCGGGGATCCCGGAAGCACGCTTTGTCTGCATTCTGGGATCTGATCTCATCCCAGACCGATCCATGCTTGCTCAGATTCGCAAGGGCAAGATGACTTTTTTTGTCCGGGAGTTCCCAGGAATCTAGAGTGCGCGCAGGAGAAGTGCTGTGTGCAGGGCAGCCTCTGCAGCCTCTGCGCCCTTGTCTTCTTCTGAGCCTGGCAAACCCGCCCGGGCTATCCCTTGGGCTTCATCATCCAAAGTGAGAAGGCCAAATCCCACAGGTTTTCCGGTAGACAGAGCGACATCGGTGAGACCTTGGGTCGCTGCGGAAGACACATAGTCAAAGTGGGGTGTTCCGCCCCGAATAATGACGCCGAGTGCCACTGCGGCATCGGCACCGGAGCGCAGTGCAGCCTGGGTCACCACGGGCAATTCGAAAGAACCCGGCACCCGAATGACCTGAATCTTCACACCCGCGCGCTCGAGCACTCGAAGCGCTCCAGCAATAAGTGCTTCAGATATCTCTTCGTGCCACATCCCGGCAACGATCGTGACGCTGAGGCCTTGAGCATTGGCGAGGTCGATACGGGGTGCTCCGTGACCACTCATGGGGTTTCTCCTTCGGTGGGAAGTGTGATGACTCCGGTGTTGAGCTCGCCTGGCAGGTAGTGACCCATGCGGTCACGTTTTGCTTCCAGGTAGGCGGTGTTGACGGCCCCCACACCCACCACCAATGGTGCAAGTTCGGTAACGGTGATGGAGTGCTCTTCTAGTTGGCGACGCTTCTCAGGATTGTTGCTGAGAAGTCGGACACTACTGATGCCCATGTCCGTAAGAATGGCCGCTGCAGCACCATAGTCTCTGGCGTCGGCGGGTAACCCCAAGGCTAAGTTCGCATCCAGTGTGTCCAGCCCCACCTCTTGCAAGCGATAAGCGCGAAGTTTGTTGATGAGGCCAATACCTCTCCCCTCGTGCCCGCGCAGATAGATCACGACACCACCTTCTTCGGCGATGCGGTCCATTGCTGTATCGAGTTGGGGGCCACACTCACACTTGAGGGAACCCATTGCTTCACCGGTGAGGCATTCTGAGTGCAGCCTCACGAGCATTCCCTCGCGGGGGGTCCCAGAGACAATGGCGATGTGATCTGCCCCGGTCGCTCGGTCACGATAAGCGCGGAGGTCAAACACACCGTGTTCGGTGGGGACGCGCGTCTCGACTTCAAAAATCACCCGCTGATCAGCCACGGGTCCCACGCGGGGCGCCAAATGATCGGGGGTAAGCCCGTTTTCGTCTAACTCAAGAATCAGTTGGGCAATGGTCACAACAGGGACGTTGTGGGTTATTCCCATTTCCAAGAGTTCGGGCAGGCGCAAAAGTTCACCGTCATCACCCACCACTTCGCCGATCATTGCCACGGGCTCGAGGCCTGCCAGCTTCATCAATTCCACAGCGGCCTCGGTGTGCCCAGCGCGTTCGCGAACCCCTCCTGGTGCAGCTTTGAGCGGCACAATGTGACCAGGGCGAATCAATGAGGCAGGTGAAGAGCTCGGATCAGCCAGAGCACGGAGTGTTCTGGTTCGATCCGAGGCACTAATACCGGTGGTGATACCGGTAGAAGCGTCCACACTGACGGTGTACGCGGTTTTGCGAGGATCTTCGTTGTTCTCCACCATGGGGGGAAGCTCGAGAGCTACGGCGCGTTCTGCCGGCATAGGGGCGCAGAGGTAGCCAGAAGAGTGCCTGATCGTCCAGCCGACCCACTGCGGGGTGGCCAGTTGGGCGCTGAGGATGATGTCACCCTCGTTCTCGCGCGCTTCGTCATCCACCACAATGATGGGGCGACCTTCGCGAAGGTGCTCGAGGGCCTCTTGGATGGTGCCAATACTCATGCCGAACTCCCTTCCGGGGCAAACTCTTGGAGCCTCAGAACATGGCGCGCAATCATGTCGGTTTCGAGATTCATGACATCCCCTGGTTTCTTCGCTCCCAGTGTTGTGGCTGTCAATGTTTCAGGAATCAAGGACACTTCGGCCCAGTCTCGGCCAATTGCTGAGATGGTCAAAGAAACACCATCCAAAGTGATGGAACCTTTGTGGGCAACCAGGGGGGCTATGTCTGGGGCTAAAGAAAAACGAATCACACTCCAGCGCTCTCCCGGTGTTACAGAAAGAATGGTGGCTTCTGCATCAACATGGCCCTGAACGATGTGGCCCCCCAGGCGGTCTCCCACCCTTGCGGCGCGCTCGAGGTTTACCCCGGTGCCAGAAACCCAGGCGCTGGCAGTGGAGTGCTGGAGTGTTTCTTTCATCACTTCGGCCACGAAATGCGAGGTCGTGGATTCAGTGACGGTCAGACACACCCCGTTGACAGAAATGGAATCACCGTGGCTCACATCTTCAACGACTAGCGAAGCCGCCACTGTTACCAGGGCGCCCTCGCCACTGGGGTCAAGGGCCGTAATGGTTCCCATTTCTTCAATCAAACCGGTAAACATGGCTATGCATCATCCTTTCGGGGCTTGGCAATGATGAACACATCACTCTCGAAACGCAGAACTTCGTGAATATCAAGGGGAAGGGCCTCGGCCATGGTTGAGACACCCAGATCAGTCAGGGCTAGCTTTGGCCCACCCAAAAGCATCGGCCCCAGAGAAATGTGGACTTCGTCACAGAGCCGCTGCGCAAGGAATGCGCTCGCAAGGGTGGGGCCGCCTTCAACGTATGCACTTCGGATGCCCTGGTGAAAAAGACTCTCCATCAGGTGATCGAGATCATGGCTGTCGTGGTGGGTGAAACCACCGGGATGAGTCCGGCTGAGAGCGGTGTCTGGCACAGCTCGCTGCCCCACGACAACAGCGTGGGGCTGGTGGTCCATCAGTGATCCATCCCTGTTTCGCGATGTCAGGGTGGGGTCATCGGCAAGAACTGTTCCCGTGCCCACCACAATCGCGTCATGACGTGAGCGATCCAGATGCACCCGGTGTCTGGTTTCGGGGCCTGTGATCCACTGGCTCGTGCCATCTACTGCGGCAGCCCGGCCATCCAGCGACATCGCCCATTTGATCGTGATCCACGGTCTGCCCTTGGTGGCGGAGAGTAGCCAACGCTCAATAAGTTCGCGACCCGCAGTCGTTTCCACCCCGGACACCACTTCGATACCGGCGGACCGCAAGATGTCAGCCCCGCCGCCAGAGCCAACACCGGGGTCGGACACGGAGTAAACAACCCGGGCGATGCCGGCGTCAATCAAAGCTGTTGCGCAGGGTCCTGTCTTGCCAGTGTGAGCACACGGTTCAAGGGTGACCACCGCGGTAAGGCCAGTCGCGTCTAGCCCCGTGTCAGCCAGAGCTTTCAGGGCCGTCACTTCCGCGTGCGGGGTGCCAGAGCCTTGATGCCAACCCTCAGCGACGATGGTGCCGGAGGAATCGACTAATACACAGCCCACCCGTGGGTTAATCCCCCAGTCAGGTCCGTTCTGCGCAAGCTCCAGCGCCCGCACCATGGCGGGGGCAAAGAGAGCTTTGGCTGTCATCGGTGTGCTTCCTGTTTCAGGGCACTCCGGGGTTCGAACAGCACTGCAATATCAAAATTGCAGTTGCACGTCTCCTATCATCCGGACTTTAACCGTCGGTTAGGGAATTTCACCCCATCAACCGCCAACAAATTTCTTTGCAGTCGGGTCGCGGACTATCACCGCCGGCTCAGAGTTTCACTGACCCCGGAGCACGTTACTAAGCTTCACTATACGGTGGTCAGCAGAGAAAACCAGTGTGTGTTTGGCAAAGGAGCCCCGAGATGAATGCCTACATGATGTCTCTCGATCAGGGAACAACCAGCACGAGGGCCATCATTTTTGACCATTCGGGGCGGATTGTTTCAAAAAGCCAGCGCGAGCACGAACAGATTTTGCCCCAGGCCGGATGGGTGGAGCATAATCCTCAGGAAATTTGGGACAACACCCGGGAAGTGATGGGGGAAGCGCTTTCCAGGGCCACCCTCACCCGCCACGACATCGCGGGGCTGGGGATCACGAACCAGCGCGAGACAGCAATGATGTGGAATAAGTCCACGGGAGAACTCGTCTATAACGCGATTGTTTGGCAAGACACGCGAACACAGGACGTTATCGACCGCATGGAGGCCGCTCACGGCAGCGATTACTTTCGCAAAAAGACCGGACTGCCGCTGGCCACCTACTTCGCCGCCAGCAAAATTGTTTGGATTCTTGATAACGTCGAGGGCGCCAGGAAGGCGGCCGAAGCCGGAGATCTCCTGTTCGGAACCCCCGACACCTGGCTGCTGTGGAACCTCACCGGAGGGGTCGGGGGAGGGGTTCATGCGACAGATGTGACCAATGCCAGCCGCACACTCTTGATGGATATTGCCACCTGTCAGTGGGACGACGGATTACTTGAAGCCTGGGGGATCCCTTCTTCGTTGCTTCCCGAGATTCGATCGTCTTCAGCAATCTTTGGTCATGTCTATGAATCAAGCCTGATGCGAGAAACACCGATTGCGGGAATCCTGGGAGACCAACAGGCCGCCACCTTCGGGCAGGTGGCCTTTGACAAGGGTCAGTCAAAAAACACCTATGGCACTGGGAACTTTCTCATTGTCAATACGGGGGAAGAAATCGTGTTCTCCGAACACGGACTCCTCACCACCGTTGCCTACCAACTGGGAGGCCACCCTCCGCACTATGCCTTAGAAGGCTCAATTGCTGTGACAGGCTCCTTGATCCAGTGGTTACGAGACAATCTGGGCATCATCAACGATGCGAAAGAAGTCGAGGCGCTTGCCGCCAGTGTCCCCGACAATGGCGGGTGTTATGTGGTCCCAGCCTTTAGCGGCCTCTTCGCCCCCTACTGGCGCTCCGATGCCCGGGGGGTCATTGTGGGGCTTACTCGCTTCATCAATAAGGGCCATATCGCGAGGGCAGCACTCGAGGCAACAGCTTTTCAAACCAGGGAAGTTCTGGATGCCGTCAATGCTGACACCGCTGTCCCGGTGGTGGAGTTGAAAGTTGATGGCGGCATGGTGGGAAATGAAACCCTGATGCAGTTCCAGGCAGACATCTTGGGCATTCCCGTGGTGCAACCTCTGATTGCGGAAACAACAGCGCTCGGTGCTGCCTATGCAGCGGGCTTAGCGGTGGGCTATTGGTCTGACCTTGACGAGCTTCGCGCGAACTGGGGCGAAGCGAAGCGCTATGTTCCTCAGATGAGTGTGGAAGACCGAGAAGAAGCACTTGCCGCCTGGAAGAAAGCCGTCACCAGGACGTTTGACTGGGTTTAGGAACGACCCATACCCCGGTAGTGGAAACCAGCAGCTTTCCAGGCATCATCTGGCAGGCAGTTACGGCCATCGATTACGAGGGGATTCCCCACCAAGCTTCGCATTGCTGCGGGGTCTTCGTTCTGGTAGTCCATCCATTCGGTAGCAACCACGATTGCGTCAACACCGCGCGCTGCTGATCGGTGGTCCGCGTCAAGTGTCACCAGATCACCCAGCCCCGCAGCATCGATGCGACGGGTCGCGGGGCCCGTTGCTTCGGGGTCACTACCGATGACGGTGGCCCCCGCACGTGCTAGGGATTCGACAATGTCCAAAGCAGGTGAATCTCTAATGTCGTCAGAGTCTGGCTTGAAGGCAAGACCCCAGACCGCAATCTTTTTACCTTTGAGATCGCCGAGCTCTTCTTCGAGGATTTCCGTAACCCGCCCGCGTCGCCTCATATTGATCTCATCAACATCGGTCAGGAAAGCGAGCGCCTCGCCGACACCAAGTTCATCGGCTCTTGCTACGAAACCGCGGATGTCTTTAGGCAGGCAACCGCCACCAAAGCCAATCCCGGCGTTCAAAAATCTGCGACCAATCCGAGCATCGTGGCCGATGGCATCAGCGAGCTGGGTGACGTTTGCTCCGGTGACATCGGCTATTTCTGCCATCGCATTGATGAAAGAAATCTTGGTGGCAAGGAAAGAGTTTGCGGCCACCTTGACCAGCTCCGCGGTGGCGAAATTCATGATCAGCCGGGGGGTTTCCTTGGCAAGAATCGTGGCGTAAACATCGTCCAGGAGTGCAGTTGCTTGTGCTCCTGCGTCGTCGTCGCTCACCCCGTAGACCAAGCGGTCAGGGGAGAGAGTGTCTAAGACGGCAAATCCCTCGCGAAGGAACTCTGGATTCCACATCAGCAACGCACCGGTGGGCTCAACCAACCCGGCGAGACGGGCAGCGGTACCCACGGGGACGGTGGATTTCCCCACCACAAGATCACCTGGTTGAAGATGAGGCAGAAGATCGGACACCGCTTGGTCCACATAGGTCAAATCAACGGACCCATTCGTCCTTTGGGGCGTACCCACCGCCAAAAAGTGAACGCGGCTTCCGTGGGCTGCTGACATGTCGGTGGAGAAAGTAAGGCGTGTGGCGTTAGCGCCCAGCAGGTCATTAAACCCTGGCTCGTGAAACGGGGCGATTCCCTGGGACAGAGAACCGATACGGATTTCGTCGACGTCGATACCAGTCACCTCGTGGCCAAGCTCTGCCATCGAGGCAGCATGGACTGCTCCGAGGTAGCCACAACCGATAACAGAAATCTTCACGCAGACAACCTTAGGCGCTAGGAGAGACGAGGTAGCAGACCGAGTGCCTGGTGGGCACGATGAAGGGTCGCCTGCGCGGTGGCCTCTGCTTTCTCCGCCCCCACAGCAAGCAGGCGATCAAGCTCTGCCGGGTCAGAAAGGAGCTGGTGAGTTTTTTCTCGAATCGGTGACACCAGTTCAACGACGGCTTCGGCAACCTCAGCCTTAAGTGCCCCATAGCCCGAGCCGGAAAGGCCAGAGACAACATCCTCCACCGAACGATGAGTGGCCAGGGCGAGCAAACTGAGCAAGTTAGAAACCCCCGGTTTTGTATCGGGGTCAAAGTGGATTGAGTTATCCGTGTCCGTAACAGCGGACTTGATTTTCTTCGTCAGAGCGGCGGGCTCATCCAAGAGCCAGAGAATACCCGCGGGGGATTCGCCTGACTTTGACATTTTGGAGGTCGGGTTCTGCAAGTCATAAATCTTTGCAGCGCCCTTCATGATGGTCACCTCGGGGACAGTGAAGACCTCGCCAAAACGCTGGTTGAACCGGGTGGCGATGTCCCTGGTGAGTTCAATGTGTTGGCGTTGGTCTTCCCCCACGGGAACCATGTTGGCGTCGTGGGCAAGGATGTCTGCAGCCTGCAGCACCGGGTAGGTGAAGAGCCCAACGGTGGCGTTATCGGAGCCCTGTTTTTGTGACTTGTCTTTGAACTGCGTCATCCTGCTGGCTTCACCAAAGGCCGTAACAGTGTTAAGAATCCAGGCGAGCTCGCTGTGTGCGGGGACGTGGGACTGGATGAAAAGGGTGGACTGTTCTGGATCGATTCCGCTGGCAATGTATTGGGCAGCAGTCTTCCGAGTATTTTCTGCAAGCTTTGCGGGGTCTTGGGGGATTGTCAGCGCGTGAAGATCAACGACGCAAAAAACCGCTTCGTGGGTTTTTTGCATCTCGATCCACTGCAGGAGAGCACCCGCGTAATTGCCAAAGTGAAGTGAATCAGCAGAAGGCTGCATGCCAGAAAACAGCCGGGGAGTCGTCATGGTTTTTAGCGTAACGGGTTAGATGTTGTAGTCAGCGACCACGGGGGCGTGGTCTGACCAACGGGTGTCATAACTGGGAGCCCGATCAATGTGATACTTCGTCACAGTACGGGCAAGAACAGCGTTGGCTAGCTGGTAATCGATGCGCCAGCCCGTGTCGTTATCGAAAGCTTTTCCTCGCCAACTCCACCAGCTGTAGGGGCCATCTACTTCGCCCTGGGTCGAGCGCCCAATGTCAACAAATCGACCTTTGGTTCCGGTGTTGTAATCGTCGTCCTCTTCATGACCCATCCACTGGTCAAAGTAGGCACGTTCTTCGGGAAGGAAGCCAGAGTTCTTCTTGTTGCCTTTCCAGTTGCGAATATCGAGGGTCCGGTGTCCCACGTTCAAATCTCCCACCACCACTGCTGCTTGGTCAGATGCGCCCAGTTGCTTCATGCGTTTGGTCATCACCGTGAGGAATTCATATTTTGCAGCCTGTTTGGGAGTATCGACTTCACCCGAGTGGACATAACAGCTCACAATGGTGAGTGGATTTCCCAAGGGAGTCGTGATTTCTGTTTCAATCCAACGACCGGCGGTATCCAGTGATGCTGGTCCGAGCTTCGTGCTGACACTGACGTGCGGCACTCGCGTTGCAATCGCGACTCCCGCTCGGCCCTTGGCCGTGGCAGCGTCGTGGGCAATCACCCAGTCATCACCCAAGAGGGCCTCAAGATCTTCGCGTTCGGCGCGGACTTCCTGCAGGGCTAAAACATCTACCTCGCGGGCATCCAGCCAGGGACCCATCCCTTTGCGAAAAGCAGCGCGAACGCCGTTAACGTTGACGCTCGCGATACGCATGGGGGACTTAGGAACGACCGCGGAGCACCGCTTGCTTCACTTCAGAAATTGCTTTGGTAACTTCAATTCCTCGTGGGCAGGCTTCGGTGCAATTGAAGGTGGTGCGGCAACGCCACACGCCTTCTTTGTCATTCAAAATGTCGAGGCGCACTTGTGCTCCCTCGTCCCGCGAATCGAAGATGAAGCGGTGGGCATTCACGATAGCGGCGGGTCCAAAGTACTGACCATCGGTCCAGAAAACAGGACAGCTGGACGTGCACGCGGCACACAAAATGCACTTGGTGGTGTCATCGAAGCGAGCGCGTTCCTCTGGGGATTGCAGGCGTTCCTTGTCCGGCTTGGAAGAGGCAATCAGGAAGGGCTGCACCTGGCGGTAAGACTCGAAAAAGGGCTCCATATCGACGATGAGGTCTTTTTCTAGGGGGAGACCCTTGATTGCTTCGACGTAGACGGGTTGAGAGATATCGAGGTCTTTGATTAGCGTCTTGCAAGCCAGACGGTTACGGCCGTTGATGCGCATGGCATCGGAGCCACAAATACCGTGGGCACAGCTGCGCCGGAAGCTAAGTGTTCCATCTTGATCCCACTTTATTTTGTGGAGACCATCCAGAACGCGGTCGGTGGGATACATTTCGACATCAAAGTCTTGCCAGAATGGCTCGGCGTCATTCTCGGGGTCGAAACGCCTCACGATGAAGGTCACGGTGAAGGAGGGAATCTCCGGTACTTCGGTGACAACGGCTGCAGCTGACGAAGCCATCAGTACTTCCTCTCCATCGGTGGGTAGTTAGTAATAACCACAGGTTTCCAGTCCATGGTGATGTGGTCTTCCACGTTTGCGGAGGTTGCATCACCGGTCAAGTAAGCCATGGTGTGAACGAGGTAGTCCTCGTCGTTTCGATCAGGATAGTCATCCCGCATGTGGCCGCCGCGGCTTTCCTTGCGGTTGAGAGCAGAAGCCACCACCACTTCAGCAATATCCAGGAGGAAGCCCAATTCAATGGCTTCCAGCAAGTCGGTGTTGAAGCGTTTGCCTCGGTCGTGAATACCGATGTTCTTGTAGCGCTCGCGCAGAGTGTGAATTGTTTTTGCAACACTCCGCAGAGAGTCATCGGTTCGGAACACCTGTGCGTTCTTGTCCATCTCTTCTTGCAACTCTTTCCGCAACTTCGCCAAACGTTCGTCGCCATCAGCAGAGCGTGCGCTTTCGATCATGTCCCGAACAGCCTTGGCGGGGTCGTCGGGTAGCGGAGAAAATTCTGCCCCATTGGCATATTCCACCGAATAGCGACCGGCCCGCTTGCCAAAGACGTTGATATCCAGAAGCGAGTTGGTACCCAGGCGGTTGGAGCCGTGGACAGAAACACACGCGCATTCGCCCGCGGCGTAGAGACCCTTGACGACGGTGTCGTTGTCGGAGAGTACTTCCGCCTTAATGTTCGTGGGAATACCGCCCATGGCGTAGTGGGCGGTCGGCATGACGGGAACCGGCTCCACTACGGGGTCAACCCCCAAATACGTCCGGGCAAACTCCGTGATATCGGGAAGTTTTGTTTCCAAAACCTCGGCACCCAGGTGGGTGCAGTCAAGGAATACATAATCTTTGTCAGGTCCCCCGCCGCGGCCTTCTTGAACTTCTTGGACCATGCACCGGGCAATGATGTCCCGGGGGGCAAGGTCTTTGATGGTGGGCGCGTATCGCTCCATAAATCGTTCACCCGCGGCATTGCGCAAGATTGCGCCTTCGCCACGAGCACCTTCGGTGAGCAAAATGCCCAAGCCCGCAAGTCCGGTGGGATGGAATTGGAAGAACTCCATGTCTTCCAGGGGGATGCCCTTGCGCCAAATAATCCCCACGCCATCACCGGTGAGGGTGTGGGCATTGGAAGTGGTCTTGTAAATCTTCCCAAAGCCGCCCGTCGCAAACACCACAGACTTCGCGTGGAACACGTGGATATCTCCCGTGGCCAATTCGTAGGCAACAACCCCGGCTGCTTTCTGGGGCTTTGGCTTGCCTTTGCGCCCTTTCCCATCCGGGTCATCGACCATGATCAGGTCCAGCACATAGAACTCGTTGTAGAACTCGATACCGAGTTTCACGCAGTTCTGAAAAAGAGTCTGCAAGATCATGTGACCGGTGCGGTCTGCGGCGTAGCACGACCGGCGCACGGGAGCTTTACCGTGATCTCTGGTGTGACCACCGAATCGGCGTTGGTCGATTTTTCCATCGGGCGTTCTGTTGAAGGGGAGGCCCATATTTTCTAGGTCGATTACCGCATCGATTGCTTCTTTGGCAAGAATTTCTGCCGCGTCCTGGTCGACCAAGTAGTCGCCACCTTTGACCGTGTCAAAGGTGTGCCATTCCCAGCTGTCTTCCTCAATGTTGGCAAGAGCCGCAGCCATACCGCCCTGAGCAGCTCCGGTGTGGGAGCGGGTGGGATAGAGCTTGGAGATAACGGCGGTTTTGGCGTGCGGGCCTGCCTCAATGGCGGCCCGCATACCGGCGCCTCCGGCGCCCACAATCACAACATCAAATTGATGGTGGTGGGTTGTGGTGTCGGAGGACGCTTCGGGAATGGTGGACGTTGGTGACATTTCTCCTACTTCACGGCCGCGCAGAAGGAAGGCAACAAATCAGCCGGGCCTCCTGCGGGACAAGGGTCAAAGGCATAAATCGTGAGGGTGCCAAGAATGATCAAGGCTGCGGTGGAGATAAACAAGGACCATTGCATCACGGTGCGGAACTTGGGGTTCGTCGCATAGTCGTTAACGATGGTGCGCATGCCATTTGCTCCGTGGATGAGGGCAAGCCACAGCATGGCCGTGTCCCATACGATCCAGAACGGATCGGTGAACTTCCCTGCCACGAAGGCAAAGTCAATGGCTTTGACGCCTTCGCCCACCATCAAGTTCACGAAGAGGTGCCCGAAGATCAGGACGACCAGCACGATGCCCGAAGCACGCATATAAATCCAGCCCCATTTTTCCCAGTTGATCCCGCGCTTGTCGCGGCGAATGGGGGATTTGGGCATTTCGATTGTGACGCTCATTTTTCTACCACCCAAACACGTTCATGAGATGACGGGGCGTGAAGGCAATCATCAGGGCCAACCAGAGGCCGAGAACCACATAGAACAGGGCCACGTGGTGCTTTGTTCCGATATTCCAGAAGTCCACCAAGATGATGCGTATCCCGTTGAGCGCGTGAAAGACGATGACGGCTACGAGAGCGATTTCTGCAACACCCATGAGGGGGGTTTGGTAGGCACCGATAACCGCGTTGTAAGCCTCGGGGCTTACCCGGACGAGTGCGGTATCGAGAACGTGGACGAGTAAGAAGAAGTAAATCCCAATCCCGGTGATGCGGTGAAGAACCCAGGACCACATGCCTTCACGACCGCGATACAGGGTGCCACCGGGGATCACGCTTTTCTTCCGCGGGGCGGGTGGGCTGATGGTCACCGTGGGCGAACCGGAGGCACTATTTATCGACACGGAGCGGGGACCCTTTCGTATTACTGCCTAGCCCTCTCATCATACGGTGTTGGGTATGGGGAGATTCTCAGCTTCCCGGTACCCTGTGCCTATGTCAGGTGAATTTTTTGCGGTAATTCCAGCCGGTGGTTCGGGCACCAGGTTGTGGCCTCTCTCCCGTTCTGGAGAGCCCAAATTTCTTCTTGACCTTCTGGGAACAGGGCGTTCACTGCTGGTCGAAACCGTTGACCGCCTGAAGCCATTTGCGCCTGTTGACCGAGTGTTTGTTGTCACGGGTGGAGCGCATCATGACGCTGTTCGCGCGCAGGTTCCGGATTTGCCGGCGGGAAATGTTCTGGTGGAACCTTCGGCAAAGAACTCTGCAGCGGCAGTGGGGCTGGCGGCCTTCGTTCTCGAGCGCACTCACCCAGACGCCATTGTCGGCTTCTTCGCCGCCGACCACGTGGTAGCCGAAGCCGAAGCTTTCCAATCGGTGTTAGCGACTGCTCTGGATGCGGCTAAAAGTGGCCTGATGGTAACCATCGGTATCACGCCGACAGAGCCATCCAGTGCTTTCGGCTACATCAAGAAATCGAGGGACTTTGCTGACACGGAGGCAGTCCATCACGTCGGGGAATTCGTGGAGAAGCCGTCCTTTCTTGATGCTCAGCGCTTTGTCAAGAGCGGCCAGTATCTGTGGAACGCCGGCATCTTTGTGGGCTCTGTGGCGAGTGTTGTCAAAGCCTTTGACGACTTCTCCCCCGAGCTAGGTGTCCCTCTCCGCGAAATTGCTGCGTTGATGGCTGAAGGTCTTGATGTTGCGCAGTTGTGGGAAGCGCTTCCCTCCATCGCTTTTGACTACGCCGTCGCCGAACCCGCGGCAAAGGCCGGGCAGTTCTTGGTGGTCCCCGGCAGTTTCGGGTGGCGGGATGTGGGTGACTTTGATTCGCTAGCCCAGGCCCAGCAATCCTCTACAACCTCCGATGTCGTGGTGGTGGGGGATGCGTCGAAGGTGCATCCCCACGATTCCAGTGGAATCGTGGTGGGGTCATCAGGGCGGATCATCACTCTGCTGGGAGTGGAAAACATCGTGGTGGTGGACACACCTGATGCACTGTTGGTGACGACAAAAGAGCACGCGCAAGAGGTGAAACAGGTCGTCGAACACATGAAAGCGCAAGGTCTTGAGGACGTGCTCTAGCTGATTGAGGCTCTGCCACCGATAACATCGTGACCATGCGTATTTTGATAACCGGCGGCGCCGGGTTTGTCGGGTCTCACCTTTCCGAGCGACTTTTGGGTGCTGGCCATGAAGTCGTCGTTGTGGACAACTATTTCACCGGTTCAAAAACCAACATCGCCCACCTTCAGGGGAACCCAGGCTTTGAAGCAATCCGACACGATGTGACGTTCCCGCTCTATGTCGAGGTGGACGCCATTTATAACCTGGCATCTCCTGCCTCGCCCATTCACTACCAACACGATCCCGTTCAAACCACGAAGACCAACGTCATGGGTGCCATCAACATGTTGGGTCTCGCCAAACGCCTAGGGGTTCCCATTCTTCAGGCGTCAACATCGGAGGTCTATGGCGACCCCGAGGTTCACCCACAGACAGAGGATTATTGGGGCAAAGTCAACCCGATTGGTCCGAGAGCCTGTTATGACGAGGCCAAGCGAGTAGCCGAGACCCTATTTTTTGATTACCACCGGCAACATGGGTTGGAAATTCGTGTTGCTCGCATCTTCAATACCTATGGCCCCCGGATGGCGGCCGATGATGGTCGTGTGGTGAGCAACTTTATTGTTCAAGCCCTGCGCGGTGAGCCGCTCACTATTTATGGAGATGGATCCCAGACCAGGTCATTCTGTTACGTCGATGACCTCGTGTCAGGACTGGTTGGGCTGATGGAGAACACCCATCATGAAACCGGCCCAGTAAATATCGGAAACCCGGGCGAATTCACCATGTTGGAATTGGCTTCGCAGGTGTTGGAGCTGACGGGGTCTTCCTCGGAAATCGAGCACCGAGACCTGCCAGCCGATGACCCGAGACAGCGCCAGCCCGATATCAGCCTCGCGAAGAAGACAATGGGCTGGGAGCCACACATTCCGCTGAGCGAAGGACTGGAAAAAACCATTGCGTATTTCCGCCACCATCTCGCAGGCTAAGAACTAACGCCCGTGAAGATCCCTCTAATCATCGATACCGACACTGCTCAAGATGATTGCGTCGCAATCTTGCTCGGGCTACTGGATCCCGTGGCGGATTTGCGTGCCATCACGATGGTGGCGGGCAACGTGGGATTTGAGCAACAAACAAAGAATGCGTTCATGACACTGAGTGTCGCCGGCGCTCTCGGCGAATGCCCGGTGTTTCTGGGCTGCCGCCGACCCATGGTTCGAGCCTGGGTCTCTGCAGAGAACGTTCATGGAGATGGGGCGGGCGGACTCACCATGGACAACTCCGGAATTGAACCTGAAGCCGAACACGCGGTAGACGCGCTGCTGAGGTTGACGAAAGAGTCACCGGGCGAAATAAACGTTGTGGCGATTGGCCCGCTCACCAACATTGCCATGGCGGTGATCAAAGATCCCACTTTCCCCGACAGGGTGAAATCCCTCTACATCATGGGTGGATCCAACAACGCTCGCGGAAACATTACGGCTGCCGCTGAATTCAACTTCTATGTTGACCCGGATGCGGCGAAGGTTGTTTTTGATGCTGGCTTTGACATCACCGTCATCCCTTGGGAGCCCCTGACTATTCAGGATGCTCTGTTCTCCAGGCAACACATGGCAGAAATTGGTGCTGGCGGATCGCCGGTGGCGTCTTTTTTTGCCCAGGTGTGTGAAGCGACCCTGGACTTCGATGAAAGTGTCGGCATCCCAGGATCATCGCACCCTGACTCCTTGACGGTGGCGCTCTTGCTGCACCCGGAGCTCATCACCAAGAGTGCCCTCTACGCCGTGGATGTTGAGGCAGATTCTGAACTGACGAGGGGATATTCTGCGATGTCCTGGGGTATTCATGGACTGAAGGCTAACGCCCGCGTGATTGAGGCTGTGGATGCCGCCGCCTTTTTTGAGTACATCAAAGAAAGCATGGCGACTCCGACGACTCCCTCGCGCGAAATTCTCGGGCTGAAAAGGTAGTTACCAACACTTTCAACGTTCGCTTGAGGCTCATCTGCGCGGACTGTGCTCTATCTCGCAAGGCAGTGATTTTCGCGCCCTAGAATGAATCCAAAGCGTCAGACACTCTTTCGCGTAGCACTCTGTTGAGGCGACAGTCGCGAATCGGTAAGTGTCTGGCATCGAAAAGCAATGAGAGGACCACACAAGTGAAAGCAATCACCGCAAAGCGTACCTTCGCAGGTATCGCCGCACTGGGTGCGGCTGCTCTGGTTTTGGCAGGTTGTGCTGCTGATACAACAGAGGAAGCCGTCACCGAAGAAGTAGCTGTTGAAGAAGCAGCCGCGCCCGAAGAGTCCCTTGACTTCCTCGCCTGTGCCGTTTCTGACGAAGGAAGTTGGAATGACAACTCTTTCAACGAAGCTGTATATGACGGACTCGAGCAGGCAGAATCAGAGTTGGGTGTTCAGGTTGCTGAGGCAGAGTCCAACAGCGCCGAGGACTTCGCTCCTAACCTCCAGGCCATGGTCGACGCAAGCTGCGATGTCATCTTTGCCGTCGGATTCAACCTGGTTGCTGATGTCAACCTCGCCGCCGCGGCCAACCCTGATGTTTCCATGGTGACCGTCGATGGTTGGACCGAAGGAAACGAAAACCTCAAGCCTGTTGGTTACAAGATGAACCAGTCCAGCTACATGGCTGGCTACCTTGCAGCTGCCTACTCGACCTCTAAGGTTGTGGGTACCTACGGTGGTCTCCAGATTGACGCTGTGACCGACTTCATGTCTGGTTTCTACTTCGGCGCCAAGGCATACGAAACCGAAACCGGCACCTCTGTGACCGTTCTCGGTTGGGACCCCATGGCAGCAACCGGTGACTTCTGGGGCTCATTCGCTCCGAATGACCCCACTGGTAAAAGCATCACCGCTTCTCAGCTCGAGCAGGGCGCTGACGTTCTCTTCCCCGTGGGTGGAGACCAGTTCGGTGCAGGTTCAGAAGCTATCAAGGAGTCCGGTGTGGATGCTGTGATGATCGGTGTCGACAAGGACATCGCCGCCACGTCGCCTGAATATGCCGACTACATCCTGACCTCTGCGGAAAAGCGTATGGGTGCAGCAACCTTCGACATCATCGAAGACTATGCAGTCAACGGTAACTTCAGCGGTGACTACTACATGGGTGACCTTGCGAATGCAGGAACGGACATCTCTCCGTTCTACGCCTTCGATGACAAGGTGTCCCAGGAGATCAAGGATCGTCTTGCCGAAATCAAGCAGGGCATCATCGATGGAACGATCGACCCTCTGTCCTAGACAGCGGCACGACGTTCTGACGTGAAGTAGCGGAGGGGCCCTGGACCTGCGTCCGGGGCCCCTCCTGCTTTCCGCACAATGGAGAGCGCCAAAAACCAGAGGAGAACTAAGCAATGAAGCTTGAACTGCAGGGAATGTCGAAGCGATTTGGCCCCGTTGTCGCGAACGACAAAATTTCTCTTATCGTGCAGCCCGGCGAAATCCACTCGCTGCTCGGGGAGAATGGCGCCGGCAAGTCCACGCTGATGAACCTCCTCTACGGTCTCTACCAGCCCGATGAGGGCCGCATTCTTTTGGACGATACAGAAGTAAAGTTTTCTGGCCCCGGTGATGCGATGGCCGCTGGTATAGGGATGGTCCACCAACACTTCATGTTGGTTCCCGTTTTCTCCGTGGCAGAAAACGTTGTTTTGGGCAACGAACCAATCAACGCGATCGGTGCGTTGGATCTTGCAACAGCGCGCGAGCGGGTGCGCGACATTTCTGCCCGATTTGGATTTGATATTGACCCTGACGCGCTCATCGAAGACTTGCCGGTCGGGATTCAACAGCGAGTGGAAATCGTTAAGGCACTTGCGAGGGACGCAAAAATTCTGATTCTGGATGAACCGACCGCCGTCCTCACCCCGCAAGAGACTGATGAGTTGATGGAGATCATGCGGCAGCTCGCGCAAGAGGGAACATCAATCGTCTTCATTACGCACAAATTGCGGGAGGTGAAGGCCGTAGCCGATGTTGTCACCGTGATTCGCGGTGGAAAGGTTATTGATTCGGTTTCGCCCTCGACAGAGGTGGGTGAGCTTGCGTCGTTGATGGTGGGCCGTGAAGTTGACCTCTCCGTCGATAAGGTGGAGGCCACTGCGGGCGCCACAGTCCTAGAGATCCGAGATTTGGTAGTGGTGGATGAGCGCCAGCAACGGGTCATCGATGGCGTGAGCCTTGATGTTCGCGCTGGTGAAGTGTTCTGTATTGCGGGGGTCGAGGGGAATGGTCAAACCGCTTTAGCGGAAACTCTCCTAGGTTTGCGCAACGTGAGTGAGGGAACTATTTCTCTCGCGGGCGAGGACATCACTCACGCGAGCGTGAAGGAAGTGCTGGAAGCGGGTGTCGGATACGTTCCCGAGGACCGCAAGAAAGACGGTTTGGTCGCGGACTTCACGATTGAAGAGAACTTTATGTTGGATGGTTCATACTCCAAGCCCTTCACTAAAGGCTTATCGATCGATTTTGCGTCGCGTCATGCGCACAGCGAAGATCTCATCAAGCGCTTTGACGTCAGGACACCCTCAGGCCAGACCCTGGTTAAAAAACTTTCGGGTGGAAATCAGCAGAAAGTAGTGGTGGCGAGGGAACTTTCCCGCGAACTGAAATTTTTTGTGGCCGCTCAACCGACAAGGGGTGTTGATGTGGGATCCATTGAGTTCATTCACGAAAGCATCATCAAAACGCGTGATTCGGGAATCCCCGTGGTGATTATCTCCACGGAATTGGATGAAGTGTTCAACCTCGCAGACCGTATTGCCGTGATGTATCGGGGCAAAGTCGTAGGAATCGTTCCACCGTCAATTTCTCGTGAAGACATGGGGCAAATGATGGCGGGAATTATGCCGGAGGGAGTATCCGCATGAGTCTTCTCAAAGAAGTGTTCTCCACCAGTGCGACGCGAGCGTTTCTCTCGATCGTGATGGGCTTCCTTGTGGGAGCAATTTTCATGATGGTTTCCAGCGAGGATGTCGGTAAGGCGTTTGAATCTGGCGGACTGATAGATGCAATTCAAGCCGCACTGCGAACTGTTGCCGATGGGTATGCCGCACTGTTTCGTGGCTCTATCTTTAATACTCGTGCCGATGACCTAGCTACCGCTTTGCGTCCGCTGACAGAGACTTTGCGCCTTGCCGGACCGCTGATTGCAGCAGGCCTGGGTATCTCGCTGGGTTTCAGGGTAGGCCTTTTCAACATTGGTGGAAACGGTCAAATGATTTTTGGCATCTTGTGGGCCACCTGGATCAGTACCCGCATGGAATTGCCCGTGATTCTCCACATGGTTGTCGCCGTGATAGTTGCCATTTTGGGCGCTGCCTTGTGGGGCGCTCTGGTTGGTTTCCTCAAGGCACAAACCGGCGCCCACGAGGTCATCTTGACCATCATGTTGAATTATGTGGCGATTAGCTTGTTCACCTGGTTCATTCGCTCGCCCAACCTTCTACAGGCTGAGCAAGCGGGAGGGACACCGAAGGCTGAAGCCCCTGCTTTTACGGCCCAACTACCGCAACTTTTCCCCGGGACGTATTCACTCCACTTAGGGTTTATTTTCGCTCTGATCGCGGTTGCGGTGTATTGGTGGCTCATGGAGCGTTCTGCGATTGGGTACCGCTTCCGGATGGTCGGGCATAACCCTCATGCCGCCAGGACTGCGGGAATCTCGGTCGAGCGAACATATGTTTGGGCCATGGCCGCATCTGCGGCTTTTGTCGGGGTTGCCGGAGCCAATCAAGCACTCGGAACCCAGGTTGGCTACACCGAGACGGTCCACGCCGGTATCGGGTTTGACGGCATCACGGTTGCGTTGCTGGGTGGTGGAAACGCCGTCGGCATTCTTTTTGCAGGCCTACTGTTCGGCGCTTTCAAGGCGGGTGGACCGCAGATGCAGGTGATTGGTGTCTCCCCTGAAGTGCTGGGCATCGTCCAAGGGGCCATCGTCCTCTTTATTGCCGCGCCGCCGTTGGTGCGGGCAATCTTCCGGCTGCCTTCCTTGGCGTCAACCCCCGCCCTTGACCGGCTGAGAGCCAAGCTCCAGCGGAAGGAGACTACTTCATGAGCCTCGAGGTGAAACCAGGAATGTTCTCCATTGCCGAAGCCAAGGTGAGCTGGAAGGCGCCGTCACTGATGGCCGTTTTCTCTGTCCTCGTCTTTGTGGCGTTTGGTATTTTAGGCCGACGGGAACCGGTGGAATACACGGTGACGGCTGATGATGCAGCGATTTCGTTGCCCTCCATTACCGCTCTTTCCAGCACTGTGGGAATAGTTCTTGGCATCGTTATGATGCTGATTTCGGCTCTCGCTTTTTTCCGCGTCATCTCGAAACGCCCGGTGCCCCTGTGGTGGTCGATGGTGTTTGGGTTTATCGCGGTGGTGGCATTGCTTGGCTGGCTTGCAGCAGGAGATCGAGTTCCGTTTGCGTTCCTCCTGGCTAACGCCATCGTGCTCGCGATCCCGATCATTTTCGGGGGCATGGCCGGCGTGATGTCAGAGCGTGTTGGCGTGGTGAATATTGCTATTGAGGGCCAGCTCCTCACGGGGGCTTTCGTGGCCGCTGTGGTGGGCACGCTCACCGGGAATCTTTATGCTGGCCTTGTCGCCGCGATGGTGGCCTCTGCCCTGGTGTCAACAATCCTTGCTGTGTTCGCTGTGCGGTACCTCGTTGATCAAATCATCGTGGGTGTTGTCCTCAACGTGCTAATTATTGGGGTGACAAACTTTCTCTATTCGCAATGGTTGACGCAAGACAGCGCTGGGGCTAATAACCCAGGAACCTTTCCGATTGTTAAGATTCCCTTTCTCAGTGAGATCCCCATCCTCGGCCCTGTGGTATTTGAAAACCGCCTGACTGTGTACCTTGCGTTCCTGTGTATTCCTTTGCTGTGGTTTGTGCTGTTTCGCACCCGCCTGGGCCTTCGGGCACGAGCAGTTGGTGAGTACCCGATGGCGGCCGACACGATGGGTGTCAATGTCGCTCGCACCAGGTTCTGGTGGGTCACCACGGGCGGCGCGCTTGCTGGTTTGGGTGGCGCTGCCTTCACCATCGGTAATGTGGGTGCTTTTGGGCAAGAGATGTCTAACGGGCAAGGCTTTATTGCGCTCGCAGTGGTGATCCTTGGTCGTTGGCACCCCTTCTATATGTCCGCTGCGGCCCTGTTGTTTGGTTTTTCCATCATCCTTCGGGTGTGGGCAAACCAGGTGAGCCCGGGCATCCCCACCGACTTCATCATCATGGTTCCCTACTTGGTCACCATCATTGCTGTGGTGGGGTTTGTGGGCCGAGTTCGACCACCGGCCTCTGTTGGCAAGCCCTACATCAAGGAGTAACTCATCGAAATCAACTGGCCAGCACTCCGTGATGCGGCAAACGTCGCGATGGCGCGCGCGTATGCGCCCTATTCGAATTTTCCGGTCGGCGCTGCCGCGCTGGTGGATGACGGTCGAATAGTTTCTGGCTGCAACGTCGAAAATGCTTCATACGGAGTGGGGCTTTGTGCAGAGTGTTCGCTGGTATCTGAGCTCACGATGACCGGTGGTGGGAAATTGGTTGCCTTCACCTGTGTGGATGGCCATGGAGACGTGTTGATGCCGTGTGGGAGATGCCGTCAGCTCTTGTATGAACACTCGAGCCCGGGCATGCTGCTCGAAACGGTGAGTGGAATGAAAACAATTGACGAAGTATTGCCCGATGCTTTTGGGCCACGACAACTTGAGGAGTATGCATCATGAACACCACAGCGCTGACGGAGGAACAGATTCGAGAACTCCCCAAAGTCTCTTTGCATGACCATTTGGATGGCGGGCTGCGCCCGGTGACGATTCTTGATTTGGCACAACAGGCTGGAATCGAGCTCCCTGGCGGGGCTCCCACCGACTCTGCCGAAGCGTTGGGTCAGTGGTTTGCCACACAAGCTGACTCGGGTTCACTGGTGGAATATCTCAAAACTTTTGATGTGACCTTGAGTGTGATGCAAAGCGTGGAAGGGCTTCACCGGGTCGCCAAGGAATTTGTGGAAGACCTTGTCAGCGACGGTGTGATCTATGGTGAAATCCGCTGGGCCCCGGAACAACACCTCGAACAGGGCCTCAGCCTTGAGCAGGCTGTTGAGGCAGTCCAAGCTGGCTTGGATGCAGCTGTCGCCGCGGCAGAAGCCTCGGGTAAGAACATCCAGGTCGGACAACTCATCACCGCCATGCGCCACAACGATCGCGGGATGGAGATTGCTGAGCTTGCGCTGAAATACCGCGATAAGGGTGCGGTGGGCTTCGATATCGCAGGAGCGGAGGCGGGTTTCCCCGCCAGTAAGTTTGCTGATGCCTTCACTCACCTGGCGAATCACATGTTCCCCATCACCGTTCATGCCGGTGAGGCCGATGGTGTTGAGAGTATTCGTAGTGCCCTGGTTGACGGGAGAACGCTACGTCTTGGTCACGGAGTGCGTATTGCCGAAGACATTGCTGCGCTCGATGCGGGGGATGCTGATGTTGCAGGGCTTGGCGGCGTGGCTCGGTGGGTACTTGAGCGGGGAATTCCTCTGGAGCTGAGCCCGTCCTCTAATCTTCAGACCGGTGCCGTTGCGCAATGGGGAACCGAGATGGCCCAGCACCCGTTTGATGCACTCTATCGACTGGGCTTTGCGGTCACGGTCAACACCGACAACCGTTTGATGAGCTCCACAACGCTCACCAAGGAACTGCTTCTCCTGGTCGAGGCCTTTGGCTACGGGAGAGAAGATTTGCTCCTCTTTCAGCTCAACGCTGCCGGTGGCGCATTCGCTCGCTTTGAAGACCGCGAGGCACTGGTAGACGCCCTCGTCAGCGCTTACACAAGCTAGGACAGATCATCAACGAGAGAGCGCAGGGCGCTCTCTAAGTCCGTGAGTGATGTTTCTGCCTCACGTCGCGTGTCTCCTTGGGTGTCCAAGTAGATCTTGAGCTTAGGTTCGGTGCCGCTGGGTCTAATAATCACGCGGGAGCCATCGTCTAAGTAGTAGCGAAGGATGTCTTCCCGGGGGAATTTTCCGACGCCCTGCAAGAAATCATCCACCTGAGTGATGGCACGCGTCCCGAAGGCGCCCGGCTGGGTGCTGCGAAGCTGTTCCGCGAGAGGGGTGTTGTTTCCTTGGTCGCCGAGCTTGATTGTGATTTGGCTGGACGCGAATCCTCCTACGGACTCTTCTATGGTCGCCAAGTAATCCCAGAGCGTGTTTTTCTCGGCTGCCAGCGAGTAGGCGATCTCCAGCGCCAAAAGGCCTGCAGATACGCCATCTTTATCGCGAACAACATCAGGGGTCACGAGATAACCGAGGGCCTCTTCGAAACCGAAGATGAGGTCCGGGACACGGGAGACGTATTTGAAGCCTGTCAGGGTCTCTTCATGCTCCAGTCCAAAGTGTTTCGCAATCTTGCCCAACACAGGGGAGCTCACCAAAGAATTCGCCAGCATCCCGGTGACTCCAGTTTTGTGTGCCCGCTTCGCGCAATGCCAACCGAGAATGGCGCCGACCTGGTTCCCCGTCAGGGGGATGTAGTCCCCGCCGCGAGGCAACGCCAGGGCGAGACGATCTGCGTCGGGGTCGTGGGCGATGATGAGGGCAGCATCATGCTTTTTGGCGGTGGCGATACTGAGATCTAGCGCTCCATCCTCTTCCGGGTTAGGGAAGGCCACCGTGGGGAATGCCGCATCAGGCTCTGTTTGCTCTGTGACGGGATGGACGCTCGGAAATCCGGCGGCTTCTACCGTTTCGAAAAAAGTGCCAGCCCCCACTCCATGCATGGCGGTATAGACGACAGATAAAGGCGGATCTTGTGGGGCTTCTGGTGCCACAGAAGCAACCGTTGCCGCCACATACTGGGCAACAATGTCCTCTGGGGCTGGAATAACCGCCTCAGGGGAGCGCGGGATGTCTGCCCAACTTATCGAGCGAGCAACGCTGGCGATAAGTTTTTCGATGTCACTGTCAACCGGGGGGATGATTTGTGAACCCTCGTCGGCTCCACCGAGATAGACCTTGTAGCCATTGTCCTGTGGCGGGTTGTGACTTGCCGTCACCATCACACCCGCGTCAGCATTCAGATAGCGCACGGCAAAGGCCAAGACAGGTGTGGGGAGCTTTTCGGGGAGCGCGATAGCTTCCAGGCCGTAGCCGGCCATGATGGCCGCGGTGTCTGCTGCGAAGATGTCGGAATTGGTTCTCGCATCACACCCCACCACAACCCTCAGAGTTTTCCCGGATTCTGTGGAGCGATGCTCCAGCAAATACTGGGCTAGCCCGGCGGTGGTTTGTCCAATGACCACGCGATTCATTCCCCGAGGTCCTGGTTGCAAGGGTCCCCGAATTCCTGCCGTCCCAAAAGCGAGGCGGCCACCAAAGAGTTCAGACAGGGTCGCAGCTGCTTCGAGGTTGCCCGCAGCCTGACTCTCAAGCAGAGCCCCTAGTTCAGCTTGTGTTTGCGCGTCAGGGTCCTGGTCATGCCATTGGGTGGCTGCCGCCACTGTGGTCTCCATGTGGCTGGTCACAGCGCGGCAACAATCTTTGCCAACAGAGCCGAAATCACCGGCTCTGCCATCTGCCCAGCCTCAATCACTTCTTTGTGGCTGAGAGGTTCTGGTGAAATTCCAGCTGCGAGGTTAGTGATGAGAGATAAGCCCAACACTTCCATGCCCGCTTCTCTGGCAGCAATAGCCTCCAGAGCTGTGGACATGCCCACAATGTGGCCACCCATGGTTTTGGCCATTTGGACCTCGGCAGGGGTTTCGTAGTGGGGACCACGGAATTGAACATAGACACCCTCATCAAGAGTGGGGTCAATCGTCCTGGCGATATCGCGGAGACGGCTCGAGTAAAGGTCGGTGAGATCGATGAACGTCGCTCCCTCCAGTGGGGAGCTAGCGGTCAAGTTGAGGTGGTCAGAAATCAACACCGGTGTGCCGGGGGTCCAGTGATCTTTGATCCCACCGGCGCCATTGGTCAGCACCATCACCTTTGCTCCACACGCCGCGGCAGTTCTTACGGAGTGAACAACAGCGCGAACTCCTTTGTCTTCATAAAAGTGAGTTCGCGCCCCAATGACCAGGGCATGCTTCCCGTTTGCCATCTTGATGGAGCGAATCGTTCCGGTGTGACCGGGGACTCCTGATGAGGCAAAACCGGGGACATCCCCCGCGGGGATCTCCGCAATGGTTTCACCGATGAGGTCTGCCGCTTTCGCCCAGCCGCTGCCTAAGGTGAGGGCAATGTCGTGGCGGGAGATGCTCGTTTGATCAGCGATGACCTTTGCTGCATCAGTGGCGAGGGCAAAAGGGGTGTGATCTATAGATGAGCTCATCCCTTCAGCCTATCCAGGAGAAAGCAGGCGGGTGGCTAGTTCAGCACTACCAGGAGGTGGCCCCCCGAGATCGAGTCGCCCACGCTGATGTTTACGGCCTCAACAACCCCATCCTTGGGGGCCATAATCGGTTGTTCCATCTTCATCGCCTCGAGAACACACAAAATATCTCCCGCAACAACACGTGCACCAACCTCGACCATAACCTTCACGACGGTGGCCTGCATCGGCGAGGTGATGGTTCCTTCAGTTGATCCACCCGCAAGGTGAGAGGCAGCGCGTTTGGGGGCTTTCCCCAAACTTGCGCTCTGGCCAGCAGCGAAAATTCCTGAGGGCACACCAACTTTGAGTCGGCGCCCTTCCACCTCGACCACAACAGTCCGGTAAAGGTCTTCCGCGTCGAAGCCTTCCTCAATAGCACCTTCCCAGGGTTCAATGTCCGTGGTGAATTCTGTTTCAATCCATCTTGTGTGAACGGAGAAGCCCTTTTTTCCGGAGGCAGTGAAGGCGGGGTCTTCCACGATCGCGCGGTGAAAAGGAATCACGGTGGGGAGTCCGGTGATTTCAAACTCGGAAAGGGCGCGACGCGCCTTTTCGATGGCATCCTCCCTGGTTGCCCCGGTCACGATCAGCTTTGCAAGAAGCGAATCAAAAGCACCCGTGATCACATCACCGGTCGTGATGCCAGAGTCAACCCTCACTCCAGGACCTCCGGGGAACCGCACCGAGTGAATAGGCCCGGGGGTGGGAAGGAAACCTCGACCGGGATCCTCACCATTGATCCGGAATTCAATGGAGTGACCATGATGGGTGGGGTCGCCGTATTCGATCAGGCCGCCCTCCGCGATACGGAACTGTTCGCGAACCAAGTCGATTCCAGTGATTTCTTCCGAAACGGGGTGTTCGACCTGTAAACGGGTGTTGACCTCTAAAAAGGAAACGGTGCCATCTTTACCAATCAAAAACTCGCAGGTTCCAGCCCCGATGTATCCGGCTTCCTTCAGGATCGCTTTCGAGGATTCATAGAGCAGAGTTTCCTGCTCCTTGGTCAAAAACGGCGCGGGCGCTTCTTCAACGAGTTTTTGGTGGCGCCGCTGAAGTGAGCAATCTCGCGTTGAGATGACGACCACGTTTCCTGCTGAATCAGCCAGACACTGGGTTTCCACGTGCCGAGGCTGTTCGAGATACTTTTCTACGAAGCATTCGCCGCGGCCGAACGCGGCTAGCGCCTCTCTCGTGGCGGACTCGAACTGTTCAGGAATTTCTTCCATCGTGTAGGCAACTTTGAGGCCTCGACCACCACCACCGTGGGCTGCCTTAATAGCAACGGGAACACCGTGCTCCTTGGCGAAAGCGAGTATTTCATCAGCGCTGGATGCGGGGTCAGAAGTCCCCGGAGCCAGAGGAGCCTTCACTTTCTGGGCGATGTGGCGTGCAGAAACCTTGTCGCCGAGAGATCTGATGGCCTCCGGCGGAGGACCGATCCAGATGAGACCGGCATCGATCACCATTTGAGCAAAGTCGGCGTTTTCAGAGAGAAACCCGTAGCCAGGGTGGATAGCGTTCGCGCCGGACCGCTTGGCAATCGAGAGTATTTTTTCGGGCACTAAGTAGGTCTCTGCAGAGCTATTGCCGTTGAGTGCATATGCCTCGTGAGCAAGACGAGCAAATCTAGCGTTGCGATCCTGATCGGCATAGACGGCAACTGTGTTGATTCCCGCGTCTTGAGCCGCCCGAATAACCCGAACCGCGATTTCTCCACGGTTGGCAATCAGCACCTTCGATATCGCTACCACATCGAGAGTTTAGGGCTTTAGGTCAATCCTGTGGGGACAAAGACCTTCGCCCCCGCTAAGCCCGTGCTAGAGGGGGATGTTTCCGTGCTTACCCGATGGTGGGCGCGGTGCTTTCGATTTGAGTGCGCGCAAACCTTTAGCAATGACGACTCTGGTGGCTGCGGGCTCAATGACACTGTCAATCTCGCCTCGCTCTGCCGCCAAGAAAGGGCTCGCCACGTTGTAGGTGTATTCGCTGGCAAGGCGGGCTCGCACCGCAGTTACGTCTTCGCCTGCCGCTTCGGCTTCTTTGATCTCGCCGCGGTACAAAATGTTGACCGCACCTTGACCGCCCATCACTGCGATTTCGGCCGTAGGCCAGGCAAAATTCAAATCTGCGCCAAGCTGCTTCGAGCCCATCACGATGTAGGCGCCTCCGTAGGCTTTGCGAGTGATGACGGTAATGAGCGGGACACTCGCTTCAGCGTATGCGTACAGAAGCTTTGCTCCCCTGCGAATAACCCCAGTCCATTCTTGATCGGTGCCCGGCAGGTAGCCAGGAACATCGACAATCGTCAAGATCGGAATGCCAAACGCGTCACAGAATCGAACAAATCGGGCCGCCTTTTCGCCGGCGTCGATGTTGAGCGTCCCAGCCATGTGGTTGGGCTGATTCGCGATAATTCCGACGGAGTTGCCCTCTACCCGGGCAAAGCCAATGACAATATTGGGCGCAAAAAGGGGTTGAACCTCGAGGAACGAACCATAGTCGACAACCCCCTCAATAACCTTTGTGACGTCGTAGGGAACCGAGGGGCTGTCCGGGATGACGTCATTGAGACGACGGTCGCGATCGGTGATTTCCACTTTGGTGTCGGAGGCATAAGTTGGCGACCCTGATTCGAAGTTATCGGGCAGGTAGGAGAGCAAAACCCGGGTGTAGTCGAAAGCATCAGTTTCGTCACTGGCGAGGTAGTGAGAGACGCCCGAGGTTTTGTTGTGGGTCAGTGCGCCGCCAAGCTCTTCCATTCCAACGTCTTCACCGGTGACGGCTTTGATGACGTCGGGGCCGGTGACAAACATTTGACTGGTTTTGTCGACCATGATGACGAAATCGGTCAGAGCTGGAGAGTAGACCGCGCCCCCTGCTGCGGGCCCACAAATAATCGAAATTTGGGGAATCACACCGGAAGCTTGGGTATTGCGTTTGAAGATTTCACCATATTTTCCGAGCGCGATGACGCCTTCTTGGATTCTGGCTCCCCCCGAATCCAAGATGCCAATGAGCGGCACCTTCGTGGAGAGGGCGAAGTCCATTACTTTGATGATTTTGTCCCCCGCCACCTCTCCCAGGGATCCACCAAAGACGGTGAAGTCTTGAGAGAAAACGGCCACCTGACGCCCGTGAATGGTCCCTAGCCCTGTGACAACCGAATCTCCGTATGGACGCTTAGCTTCCATCCCAAAAGCATGCGAGCGGTGCCTGGCGTATTCATCAAGTTCCACAAAAGAGCCTGTGTCAAGAAGTTCTTCGATGCGCTCGCGGGCAGTCATCTTGCCTTTGGCGTGTTGCTTTTCTTGTGCGAGCTCTTCGCTCGCCGTCACGGCCTCGTGGTACCGGGCTTTCAGGTCAGCAATTCTCTCCGCTGTGGTCGACACACTGGGGGCTTCTTTTTCCTTGCTCACATTCTTCACCCTACTTGTTTTCCACTATCTGCCAGGGGGAACAAAGCGATGGTTTTGCCATTTAGCAACCTCGAGGCGTAACAAGCGAAACTTGTGGAGGAGAGAATTCCGGATCGCCAACTGCGCCAGCTTCATCCGCATCGGTGCGCGCTCGGGGTTCCACGTGGCCCAGGATTGCCATTCGCGGTGGAGGGGGTGCTCCTGCGCCATCCAATAACTCACGAACCTCTGTGCCCCTGTAGGCGATGGTTTCCAGAGGTCCATGGTGGCGGGGGTGATATCTGCCGGCTTGAGCACCTGTCGGATGTCCGCAACCATGTCCCACTGGGCTGCTTGGGTGACCCACACGGGCTTTCCCATCACGCTTGCTTCCAAGCCAATGGTGGAGCGTTCGACAATCACATACGTGGCCTTCCGGATGAGGTCGTAAGAGTTAGCTGGCTGGTTGTGCCAATGAATGGTCAAACCAGGATGTTTGGCTTGGAGGGCCAATACCTCTTGGGTTTCTCGCAGAAAATATTTCCGGCTTTTTGATCCAAGGTTGGGATGAACGCGAAGGACGAGGTCGACACCTTTATCTTCGAGGATGTTCATCATCAGGTCGAAAGCCTCGAACTGACTTCCCCAGTTATCGATCGACCACATTGGCCCAAACGCTCGAAACTCGTCGAAGGATGATGCGAAAAAAACGGCGGTGGGAGTGTCCGAGGTGGGACTACCTTCGAGGGATGGGGATTCCCACCCCCGGGAAAAATCGTTGGTCCCGCCACTAATTGCCATCCGGTCAGCAAGCCAAGTCTCTGCCTTCTCCTTGAGGGCGCGGCCTTTCGGGAGAGGGAACCCCCCAAGAATTTCCTCTTGGGAGGCAATTCGATCGTGGGGTTGGGTTTTTCCCAGATAGTAGGAGCGTGGAGTAGCCCGGCCGTTTTCATAGAGCAAAACCTCGAGCCCTAAACGCTCGGCAACAAGCCGTGCTGCCTTTTGCCGCGAGGTTCGTCCGTTGGGAATTATCACCCGGTCTGGTGGAGTCTTCGACCACAGTGCGAAGAGTGAATCGTAGGTGTCGCACATCGCTTTGCGAAGCGCCGATTCGAGTCCCTGTGCTTCACGACTGTCAGGGATATGGTCCAACCGAAAGTAGGTCAAGAGTTCCGATTCGAGCGCCTGATCTAGAGCCTTGCGATCGCGTTGGGTAATTTTTACGGCTCTTTCACTGAAGGGAAGACCCACAAGCCGAACCCCAGACTGTTGAAGAATAAGTGGAAAAGCCTGATCAAAGACTGTGTGGCCGAGAGTCTTCACAAGTTTGGTCGGTGGGAACCCCTGGTGGATGAATGTTGTTCGGCCAATATCAATCACGGTGACGTCAGCACCGGCACGAGATGCGTCCGTTGCGAGAGAAACCAGGACAGACTGGGTTCTTTCCGTTGCCCCGGTGTAGTGAATGATGCTGACCGTGGTCATCGTTGAGACCGGGATTTCAAGAAGTAAACGAGCGGGTCTCCGAGAGCTCCGCCATAGGCAAGGAATCTCATAAACCAACCGGCAAGGGCTCCCTTACCGGTGTGGAGCCGGCCGCTCGTAAGAGCCCGTCTTGCCAAGGGACGTAGCTCCAGTGACAGTGATGGCGGGAGCGACGAGTGCAGAAGCTCCTCCGCTTCAAACCAGGATTCCCAGGTCGGGTTAATGGTGAGCCAGGCTTTTCTGTGGCGACGGGGCAGGTGCCACGGTTTGACGGGGCCCGAGTAATGAATAATGCTGGCTTGGTTTCTTTCCAACGAATGGGCATGCCAGCTGGAAAGGAAATTGAAGCGGCTGTCAACGACGTCGTTGTTGTCGCTGTAGAGGGTGTTGAACAGGTACTGCTCAGAACTAAAGCGCTTTTCCGGCAGGCTTTGGAGAGCGTCAATCCATGGCTTCCTTTTGTCCCGTGTCCACCCCAGAACGCCAGCATTGAAACCCTCAAAGCGAGTATGGGGGCTCTCAATTTTTGCCGCTACAACAAGGGGAACCCCAGCAGCAGCCCCATGAATAGCGCTAAAGATGTCGTCCCACCCTCTTTTAGCGACAGTGTCTAAATCGATCCAGAGGTGGGCGCTAGCCACGGCATCAGAAATGACGAACTTGGAAAAAGTAGTGATCGTGAGGTGGCGTCGCTCCGTGAAAAGCGGATGAGGGGTTAATTCGCGTATTTCATAGCTGAGCTCCTGCGAAGCAAGGAACCTTTCCATCGCCTGGATGTTGTGTGTCGAGAGGCGACCGCTGAAGTGTCCAATAATCAGATGAAAGGGATCCTGTGCCGTGGTGACAAGAGAATGCACAAGGACGAAAAAGGCATACGCCATGTGGTCGTCCAAAGCGATAGCGACCACATTGGTTTCATCGTTTCGTTTAGCCACAACACCCTAAATTCCGTCGCCATTAGTGGAGGGGATGAGTTCCCCGTGGAACCCATTGTTTCAGTAGTCCCAGACACCACATCACTATTCGAGCGCCGGGCCCAAGGGCGGTGAGCAGCTTCACCAGCCAAAGACCGGAATGGTCTCGTCGCCACCGCAGGTGTCCTGTATAGAGAGCAGCTCTTTGGAGGCCCGTGATTTTTTCGGCTAGTGGTCCTGCTTGGAGCTCTTTGGTCAAGGACTCTTCTGCAGAAAACCACGCAGACCACGGACAGCCATAATCCACGCAGTTCTGGGCAAGGTTCCTACCCAAGTGCCACGGTTTATGCGCACCCGCGTAATGAATGATCGAGGGGAGGTCATGGGGGTCAAGCTGGTCTATTCGATACGTCAAAGTGTTGTATTTTTCGGAAACCCATGCAGCGGTGTCCGAATAGAGATCATTGAAGAGCGCCTGTTCTTGCGTATCAACAGTCTCCATCTGCCTCAACGGCTCCGCCCAATTTCTCCGGGTGCCACCAGGCCAACCCAACACCCCAGCGTTGAAGACCATCGAGTCAAGAGGAGCCCCGGGAGAGGTTCCCCGTTTCGCAACGACAAGTCCTTGCTTTTCTGAGGTCGCATCAATTACGTCAAAAATGCTGTCCCACCCCGGGAGTGCCACGGTGTCGGCATCTATCCAAAGGTGTGGATCGGAAATTGCATCGGAAAGAAGAAACTTCGCGAACGTCGTGGGCGAAATATGGCCCTGGGTGATGAACAGCGGATTCTGTGGAAGGGGCATGAAATCAAGGGGGATGTTTAGGGCAGCGGCGAGGGAGGACACGGACTCTCGGTCCCTCGAGGGCAAACTGCCTTCAAGGTATCCGACTGTCACTCTGAATGCTTTCGAGCTTTCTCGCTTCAGCGAACCCAGCAGCACGACCAGTGCATACGCCATCTGGGAATCGATCGCACAGACCACACGGTGGGTTGATGTCATCAGAGCTGGCCTGGTTAGCCGTGTTCCAGACCGCGCTGCCACGCAACCTGTCGTGCTAAACCCTCGTCAAGGTCAACGGTGTGCGTGAAACCAAGTTCTGATTGAGCTTTGCTGGTGTCCCCCATTGTTCTGACCTGGTCGCCCCGGGCTGCAGGGAGGTGTTCGATATCGAGAGCTTGTCCCACGTGGCGGCCGATAATCTCTAGCGCTTCCTTGATAGAGCGCTCAGCGTTCCCCGAAATGTTGTAGATCTCACCCTCCCCACCCAGCGCCAGAGCGGAAATCGTTGCGGTGACGCAATCATCAATGTACGTGTTTGATCGTGTTTGCTCGCCAGATCCATACAAGCTGATCGTTTCGTTCCTCAGCGCTTGCTGAATAAATCTCCGGTAGGCCATATCAGGACGCTGGCCTGGCCCGTAAACCGAAAAGTATCGAAGCACGGTGGCAGGAAACTCCGAATCGCGCCAATGCGCGAGGGCGAGGTTCTCGGCAGCAAGCTTTGTGACGCCATAGGGGGAGGCCGGGGCAAGAGGAAGAGTTTCATCCCCCGCGGCATTCTTTCCATAGACAGAGGAAGTTGAGACCTGGACAAACTTCTCCAGGTCCCAGTGTTGAGCCGCTTCAATCACTCTGGCAGTGGCGCCAAGGTTGCAGCTTTCATATAGAGCGAAGTCATTCCAACTCAGGCCTAAGCCCGGCATTGCTGCCTCATGGATAACGTGCGTAATATCCGGGGGGAGGACCGAAAGGTTATCGTCACGCAAATCGAGGTGGTGTGGGTCGACGCCATCAAGGTCGGCCAGCATTTCCAAGCGAGCCTTTTTTTCATCCACTGGATACAGTCCACCAAGCAGAGCATCCACTGCGACAACACGGTGTCCCTGCATGCTGAGCGCCTTCGTAACCGAAGAACCAATGAATCCGGCGGCGCCGGTGACTAAAACTTTCACGAATACACCTTGTCATATCCTTTGACGACTGCTTCAGGACTGAACACCCGAGATGCTGCGGCCCTGAGCGACAGACGGGCTTTTTCTCGATGGTCTTCGGCGTCTTCGGCGTGAGCTCGAAGGAGCTCGACGAGCTCGGTCGTAGCGGAAAACACTTCTCCCGCCCCCAGCAGATCCACCATCTCTGGCATACCCCCCACATTTGCTACGAAGGATGGGCAGCCCCGCGAGGCCGCTTCAGAGATGACCAGTGGGGCATTTTCCCCAAGGGAGGATACGACTAGTAGATCTGTCTCTTATACACATCTCCGAGCCCACGAGACGGACTCCTATCTC
>OJFS01000117.1_pt1 | contig 39329 bp, 39 predicted proteins | sample 1594231 | NCBI WGS metagenome assembly OJFS01 (sample SAMN05416847, study PRJEB24817) | seawater metagenome | isolation source: Sea water | place: Canada:Atlantic | collected 2013-07
CGTCAGATGTGTATAAGAGACAGATCATAAGCAGTGGTATGCGAAATGACTGCCGGTGTCTCATTTTTAGCATCACATATCGCTACGGCCGTGTTTTCCTTTAGGGCTGCGATAAAGGTGTCGATTAATGGAGGGAAATCATCAAAAGCATGGAACGTGACTTGTTCAGGTAAGCCAAGTACACCTTCTTGTAATGCATCAATGATTAGTGATACCGCCTTTTGCTCACAAACTACACCTTTCGTTCGTTGATGGTATTCATTCAACCACTTTTTAAACAACGCTGACTCTTGCGAATCGGGCGATAAATTTACTTCAGACTGCTCCCACAAAAGCATATGGCGGTATGCGTTTGTTACATCGTTAGCCAATTCAGTAGGTGGCATTAAAGTTTGTAGCTCTTCATCCTTTCGAATGATATCAACCCAGTGTAAGAACACCTTTTCAGTAGAAGTAAGTACATGGTTTAAAGCGGGTGGATAGCCGTTACTTTGTGCCTGCTCATATAGTTGCTCAATGAATGTCGAAAGGGAAAGTACGTTTGGTGCATCAACGACGAAGGTACCTTTCTCTCTCATAGCGGCCAATACGAGTGACTCAGACTTCTCTTTAGCTAGTCGATTGTTGGGGGTGATTATGACGCTCATTGTTGTTCCTCAATAAAATTCAAAATTCTTTGAGGTGAACGTGCCTGCTATAAACATGTATGCAAAAAAACGCCTTTAATCTCCTAGTTGTATAGATGTCAGATATTTAAAATGAGGGGCTTTATGTGTTCAACAAATAGAATGAGGTTAATGTCATCTAATTAGCGGTTAGTGCAAGCCTAATGTATCCCCCTAAAGATAGCGTAAACCGCAGTGTGATTTTTGAACTGCTGTGTATTATTTGAACTGAAATTATTCATTATAGGGATTCATTATGAAGCGTTTTTTAGTCTTGTTTATCTAAAACCGTCGAGAAAACCCAGTGATCAGAGCGAAGTGATGTCGCTGGGATGAATCGACTTAGCCTTGTTCCTGAATATATCTGCGAATGGTGTCGGCGCTGGCATTGCCTACAGAGCAAACGAAATAACCGTCCGACCAAAAAGTCTTCTCAATCCAGAATTGGCTCTTTAAATATGGGAATACTTTCCAAATCTTAGACGTTGTTTCTTGCTTAATCCTCCTGACATATTGCCCTACGGAATATTTTGTCCCAATCCTGATTAGCATGTGAATATGGTCAAGGTCTATTTCAATTTCCTCGATCTCGAAGTCTGAGCGAGATGAAATGTCGAAAACCTTTTGTTTAACAAATTCACCTAAACGCTCCTTCAAGAGTGGTTTTCTATATTTCACAACTAAGATTAAATGCAATGCTATTAGGTATTTGCAGTGTGATTTAGTTTCATGTTCCATCTTGACAACTCACTTTTATACAGTAGTCTATACAGTATATGAAAAAAACACTTAGATACAACTACAGGCTAAATCCAACGCCATTGCAGGAAACTAAACTCATTGAGTTTGGCGCAACAGCGCGTGGCATTTGGAACTTGTTACTGTCTGAGAATATGCGTCGATATGAGTACGATAAAACGTTTTTGTTCTATATAGAGATGGCTTCACTTCTTAAAGAAATTAAGCCATTTGAAGAGTTCGCTTGGATTAAGGCGTTTGATTCAGCGGCAGCTCAACAGGTAGCCAGAGACTTGGAAGTCGCGCTCAAGAACGCATTTTCTAAAGGTCGATTGCAACGTTTTCCAAAACACAAAATCTCGTATAAAAAGAAAAAACTTCACAATGACTCGTTTCGAGCGGTCAATAATTCAAACTGCATACGCATTGAAAATGGGGCTATCAGCATTCCCAAAGTCGGCAAAGTTCCTATTGTTTTGCACCGAAAACTCGCGAGTAAAATCAAAACCGTGAGCGTTCAATATCGTCACGGAAAATGGGAATGTAGCATTACCCAAGAGGTGGAGTGTAAGACTGCTAAGCAAGTTTTAAAAAGCATTACAGGCTTCGATATTAACTCGAAACAAACAGTGGTTGGCTCTAATGGCTTTGTAGCCGACAATCCCAAGTTTTTAAAGCAATCAAAAGAGAGGCTAAATCAATTGCAACGCCAGCTTGCACGCCGAAATAAAGGTTCAAATCGCTGGTACAAAACAAAACAACGCATCAATAAATTGCACGGAAAAATCTCAAGGCAAAGACTCGATTTTGCACATAAAACTTCACGACAGATAACCAATGAAAATGATATTTTAGTGTTCGAAGATTTAAACGTAAAAGCAATGCAAAAGTTTAATGGCAGCATGGTGGCCGATAACGTGATGGGGCTAATCACCCAGCTTTCAAAATACAAGGCAGAGCTAGAAGGTAAGCTCTATCACGAAATTGGTAGATTCGAGAAATCCACTGGAATTTGCGAAGAATGCGGTCAACACCATGTATTAACATTGAACGACAGATGTTTCACTTGCGTAGCTTGCGGAACCCACCAAAACCGCGACATATCAGCGGCAAAAAGTATAGCTAACACAGGTGAATTAGGTTTAATTGCGGCTGGAATCGTCGCAAGGGTGAGTCCCAAATCTCAGCAGAAATCGGCTATTAAAACGAAAGTCTTCGAATTGTCGAAGGTTGCTGATGGAGCTGAGAAAAAAGAAGCAGCTTAGCTTTAGGGCTAAGCTGTAGAAGCCCAGTGATCAGAGCGAAGCGATGTCGCTGGGTAGTTCACTTTAATGTTTAGCTGCTTAGCTACTAGTAAAGTGTTTGCTTGCTCAACGAACTGTGTGGATGTTCAGCTGTCGGGTGATATCATGACAGTGACCGGGTATAACGCGAAAGCCGAAGCTGTATACATTAAAACAGTATCTGTTGCTGCCACTGATAGTTCTAATATCAGTGGACTCTCAACTACGGACGAATCCGCAACTACAACAACTACCGGTTCTGATTCCTCATCATCAACTTCCACTTTAGCAAATGGTGGTAGTGTAGTGACTACCGCTAATACTTTCACGACATCCACAAGTATTATCATAGTTACATTTACCGCAATATATGATGCGAGCGGGAATTTACTTTCACTTAATGTAGATAGAAAGGAGTACTCAAGATTTGAAATGGCACGGTGAGGCGCCACACGCGGTCATTGTTTAAAAATTGGTTAAACATCTTTTCTGAGCATAACTGAAAAATCCTGTTTTTGTATTACCAATCATTACCAAACCCTTTCCAATCGATAAATATACTAAGCATTCTAAGTATTGGGCGAAAATCCCAAATCATCTGATTCAGTTAAGTGGTTTGTATGTTGGGCTAATACAGATTCAAAAAATTCCGTTAACGAACTTGGCAGGTTAGCGTCAGCAAAGGTTTCTTCTAGGTTGTTGAGCGTATTTTGTAGTAGTGCGTAGTTATGCTCAATGATGGTGTTGTTCAGGCCAATCGTATTTCCCAAATAGGCGGAAAACAGTGCATCAGGTGTAAATAATGCTCTAGATGCGTGGCGATACGAGAAAGGGGTAGAGAATTTTGCTGATGTATCGGGGTTTGGAAGGGATGCAAAGGAAGGCGCGAGCCGCCATTTATTCACCCCCAAATCGATCATGTGAAAATTGTCTAATTCATTACGTGTAGAATTAATTGAGGCGTCAAAAATGGCTCTTAGATGAAGCTGTGATAAGTCTGTTTCTGGTTGGTCGCTATATTGTTTAATCACACGAGCGATGTCTTCATATGTAGGGGTTCGCTCATTATCAATTAAGATATCGAACGGAACCGCATTAAATTTGATAACGTGGTTAGTATCTTCGCCTTTAAAAAAAGCATGTTTGAAGTTTTGTTGAACGGCAATATCTTGTTCTCCAAACGATTTAATAGCAGTTTTAACAGTGTCTATTTGAGCCTTGTGGGACAGTAAGTTGGTTGCCAATCTGATGGACGTTTCGTTGTATTTAGGGTTACAGCTCGGCTTTCCAAAGAAGCGCGTTCCGGTTTCAGGCTCTGCAAATTCAAACATCGGCCTCGTACCTTGTACCCCGCAGATTGATAAAGAAGGTTTATCGAAAACAACACGGTGATTTTCTGACTGAAAAGTTTGTATAGCTTCCACAATTCTCTCCATGTCTTCTTCACCATGGCCCATGCTATTTTGCTGCCTATCATCGTGGGCATTTAATTGTATGGCGCCGTGATCCCCGAAGTACTCGCTAATAAAAGAAAGTTTATCGAATTCATCAAGAGAATCCCAAGGGGCATGTATATCACTGAGCACGGTTGAGGCATATTGACCTGGCAGGAACTGAGTAAAAAAAGCAGGTAGTTTTCCATCCAATGTAGTGAAAACCTTTTGCGTCTTCAGGTTAAGGTTCTTTGGGTCAAGTGAAGCGGGAGCTTTTACTAAATACTCTTCATCGTAATGAAAAGAAACGCGACTCTCTGCGTCTTTAATCAAATTACCGGCACAAAGATACTGTTGAATGGTATTTACCCAACGAAAAACTTGGATGAACTTCACTTAATGACTACTCCTGCTTGCTTCTCAGTGTGCGCACGCTCTTCCAAGCGTTGTTCACCGATTTCCTTGGCCTGCTCTAATTCAAGTTGAACGGTTTTCTTACTTAACAATGCGGTATGCAAAGTAGAGGTGCGGCCACGTTCCAACACTTTGACGATTTCTGGAAACACACCCATTTCGAAGAAATACGCTGCGATGACGCCCCATTGTGTACTGTGCCGACCTTCTTCCGCTCGTTGTATGGAAGACCGTGAAATTGGTTTACCGAAGTATTTTTTTAAATTAAAACCGAATGAGGTTTCACTTCTGTCATTGATAGACAGAGAAAGGCGGTGACGTTTAACTCTATCACCGATATATCTTAAGTAATTAACAGGATGGGAAACACTAGGATGTTCAGGACGGTCGTTGTATAAACCGTCGTTTACATCATCGCTTTCTTTCACGATAGATACCGATTTATTGAGGTAAGAACAACATTATATTTCTCAGGAATATGGCCTAGTGACTCAAAATGTCGAACCATCCCCTTAATCTCTGCTTTATCACCCTGCTCCATGAGCATAAGTTTCGTGTTAATCGAACTGATAAACGCGTTTGGCGAAGCAAGGTAATCACCTACCTGTGTTTTTAGATCACTCTCTGTAACGTTAATGCCTCTTGAAGTGAGAAATTCAAGATAGTAGCTCACCGTATCTGGAATTGAGCTATATGCATTGTCAACGGTAACGCCGTTTTGCATAACCAAAAACAAAGCAGACAAAGAAACGGGTAAGTGTTGGTGTGAAGTCATAATATCTCGCATTTAAAAAGAGGTGAAATTTGTAACAACGCTTTAAACAGAGCAATCTCAGTTCGAAAAAAAAGCGGCTTTTCTGATGCAGTGCAACTAATAAAAGCGTGCCTTCTAGTTGGCTTAAAATAAGTAATAAACCAAGCGCCGCTATCATGTTGCTTAGCGAGTAGTTTATAAGAATTCGTTGAGTCGGTGTGAAAAATCTCTTTTACCTCAGCTAACGTTCCGCCCGTTTTATATTTATCCAAAATATAATTTCCTCAATATTTTTCATCACAATCTTATCGCTATGAATGACACACACACGAAAACTAAATGTAGCCATATCCGGAAAAGGAGGGAATTCAAAACGTCTCTTAGTTAGAGTGCCGAGCTACCATCAGTACTTATTTAGGAATGTTTAATGCAACTACCCTCAAAGCGGTATCAGGCAATTATTAGTCTCATATTGATGGTGATGATTACATTGTATATCGCGGTTTTTCCATCTTCTTTAATTAAGCAGCTTGCCACATTACCTTGGCTCGATATGACTCTAGCCATGTTTGCGCTTGCGCTATCATTCCATTATAAAAAGGGAAGAGCCTGTTTCTGCGCATTCTTACTTTTAGGTTACCAGGCGTTTCCTCTCACGCTCCCTGATTTCGTGCTTACAAATATCTACGCCAACTTACTACCGCAAGTTATGGTGCTTTCAATGGCCTATTTAATTTCCGACTCAGAGCGCGGCGTATCAATTCCGGTAATGAAGGAAAGAGTGGCAACGTTTATCGCCATTATCTTCTTACTAATTATCGTGAATATGCTCGTAACTAAGTATATAGGTACCATGTCATTCACGTTATACCTCGTAATGGCCTTAAGCACTCCTGTATTAGCTTATCAACTTTGGAGTTCGCCCAAGTACGAAAATACCGTGTTCTGTTACATAGGCTTTACGATGGCACTCATCGGGCTTATTGGTGCTCCCGCCTCTAACGTTATTTTATCTTTGTTTGCTATTAGCCTGTTGATTCTCGTTTTCAATGAGGGGCATAAGATGGCGTATTTTGACCAACTAACTGGGATCGAATCTCGCCGCTCATTAGATGTAAGTTCACGGGGATTATCAAAACAGTTCACCGTCGTGATGTGCGATGTTGACCACTTCAAACGCTTTAATGATAAGTACGGTCACGACACGGGTGATGAAGTGCTTAAGCTGGTTGCTAAGAAAGTTCAGCAGGTTGGTGGTGGTGGGAATGCATATCGATATGGGGGCGAAGAATTTTGTCTTTTGTTCGATGGCAAATCTGCAGATGAAATTTATAAATATATTGAGGTCATTCGACAAGACATAGCTAGTTATCCTTTCGCTGTTCGCAGCTCAAAAAGAAAAAATGGAACCCCTTCAGATAGAACCGACAAGGGCAAAACAAATTCAGTTCAAATAACAATGTCTTTTGGCATTGCGCAAACCACTCGTGGTGAGCGCTTTGAGCGCGTTATTAACCAAGCGGATGAACAGTTATATATGGCAAAAGATGCAGGCAGAAACTGCATCATGTTGCCCGAAGCTGGAAGTCCTAAGTATTCGAGGTAATTCATGAAACAAATAATTGAGAACATCCCTAGTGACTTGGATGCACTGTTTTTTAACTATGGTCAACTTAAGCATGATTTTTTGGTCATATGTGCCTCTCGTATTTTAGACCATGACATTGCGCGCAAAATTTTCTCAGACGGATATCGTTTAATTTTAAACGACCATGAAGAAATTTATAGCGGTGAATTTGCAGACGCGAAGGTAGGTTTATTAACAGCACATTTTAACTCTGTTTGTTTGCGCGTGGCCCCCGATGGATTCTTAAAATCCATTGATAAGTTTAACAGTCATGAATTATGGCCAGAGCTAAATTACCTTACTCTCCCAGTGCTCGCTCAAGTGCCAACGCCATTCCCTTCGAAACCGGAGGATGCCAGCTCATATATTTCCTCATACGCTGAGCCGATTGAATCTGGCGTGTTAGAACTCGAAGAGTCTAAGAAAGTTATCACTTGGTTGGCTCACGAGATGTCTCTTACTGCTGAAATTGAGAATCCATTTACTAAAGCTGCTTATAGAGACACTTGGAGTCAGGAATATGAGGAATCTATTGATGTTTAAGAAGATATTGTTGGTTGGTACCGCCTTAATTCTATCATGCCATATTCATGCTGAAGAAGGGTGTGAAAAAGATAAAAGCCAGTGGATATTGACGCCAGAAACGACCTCAAACTTCTGTTTCACTGACTATAACTTGTCATATAGCACTAGCAATGAGCTGCCTCTACAGGTGAGCTACTGGTTATCACCAACGCAAAAGCAAAGCGATAATCCTTTCAATTTAGTTATCAACTCTGACAAATTCGTAGCGTCTACGTTTAACCGAGAAGAAGCGGCGCATAAAACAGGCTTTGATTTTGTTGCGCTAGCGCCAATAGCACTAACAGAAATTAATAGGCATGAACGGTACTATGATCTCAATAGAGTGCCCGTTGACAAAACGCAAAATAGAGATGGTGGTGCTTGGTTTGAGCTTAGTAAGCTAGAAGTAGAAAAGCTATTAAATATAGGTAGATTATTGGTAATTAATGGTGTGGTTACAGTAAAAAACGACTACAAACCCACACATTTATACAAGATTTTATACCAACCCGAGATCAATATGGCGGCGGCATTTTTAGTACCAAATGATTCCGAAAAGCACCCAGTTGCATCAACTATAACTTCAATATCCTGCATAGAAGAAAAGTTAGGTTATCCATTATTAGACACGAAAACACTAATACCGGAGTCTTTGAGGCAGAAGGTGGCCTACAGCAAGAATGTGTGGGCGGATGTCGGCGCAAAATCTTATCAATGTGAGGAAGGTGCCATATGAAAAACCGCATTTCACTACTAGTTGCTTTGTGCTTGGTCTCACATGTGACTTTCGCTGCTTCCTCCTATGTAGGCAAAGTTAAGCGAATTGTCACGCCCACTATTATAGAAGTTTCTCTTAGTGATGAAGAGTTCATCACCTTACATATTCTTGGTTTAAAAACGAGGGATGAACAACCTTGTACCAAAGCAAAAGGCATTAACGGCAAAGCTTGTGAAGCAATTAAGGCTTGGCTCGATGTCGAAAACTTTGGGGTTATTATTGAAAAAGTGGATGGTAAAGCTATGTACGGTGACATTGTCGTAGGGAATAGATTAGTAAGCCAAGAGATCGTAAGGGAAGGGTTTTACGCAGTGGATTCATCCAAATCGATGTCACATTACATGTTCGAAGCGGAAGCCGAAGCATATTGTAATTACAGGGGAATCCATGCCAAAAATCTAGGTAAGCATGAAGTCGCAGCTAAGTGTTCTCGGAGGTAAAAATGTTTAGTCGTTTTTTTAAAAGCATTAGTTGTTTCAATATAGACATTTCCGAAGATGAATGGCACAACCTATTGGATATAGAAACACTTAAACAACTACAACATATTCCAATCAAACAAAGCCAAAAAGAAAGCATTGGGTTTTCAAGTGTCACGGGTTATCACAATCCTGATTTGCTGTATCACCATGTAGATCGGTTCCATTTTCTGAGTGTTACTCGGGAAACCAAAAAGGTCAGCAAGCTTAAAGTGGAGCAAAGAGTAGTCGAGGCGAAACGCACTCTAGCAGAGCGTAGAAAGGTTGCCACTGATGACCTTGAAGAACAAGAAATTCAGGAACTCAAGGAAAAAATAGAACGTGAAGAGCTATCCAAAAAATCACCTGATGAAGCTCGAATTAACCTCGTTTTAGATCCTCTTAAGCAGAGAATGTATGTCGATACTGTAGGTACAGACACCATTATAAAAAAAACAGTCTCCATGCTCAGAAAATTAGCACCATCATTTAAAGTGCATCCTTTCGTGACAAACCCTGCGGAAACCATTCTTACACAATGGCTCTATAATCCTAATACAGTGCTTCCAGATGAATTAGCGCTTGGTAATGAAGCATCTTTAAAAAGCCCTGAAGATTCAAAAGCAAAATTATTCAAGCAAGATTTAGAAAGTGAGGAAGTGAAAATATTAATGAATCACGGCAAGCAAGTCTTCGACATTGCCGTGTCCTATCAAGAGCGTATTGGCTTTACCCTCAATAATATTGGATATCTAAAGAAAGTGAAGCCTAGAGATATGTTTTACGATGGGGTAGAGCGTATCGATGTGACAGAAAGTTACTTGCAGGAATACCAACAAGATTGGGAGTTATTAGTTTCTTGGCTAACAGAGTTTTATGATTGGCTCGAAATAAAATTTGACCTACCCAAAACAGAGAAAGACGCCACTTAATGGCGTTTTTTTTAATTACAAATCAACAATCCAGATAAAAGCTTAGTTAAATTTCACCATATCCGGAAAGTCGTTGCCGCGTTTTTTGCGGTCGTTAAAGTGTTCATATCCGAATGAAATAGGCGACGACAAATGTACAAAAAGCAAATGCTCGTGGGTGTTGTAAGCACATGTTACATGTTGACTTTACAAGCTCACGCGCAATCAAATGGCTCTGATTATGTGGGCCAATGCAAAGCCCAGCTCGCATCTTATAAAGCTGACTTAGAGACTTCGCATGCGCAAGAACAAAAGGAAGCATTTGAAGCGGCGGTTGCTCTAGAAGTAGCTCAGCAACAGCAAGCAAAAGCAACTATTGCAACAAATGAAGTTGCTTATCAATCGGCAAATACTACTAAGCATTCTTTATCGGCATTTGATGAAAGTAACGGTCTAGAAGCTTCCAAAATTGTTCGAGGTGGTAACAAATCATTATCGCCTGCCTCAGAGGCTGTTCAAGGTGTCTTAGAGTCTATCGAGCCTGAAGTTGTCGCTGCCCCCGAAGTTACACAAATTACCTTTGACTTCCATCAAGGAAGATTGAGGGATCAAGTTGAAACCTTCTTATCTATTCATGCCCCCGAGATTCAGACATTTATATGGTCTGCTGATGAAAATTTGCAATGGGTAAATGACTTTAACGCCAAAGGACAAACATATCAGCACATTTTAAGCCGCATTCTTAAGTCATATGGCTTGGGGGCTAAGAAGTACGGAAACGATGTTATAGAAATTCTGCCACGAGGGGCATTAGGTAAATGAAAAATCACATATCTATCATAGCTCTTTCCGTAGCACTAGCAGTTTCAGGTTGTAGTTCACAGATGAAAGTTCTGACAGGTGAGGCGGGTACCGAGCTACAAAGTAAAGGCAAAACTGAACTAGAAGAAGCTTATAAATCAGAACCGCAACAAAACGAGTTAGACAACATAGTTGAAGTTGAAGATTTTTATGTGCCGCAGCTTACTTTAAACCAACAAAACCGTCCTGCTTGGTTCTTCGACCAAGTGAATACACAATTTTCGTCTATCACTCTTGTTGAGTATATGGCGTTGTTACAAAAGAAAAAGAAAATTAACGCTCGCTACTTAGATGGGCTCGATAAAAATATTACTTTTTCTATATACAACACTGACAAAATTGGTGCCGCGTTGGAGAAGATTAAGCTAGCAACAGGCTTTAATTACTCCATTGAAGATAACGTAGTGACATGGTCGCAATTTGAAACAGCGGCAATTGACATTAGCTTCATACCTGGCCTCAGTAGTTACCGAATAGGTGGGCAGAACAATGGTGGCTCCAGCAGTTCCGCGCAGGACCGATTTGGAACAAGTTCTAGTATAGACATGGTCGTTTCAGACAGCGGCGTAGAAGATGACGACAACTACGTAAATATTGAAGCAAGAGAAATCGATAACGTTGCGGACTTAACATCTGTAGTGAATTTGTATAAGTCGGACAAAGGCCGATTCCATATCCAGAACACTACTTCGACACTTTACGTTTCTGACTTGCCAGAAAACATTAAAAAAATTCGTGAAGCCATCGAAAAAGAGAATAAGAAAATCACCGCTATGGTGTATCTCGATATTAGAATCATTGATTATATTGATTCAAGTGGTACAGAACGTGGATTGAATTGGAGTGCAATCGCTGATGACTTAGTGGGTTCAGGTACAATTGATTATGCGACCAACTTTTCAGCGAGTCTTCTTGATGGTGCTGCAAGCACATTCACGTTTACCCAAGATGGTGGGAAGATGGATGGTTCTCAGGCCATCATTAACGCCCTCGATGAGCAGGGGGTAACATACTATTCAATTCAACCAAAAGTTAACCTGAGAAATAACCGCCCGTCGAAAGTAATTGATGGGGACGACTATACATATTTGGCTTCATCTGGGAGTTCATCAACTACCACTTCTAGTTCCGACATCCTTATTCCAGGGGTTCTAACCACTGGGTTAAACCTTTATGCAGTTGCCAATATCAATCTAGATAATGGAATGATAGTCGGCACAATTTCAAACAAGTTTGCCAGCTTAACGGAGATGGGCACAGTAACGTCTGACTCATCAACTATTCAAACTCCTGAATCAAAACGTAAAGCTTTCCATCAAGAGTTTTCGGTTAAAGATGGCGATACGATCATGTTGTCCGGCTTAATCCAACAACGCTCTGAATACTCTAGTTCTGTAGCAGGTAGCCTTCTAGCTGGAGGTAACAATGGTGTTTCAGAAGAGTATACAAATACCATTATTTTAATAACCCCGCATATCCGGAGATACTGATATGCGAGTTATTGAGTTACAAGATAAAGAGATTGTATGGGTAATAAACCCTATCCGAACCAAGGTTACGGATCGGGATTTAGTTCGCGCGGTAGAAAAGTACCTTGATAAGCGTTCAGCAATTTATGCATCCGCAACTCGAGTCAATTCTACTGCGTGGATTGCGTCCGCTGATTTCGAACAACGACACCTAAAGAAAGCTTACGACTTTGCTTCTTTCGTTAAAGGGCATATGTCAGCTAATGGCGTGGCCGTATACATCGAGCCAGTGCATTTGGCGGCAGGCGTTGAAGGCCAGAACTATTGTTTTGTTTGCTTGCGAGATGGAGAAATCATTCTCGATAAAGTCTTAAATAGGCAAGATATCGTTGATGAGCTACGAATGTTGCGAGATGAAGCACAGCATCTACAAAGTCGTGGTAATGACATTAAAAGTACGTTCAGTTTCTATCGCTGTGAAGATGACTTTAGTGAGGCCTTGAAAGATTACCCCAAGGTAAAGATAGAAACTCTAGAAAGTAGTTGGCTGAATTCTTTAGATCCAACTAGTGCATATGGCTTCGTCAAAGCATCAAAAATTCGTGAAATGGTGATGCCGCGTAATATCTCTTTACGATTATTACCAGTTGTCGGTGGTGTTATCAGCACAGCATTGCTCTTAGCTTGGGTCAGTGGTGTGTTCGAAAAGCCAGTTGAGGTTAAGCGAATCAAAGATGAATGGGCTAGCTATCGTACTTTTACTGAGAAGAAAGCACCTCAATTATCAAATCGTATCGCTCAAGACTACAACAATCTTCGGGCGTTTGATGCAACTTTAACTGGATGGCATGTCGCTGAAGTCAAGCATTCAAAAAGTCAGGACATCATCTACCGTCTAATAAATGACGGGGGGTACACCGCTGATTTAAACAAAACCGTTGATACTATTTCAAAAAAATTTGGTATCGCCATGCTGATGGATTACACCAGGCAGGGCACCATTATCACCTCCAGAGGTGCAAACACGCCAATGTTTAAAGAATCTCAGTCGGAGAGATGGAACTTAAGAACGCTCTATCAGACCTTCGATGATGATTTAAAAGTATTAGGCACAAACGTATCTCTAACATTTTCAAATTTTGAATCTCCAGATCCAACCTCAAAAAAATGGCGCGCAATAAAAGGCCAAATCATTCTCGATAGAGCCCCATTAGATACGCTGCTTCTGATTACTGCAGCAGCAAAAAACAAACCTATTTCGATAGTATCAGGCAACTACCAAACCTCAGAAGGTTGGATTTCTGGTAACTACACAATTGTCATGTACGGAGAAGACCAATGGTAAAAAAAATGCAGCCCAAAACCTTAGCATTAGTTGTAATTTTAATAGGGTTAGTAATTTATTTTGCGATTAATAACTTAGGCGTTGCCAGCGTTCTTACAGGTAAGGAAAAAGCATCTGAAGTTGTACAAAAGGTCGAACTACCAAAGCCTGCGCCACCTGCTGCCCGTCCTACATCTGTAAAGGATACAGCCCAAGCATTTTATGACATGGCTCCAAATAAAGAAGAGGCGGTAGGTTATATAAACAACCGTGTGTCACTGCCTAGTCGCTTGGTCGAAGCACAAACGAAAGAAGCTGAAGCGCGCATTGCAAAGGCTAATTTTGAAATACAGGAATATCGACAAAAACAGCTCGCATTAGGGAAAGAAGTCGAAGATGAGAAGCTTGGCCAAATTGAGACACAACAAGGTTCTCAAGGCCTAACGCTAGATTATGCTAGACAGTTGGAAACTCAGGCTGCGATACAAAAGCAGGCTCAAGTAAATCAAGAACCCATTTTCTTAAGAGATTTCATTTTTCGCGGAATTTCTGATTTAGAAAGCGATAAATTAACAGCCCACTTTTTCTATAAATCACTTCCATACCCTGTGAAAAATGGTGACGTCCTGTTCGGCAAAGTTCGAGTAAGCATCACTGATAAGGGCGACATATCACTATGCCTAATAAAAGCTGACGAATGTCAGTCATATTATCTTTAGGAGCGCATCGTGGTACCAATAGAGCTAACTAAAAAAGACATCAAGGAAAAGGGTTTAACTTATTTTCCTGAGTTGACACACCGTTACCTTGAGATCAATGGCACTGGATTAAAGTCAGAGTCAGATGTTCACTATCTATGTGTACTTCAAGACCGCAGTCAGTATGACCAATATTACATCATACTAACGAGAACCACTTATATGAAGGCTAGGTTTGAAGTTGAAGCTATTCAACAAGACCTATTGCAAAAATTTAGTGCTAAATCGATAAATATTGCCTATGTAACTGTCGAAATTGTCGAAAGCTATTTGACCCAAGCCATTCGCGATAAAACGTCCGAAGATTCCGAAACTAAATCTAAAAAAGACAGTAACGAAGATACCAGTGCGAAAAAGCGATTTAGAGAATGGATTGAGCGAGCGCTACAGCTAGGTGCTGCGGACATCGATTTCATAGTGCGGGGTGATCAAGGCTCAATTGGTATGAAGGTAAACGGCAAAATGCGTCCGAGGGAGGCTCACCCTGCCCAAACTATTCGTCGTATGATTAATGCAATGCTTCAAACTGAGTCTGAGAACTCTCGTGGGCATGTGGAAGATAAGCAAATCCTATCTCGAACTACAGTATTAGAAGTTGCCCCAACAATAAATAACCGGAAAGAGCCACAAATTGTGCGCCTTCGTGGTTTGAAAAGTTATGCCCATGATGGATTTACTTACTCAGCTCGAATCATCCAAACCAAGCAGGAAGACTCTAGAAATATTGGAGAGCTAGGTTTCCCTGAAGAAAGTTGTGCAACGCTTCGATATTTGGCAAGACAACCAAGCGGCATCATTTTAATAGTTGGGCCAACTGGTCATGGTAAAACTGTGACCTTAAAGGCACTTTATGAAGACATGCCGATCGACTATAAGTTATTGGTCATAGAAGATCCCGTCGAATACCTAATCAATCACCCTAACTGTATCCAAGAAGAGGTAATTGATGAATTGGGGCTCAGTGTGAACGCTTATAAAAAAGCTTCACTTCGCCAATTTCCTAATGTAATCGGTATATCTGAAATCCGTGATGAAGTTGTCGCAAATGAGGTGATCCAGTCTGCATTATCAGGCCACCTGATGGTTTCCACTATGCATACCCACGACACGCTAAGTACACCTGAACGCCTAAATCAAATGGGCGTGTCTTATCAGTTGCAAGCGCAACCAGGGTTAGTAAGAGGTTATATGAGCCAACGACTACTACCTCGGTTATGCAGTTGTTCGCTTTCTGGACCCAGCAATACCTATTGGGGGGACAACCACAGAAAGATTAAACCTGGAGGGTGTGCAAAATGCGGTGGTACAGGCATCAAAGGTAGAGCTCCGGTTATGGAAACCATAGTTTTTACCGATACCACACGAAAAATTCTCGCTACGGGTGATTTAAATGCCTTAGAAGCCCACCTTCGAAACAATGGCTGGCTAAGCATGCTAGACCGAGGACTAGAACAGGTAAAAGAGGGGAATGTCGATCCAGAAGACCTTATCAATATGTTAGGCGACCCTCGACAAGCTGGTAACAGTGAATATCAGTATAGAACTGCCACATTCGAGGCGGTTGAATAATGAATTTCTCAAAAGTTGCTGTAATCAATTATTGGAGTGAACTTGTAGAAGATACTAAATTCTACTTCAGCATTTTGCTCACTCGTGTTGAAGTCCTTAAAGATTTGAAAGTGTTTTTAAGGAGGCAGAAGTTTCCCCGCAAAGCACAAATAGCTTACTTAACTGACTATTCTTCCTTCCTGAAAACGGGCTCTGGCTATGAGGCTGTTAAAAGCATTATTGCAGGTGTAGAAGAAGCACACGACTCACCGGTTAAAAAGCTAGTGTCCCTCGATATTAAGCGAGCTATTGATGAAGGTGATAGTGCATCAGATGGTGTAAAGCTCTGGTTCGATAAAGATATCGTAGAAATTTTTATCGCCGGTGAAGCATGCGGCCAGTTAGAAGACACCATTAAAATGTTCGTGCATCAACAAGCTAATTTGGCTGCATTTAAGAAAACATTTATGGCTGGGATTTTTATGCCCTTTGTGTATTTCTTGATTGGGTTATGCGCTGCTTATGGGTTGGGAACAAGCGACTTTTTAGGCTTTCCCAATATGATCCCTGTAGAAAAATGGCCTTCTGTGGCGCAGCTAGCTTATCGCTATAGCGCTTTTGTCTATGACAAGCTCTTCTTAATAATTGCATTTATTTTCATTATGAAAATTCTTTTTACCTACTCGGCTCGAAATGTCACCGGTAAATTACGTCAATTCTTAGATTACCTACCACCCTATAAGGTATTTAAAGCCTTCAGTTATCTCCATGCGCTGAAATTAATCACGCTTATCAAGTCAACGGGTGCAGGGGATAAAGAAGCGCTAGAAATCACAGACAAAAATTCCTCTCCATATGTTCGTTTTTATACCGAGCAAATGCTGGAGCACGTCAACGATGGGGAACAAGACCTATCAAAAGCTATGGATGTGGGGTTATTGCCTTCCCGGCTTATGTCTCGATTACACGCCGTATCTCGGGCATCCGGTAAGGAGGCGAAAACGCGTGCATTACAACTCACTACCGAAGAAGGAGAACATGAAGCAGGGCTAACGCTTCAAACAACTCGCAGATGGCTCATTATCTCAACTTGGGCACTCACTATTACCTCTTTAGGGCTCGTCATCGTCGGAATTATGACCGTGAACATGGCGATGTCTGACGTTAACAATTTCTTGTAACACAAACCAACCGTAAATTAGGACGAAAAATGACAAAACTACAAAAAACATTCAAAAACGCGAAAGGCTTTACCTTAATCGAACTGATGATTGTAATCGCCATAATGGGTATTTTAGCCGCCATTGCCTACCCGACTATTGTTGAGAATTTAGGAAGTGGTAAAGCTACTGCTGCAATGGATCAAGTGCGAGCAATTCGAACCGCTGCTACCAAATACGCCCCCGTAAATGGTGACATGACGGACGTATCAATCCAAGAGTTAGTAGACAATGGTCTACTTCCAGAAGACTGGGCTGACGGTTCATCTGTAAATCCATGGGCGGGTGATGTAACAGTATCTGTGGATTCATCTGATGTAACTCGTTTTGCTGTGAGCACGAATAATATTCCAGAAGATTCAGATGGTGCGAATATGGTTCGTACCATGGAAGATGAAGCTGCGAGCAACACTTCGCCTTCATATTCTGGAGGTAGTTTTTCAATCACCTTTGCGATCAACTAATTTGAAGCGTCAAAGCGGGTTTACTATGTTGGAGCTGATGGTGTCTGTCACCATCGGCGCCTTGCTTGTGGCCATAACTTACCAAAAGCTTCCGTCGTTGCTGATGGGAAACCGCATACAAACTATCGAACATGCCTACCTTTTAACTACCGGTGCAGTTAAGTCCTATTACAAAGCAAACTGTAATGTACTTAGTTCAAGCACGACACTCTCTATCAGTGATTTAGTATACGAAGGTTATTTACAGTCTGAATCGCTGGTGGATAACCAATATACCAATAGTATGAGCTTTCAGATAAATCTAGAAAACGACAGCCCTTATGGGGTTGTTGAGTTTGTGTTTAAGTCTGATTACGCCTACCTCATTGATTCCCTCGTGCGCTCAAGCCATTACTCGTTTGAAAAGCAAGGTACGCAAGTACTGTATGGAACATACCCGATAAACATTAATAACGATACGACAGTGATTAATGCACAGCAATCACGCGAAATTTTTGACAATGAACAATGCTGAATGTTGAAGGATAAAGTGATGAATAACGCAAAGAATAAAGGATTTACCTTAATTGAAACACTCATAGCAGTCGCCATTTCTTCGATGATAGCGGTGGGCGCTGCGAAGATGATCCAAAGTCAAAATGCTTCGGTGGATGCTGAGTCTGCACAAGCGGATATAGAAGCAATACAACAAGCATATAAAGCCTTTTATACCCAAAATCACCGCGCTCCTACGTCTATTGAAGAATTGGTTTCAGATGGTTTCTATACAGGTAATGAGATTAGTCCTTGGAATACTTCATATAGTGGGACTGAATCAACCAATGGGTATGTGGTATCGGTTGAAACAAAGGATAGTAAGTCAGCCTATTTACTCAATCGAACAATAGGTAATTCAAGCCGTTCGGGCACAACGATAACAACCCAAGAAGCTATTCCATTGCTGGAAACGGTAGCAAGTCAATATCTCTACAGGGTCGCAGTTGATGGCCAGGAAGAGCTAAATACTTTAGAAACTGATATTGATGCAAATGGAAATGATATTAGCAACATTGGGACTATCACGGCCACCAACGCAGATTTTACAACGGCTGTCATAGAAGAGATTACTACTGACCAAATGACGATCACAGATTCAATCAATTTTGAAAACGTGACTATTGCGTCCACGGATTCAGGGATTGAAGTAGATGCTGATACTTTTACTTTGACTGGCGATACAACCGTTAATGGTGATATCGCCTTATCCAATGGCAATATTACGGGGGTAGGGGAGTTTAGCGCAGACAATGGTACGTTCTCAGACCTCAATGCCGACAGTGGAACGATTGATGAGCTAACGTCTACTACATTGAATTTTACTACTTCAGATATAGAATCATTGACGTTTGATACTGCGACAGGTGAAACGCTTGATGTTGTTGACTTAACAGCGGATACATTCACCGTCTCTAATCTAGAGGCAACAACTGGCTATATCAATACGTTGTCTGGGAATAGCCTCAACTACACTTCAGGCACAATCGACTCGTTGACGTTTACGAATGCTTCGGGTAACTCCCTAGATGTTACAAGTCTGACAACTGATACGCTAACCACCGGTTCACTGGAAGCTACCAGCGGATATATTGCCTCCCTTTCGGGTTCAAGTTTGGCGTATAACTCCGGTACGATTAACACGTTAAATTTTACGACTGCTTCTGGAACGTCTTTAGACGTTGATAACTTAGTTACTGATACGCTCTCTACAGATTCAATAAACGCCACAACGGGTGAGATAACTTCATTATCTGGTAGCGATTTAACTTATTCATCAGGAACCATAGATACATTAGGTTTTACCACGGCTTCTGGTACTACATTAAATGCTACTAACGTAGTGACTACGAATGCTAGTGGAACTAACTTTGACTTTGTTACTGCGAACGCTGATAGCGCATCAGGAACGACTATCGATTTCACCAACGCCACGTTCGATAACGCCACCATTGACTCTGCTGAGATTGAAAACGCGGATATTGAATCACTGTCTTACGACACGGGAAGCTTTGACTCACTATCAACAAACAATTTAACCGCCTCGAACGGTTATTTTACCTATGTAGAAGCACCTGCGATTGATACAGATGATCTCACAGCGGCTCAAATGGCAGTTGGGGAATTGACGGTATCAGGCACTTTGACAGCGAGTACCGCGAACATTACCACGGCAACTGTCTCTGGCACCACGACAACGACGAACCTTACCGCCTCAAAATCTACGTTGGGAAGTGCGTCAGCTTCGTCTATGACGGTATCTGGTAATGTTACAAGTGACTCACTAGAGGCCGATACCGGTTCATTTACGACGGTAACTTCGACCACCTTGAATGGTACTACAGGTACATTCACCACTCTGAACGCAAGTACCGTTAATGGTACTAATGGTGATTTCTCCAAAATCATTGCAGACAGCTTTGTGGGTGGCACTTTCACCGGAACAAACTTCACCACTTCAAGTTCATCAGTGAATGAGAACTACACGATTGCGAAAGACATTCAAAGTGATTGGAACTCATGTGTCGCTGCAGGGGGGTGTCAATAATGAGCCTGCTCAAGCAACGCGGTGAAGCGAACCTACCGTTAGTTATCGCCTCTTTGATTACCATGTCTATGGCCGGTGCTTATTACGGTATGCAGAATCAACAGTCCCAAAAAGAACGATTGGCCGACGCTGTAATTCACGATTTTTCACGCTTTCAAAGTGCAGCTGCTAAGTGTTATAGCGATTATCGTGATTGGTGTTCCACTGATTTGCTTGAATCTAATTATAACGCAGGAGACTTTAGTGACTCTGGTGGGAACACCTATTCAGTAACTACTAACTCGGATGGCACCATCACAATCACCACCGACCTACTTAGTGAGGAGGCAGCTAGTCTAGCTAGTTCAAGTCTGATAAACGGCGTTGCTACAGGGGCAAGTGTCTCATCAACGATGAATCCGCCAAGTGATAACGTACTCTTCGATGATGTCCTTGCGAGATACGAAAACGGGATGAATGAAGACGCGATAGTACTTGAGACCAGTCTAGACTTTGATGGCTATGATTTAACAAGCGTAAGCGAAGTGTCGCAAGAGAACATTGAACTAGAGTCAATGAATGCTGAGAATCTTGAAATTGGTACTATTAACAGTGTAGGTAACACCCTCAAGGTCGGTGAAAGGGCAACGTTCTCAAGTACTTCTGAAGGACTGGCTCTTAATACGGGTACTTTGGCTGTAAAGAATGTGGCTATTGAGGGAGACATGGATATGTCTGATGGTACCTTCTCTGATGTTTCTAGTTTAAGCGCTGACACGGGTAATGTGAAACAACTCACTGCGTCAACTGCCAGTATTACCACGACAAGTGGAACCAACATTATTGCAGAAACGGCTTCAGGTCAGACACAGAGCTTTACGGATGGCACAGGCGAGAGCTTAGATGTCACTACGGCCACCGTGACCAATTCAGCTGATATTGAAACTTTAGTTGTCGAAGGCACAGGCTCAATTGCGACCTTATCGGGTAATTCGCTCAATTATACTGACGGTACGATCGAAACACTCGGCTTCACAACTGCTACTGGTAATACTGTTTCAGTTAATGAAGTTCAAAGTGATGAAACCTTAGCTGGCGCACTAACTGCGTCATCTGGTGTTATCTCAGATCTGTCCGGTTCTAGCCTCGCATTTAATGAAGGTACGATTGATACCCTTAAATTCACTAATGCCACCGGTGAAAATGTCACAGTTTCGGATACTACATCGACGGAAGCAACTGCCACTACGTTGACCGCAGATACAGGTACAATTGATGAGTTATCTGGGACAAGCCTCGACTATACAAACAGCACCATATCAAACCTTAAATTCACGACTTCCACGGGTTCAGATGCTACGACTAAAACGCTAAATGCGACGAACCTTTCAGGTGAAGTCGCTACCATTTCAAATCAAGCCACGTTTAAAAACTATTCGGGTGACAATATTGATTACGCAAATGCTAATGTTGATAGCGCCCTGTTTGTTTCTTTAGACGCAGCGAGCGTTAAGGGCGCGTCTATTTTAGTAGATGATGGTTCGGGAACTTCAACAACTGCCGATTATGCGTCAAGCAACAACGCCTATATAACATCTCTATCATCTGATGAAGTTGAGAGTGATGATGTTACTGCAACTAAGGCTAGTGCTGATAGTGTCACCGTCAGCGGTGAATTGACTGCTAAAACCCTCAAGGCTACAACACTAAAAAATACTACCTTGAACACGGGAACGTTAAAAGTTAACTCTTCGTCAACGCTAGGCGTGGCAACTGCAACCTCATTAGATATCTCGGGAAAACTAGAAGCAACAAAGTTCATCGCTACCAATGCGTATATCGATACATTAAGCGGAAATGCTAACGCTTCTACAGCCAATATTGACAGTGCGAACGCAACCACCATTAATGGTACCAATGCGAACTTCGATGAAGTGGATGCAGATACTTTTGTGGGGGGAAGTGCAACAGGAAGTAATTTCTCAACGTCTTCGTCGTCTGTAAACAATAATTATGCATTACTGACAACCTACGAAGAAAAAATCGATAATTGCATCAACACAACGCAGTATTGCATACCCGAAACGCCTTCAATTAGCCTATCCTGTAGTGGCTGTATTCAAGCCTCGGCCACATCTACCTTTACGGCAACTCTTACGGCTAAAGTAACTAATTGTCGTCAGGGGTGTTCTGTTACATGGTCAAAATCATCTTGGTTATCTACCGTTTCAGGTTGCAGTACCACTTCAATTTCAGCTGGTGGTACCGCAACGTTGAGTTGTCAGGTCCGTAAAACATCTGCATCCGTAGGAGTCACCTATACCGGAAGCGTTAGTGTGACAGCGACCAACTCGCACTATACCGACAGAAGTACCACTGCTAGTAAAAACATATCGTTTGAGAACACATCCTCAGTCACCCCCGAAGCATCTATAAGCTGTTCTGGGTGTTCACAATCTAAGCAGAGCTCATCATTTAGCGCTACGGCTACGGGCACGATTTCAAATTGCACTCAAGGTTGTAGCTACAGTTGGACAGTCACTGGGGGAGCAAGTAAATCCTCGTGTTCAAATGGCACAATCAGTTCAACATCTAGCACCAACACGGTCTCATGCTCTATTTCCGCCACCTTAGATGCTCAAGAGTCAGCCAGTGGTTCGGTGAAACTTACTGTAACGAATAGTACCGACTCTTCTGAAAGTGATTCAGCCAGCACGTCCTACTCATGGAGTAACACGTCTTCAGCCGTCGCATTAGGAGATTGGCTTAGTTACAACACCACAAGTTTCAGCGACATAAATCCAGACTATTCCTACTACTACAATGTGTTACGTCCCACTTTAGATGGCGAAACGACACCTAACTGGGCTAGCTCATCAAATTGCCCAGACTGTATATTGACCTTTATTTCTGCCGAAGTTAAGCAGTGTTACGTGTATGACTCATCAAGTGCCTATCAGGAAGATGGGCAAGGAGAGTGTGGGTATGAAGTTTATGAGGAATCAGGTACGACTGCGGGTTGGTACGGAACGCCTCAATATTCTAGTCAGAATCAAGCGGAGGCAGGATTAGATGAAGGGTATGTCGAAATTGAATTTACTTGGAAAGTATCGAGTGATGCATTGGGGCAAAGTGAAACGCTGTCCGCTACCGTAACTAGTCGCTCTGAAACAGAAGTGGCAGGTAGCGGGGGTGGCAGCGGAGGAATTGTACTTTAATGTCATGAAAAATATAGGGAAGGTGTTTTTTTGCGCCTTCCCAATTAGTTGTCACAGTGCATATGTGACATGTTCGGATAGGCCGAGCAGAATTATAAAAAGTTGAGAAGTAAACATGAAATTCAAACACTCATTACTAGCTACCGCACTTATTGCATCACTAAGCGGTACAGCGCTTGCCAAATCAGATTTATTTATAACGTCCGGTGGTATTTCACTGGAAGATATCAAAGCCCGTTCAGCCCAAGTGACGGATGCTTCAACATTATCATTAGAGACTGATACCGCAGTAGATAGTCCTATTGAACTCGATCTCGTTCTCTTCTATCAAAACTCACTGATGAAGGTTCTCGGTGAGTACGAAGGTTATCAACATCTACTGGCTATTGAAGACACTATCAATGAGACATTAGAAAATAGCGATATCAATGCTTTTGTGACAGTCAAAGATATCGTCATGACCACAAGCGTGGACGATTCAATCCCTTATACACAAGTGACAGGGGACGATGGTGAAGTACTCCAAGCTGGGGTCGATGAAGTGTCCTCTATAGCAATGCTCAATTCAGGCTTTGAAGAATACGACATCTACACGCAAAAATGGCAAGCCGATCACGTTATGTATGTGACAGATTATCGAACCGGCACTACACTAGGAGCCGCAGGAATTAACGGGGAATATTCCATTATTCTATCATCAGGCGATGATACCTCACTGGCCACCACTGCACACGAAATTGGTCACAATTGGGGCGGCAATCATGAATACGATAACGTGCCGGACTACGCCGTAGCTTATGCTCATGCGTGGGAGTGTGGTAGCTCGTATACCATCATGCATTCAACTAACGATGGTACCCGAGAACCTATGTACTCAAATCCGGATATTGCGGTTGATGGGGTCTATTGTGGTGATGAAGTCGAAGCTGACAATGCGCGTGTCATTAGCGGTAACGTGAGTGCATCATCCCAACGTAGAGAGGGGGTGGATGTTGTAGGCGAGGTCTCGCTGGATGCCGCTACTTACACAGTTTATGAAGACGAAACATTAGTAGTGACGTTAACTCGTACTGGCGATATTAGTAATGAAACAAGCGTGAAAGTTTTCGCGGAAAATGACACGGCAACATTTGGGCAAGATTTCGTAGATATTTATCAAACAGCAACGTTTGACGCTGATAGCAGTACCGCAACTGTCACGTTTGATATTGTTAATGACCTTATAGATGAAGAAGAAGAAACGTTTAATTTAGTTCTACGCTTTCCCTATACCCTGTCTCTTTCAGATGATAGTGAGGCCACGGTTTTTATTGAAAACGTAGCGAATGGAACTGACGCAGGCACTTTTTCTATTACTGCACCCACATCATTGGTCGAAGGTGACAGTGGTACGGTTACCGTGACTCGTACTGGTGAAACCTCCCAAGAAGTTATCGTTTTGGCAACAAGTGAAGACGGTACCGCTGAGGCAGAAATTGACTACCTACAAGTTAATGAAAATTTATATTTTAAAGCTGGCGAAACGCAGAAAACCTTCACTACGGAAGCATGGGCAGATTACACCGATGAAATCGCCCAGACCTACACCATTTCTTTATCAAGCGACGCTTCGATAGCGTATGAGGCACAGTCAGCTGAAATTTCAATTGTCGATACCGATGATGGCGAAGCCGGAAGCTTTATCGTAGAAAACGGGGATACGACATACACCGAAGGCGAAACCATTACTTATGATATTAACCGATATTATGGGGTAACGGGTGAGGTGACTATAACAGGCACGATTACTTGGCCTGATTACGATTTTGATGAAGTGACAGTAACCGCGACCGTAGACGATCAATCCATCACCGGCACGTGGACCTACACCACGCCTGACTTAGATATAGATGAAGAAAAATATGAAATGGTTATAAGCTGGGAAGCATCTGGTGAGGCTACCGTGAATCCAAGAACGAACAGCTCCAATACTATTACTTCGATTGTAGAAGAACAAAGCTCAGGAGGCGCTATGAATATTTGGCTATTGCTCCTTCTAACGCCAATGGTATTTCTTCGTCGAGTTAGCTTCAAATAACCAATAATACACCTTACCAGCCCTAATTTTTATTGGGGCTTTTTTTTAAGTGAGAATATCTATGTCTTTATTTACTCGCCCCAAGACCTGCTTGCTGCTTCTTTCGCTAACTGGATTACCACAGTGCCTACAGGCTACTGAACTAAACGTGTTGGTATTTTACCAACCTAGTTATTTCTCTGAGATAGGAGAAAGCGCAGGGCTCACGCGATTAGAGTCACTTTTTAGTGAAGCGAACGAGGTTTTCTTAGCGCAGGACACCGATATCACTTTAAGCCTGCTCGACTTCACACCTATGACTTCCATAGACGATACGCTGCCTTATTATTCTTATTATGATGAAGAAACCAATGAAACGGTTGGCGGGGCTAACGATTACGCGAGTCTCTATATCTACAATGATGGTTATGATGAATATGAGGTGTATCTGAAATGGTCGCCTGATTTAGTGCTGTATTTAAGAGACTATCGGGATGAAGACGTGACGGGCACTGCTGCTCAAAACGGTGACTACATGGTCTTACTTTCACAAGACGGTGAAATCGACAACATCAGTTTTATTCACTATCTGGGCCACAACCTCGGTGCTAATCATGAATATACATCGGTTGGCGAAACCGATCCCGTATATGCTCACCCATCGACCTGCTCGGCCTTCCAAACCATTATGTATTCATCATTCACTGAAGAACCGGTGAAACGATTTTCTTCACCTACCCTTTTTATTGATGGTGAACCATGTGGTAATTCAGAAAGTGAAAATAACCTACAAGTCATCGTCGATAATGCTGAAATTGCCCAAGACTGGGGGAGTGAAGTAGAGCCCTGGGGGCAAATGAATTTTGATACACAAGACTACTATGTTGATGAGAACAATGAATCCATCGACATTACTGTTTATCGCGATGGCGACTTAGGTGCACCGGCCACACTAAAGGTAATCTTGAAAGACGGGAGTGCAACCTATGGGGAAGATTACGAGGACGCGTTTATCGATGTAGCGTTTGAAATAGGTGCGGATAATGCCACGTTTACTCTGCCGGTCATTGATGATGATTTAGAAGAAGCAGAAGAGACTTTAACCATGGCGTTAAGTTACCCCTATATGCTTTCAGAAGGCGAGATTACACAGGCCACGCTGCATATTAATAGCGATGAAGTGACAGCGTCATCAGGCATAGTAGGCTTTAGCAAATCAACCTATTCAAGTGATGAAGGAGATACCGCGCAAATCCAACTGATTAGGACCGAAGGAGACGCGGGAACCGCAACAGTGCACTTAAGTTCCAGTGACGATTCGGCAACGGCAGGTATTGACTACACAGCTATTGATGAGGAGGTCATTTTCGCAGATGGCCAAATTGAAATGAATGTCAGCATGACGCTATTAGAAGATAATGAGTATGAAGACACTGAAACACTCACACTGACTCTGACCGGTGACTATGTAGACAGCGAAAATAGCACGTCGACCGTCAGTATAGAAAATACCACTGAGGCAAATTCAGGTAGCTTTTCATTAGAGGTATACCAATCCCAAGAAAGTGTCATTTATTCACTATTTCGTAGCGATGCCGATAAGGTCGCAGTTTCGGGCACCTTATCGCTGTACTCAGAAGGTGAAACCGTGGTTGAAAACAGCGCAATTTTTTCAGAGGAAGAAACAATGCTGTCCGGTAACTTACTGCTATCTGAAAGTCTTCAAGCAGAAGGTGGCACAGTGCAGGTTGTCTTTAGTATTGAAGATGAGTCCATTGTGACCGAAACCCTTCCCATCATACCCCTTTCAGATTCAGATGATGGGTCTACCGGCGATGACGAAATTGGTAACTTTACTTTAGCGGTTGTCCAACAAGAGGGGGTTCTTACATATTCATTAATACGCTCGGACTATGGTGATACTGCAGCAACAGGCGCTATAACGTTCTCATTTTCAGATGAAACCAGTACTGAAATAGGTGCTAGCTTTAGTGAGAGTGAAGATACAGTGACCGGCAGTGTTGCTTTATCGGATAGCCTTTTAATCAACGGGGGGGAAGTCTCAGCCTCGTTTAGTATTGATGGTGTCACAACTACAACCACTTCTCTTTCAATAGAAGCTCTGGACGGTTCTGACGATGATACAGACACCCCCATAGAGTATGGCGAGTTCGAACTTACCCTTTTCCAATCAGAGAACATTATTTATGTGACCTTAGAACGAACAGGCCATGATGAAGTAGAAGTTACTGGGCAGGTCGTGTTGGAATATGCGGGTGAGCAGGTAGACACAACTAGCCTTACTTTTGCGGAAAGTGTTTATCAAGTTTCTGAGGCATTAACCCTTTCCGATAGCCTGCAAAGTACTGGGGGCGAAGTGAATGTAACCTTCAGTATCGAAAGTGATGAAATGGTTTCTGAGACACTGGTTGTGAGCGCATGGGGCGAAAATCAGGACGATAATTCAGAAACCAGTACTACAGATGATGAAGGGAGTGCGGCTGGTGGCGTTACGTTCTGGGGGCTATTGGCCATGCTTTGCTTTGTTGGTTTCCGAAGGGTTAAGCGAGTTGAAAGCTTTAAAAAAGCAGAATGATTACGATACCAACTTAGTCGCAATAGAAGCGCTGAAGTGCTAAATGGTGGTAAGCGCTTAACTCGTGACCACATAGAACGTTTGGCTAAGCGCTTTGGGATAAGCCCAGCGTTATTTTTTGAGTAGGAAACACGGGAGAGCAATTAACATGCTTTTTAAGTTTTGTGTAGTAATGAACGTAATTTATGTATGTATTCGATGATACTAGTAGTGATAAGAAGCTAACCGAAAAGAAGTCTGAATAATGAATACAACGTCAACAATCAAAAGCTTGTTTGCTTTCGCTCTATTATTAACCTCTATCGCACATGCTGAAGAAATAACGTGTGATTCAAGTGATAAAGTCCAAGTTCTTTACTACTATTTCTACACCGATTTTAAATTGAATGGCAACTTTAAACATTCAAGCTGTGTTTTCATCATCGGGAAGGGGGCTTTTTCTGGTGATGAATACCTAAGCATGGTATGACTCACTACTCATTGTTTGACAAGGCTTTGGAAAAGGCCGCAGTACAATATAATAATGAAAATGACACTAACTTCGATCCGGTTGAAGCGCGGCACCAGTATCTTGAAATGTGTGAGGCACAACCTAACCCATTCATGGTGGAACAAGTTGAGGTAAATCTTGATGACTTGGTAGTCGTCAAGCCTGCGAAACGTTCAATTCACTAAAAGGAACTAAGGATGAAGATGAATCGAAAAATGGCGGTTATAAAGAGTACATTGCTTTTTGATAGCTACTTCGAAAAGTTGGATGATTGGCTTTTTTATCGAATAACAGGCCTTCCACCTCGTAAAAGTGTACTTTCAGAAGAAGAGCAGAAACCGCGCAATGATATTGTGATGGAAGAAATTGCAGGACATCTTCACACAAGACAAGGTGCTGGGAATCAAGCGTATATTGATATCTTCAATGTCGTTGACCAAAAAGCAAGCGCTATGCTCACGCACATATCTGTAATGATCGCTGCAAATGCTCTCCTATTAGGAATAAAAACCCCTCCTTGGCTCAACATTTTCTCAGTCATTCTCTTGGTATTATTTATTTTTCTTGCTCTGTTGTCACTTCGTTTACTTAGGTTTTGGACAAATCATTTTCCCGGTGCTGATGCTGGAGAGCGACCGAGTGCAGATATTGAAAATGAGATAACAATATCTTTCCAAGAAGAAACTTTTTACAGAGGCAGGCTATACCGATTTACCCTCAATGTGACGACTTTACTTACCACATTTAGCGCTGTTCTTATGTTTGTCTATATGTTTTTTATGGATTTCTGAATATCAGATTTTAGTCAACGAAAACGAGAAAAAAATATACGTAATGAACGTATCCAGCGGATTAAATGTAACAGGGGAATGAAAATAACTGCAGAAGACATTAAAGAAATGCCAATTTTAACGGTCGTAGCTAGTATGGTAGCTGAAGTACTTTCCATCAGATAAAAATAAAAACACCTGAGCTATTATTCATAGTTCAGGTGTTGTTTCGATACTTTAATTATTACGCGTAAATAGCCAGTTTATTGCGTAGTGTTGTTTCAAAATCTGGCTCGAAACTTCTTTTTCTCCATGCGAGTTGGTCATCTTCCACATTACGTATCTCGACACAACACGCCTCATAGGCCTCCGGTGTTACAGTCACTTTATAACTCTCATTGACTGAAGCTTCGCTAACGATATTTTCTACTTCTACTACTGACAGTTGATTAGCCAACTTGGTTTCCTCTCTTCTTGTCTCACATTGTTTTCATATGCTCAACGTATTGAAGAAAGGAACGTTGTCAAAAAAGGGCTTGATGGGCTTTGCTATTTCATTAAATAAGCTCTCTACTATTGCGACAGACAAGGTAAGCTTCTTCCTGGCTGCTCGGGCAAGAATGTGCCCATTGAAAATCTGTTCAGGGTATTAAGGTCGATTGCAAAGTAGAAGCAACGCCACTGCAAAGTCTGAGCCATTTCTTCATATTGAATTACTTCTATATCACTAGCCGCGTATAGCCCGATGGGTTTCACCACATTGATTGATTTATACAAATCCAATTGGTATTCAATTTTCACATACAGTGCTGTATCGATGCCAACTGACTCTGGACAGGTGTATTTAAGCAAAGAATAAATGGGCTGAAACTCAGTGATACTGTCTCGCTCCATTTGCTCTAGAAGTCCGTGATGAAAAGGTTGTGCGTAGGGCATGACATATGGAAAAGGTTTCTCCCCTTTTAGATAAGCACTGCTGACATTGAAAAACTTGGCCAGTTTGTCTATATGAGGGCGCAACATTTGAAAAAGCGCATCTTTAGAATTAACTTTTGTTTCGTTGATTTCAGGGATACTGATGGCCTTCAACAGCGTATTTATAAATATGCTTGGTATGATGTGGAATTTGAACACATCATCGATTTGCCACTTAGCTTGATGATATGCAAAGAACGGATCTTCATTCATTTGCATGCCAAGATTCACTAAATGAGATACGGCATCATTGAACGATGCTTTCCCACCAAGGCTTTGTTGCAAGGCTTCTAAAAATAGAGTTTGTTGAGGAGTAAAGCGAACAGTTCTTTTTTGTGGCTCATCCACATTATTACTTTGAACCTGGATGTTTTGCTTAAGCGCGAGCGAAATTTTTTGTTGTAGGTGGTGAGGCAACATTATAGCCACCATCGAGCGGTAAGCAGGGCGATCCCAATTACCGCAGAGCAGAAAATAAATTGGTATTGGCGGAAACCGAGTACATGCTCCCGATTGTAATAAGCACCGATAGAATAAAATAGCGATGCGGCACCAAATATTGTGAATTTAGTAATGTAGTTCGCGTTACCCATAGCGACTAATAAGATGAGGGGCAGCATAGCGGCGGCAATCGAAAAACAAGTTATCGCAAAAGCGTAACGTGGTCGTTTGGTTATTTTGTATTTTTGATAAACCGTTAGTTGGGCCAACTGAATGGGGTCATTCTCCATTATAAATATCCTCTAATGTAGTGATGTAACGTTCTATTACGCTGACATCGCCAGTGGTTTTTAGGGTAATTTCTTTATCAAGGGTGATCGCACTGCCCACGGCCTCTGAATCTGGTAGCCGCATTTCATAAAGAAACCGACTAGGTTCCTTCATGGTTGGAGAGACAGTTGATAGCGGGGAATCATGGCCCGCTTGAAGTGCGGTATGGAAACCTTGCTTCTCTGTAGTGATAAGATGTAAATGCTGTCTAGCGCGAGTGATACCTACGTACATCAGTCGACGCTCATCTTCTATGTCAGTGGGGCTATCGGGATGCTGATACGGCAAGATAGTTTCCACACAAGCAGGGATGATGACCGTATGCCATGCGCATCCCTTAGAGCTATTGAGTGTGGCAATAGTTATCGCATCTTCACCATCACGCGAGGGGGTCATTCTTCGAAGCAGGTCATCTCCAGAACTAGCCGACTTCAGTAATAAAAGACTAGCGACTAATATGCTCTGGTTTCTTATGTCATTCCCTTGTTTGCGGGTGGCGATTTGTTGAGTATAAGAACCGTGTATTTCAGACTCGAAATAGGTAGATATCGCCTGACTCCAAGGTTGTGACAAGGCAGTATTTAAACTATTAATGCGCGTTCTAACAATGGTTTTGACATAGGGTGAAAGGATGGGCTCTATACTATCAATGTCCTCGTCGGCAATCGTTTTACTTGGCGCTACTAAGCTGGCAAGTTGTGAGAGCAAGGTTCTTTTGACAGGTAGCACCGGATGATTGAGCAGGAAGATAACGAGCGATACTTGCGGTGGCTCGGCTTCCGTTTCGATATGTAGAGCAGCAAACGCCTTTAAGCCCTGTACGAAAGGCAGCGAAAGAGCGCTACGACCATCTTCTACTCGATAAGGTATTCTTTCGCGTATTAGGGCAAACTCTATCCACGGCGAGATGTGGTAGGTACGTAGAAGAACGCCAACATCCCTCTTATCACGGCCTGTAGCTAAATGCTTATTGATGGTGTGTAAAAGTGACTGCTGGTGGGGGCATCGATAGCTAAGTTGTTCATCATAATAACCAAGGCTGATTTGGGTATGTGGCGTGTTAGCGCCAGAAACACAGATTTTATTATGGCGAATCTTGTTATGTTGAATCAGCTGATTGGCGGCTATAGCAGTGATGTGGCCAAATCGATATGTTTCGGCTAATTGAAGGTGAGCGACATTTTGTAAGCCTTCGGAAAACCCAGAAACAATAAAGAAAGGATCACTACCACGATATACATTGATTGTTTGGTCGTCATCTCCAATGCCGGTGATATAAGCACGACTTCCGGCTATAAAGCTAAACAAGGCAAACGTGATGGGATTCATGTCTTGAAATTCATCTATTAAGATATGGTCTACATGATTTTCAACGAATGCCACGGCGCTAGGTGTCGACATTAATACTCTGACAGGATCATATAAAAGGTCATCAAAGGTTTGAAAGCCTTGCTGTTCACGCAGTTTTTCGTACTCTTCAAAACCATCTATAAAACACTCGTACCGCGCGCAATATTTTTTCTCAGTAAAGGTGTCCTCAGCACTTAGCAGCTGGCTTTTCACCACGCTAATAAAACTCACAAAGTCTTCTAAGGTTGCAGGATCATTAGGGTTAATGTCTGTACTGGCCGTTTGCAATAATATCTGCTTTGCTTTCTCCCGAACTTGCCATTCTTGTTGAATAAATTGATGGTGCTTGATTAGCCCTTTCTTCTTGAAAGCCCGATTCATTCTTGAACCAACTTTATGGTAATTCCGGATAGGGGGGAGAGCAGGCAACTGGTAATCGTATAGACGTTCAGTTAATTCATCCGCGGCTTTAACGTTAAAGGTTGATGCTAAGATTTTTTGTGGGGCAACACCCTGTTTAATGAGATAGGCAATTCTCGCACTGGTCACTTGGGTTTTACCGGAGCCTGGGGGGGCGATTAAACATATATGAGTATTCAGGGGGTATTGAATAAAGTCTAATTGATGACGATTAAAGCGCATATTTATCTGACATAAACCATTTTGAATATGAAACATCAATCATCGTATTACCGCATTACATTTCTGGATATCGTGGCATTTAGTTGTCGTTGAATTTGACCCCCAACTTTATCCTTTCAATATGAAACTAACTTGAGGAAGGCTATTGGTTACAGTGAATGTATATCACTTACGGTATGACGAGCTCTATCGCTTGCATATGTTGGTGTCAACGCCCACTGAGAGCAGAGGGCGTGAAGAAGAACGCGCGCTATTCGATACGATCAAGAATGATACTAAATTGCACCATCACGCAAATCGTATTCACGACTATTTCCAGATGCTTATGGACGCTTCCTTGTTACAACAACCCCAAACCTACAAAGAAGGCTGGGAAAACATTACCTCAGCAGGTCGATATTTGTTTGAGTCGGGCTGGTATGAAAAGGTAGCCACAAAACATAAAGCAACGCTGATTGATGCATGGCACGCAACTATGAATATCAATGGCCATTGGTTTTTAAAAAACAATGTAACAGTCAAGGGAACTTGGCCTTTTAGGCAAACGATGAACGGAGATGTCTTTGAAGTGAATAAACGCCAATGGATGCTGACCGCTAATGGCTTTATCGATATAAACTCTGCCGTGTTTTTAGGTGATGCGTGAATATAGAAACAGTTAAATCATTCCAACGTAAGGGCGCCGTATCAAAAGTGACCGGCATTGGACTACTTAATGGTGACATGGTGCTAGTGATGATGGTGAATGGTATGGAAGTGACATTGACGCATATGAATGAATTTGAAAAAGTCTTTCGTTCACCTAAGTATATTTTGGCGTTTCTGAAAGAGCATGGTTTCAAGGAGTGCGAGTTTAACTTGACGAATTGGGGCATTGATAAAATTTTCGATCCCCATAAGCAAGCTGTACTATTAAAGAAAAAGGCGCAAAAAAGGAAGGGCAATCATGCTTAAAAAAGTGAGAGCAAGCTTCACCAAAAATCGTTTTTATGAAGTGGTCGACAATGATGAAAAAACAGACCTGAAAGATGATGAAGTGATGGGGGAGCTTTCTTTTTTTACTTTAATAATAATCGTGGTTGCCTCCGTATTTGTGCTGGTGGTACTAGGTAAGCTGCTATTTTTAGAAAATTAGAAATTAATATTGCGACACTAAGTAATACTCTAATTTGATTAAGCGTAAATTTATACCGTTGAAATACCGCAAAGTACGTGAAGCCGCCGTTCAGATGTGTCATCTAGAACTGAAGTAATATGCGAATGGCGGAGATCACTAAACTCAGTTACTGGATATTTTAACTATAATCACCAGATAGAACTTTAACTGCGGAGGATAAATTTTGTTTTAGAAATCCAAGAGCACCTTTTTTTCGGCCTGCTTTTTCTAAGCTATACATCGCTTCAACTTCTTTTTGTAACTCACTAATAATCCCACATTCCTCGGCAAGATGTGTCTTAATGTTTGTTGACTTGTATCTGTTACTCATAAAATCATTAAATAGCAAAATATCGCTGTTTTCCCTATTGATGAGACACTCAACTAGTTGCTGAGCGGAAAACTGATTAAAAAATGGTTGTAGCTGATGACTACGATATATTTCAATATCAACGTTATTCCACCCCTGCTTCATTCTTTTAAAAACATCACTTTTCTCATTCTGAGCAGACTGCGTGCAGTAAGCTTCTCTCTCTTTTTCATACTTTTCATAGATAAGTTTGTCTTCTGGGTCTATTCGCAGTCGATTAGTGCGTCCATCCAGATCTGAATAGTCAACACTCTTCTCAGCAAACAACTCATCAAATTGTTCTGAAATATCAGGCCGAGTTTCACAAAAGAATTCGTTAGACTGAAGGAAGTGATAGAAATACGACGCTTCAAACCACTTGGAAAATGGCACGTTGTGTTCTTCAAAAATAAATTGCTGAAGAGCATCTACGTTGCGCTCAAATGATTCATCGTCGTGATTAAAGTGGGGAGAAAACATGAAAGAATCAATAGGGCAACCTTTCTTCTGCAATCTTCCGAAGTCTTCTATAGAGAGACTCCAGTTTGAGCCTCCGACGAGAAAACTGATTAGTGGCTTCGTAAAAAACCAATGAACATCTACGAGGTCAGCATATTCATACCTTTCACTTTTTTCATCTGGCAACATGTTGAAATGTTAGGACTTTTCCCAGATATCTGCTTCTGAAAGTTTATAATCGTAGTGATAGTGCAACGTCAGTATTGTCACTTTGATCAACGTAGTCATGCATCCGTCTAGATCAAGCGACTCATCTGACTGAAGCACCTTATAAATTTCATCAATCTTCTTCGATACCCGCTTCAGTACCCTCAGGTTTTTGAGATTTTTGTGTTCAACAATTTTTTCTATTTCATGTCGATAGTGCTCAAACCAAGCGTACTTTGAAAACGCTATTTCGATGGCCTCGTTAAGACTTTTGTTAAGTTTGACAATACCGGAGAAAACTTTTTCTTTGAGAGCAGAATCGGCGAGGCTTTTTTCATCGTTGACTATAAACAAGAACTTGAGATTGCTTCCATCGGACAACTGTAGGCACTCACCGAGAATTAAATCCGATAATTTTTCATCTTTCACTCTGTCGAGATCATCAATAATTATCACTCTATCTCTCAGTCTAGAGAGCATGCTTTCTTTTACTAAACCGGATGCCCCACTCAATATTGACGCAATAGTGCCACCATTTTCGCCACCAAATTGAGACACAATTGAGGTAAAGATAGTCGAGAAAGATTTGCCTGTATCTGAGTCCATCTCACTTCTAATATAGCTAGATGAAAGCAGCCTATCTTTGAAATCGTTGATGCTTGATAAACCGGTCAAAGAGAAGAAAACATAGTTGTAACCTTTCTCTTTCAACTCCGGGATAAGAGTTTTCTTTGTAAAATATGTTTTACCCTCCCCCCAGTTTCCATCAAGCATGACAAGAGGTGGAAAGGAAGTATCATCTAGGAGAGATAAAATGTGTTGCGTAATACTGTGCATCTTCTTCTCTCCTGACTTCATATTATTTTTCTTCCGTAAAGTAGGAATCAATCGCTTCAGAAAGCTTATGTAATTTTTGTGATTCAAATGCTCTATTATCCCAAATCCATTGTTCTTCGTTATATAAGAACTGATTGTTTACAATCCTACCATCCCATTCAACATCACCAATTTTTGCACCTGCTGCGGCTTTTGAACGCATTCTAGTGTTGTAGTTTATAAATAAGATGGAGTTCTCATTAGCAGCTTCCATATTCTGCTTAATTTGAATCGGAAATATATGCTTGGCCTTCTTAATATCTGTCATCAGCTTAATGTACTGCTCTTCCTGTTCAGCCGTCATGACATGGTTTGGGACAAACTGAGCTAACATGTCACCGACCATTTTTGATTCAAATGAAATCGGCATCAGCGCGTCCCCAGCTTCTTTGTCCTTTTTTTGTCTGTCTGAATTGAATGCTCTAACAACAAAAATCAAATTGGCGAGCGCAATTAATACCATTGCGACATCAGAAACAGTGCCAAAATCGCTTTTAATTTGAGATAGAAGGGCAGACAGAAGCACAAAAGCAAACAAGGAATAGATATACTTGTCGAGCTTTGCGAAGCGAATTGATGAACTCCATTTCATTAACAAATTACCATTATTAAATATAGATCACTTTGATTTTCAAACGATTTCCAAATTGAAAATTCATTGCATTAATAGAAATATCATACCCATTCCCTTAAACAAGGACTAGTTGATTATTATTGTGTGTTCACTTTGGATGAAACTACACTTTATTGAAAGCAACAGCAATGCTCTGCATTGTGACCACCGGAAGAAATCCAGTGTTATAAACCTGACCGTCTGCATATTGTCTATTGGTGCCTGTCAGCTTTCGTGGTTAGGCGGCTCCGTACGTAAACCGGTCGTTGACTCATTGCATTTTTATAGAGTCATAACCAAAGAGCGGCGACATGAGCGTATTAGTAGGCGAAGCTAATATTTATCTAAATAAACTGCGTCGCTTCCATATTCAGGAGAACGACCCAATCGCTCGTTTTTTCTTTTTAGCATTTTATCCAGAGCGCCAGCTTTCCCTTTAAGTAGAAATGTGATGGCTAGTTTGGTACTAATAGTGAAAGTATAAAAATGAGCGGTGCGTTGGTAGAAAAACACGCAAATCGCGCTATATTAAATTGTTAGCTCCTATTCAGGTGTCATCAATAAACAAGGATGTATATATTGTCTCAATACTTAAAGTTAGGCGATGACCAATCGCCAATAGAGTTAGCTCCTTACGGTGACAATGGTTCTTTTAAAGTTATAGGGGGCTGCACTTGGGCAAAAGCTGAGGATGAGATTACTCCAGACTCTTTACGCTCAAGAATCGAACCCTGGTTAACTGCACTTTTTCAATCTGAACACCTTAATTTACTTATTGGTGCAGGCCTTAGCACTGCGGTTCAGCAGTCTGCAACAGGTCAAAATCCACAAGGTATGGGATGGATAGAAGATTTAAAAGTTTGTAAGTCAGAACTAGATGCTTATGTAGAAAAAACAGCTAAAGCTGCTGGCAGGGATAAGGGAAATATTGAAGATCAAATTCGTTCAATTAATGAATTAATTAAGGGCTTAGAGATACTGGTCGCGTTAAATCCAGCCCCTATAGCTCCACCGCCACCACCAAGCCCACCTTATAGATATTTTCCGACTGAGTTGGGGCAGCTAAGAGAAGAACTCTCACGATGTTTACAGTTGTTTGCTCAATCGGTTAGTAATGGTGAAAAAGCAATCCGCGATGCTGAACCGAAGTTAAAAACGGAGACATTTAACTATTTAGTCAATTTTTTAATGAGCTTTTCAAGTCGGACTGCGACACGTGATAGGTTACATATATTTACTACAAACTATGATCGAATTTTAGAAACGGGGGCCGAAATAGCCGGTCTTAGATTAGTCGATCGATTTGTCGGTAGTATTGCTCCAATTTTCAGATCATCTCGCCTAGAGGTTGATTATCATTACAATCCACCTGGTATACGTGGCGAGCCAAGATATTTAGAAGGTGTAGCTCGTTTTACTAAACTTCACGGTTCATTAGACTGGTATGAAAACGAAGGGGCTATAAGGCGTTTTGGACTGCCTTTTGGAGCGGCTTCTGTCGAGCCATTTTTACAAGTCGAAGGTTCTGGTACTGCTAACTACCAACAATTGATGATTTATCCCAATTCTGTTAAAGATCGTGAAACGTCAGAATACCCCTATGTAGAACTGTTTAGAGATTTAGCATCAGCAACATGCCGCCCAAATAGTACCCTTGTCACCTATGGCTATAGCTTTGGTGACGAACATATAAATCGAGTTCTAACCGATATGCTAACAATACCCTCAACGCATATTGTGATTATTGCCTATGGCGATCCACTCAGAAGAATAATGAGCTTTATAAAGAATAGCGGGCATCAGGCTCAAATATCTTTATTGCTAGGCAGTCATCTTGGAGACTTAAAAACGTTAGTTGATTACTACCTGCCTAAAGCCGCAATCGATCGCACCTCGATTAGAATGGCCGAACTTTTGAAATCAAGAGGCTTATATCCAGCTGCAATTCAAAACAAAATTGGTGGTGAAGAATGAGCTCCCTACCAATTGAGCAAGGAGAACAATTAAGAGTTGGCACTGTAGATTTCGTATCACCAAATGAAATCAGAGCTGTCCTTGATATTGATTCACCAGATTCTGTTGCCCTAAATGCTGGAACACCGAGAAACTTCCCAAGAGTTAATAGTTATGTTTTAGTATCTTGTGATAATGGTTATTTGGTTGGACAAATTGAGTGGCTAGCCGTTGAACGCTCGCCTTATCCTAAACAAAGGGATATTCAAGATTTTGGTTTAGTGAACCTACCTTTCCCACAAAAAAAAGTCAGTCTAAATCCTGTAGGAACTTTAAAACGAATTTCAAAGCAAGGCATTGATACTTTCAAGTTTCAGAGAGGTTCAGAATCATTTCCATCAATTGGTTCTGCTATCTTACTACCAACAGATTTACAGCTTAGATCTATTATTGAATCTGGCAATAATCGTAGAGTTGTTATCGGAAAAAGTCCACTTGCGAATAACGCTAACGTTGCAGTCGATCCTGACCGCCTATTTGGCCGCCATATTGCTGTACTGGGAAATACTGGTAGTGGAAAGTCTTGTTCAGTTGCCGGTCTTATTCAATGGTCGTTAGAAGCCGCATTGGAATCAGAATCGAAACCAAATGCTCGGTTTATTGTACTTGATCCAAATGGTGAATATACCCGAGCTTTAGGCCCGGATACAAAATTTAAAGGCAGAGTATTTAAAGTTGAAGCTGGGCAAGATGAAAACCAACTACAAGTACCTTCTTGGTTCTGGAACAGTTCTGAATGGGCATCCTTTACACGAGCAAGCCCGAAGGCACAGTTACCATTACTAAAGCGTTCATTGAGGGCCATGAGAAATGAAGAATTTGAATTACATACGAATTTGGATTTAGAGGTTAAAAAGTACCTTGGAACAATACTTGTCTCTTTAAGAGCGGATAAGTCAAAAGGTTCTGCATCTGTCTCTTATACACATCTCCGAGCCCACGAGACGGACTCCTATCTC